>Ga0307512_10005009_pt1 | contig 14113 bp, 19 predicted proteins | sample 14_EM_MG_FD_200267 | JGI IMG/M metagenome (GOLD analysis project Ga0307512, IMG submission 200267) | Populus trichocarpa ectomycorrhiza microbial communities from riparian zone in the Pacific Northwest, United States - 14_EM | ecosystem: Host-associated > Plants > Roots > Unclassified | place... | reverse complement strand
CCCGTTTTCCTTTAAATGAACTATCGTTTCCCTCGAATCCTCCCAGTACTTAAGCTACCCTCACCCGCCATGGAACCAGCCATCATCACGACTACCGCCTCCAACGCTTCTGACGACCTTCTCAACGACCAATCTCCTACTAGCAAAATGTCCACTATCAAGGGTGTTGTTGTCCTCGCCAGGAACGGCGACCGCATGGAATGTTACCAGGATCCCAAAACCTACAAGTACGGGCCAACTGAGAGCACCCCGTTCGGCGAGGTAAGGACATCTATCCAGCATCTTTTTTTTTGTTGCCCCTCTCTGATGTAGTCGTTTAGGATCAATCCCACAAGTTGGGATCTCTCCTCCGTAACACGTACCTTACCGGTAGCGGTGACACCAAGATCCCCAAGATCTCCACCGAGCTCGCGGACCTTAAGCAGGTTCGCGTCCGAGTGAAGACCGGTAGTGAGGGTACCGCTGTGTTCGATTCTGCCATCGCCTTGCTTCAGGGTCTCTTCCCGCCCAACACCATGAACCGCGAGAAGCTCGCTGACGGCACTGTCGTCGTTGCCCCATTGGACGGCTACCAGTATATCCCAGGTACACGTTGATTGATTCTCCCTTCTTCGTCTCCGTTGCTGATTTTTCATTTCCCCATCAGTCGAGACCGTCGAGCCTTACAATGATCTCTCTTTGGAGAGCTGGACCAGCTGCCCTGTAAGTAAACGCTTACGATCGGAAATTAAATGAGCGCGGTCACGCTAACTCGGAACCTACAGGCTTTCGAGAAGCATATCGAAAAGGTCCAGAACTCGGACGAGTTCAAGGCGAAGGCCAATGAGGCCGAGCACTTTTTGACCAAGCTTAAGGATTACACCTTCGGCCGTCCCACCACCTTGGAGAACATCGTAGGTTTTCCCTCCGTGACCACAGCGCCCGAACTCGTTATCTGATTGCGATTTTCCGAACAGTGGAATATCTACGACTACGTCAACACTCAGTTCACCCACAACAAGACCTACGCCTACCGTCTCCCCCCGACTTATATCAACCAGGCCCGAGAGTTGGTCAACTGGCGCGAGAACCAGATCTTCTCCGACTCCGATATGAACGGAATCGGTAACAGTACGTGTCAGGCGGACTCGCAGTCCCGGCCGTTTGCTGATTAATTTCCTCGTAGTCGCTGGTCGCACCACCATGTACTCCATCCTCACCGCTTTGGAGCGCATTTCCTTCGACGGGGACCCCCTCCAGTTCATGCTCATCGAGTCCACCTACCAGCCCCTCATATCATTCTTCCACATGACCGAGATCGCGAAAGCCTACCCTCAGCTCAAGGGTTTGCCTGATTACGCTTCTGCCGTCGCCATTGAAATCCGTGCTGGTCCCGCCCCGGAAGACAGGGACTTCATCCGCGTCAAGTTCAGAAACGGTACTCAGACCGATAACTTTGAGACTTTGAACGTGTTCGGTCACAAGAACGATATCCCCCTCACTGAGTTCATCTACCGCCTCGAGGTTCGTTTCGGGATTCCTATCCCTACGTGTTTCATTGTATTAATTTTGCATTCGCTTTTAGAACTCCGTCATCGACTCTGCTTACGAATGGGGCAAGATCTGTGGTAACAACAAGTACCGTCAGATTGCTCCCTTCGAGCAGCCGGCTGCCATCGCCGAGATGGGCATCAAGACCATCGGTGCCGAGTTGGCTCACCCCAGCTTCGACCTCTTCTTCGGTTTCATCCTCGCCCTTATCATGCTCTTCTCCGTCTACACCATCGGTACCTTCATCAAGACCAAGATCCAGGCCCGCAGGCGCATTCAGCTCCCGATCACTGCTCAGGAGGTACAGGAGGGTTCGACCCTTTTGCCTACACAACCTAAGATAGCCGTGGCTGATTATAAGTCTGTTGCAGGCAGGCGCTACTGAAGTCATCATGACCAATAACGGTCCTCAGCGTGTCCGCATTCCGAGGTACTCTGACGATAAAGTCGGGTACATGTAAGGTGCAGACAGACAGTGGGGCGTCCCTTTTCTCCTTTTACTCTTCCCTCGCTCTCTCCCTGAGTCGCATATGTATAACATTCAAATCATTACACGAATTCATGGTTCCCTTTTTCAAAGCACATGTTTTGTACAGCGTTTGTAACGTCTGTATTAAATCAAAAAAATACATGCATCTGCGTACACTTGTTCCAGTATCTTGGGCGTTGGTGGTTCTCTCTCCCACCCTTTGCATCCCTCAGGGTCTTTCTGTATGTCTTCAACAGCGTTTACCCTCTTCGTTCTGCTCGTCTTAGACCTTGACTGGGTAGCAAGACATCGAGTCGAGATACCAGAGACTCGATCATCGCGTGAAAATCGGCGACCAGCGCGGTCTTCCTTACTTCCTACTCAAGGAACAGTTGGCAGACTCAACACCGAGCGCGCTCCGCTGCGTTTACACGTTCCCCTGTACCTTACAACGCTCAACGTCATTGTCCAGCGTCTGCTTGTAGCCTCGTCTTGTAACATACTTGCCAGGGCCCTTTTCAAGACACAAACTCTACGCACTCGTGTCCCGGTCTTCTTGGAGCTTCGAATCGTTTCGGGTCTAAGCGGGTTTTTTCGCCCGTTGCATGAACCCCATTAATGAGTTGTAGCCTTTGACATTGACCGCAATGAGGGTTCAATGCAACGACAGTCGACCGAGAGCTCCAAATCTTCGTGCGAAGATATCCCTGGAGCTGATTGGTACATACATCTCGCATATCCGGAAAAATGGGCCGATCGACCTCGGTGCGCTCAAAAGCGCTTGAAATCAACAAAGTCGCACGGAGCCCGGTCACCCTGAGTGAGCGTCGCAAAGTAAGCGTTGACCAGAAAGCTCAAATTGAACGTTGTCCGGCAAACTGGGATAAAGTGTTGCCGGGAATGTTCGCGGGAGTACCCTCTTTCTTTGCATCACTATGGTGACCTACCTCTCGTCTCACCACCGTGGTCCAGACCCAGATGTGCCCCTGCCGTCCCGTGTCCACAATGATCATCCACGAGGCCGCCCAAGTCGTGAGAATGTGTTGTCCTCGATGTAAGTAAACGCACTCCGATATACTTAGCGGCAACTAACAGGTCGGGTCAGACAGCGTGGGTCACGAAACCAACTAGATCGCATCCGTGATTTGAAGAAGTAGATTGAAAAAAGGCGCAGGTGATACGATTGAACTCAAAAGAGTTTGAGACTCCTTGGGCGTACACGATCGTACCCCCTGAAATGCTCGGGTCCGTTTTTCGTTGGAACGTCATTCCAGATAATGGTCTCCCCCCTTTGCTCCATTGCCGAAGGAGACTTACGATTTCCTCCTCGTTTGTCACCATTGGTTCGAAGTCCCCTCTCGCACTCCGGGGCTTTGGAGGTTCTGGAGTGACACACTGAAAAAATGGTCGCGATGGTACAACGTTCCGGGACCACTCCCGTTGACCTCGTGCTAAACGGGTACCGTATGAGCTCGGAAACCCCTTTCGACAGGTTCTTGCGAGGCGCGCTTCTGGACCACGCCGTATGCGATGCTATACAATTTCTTCAACATCTCCGGTGCGAGAGGTCACCAGTCGCTTCTGATCTCCATTCCTTCTACATTAATTTCGATGACGAACTTGAAGATGTTTGGTCTATAGCAGCATCGAGTCGATCACTTTACGACACGGTGGATGCCTCTCGCCTTTCCAAAATTGTGGTACCTTGAACTCTTGACCGGAGTTAAGATTTCATCCTGGGAAGACTTTGGGTTACGCACCATAGCTCTAACCACCCTATCTCTTGCAAGCAAAGGTTTGTCACGTGTTCCAACCACACCTAATTACTCTCGATTCTGATTCTCGCCTCTAGTCTTCGCCTTCAGAATCTTACTCTCTCCAAACATGATTCCCCGTGATAACGGAGGCGGGTCCACGGTTCTAGTACCGCTACGTCATTTGAAGAAGCCCTCCCTGACTGGGAGCTTCCATCTCATCTTCCGGTACTGTGTCGACTGGACCACGCCGAGACGATGGACGAGATGACACTGACTGTATCCCGCTGTACGGTGGGGGACATTTCTGGAACTCTTGGATCATACTTGCAAGACTACATCCGACGTGACGGGCTCGAGATTCACGCCACTTTCTTCAGAAAATTCGTCTCAATTCATAGGGCCGGCTCAAAGGGTTACGTTCGCAACATTCACCGCGATACATCGAGAAGGCCCTTCCATCTCTGCTGACGATGAACTGTGCATTAATCTTGCCGGGCACACTCCGAGAGAACATGTTGTGTACTCCGGTGGGAACCTGAGCACGGATTCTGCGAGAGGGACAAATGTGCGATACCTAAACTCAGGGGACTCCGCCTCATCAGTCCAATGTTGGACCGTATATTCCTACGACTGTATTTGGACTTTTCCCATTGTTGCGACACCTATATCTGGAAGATGCCCTCTTATACGAGGACGACTGGGGTCACATCATACCCTACCTCACTCATCAAACCTCCGACAGCCAGCGGATTTGACTCACGATCTCTGGTGAGCCTCAGTACATCTGTAAAGATGTGTTGAGGGATATGAAGGGTTTGGTCAGTAACGAAGATGTAATGATGGGTAAGGATGTCCGGTCAACCACGGGAGGGTGCGGCTAGTACATTTTATTATACCACACATTCTTAGCACAATATAATGCAGATTCAGCTACGACAGTTACACCGCCCGTCGGTAAGAGCGAAGGCAATTGGGATGGATGCAATTGTTGTCATTGCGGAAGGAGGATGTACGGCAAGGCGGCCCGCGCTTCTCTGGGCAAGGACGATTGTGGACGAAGGTCCAATCCGACGTAGAGATGGGATTTCTCTTCGTCTCGTTGAAGGTATGGGGTTGGGAACTGATAGATTCGTTCAAGTCGGGCAGCAGTCGAGAGTTAAATCCGATGGTGAGTATGGTCGCGATCGGGATCATGTCAGTCTGTAATGTGGGTCGCGGCGTGTTTACCTGAACAACTCAGTGTGATCTCTTGGAGTGCGATGTTGCAGACGACAAGAGAGGGCCTGAAGATTGTGTCAAGGTCCTGGAGGCCCAGCCTGTGCTGTAAGATTGGACGAAGCATTCAACCCGAAGTCTATCAACGATAACTCGGCGTCCTTGGCCAACATGGGGTCGAGACATCGACCCTTTAAGAATAGTGTTACCTGTTATGTAGGCTGGAATCCAGCCTCGAATTCAGAGGCGGGAGGACACGAATTAGAAGGGGAGAGTACATGGGGGACGGCGCCTCTGAATTGGCTGTTGTGACGCGATCATCTTCCTGAGCAGTTCGTAACGGATGCCACGGCACAATGTTAGTCTGATTTGCTGGTTTGGGGTGCATCTGGATTGAGCGGTAAACGTTAGCGTCTCAAACGCGGCCCCGGAAAAGGTGGATTCAGCGAGCAGGTCCTGACGACTTAGGCTCATTTCAGAATAATTCAGGAGTGGGACTCCGAACCTATGAGTGTGGAGTCACATTCAAGCCCTCGGCCTGTACACCTTCGGTCACCAAATCCCCCCTCTCGAGGAACCAGCACGCTGTCCAATAGATGGCCACAATCTCGTATCTCTTTCGATTCAGTGAGAGCCTTTAATCGTATTTATTTTTGCTTCTGGGTTTGCGCCAGCGGAGCTGTGTCGGACCTGCGATGGGTTCGGCGTCAGTGCATCTGTTCCTACAGATAAATTGAACACGCGTACTTACCTATGACATGCAATTCCTGAGCTCTTTAGTGGCATTGAATTTCTGAACCACGAATCCACTTCAGAGCACGATGCATGGTATCATTTGAAGGGATTAGAGTTTGTATAACGAACTTGGCGGGAAGGAAGGACGCAAAAACTCATAAAACTATGGGTATTGTTGACTAACCCCGGCCGACTGGGATGCGGTCGGTTATTCCCAGTTGGATTGACTCCCGTAAGCAGGATTCCCCCATCCATAACTCGTAAGGGCGACCATTTCGAACGCCGCGCTTTTCTAGCGTTGAAGAATTTGGCGCGACAGAGTACTAGTCTGTATCACCACTTCCTGAAGGAACGCTTGAAGGCGTTGGCTGAAATGTTGTCCACATACACTCTAGTTGTTAACGACGCGAGGTCGGTTTGCGCCAGGTGATCCATAGGGTGGTGTATGGCAGCCTCAGAGTCACCTGCACCGTGCGGCTTCCCTTCAGCTGAGCCAGCACACGTGCCATTGGGCACCACCCTCCTTCCTCCCACCTACTTCCCACTGTCTCGATTCCTTCTCCCCCACCGGGCACGAACTTTCCTCAGTTTTCTTCCCGCTACTTATAGCACACGATGGTTGAGGAAGCGACCATAAACCCGAAAGCGACCATAGGCCCAAAAGCGACCATAGACCCGAAAGTGTGCGCTGAGCTAACCCGCTTCCTCTTCAAACCTTTTGTAACCGCTTTTCTTCTGTCGTGTTAGTTTGGAGGATGCGATGCTCAAAGCGTTGCCATCAATCTTTCCGAACCTCGCTAAAACATCGAACAGCGCCCGCGACGAGTTCTACAATAAGTTTCAACGTGCAGCCGACGAGTATGACCGTGATTTCATCAAGAAATACGATGAAGACCTGAATACTACATTGATCTTTGTGGGTGTTTTCTACGGGTACCTCGGCCATTGTGTTAATCTCATGTTCTTCCGGGGGGATAGGCCGGCCTTTTTTCCGCTGTCGCGTCCGCTTTCTGTATCGACGTTCAAAGCAACCTCCAACCAGATTACCAAGAAATGAACTATGCTCTCCTCAAGATCGTTGCCAGTACCGCGCTTGGGAATGTCCCAAGTGGTGCCGATGCCGCTTTCCCTCAATGGAATGGTCCTGATGCCACCATCGTCCACGTCCAGGTTATTCTTTACTCGAGTTTGGCCGCCTCCCTTCTCTCCGCGTTCGTTGCCACGTTGGGCAAGCAATGGCTCAATCGCTATGACCAGGTGGAGATGTGTGGATCCGTTGTTGATCGCAGTCGGTATCGGCAGCGAAAGATGGATGGAATGGTCACCTGGAAATTCGACCTCGTCATGGAATGTCTGCCCATAATGCTCCAACTCGCTCTCCTCCTCCTTGGTTATGCTCTTTCCAATTACCTCTTCTTTATCAATAAAGTCGTCGCTAGCGTCATCATTGGTTTCACGACGTTTGGTCTGCTCTTCTTCCTCCTCATTGTTTCCGCCGCTACACTATCCTATAATTGTCCATTTCAAACCCCCCTCTCCCTCGTACTGCGCTTCCTGGTTCGCTTCGACGACGAACACAAGAAGTATCTCAAGCGATCCGGGAAGTGGATCAGACGTCTCTTCTCTGAGAGGAAGCAATCAAGGCGAAACCCTGGTGGCCCTTCTAACACAGCCAACACGTCCGACGAGAATATTCCTGCTGATTACTTCGAGGCACTGGTCGTCAGCCCATCTGACCAACCATCCCTGCTCTTCGGCAAGGACACTGAGTGGGAAAACTATGTGTTAGATTCAAACTGCATTGCTTGGATGTTCAGATGTCCACAGACGCAGACTTCATCACGGCCATCATGAACTTCATCCCTGAGGTGGTCTGGCACACCGGGATTCGCACTGTCCCGTTGGAAAAGCTCTATGACACCTTAGTCGAGTGCTTCGACCGTTCATCTGGATCCCAGGTTTTGATTCCGAAGCTCAAGGATAGGGCCTATCTCAGCGCCAAGGCCTTCCTCCACCTCGCCATACAACGCAAGTGCATCGGCGGCGGACCCGATGAGCTCTTCGAGCGCATTTCCGGAAGACATCGCATCATGAAACCCAAACCCCGAAAGGGTGACTCGGACCTGGAATCCACTCTTGGTATCATCAATCATATCTTTGGTGGTTCTGAGCCGATGTGCTGGCAGGATTTTTCCTTAAGCATTCCTCACCACACTTGGATGGGTCATATCTTTGTTTACCATGCCCAGGGGGTCCTCAAGGAAGGCAAGCCTTTACCTCAGGATATCAAGGAGTTTATTTCCTGCTCTTCTCTATTGGAACATGCCCTTCCAGTGCCCATCCTAACAAATTGTTTCTTCCTCATTGGTCTATCCCTTGGAATCAACTTATGTAGAGATGATTTGGCAACTGTTGATAAGAGGTGAGTTGATCTCTGACACATTTCACAGTTTTCAATGCTGATTCTGGTTCTCAAAGCCCCCAGCTCAGTGCTCAAATTGACAGAATCTATGAGAAGCTTGAAGAACACTTTAAGGACCCCACCTCCCATAATGTTTACTGTGCTTTGGAAGCCCTGAAGTTGATCTCTCATCTATCCAAACATTTACCACCTTCCAAGAGTCAACGCCTATTCCATGTGATTATGCAGTCTCCTGTTGCTGAAGCTCAGTCCCAGGCAAAGTGGGAAGCCTCTTGTCTTACTATACAGAGTGCCTGTAAAGGGGATGGGTTTGAAGATGCTCAACATATCCTTATCTTCCTGAATCACCACTTTGAATTGGTTACAGGGCATAGTCAAAGCCAGGATGAACCAATTCAAAACGCTTTTTGTGCATTGGCCCATACCTCCAACACTGTCATCATTGAAGCTTTTAAAGTGTTTGATCCCACAACACCCTCATTTGTTCATGGCATTAGTTATGTGTTACAGGACAACAGACCATCTGAGCTTCGTGAAGCTGCTTTCTTGTTCCTTCCCCTCATTTGTGATAGGTGGTTCACTACTCGTTCTCCAATCATGGACTCTACAACAATGAGCAGCTTTTTTATGGATTGGACTTCTACCATTGACCATCTTGCACCAACACCTACAATCCAGAAGGCTGCTCTTACTGTTTTCCTTGGAATGGTTAACTCTCCCCATTGGTGTTCCCACATTATCCCAGAGAACTGGATATTGTTGAAACACTTCACATTGGTTTCAGGTGATTTGCAGTTTCTCCATGGGTGTATCAACAATCCAGCCTTGATGGATGAGGTTAGAAATGTTGATAATCCTATGGCTATAGTGCTTTGGGTGGAAATCCTGTGGTCCAAGTATGTGGAGTTGGCTCCTGAAGTACAGAAGCAGCTGGAAATGGTCACAGAAGAGATTGCACAGAATGAGAAGGCTGCCTGTATTACTGGGTCTCAGTCACATGTTGGTAGATATCTGTCAAGTGCAAATTCAGAGTTGAAGAAGGCAGAGGATGAACTGAAACAGTATGCTAGAGAGCTGGATGATCCAGAAGCCATTGTTCTAGAGAAAAGGATTGAGAGGCTTCAACAGTTCCTTCTCAGACTGGATAGAACCTCTAACTAGTACTAGAGGATGTCAATGTCAATAGTGCAAGTTCCCTTTGTATGTCCGCAATCACCAATCCTTGCTCCCATCTGCTATCTAGTGATTTTCCTTTTCTCTCTCATAAGTTCATATTCCCCTGATAACTTCTCTCTTGCCATTTTACTCTAAAAATATTGTCATTGTGGATTTTCCCTATGTTTAATATTGTGGCTATCTGAGAAGATTCTGATGACTCTAATACAATTATAAATTCCAACTGAGCTCTACATTTTCTATTCTAAAAGACAATTTATCCTCATTTCCATCTAGCCCTCATTATCCTTTGACTCCTGCTATGGTTAAAACCTTTTTGTATTTAGTTTTCCTATTATGAATATACTGTTTGTTTTTACCAGCTGATATCTCTTGATTTCAAACTTTCTCCAACATATAAGATAAATATTTCTTGCCAGATATAATAAGTGCTCTATTCATCCACTTACCTCACTTGTAGTAAATCATTACCCATTTGGTCTCTGGTCACATCTAAAATCTAACTTACCTCTTACTACCTTTACCTTTGCATTTGGACCCTTTGCTCCTTTTGATTTTATTCAAACCCCTTTAAGGTCTGGACATAGCACTGTCTTTGTATCTCACACAGTTATATTCACAGAATATATTGACAATATATACCTACTTGGGGTACACATGACTGAAATTGAGAACCAACACCTCTCCAGATTGGTAACCTATAACAAGATACTGTTTGTCCCAGTGTAATACCGTGGTAAGTACTGAAAATCTCTTGGGAAGACAGAAAAGTCGTTCTTGTGTAACTCTGTCCTCAACCCAGGTTGATACACTATGATCCTGTATAGTTTCATTAACCAAATTGAAAAAGGGTTTATCTGGGAGTCTATTGGATAACAAAATGGAAGATGACCCAGGGATCCCAAAGTCCCACCCCCTGGGATTTGAGCTAGAGAAGTCATATGCCATAGAAACTGAGCATGAAACCCAAACCCTTGAACCATTCACAATGAGGCCTGATGGTTGCTGACACTGATGGCTCACTTTTTCCATAAGTTGTCCTGTCAATATAATCCAGGCTTGGATAAATTGGTGATCCAGGAGAAAGACCATAGATCCATCCCCTGATATCTTTAGGTCTAAAACTCTGGACCAAGATTGGCCAAACTTCTGGATGCCCTCCCCTTTTTTTACATCCTGAACATGAACTTCCCCAGGTGCTCCTATCTTCCAATCATACCAAACAAGGATCAGCTTGTTATCCACTAGCTGTACATCCCTCTTCCCTTTAGCAGATGTTTTAAAGGAAGATTTACAGAGGCCAGTTGAGATATCCCATATCCTTATCATACCAGCTGAATCACTTGAGATAGCAATGCCATCATCTACTTGCACCCTAACAGATTTGATTGATACTGAAGCAATTGGCATGGATATTAGATCAGTTGCCACCTGACCTGCTAATAAGGTACCAATGTCCCAGAATTTGACTGTTTTGTCATCAGATGCAGAGATAAGGGAGGAGGAGAATGTGAGGGAAGTGATGAAGCTTGTATGCCCAATGAAGGTCTTGATAAGGCAAGGAGTTGGGTTAGCAATGTCCCAAATGTAGATCCTTTCACTGGCAGCACCAACCACAAATTTGTCATCAGGAGAGAAGCAACAGTGATCAAGATTATTGGCTGGTGTGAGAAATGTAGTGACAGTCTCTCCAGAGTCAGACTTATGAATTGTAACAATACTTCCTCCACATGACACAAAGTGGGTACCATCTGTGGAGAAGGCAGCATAATAACCATTATATGTATGACCATTTTTGCTATCATTAACACTCCAATACCCCACAATACCATCTTCAGATGCAGAGACAATGTACTGGGAATTTTTGGGAGAGAAGCTGACAACATTGACTTTCTGATGGTGGAGCCATGTGATAGGATTAGACTGCTCTTCAGAAATATTCCACAGATAAATTGTGCCATCCCAAGATCCTGAAACAATTGTAGTACAATCTGGTGAAATTGAAACAGATGTAATGGAAGAGGTGTGGCCAAGGAAGGTATCAATAACCTTACCAGCCTCAACATCCCAGAGCTTAATAGTTTTATCATCACCTCCAGACACAAGCCATGTCCCATTTAATGAGAAGGCAAGGGATCTTACCCAGTGAGTGTGTCCAGGAAGAACAGATGTCTGGATTTTTGTGGTTGTATTGAGGATAGTGATATTATGATTGTGGGACTGCAATCCAACTGCAACAGCATCCCTTGAGTGTGTGAGGACCTTTGGGACACAGTCAAAAGAGACTTCATGGAAATGTGCTCCCCATTCAGGTAGGAGCCCCTTGACTGCCTTAGCACCCTTTGGCAACACTTTATGATAGCATTTATGAAGCCTAGATGAGGAAGTGTCATGTGGGAGAGCAGGGAAAGCAGGTGAGGGAGTATCAGGTGGGAGAGTAGGTGAGGAAATAACAGGTGGGAGAGCAGGTAAGGAAGTATCAGGTGGGAGAGCAGGTAAGGAAGTATCAGGTGGGAGAGCAGGTAAGGAAGTATCAGGTGGGAGAGCAGGTAAGGAAGTATCAGGTGGGAGAGTAGGTGAGGAAATGACAGGTGAGGGAGCAGGTGAGGGAGCAGGTGAGGAAGTGTCATGGGGGAGAACAGGTGAGGGGGTGTCATGGGGGAAAGCAGATGAGGGAGTTCCACATGAGAGAGCAGAATGATATATTTTGGAAGGAGAGTCTTTGATGGCATCAAATGATCCCAAGAGAAAACCCTGGCTGCCATCTACCCACTCACAGGTGTCTCCTGCCTGAAGAAGTGTGAACACATATTTCAGAGGATGCTCTACATATAACTTACCAACTTATACCACTGCTGCATATTGTTAAGAGCAGAAATACCAGCATCAAGCTTTCTGGTAAGGCTGAGGACCTCAATCCAATGCAACAAATGCACTGTGGAGAACTCCCTCATTGCCTTTTGAACTTGCTCAATGTGGGGGCCACTACTGGGGACCTCCATGAGGTGATTTGTCCAGAAGCAGCAGGCATACTCTAATGCTTCTCCAATATAATCCCTTTGATAAGTTGAAAGGTCTTCAACCTCACTGAGAATAACATGGTCATCTAGGCCACATATGTTCCTCTTCAACCTTTTCTGCATCAGACTAAGGCATGAAAGCAAGATTTCTGTGTGGTGAACTGAGGGGTCTACAAAGAATTGTGTGTCTTGACATCTGTTGGGATCCATGAGGAAGTCAGGAAATGATTTGTGGAAAACACAAATTGGGTCTTCGATGTCTTCTGGGATAAGGAGAAGAGAATGGAGAGGCCTCAGGGCAGCAGAGATTCTAAATGGTGTACCAAAACCATGCAGGAGGTCTGAGAGGCTCTTCATTGAAAGTGGGCTGAAGGCCGACAACACCGCTCCAACCACGGACCGGAAACGACGATACACTTCCTGGGTGTCGTTTCGATCCACATCACGATATGCGTCCCTCAGGATCTCAGCGTAGAGAAAGTCAATACCGGACCCCCCTTCGTGAGCAGTGCTTTGTGGAAGTGAGACGAGGATAGCGAGCCCCCCCAAAGGCTGGTGGGCCGAGGATGCCACAAATTTGACGACCGCTGATGCATAGGTAAACCAACCAGCCGCCTTCTCGCAGAGGATATCGATATCGGATGGGAGTGGCCAATCTTCCGCGAGACCGAAATCGCTCCGCGCTTCGGCCATGTCGGTTAAACGCGTTCGAAGGAACAGTTTGATGTCGATGTCCACCAGGGAACGTTGGATATTGTGGAGTTTGAATACTTCCGTGACGGGTCGGAGGTACTCCAGACGAAATCCGGAACGGATTCGCGGTTCGGGTCGGCCGGTGATAAAGAACTTGACGTAGGGCATCTTATCGACATAGCGGGAGAGTATCGATAGGATGGCAGAGGCAGGTTCCTCATCCCTGCACTCGTCGAGGGCATCGATGATGATAAGGGTCGGGATGTTGGTAGCTTTGAACGGGCCAACGATGAGTTTCTCCATTTGAGCGCGAAAGGATTCTCGTCCGATCCTGGGGTCGGCCCTCAGGACTGGAAGCAACTCCTCTCGGAAGCGCGGATAGCGGTAAGCGAGTTGGACGGCGAGCGTGGGGAAAATATTCCGGAGATCGCTCCTGTCCTCGAAATCCCGCGAACAGAAGAAGCTCGCTCCGAGTTTCCCATCTGCAAAACTTGCCTCCGCAAACGTTTGAGCGATGGCTGACTTCCCCGTCCCTGCAAGGCCATTGAGCCAGAACACACGTTTGCCTTGTTCATCCCCCAACCAGCTTTCGAGCTGGAAGAGGACATCTCTCCTGGTTCCCTTCATGCATCCTCGCTCGTCTCCACTGAGGTGTCCGGCGTCATAGACGCGGGACATCCTGCGGAGCAGGATGCGCTCTATGTCCCCCTATTCGCAGGTTATCACACGTGGACGAATACTTGGGTTAAGACTCACAATGAGACGAGAGTTCTTGTCGTAGATGTCTTGTTGCAAGGACGTCTGATACAGGTATTAGATATGGCCAACATGAGGTAGTTTGACATAAATACCTGATACTCCATCGCTGCGTCGCGGATATCTTCAATTACACCACCGAGTTTATCCGCATCCTCGACACTTTCAAGGAATCCTACGGCCTTCCCTTGCTCCGCCAGCGGCTCTAGCTCTCGGAGAATGTCTTCCAGTCTCCTAGTGAACCGATAGTCAGGCTCAGATTTTGACCCCTGGATTGTGGGGTTACCATTTGAGGCGGTCCCTCTTCCCTCGCTCCTTGACCTCACTCTCAGAGACGGGC
>Ga0307512_10005008_pt1 | contig 14117 bp, 19 predicted proteins | sample 14_EM_MG_FD_200267 | JGI IMG/M metagenome (GOLD analysis project Ga0307512, IMG submission 200267) | Populus trichocarpa ectomycorrhiza microbial communities from riparian zone in the Pacific Northwest, United States - 14_EM | ecosystem: Host-associated > Plants > Roots > Unclassified | place... | reverse complement strand
AGCAGATTGCGGTCCGGTAAATCCTTTGCAAAGTCTCACAAAGAATTTGGACAGCGACCGCGGACTACAACAGGTGCACACACCTCGAATGTACACATCATAATTGCTTCGAATGCTGATATCTACGTCGCTAGGACTACTATGGGGCCAATAGCGCTGGTTCCTCTCGAAGTGTACGATGGCACTTGTTCATTCCCTCGCACTCGCTAATTATGCGTATGTCCTGGACAGACATTCCGCACGACACATCCAGTACCTTCGGGCTTTGGAGAGGATGCCGCGCGTTTCTTCTCTGCGAGCCAAAGCGTGTCTCCCGCTCCTCCTATAGCGCAATCGCCATTTGACCTAGCTGCAATCCGCTCGTCCCTCCCTGCGCCATCGGCCAGTTCCACGAGGACATTCCCGCCTTCCTCTTCCTTCGCTGGCCGGGCACCAACTTCTTCGTGGGCCACAGACTTCCTCACGCATCCCTCTACGCCCTCGGTAGCCAAGCCTCTTCAGACAGCTACTCCTCAGCAATACCAAGGATATCCAACGCGGGAACAGATGTTTCACCCATCGTTCTCTAATGGTGCGTCATATCCTGCGTTACCGTAAAGCCCAAGGGAAGATCTCGTTTCGCAGCTCTCCAACCTCAGTTGCCCCTGCATACAATGTCGCAGGTATCAACTTCTACTCACGTTCCTCAAGCAACCACCCCTAATCTCCATGTGGGCTCTCAAATAAACAGTAGGCCGCAGATTTTCACTGCCTCGTGACACTATTTTAATGTCTGTATAGACGAACAATTGCAGGATGCGTTCCAGTCTCTTGAACAAGGGCAAACTCCCACCGAATCGGCGATGGAGCTTGAGTCCCTGACTGAGCCTGCTTCGCAACCTCCGGAGGCTGATTTACTGGCACGGACAGCTGGGTTGTTGATCGAGGCTGTTGAACACGAAAGGAACCCCAAGTTTGCGAACAGCCAATTTCTCGGGCTTATGAAGCAGCTTCGGGACCGCAAGGCTATCGTGGAAGGGAATGATATCGTCGCTGCTCCGCCTCAGACGGTACAAGCAGGTACAGCCTCTGTTGACCTCAAAGGCAAAGGGAAGGCCGTCCCTTCGTTTTCCATGACCATGCAAGGGCCAGAAGCATCACATTTACAGGTCTTCTCACCACATCTTCAGGCAAACGAGCAGGCTGCACCTACCGAATCTGAAGAGGATCCGAACGAGGCGTACTTTCGTCAAGACAACGAAGACTACGCCAACTATTGGAAAGCGCGCCATATACCTGTCTCACCCCTAGCTGTCCCAAGCCAGGAATGGCAACAGTTGCAACGTGATTGGGAGAGGTTTGAAGCGACAACTACTGGAGTAAGACCACTCCCCAAGTATCAGTTTCAGTCCGGAAACCCATACTTACTTGGGGAACGATCCCACAACCATGCCATGCACGGGGGCTCAACTCAAGTACATTCGTCCACGGAGGTGTGTGGCTTCTACTTTGTTCCTTCAAAGGTTTCTGAGTTGGCTTTTTAAGAGCATCTTAGAGATGGAAGCAGCTGTACAACGAGACCCGACCAACGCGCGAGCGTGGTACGAGCTCGGTGTCAAACAACAGGAGAATGAGCGCGAACAGCAGGCTATCTGGGCGTTGCAGCGAGCGCTGGAACTAGACCCTACTCACCTACCTTCGTGGCTTGCCCTCGCCGTCTCATACACCAACGAGGGAGACCGTCATGGGACGTATGAGGCCGTTCAGAATTGGGTCAGAAACAATGGAAAATACCGAGATATTGTAACCGCATACGACGCCAATGATGGGGCGGCGTCCAGCGGTATGGGCGGGTTCCAGGCGCTGATCGATTGCCTCATTGCCATGGCCAGGGGAGTTTCCCAGCCAGGCATGAGCAACACCGAGATCGACGCGGACGTGCAAATCGCTCTTGCTGTCTTGCTTAATACGAATGGGGTTGGATAGCTTTCCCGGCCCCTGCCATTTAACAAGAATCGCTGATAAGACCATTTAGGACTACAGCCGCGCTCAAGATTGCTTTCTCACAGCGCTGTCTGTTCGACCTGGCGTACGGCCTTGATAAATCGGGGTGATCGTTGATTGCTGACTATTCCTCAGGACTGGCTGCTCTATAATCGAGTAGGTGCGACCCTTGCCAACGGCGGTCGTGCCGACGAGGCCCTTTCATATTATTACAGAGCATTGGAAATCAACCCTTCTTACATACGGGCTAGGTGAGACACCGTCCCGGTCCACACCAGAAAGTTGATACCATTCCCCGTACGCCTCAGGTTCAATTTGGGCATCTCCTGCACCAACTTGAAGGTGAGAAAAGAGTGCTGTGCATCGCCGCATTCAAGTGCCTAACAAAACCCACAGAGGTATGGAGAGGCCGCACAACACATATTAGACGCCCTCGTCTTACAAGCCAGTGACGGCCTTCAAAAACCAGAGGATAGTCGTGGCGTGACTTCTAATGTTCTATGGGATAGCCTGAAAGCGTGTTGTCTTCACATGCAACGGGTGGACCTTGCGGTGATGTGCGAGAACCAGAATCTCGAAGGTTCGTTCAGCTTACTCGGCAGGGATTCGATGGTTCAATCGATATTGACTAACTAATAACAGAAATAAGAAACAAGGCTCTTCTAAAATGGATCTGGATGGAGGCGTTAACGTGACGTATCTGGCAGAGCTACAGTTCAATTCTTCGGCGCCATGTGTGGGGTCGTCTAAGCACCGAATATAGTACATATCATTTCACGATGGCCGTTATTCGCCGGAAGAAAAGGGACGAGGGCAAATTATGCTTTCACGAGGCGTAGCTTATCTGACCTCCTCAGTCGGTCATCGCATGGAAAATGCAGTAAATTCTGAGATAGTGCCTACCTCAGCTGTACACCTCTATACAAATGCCACGCTGCGAGGCGGTTCGTATTAATGAGTTATCCCTAGTCTTTCTTCCCTGGCCTCACGTCTCCACTTCGCCTCGTCTGTGACGTGGACCGCCGCAGCCGGTGGTTGAGGTGGCGGACCTTGCTTGCCCTTGACGTTAGCGTTAGCGGTTGAATTTGGGCTTTTGATGGCCTCAGCCTGCTTCTTAGCGATCATGTTGCGCACATCTTGAACGTCGGAGTCACCCATGGCGATGAGAGTAGGGTTCCGACGGATCATGTTGAGAGAAATTGGCGAGGACAGCCGAGCAGACGCAGCAATGGAGTGTGTGTGGCTCAGCAGAAAGAGCACAGGATGGAGACACAAAAACCACTGCGGTGCAGTTGCCAAATAGCTTTAAACACTGAGCCAACTAATTTTAGACGACTATCGCCGCGCACACGTACACGTACAACAAACACAACAAGCCAAAGCCCTCTAGCCACACCACCTCTCCACAAAATCGTTTTCCAACATGGAAGCCGCCATGCGCGCCGTAGAGACCATCAAATCGTTCCGAGTATGTTGCATTCTGTCGAATATAAAAGAAAGTAGAGCAATGCTGACGAGCCGCGAAACGAACGTGTCACTTGCACGCCCCCTTCCCACCGAACGTAGGAAACCCGCCTCAGCGCATTGCGCCCCCCATCCGAGTTCTTCGATCATAATCGTATTTCGCGGCCGGCTGATTTCAATCAAGCCGTTTCGGTGCGTTGGCTCTCCGGTCCTGCGTTCTAGGAACAGTTCGTTAACTTGGTGGTGTATTCGAATTCGATCGCGATTCCACCGAACAGCGCATATCGTACAACACGCGTTACTTCTCAGGTAAACCTTTCTCTGCTCCACTTCCTCGTCCGTAGCCACCGCCTGCGGTTTTTGGCTAATCGGCCTTCGCTTCTTGCAGGGAATTATGGCCTCGTGATCGCTGTATTGGCGGTGTACGCGTTGTGAGTTTCTTTAAACCCTTTTGGATCCGCTTCCGTAGTCCCCGTGAACTCACTTGCTACACGCGGTCGTGTGTTGTGATTGATTGGGACACCCTTCAACAACATCATTTAGGCTCACCAACCCGCTGCTACTCATCTCTCTTGGGTTCCTCATTGGTGGATTCACAGCAATCAACAGATGGGGTACGTAACCAGTAACTGGTTCTCTCTCTCATAACCATACGGTTGCTTCCGCCCCGTCTCCCTTGTTCTGACCCCGTTTGACCGCACAGCACCGGAGCCGATGCAAGTGGGTAATCAAATCGTAACCCAAAAGTCCCTCTACACGGGACTGTTCGTCATTGGCCTGCCCCTCCTCTGGTGGTCCTCCCCCCTCGGCACTTTCTTCTGGCTCGTCGGCGCCTCGGGCGTGCTCATCTTTACGCACGCGAGCATAATTGAGCCTGGCGTGGAAAGCGAGTACGCGGCTGTCCAGGATGGGGTATGAGAGGGTTGGCCGTCGTTATTACCGGCCATCAGGGTCGCCCTCCTTTGCGCTACCGATGATCCTCGTTTGCCCATTTACTATAATACAGTACTGTTCCCCTCTTCTTTCCTTTCCCCAGTGGGAATACCTAAAAATATCTGTGCGCATGGTCATTGTAGACGTTTAGGGGTCATGCTCGCGGGCATGCTCGCGTGTGCCGGTTGATCACACAACACTCCAAGGTCCGTGCGACGGTGAAGGATGACGGACACGGGAAAGATATCGTAAATGTTATATGCAACGTGTGCAGGGACGGAATAATAAACTCAAGGGGTTATAGTACTGTATCGGCATCGAGGGAACATCGTGCCAAATGGGGGGATTTGATTACATTACAACTGGATGCTCCAGCTGTATGCGAGGGGTGTAACTAACTCATCCCTCGTTTCTGAATAGGGTCAAGTGGTTGATTGAAAGCTCTACGACGTAATGAAGCGGCGCAAGCACGCGCACATCACATACACTCTGGCTCTGACACACCAGCTCGGGCAACCCCACCTGACCGACGGGCTTGAACCTGAGCGCTTTTCTTTTTGAATACTGTACGATAATCTCATCGGGCACTCGTGAAATTTCAAGGAACTGAGCACGTCACGTCATTTAAGCTTACAGTAATACCATCACCGGTACAGGTGGATAACCGGAACTGCAAAGAGCATTAACAAAACGGTGCGTTCGTTCGCATGGGATTACTCATACATACGACCTGATGATACAGCATCGATACGATACGGCAGCGAGTCGCATATCCTACTCATATCCTTCTTTCGATCATCTTTTGTTGACGAAAACTGTCCCATGCTGCTCGAGTACGAGTACGAGTACTGCATGCACCGCTAGGTTTATGAACCCGCAGCTGTCGCGCAGCCGCAGGGAACGTGACTTCAGACACCCACAAAAGCGAAAAATATACTAAAACGTAATCGAGTGATCTTGCACTCGTGACCCCGAAGAGGATACTATATGCGTAAATGATCGACTGTCAAGATGGAAGATGGCCACGATTACTCAGTACTCAGGCTCAGAACCGTCGTTGCAAATCGCTATTATTATCGTATTAAAAAAAAAAAAGATCGCCCCCGACCCTGCACGGCTTGGCGCGGTTATTTTGAGCTAGTATGATGCCACCGATCTACGAGTGGCGGCGGGCGAATGGAGTTGCCAGGCAAGGCCCCACTGGAGTTGTCAGCTGTATCTCTTCGGTGTAATCATGATGGAGGTGAAAATCGGCCGTCTGTCCTCCCTTCGTTTCATGTTGCGAGCCTAGGACTCGGACTGTCCGACTTGGACGGTCCATACCAGTCTTCTCTTCACTCTAGCCTCCAACGTTTCTTTGCACCCATCAGCAGACTCGTCATTACGATGATGACCCTTTTCTTTGGTGGCCGAGAGGAGGATGGGGGGCGTAACGGCAACGATTACGTTAGCCAGTTCGCTTGTACAGCCCCTTTTGCGTTTCATCGTGTGCCTTTCTCACTAATCCTTGCCTACTTTCAGCACGAGCACGAGGTGATGAAAAATGCTGCATGAAATTGATTTCTTTTCTACTAATACATACAGGGTATTGAGTATCGTAAGTGTTTGCGATGAAAACGTGCATTCATACTTTTCATCCGTAATACCGGATGACACCAATTATACAATGCGGGGACGTAGTACAGAGAGCAAGCCCTCACGCGCCCGCTTCCCCCCGAAAAAAGACAACAACGAAGAATGGGGATGTGGATACGAAAAGGAAAGGGTCATGGGGACCGGATGGGTCAAGAACTTGAAGAGACAAGGGCGTGAAATGATAAAGATATCCAAAGAGAAATGAAATGACGACAACATCAAGCCAGGATGATAGGTATTCGCGAATATCGAATATCAATCTAAAGTACTGGGAGCCATTGGCCTGTTCCGAGAGAAAGAATGATAATCAGGCTTATGATCAGAAGGTAGAACCGGAGCTTAGTGCATTACCTATGACAAGACTCGGCAAGTCAAATAGGTCACGACGAATGTGGAAGCAGAAGGTCACAGGAACGGGGGTTCCGTCGGGCTTCAACAACGCGCAGTGGGAGTAAACGGATTGCACAGTGTTCTCAAACACGTGTTTGGCAAAGTTTTCCCAATACTCCACCGCTGATTGATTATCAAATAACTACGGGAATGTGAGAAATCTCAGCTCAGCTCGCCACCGAAAGTGCTCACCTCCCAGATGTATTTCTTAGTACTCAATAACTCCTCCTTGCTCCATTCTGTGAGCATGCAAAACTCGGGTCCGACGAGGCATATTTCGCCTGTCCTCCGCCAAACGACCGTGGGGGTGCCACTGTAGGATATGAGCTTGTTTAATTCCTAGACGGTGGAGACAACACTACGATCAGCCGAGGCACGACCTCAACTCTGAATGCTGCGTACTATCACTGATCGTTGCACACATTTTTCAATGAAGATCTCATCCTCTTCGGTAAGGGGCATTTGAATGGCAATTAGTGATGGTCGAAATAACGCCAGCGCTCGCACTATGCGGAGGATTTCGTTCCTTTCGAACCTTGGGGCATAATCAGTGATCCGCAGTACACTTCGCTTGAGAAGCCGCCTTCAACACATACCTGAAAGGTAGAACTTTCATCAAGAAGTGATAGCCTTCGGTATAGTCATATGGCTCTGTGATGCTCCCGTACACTTCCTCGGCAGTCCTAGGTCCAGTGAGACCCAGTCCGCTGTCGATTGTACAAAGATTGAATTGAGTAGCAGCATAAACCGGGCGGTTAAGATACGTACGCAGAGTCAACATCGGAGAGTGGCCAACGGGGAGCAAGGGGATGTAATGGGGATTGTGAGGGGGATGCGGTCAAAATGGGTCGTGGTGCAGTGGTACTGAACGCGTCCTGTGGGGCATGAGGAGATGAAGTGGAGGCACTACGACCGTGATCTGGTGAGGTGATAGTCTGGCTGAGGAAGTCGGAGGAGGGGGAAGATCCAGAACCTGTCTGTGATCGATCGGTAGAAAGAAGAGCTGTTAATCGGTCCTCTGTAAACATAGACGGAGCGCCGCGTACTGGAACAAAAGGTGGGGTGAGGAAGTTGGCAGGTTCTGAGGGTATCAAACGGCTAGGGTTATGGCCACCGGACCAGGAGGTGGCGTACTCTGGTAGAGGGGCAGAAAAGGGATGAGTGGATGTCGGTGGTGGTGTACTTGATGGGTGGGAATCCGAGGGGGAGTTGCCTTCCGGAGAAGGGCTGCCCAAGATTGCTGAAAGGATGGAGTATTCGAGGTTTGCGGCCTCATATCCAAAGGGAAAAGATGGTGCATCAAAGGGTATATTGAATAGAGGGTCCGTTGGGGTAAAGCCGTTCAAAGCTGTATACAACAGAGTGGTGAGACGAGAAATGAGGCAGAGATGACGGAATTACGCGTGTCCGAAGTAGTCTTTGGGGCTGGCGCTTGAGCCGGCGGGGATGTGTTCTTAGAAGCGCCGGTTTTCTGCCTCTTGAGGAGTTCTAATAGGTGGGTGAGCAATAGTTGTGATCCACGTGAAAAGAGTGACAGACCAAGCTCGGCTTCGCCCAGCAGATACTTGGCGCGCTTCCGGTGACCCTCGACGCACGAGCCTGCCATGCCGCGCCTTGTACAGCGATGACAAGGACGAGCTGGCAACCATGTGATTAGATATGGTGGAGAGTTAACGTGAGGTGATACGTACAATCGTCACAGGTCAGGTGAGCCTTCTGGCAGTGGAAGCAAGCTCTTGCAGCTTTCTTCTTCTTTGGGACGTCCTTGTCCCTCCGTGTATTGCGAATGGGGCCTGTTCCCATGGAAGGGGCCGTATCGGTATCCGTGGCTGTGTCCTGACGTCGTCGCTTTGCAGACCTAGGTGGAGGAGTAGAGGCAGATGTCTGAGTAGACTCCGAGGAAGGACGGGAGACGGCGACGGGTCGAGATGAGTTGACTACGGGCATTGCAGACTGCGACGTTGGGTCGAAAGTAAGGAGAGAAGAGGGAGGGGGGAGGGGGAGGGCACACGGCGGGCCGGGGTTGGTGATGAGGATTTATATAGATGATTTGAATTAATGGAGAGAGAGCGAAAGAGAGATAACTTTACGGCACGGACTAGGGCGGCGAGGCCAGACCCGGCTCGATTGTCGATAGTTGTTAGTGGGACCCATTATTGATTCGAGGTGAGTTCATCAGGCTAACAAAGCAAGATCTTCATCGGACCCAACTCCGCCTCGGAGTCTCGGCCCGACCGTGCCCCCGCGGCCCCTTTCTTTACCGCGGGAGATCTACGATATGCTGCTCTGCCGCCCCCGCTTCTCAATCTCAACACTTCACTCACACGCCGCTATCCATTATTAAGCCACCCACTTCCCTTTTCATTTTGCATACGCATACCCACTTGTCGCTTTTTTCCAATCCATCATTTATCTATCACCCCTTCTTGTCGTTCGGTGCTCGGTCCGTATTTCCAGTCATGCCCCGTTCCATCCACATTGCACAACTTGTCACCACCCTCGGCGGCCTTATTGGTAGAGATAATGCACGTCTGGAGCTCAAATGGTTGAAGCAAGCGATCCAATCTGCCAAGGCCACGAGAGTGCGCCCATTTCCATCACTTCCAACAATGCTTTCCAGACGTGTCCGAGGTGAACCCTTGCAATACATTCTCGGTATGACTTCGCCTCCGCTCCTGCATCAATGATACGACCTGACACGTCACCCTTCGAAATACGATTCCAAAGGCACGCAGCCTTTCGGTCACCTCAACATACTCACGCGGCCTCCCGTTTTAATTCCACGTCCTGAAACTGAACACTGGACTCTGCGCCTTGCGCACGCCATCACACCCTCTCCGCAGAAGCCCGCGCACGTGCTCGATCTCTGCACGGGGACCGGCTGTATTCCCCTGCTCCTCTGCGCAACGTGGATTCCCGGTTCGACCACCGTAGTCGGGATTGATGCGTCCCTGGAGGCGCTGCAGCTCGCTCAAGACAACGCGCTCGAGAATGCTTACATTGTAGACCTGGCTTCCCCTCACACACAGACCCACTTCTCCCGACGTCCCAGTAGTCCCAGTAGTTCATCGTCTTCTTCGGCTCCCCGTTCCGTGACTCCTAAGAATGTATTTATTCCTCTGCACGCGGATGTACGTGATACTCCTAATCTCATCGGGGCCCTCTCCTTCTGGCCGCCCTTCGACATTATCACCGCCAACCCACCATACATCCCTCGAAGCCAGTACGCCAACTTGGACAAATCTGTCCGAAACTTCGAAGACCCTGCGGCACTCCTAGGTGATCCACCGGGAGCACCGGACACTGGTGGTCTCACTTTTTATTTGGATATCGCACGCTTGGTGGCCCAGGCCCGCGTTCTCGCCACAAATGGCTGGCTCGTCCTTGAGGTCGGGGATGGACAGGGGGCGGTTGTCGAGAAGATACTACACTCTGTCGCTCGAATGAAGGACACTGAGATTTGGACCGATCAATGGGGCAAGGAAAGAGTAGTTGTGGCACGCTGCCGTGAATAGTTTCATTTGTCAATGATCGTTTACCCCCGACAATGACGGGATCTAATCCTTCTGCATCCTGGCTCGATAAATCCGCCCCCGATTGGACAGTTATTCGTGCAGATCTGCCCCCGCACGCGACACCCACCTACTCCCGGGTTCCAGGATGCACAATGTGAAGGTCCCATTTACTACTCACCATGGTCGCACCTATTGACGTCTATTATTAGACTACACCACTTCAGAATTTACCGGACAATCCGAAGTCACCTGCTCGGCAGTGCTTCCTGCCAGCATCGATCGCTTGCGGATCGTGTTGTGCATGCGTACTTTTCAACCTGAGTGGTTTGGACGCTTGCTAACGTCGCAAATGTGTCTTGTATGTACAGTCCAGTCGGTGGCCCCTTGAAAAACCTCTCTCGATTCTCAGGAAGAACGATGAACTAGTAGGTATATGTGGGAGGGCTTTACCGTGGGCGACCCTAATGACAAGGGTTGAGCATCTGGATCAACAGCAAGCTACAATCGTCGCCACAGGAGAGAAGGCCGGTAGAAGGGCACAAGACCACTAAGGGTTTCACTTCGCCGGATTACAGCTGCAAGGGCCAGACACGTCTCGTGTTGTATGCTACCCTCCAAAACACACCTCAAATCAGACCTGTCGGATGAATGTTGAGATGCCGGGAATATTACTAATATCGCTGACAAGGCTTACCTCACCTCGGCGTCTAAACCTCATTACCCGAGATCATGAAGACCGAAAAAGGGTCATAGGGTTCCTCGGTGACTTAGCACGATACCTCCCTGCCTGGTGCGCGGCCGCGGGTTAAGCGATTCGCGTTGTGCCTAGTTGTACACCGAGGGTGTTGCTGATACAGTATGACCAATGATCGATGCGACCTGGTCCCATTGCGGCTCGGTGTTCGGCCTTGACGACCCTTTCGATGCGGGAGAAGGCCGTAGAGTTTTAATTCAAGGAGAGACACGTTTCGACGCTTAGAGATCGAACAATGCGAGTGATTGGCACTCAATTTCCACTGATACAGTGCGGTACTGTATTGATTTGGAACCTGCGCTCGTACTCGTGTCAGAGTCGTGTGAAGAGAAGAGCCGATTTATACAACCCCATGTTTTTCGTTGGAACAAGTGGCGTTCATGCGTGTTTGTGTTTTAATGAACAAAAAAGGCTCGATTTGAGCGGTAATGACTTGCCGGCACCTATGCCAAGGTTTACTCCCCAGAGTCTCCACGACCAAATCGAGGGCAAGAAGCCAAAGGGCACAACTCATCTCACCGCGCGGCATTCAACCCTTTAACACGACCTTCGACTTCCATGTTCGCCGGCTACCACTAGCACGCCGTAGTCACTTGACTACGGTCAGTTTAGTCGATGTGTTGCGAAGAACAGAAGAGGGTCGAGAGACTAGGAGTAAAAAATGGGGGATTCCGTGCGCATCGACTACGGTTGCGAGAACCCAGTCGGCCGGAGAGTTTGCAATAATGCAAATTGGCCGGGGTGCTCATCGACACGCCCCCATCCTCCTCTTGGCGCGAATTCTGAGACTGTTCTGAGATTCCCTCTTTCGATTTCGAAGGTCTCCGACAAACGGAGGTCCGGAGCCGGCAGATGAGAGCGGTTGGCGTTGTTTGCGTCCCTTAATCACTTGGTAAAGTTCTAACTTACCAAGGACTCTTTACTTCTCTCTCTTCTTCCATCCTTCTCTTGCCCTCCTCTCCCTTTGCGCTTTGTCATGCACGTTGACGTATAGGCGTAGAGAACGCTTCAGAGTCGACCTCAGCTCCGACATCGCCGGTACGGATAGAAACGAAGAAGGCGGCCCCTGTGGCCCTGGGCTTCGCGATGAATCCCCCCACCTTGTACGTTACCTGACTTTGTTTCACCAGAGGAAACCCCGAAAGGACCGACATCCTGTCGTCCCCTTTAACCCCTATAAACACCACACCAACCATCAATGTGGCACACAATTGCGTTGACGTTCACATTTTCACACGCAATTACAGAACTAATTGTCTAAGCATCTGCGCGAAATCATCGGGTTTCTATTCTACCCCCGCCTGGCCCGCTCTCTCCCAACCTAGTTTACCAAAGATGTTCGCCTCACCTCCTCGATCGGAAATAAAGACGCCAATAATTGGATACGATCATACAAGCAAATCACCACAGAATTCAACATTCCCTCCCCCCACGATGACCGCGAGAAGACCCACTGCACCCATCTAACCAATAAGAAAAAAATGAGGTTTTGTCGCGCAGCCAGACTCTACCTAGCGATGATCAAAATAGGGTCGGATTTGGCGAGTGACTCCCCTCAGTGGGCGCAAGTACACCTGTCGTATTTTTGCACAGTCGGTTAGCCGCCGCTTCGCTACCGAGAACGTGCACGCCCACTGCTCCGTCGGAGGAAAGTGGCAGCCAGCGGTGTGCGGTGTAGAGTCAAAAAAAGAACACTTGCCGTCGCTCGAATAAGGTACCGGGGTACTGTACTACCCTAAGCATCATCGTCCATCCGTACGTCGGGGGTGCCCTGCAACGGTGCGTCATCAGCTCAGGAATTCCACAAATGTGAGTACGTTGCTCGAAGTTTCGTTTGGGTAAATATGGGGTGTTCCGAGTTTGTCGCGAGTGTCGCGATTCCCTCATACTGTATCCCCCGACCCTATTTTTCGAAGACTTGGAGGAACGGTAATGTAGTGAGGGTGAGGGGTCGTTGTTAATTGACCGAGTGGTTATCGCAGGTAGATTCGGCGTTTGTACCGGCATGGGATCGACATCCCGAAGTCCTCCCCCATGGGGCCACGGTACTTATCCCACTCCAGTTGGGTCACAGGACGCCCGTCACTCATTTGCTACTGGTCAAGGTTTCTTCCGCAAACTGCTTCCATCGTATGCATCCTCATCTTTACGTGTTGCAATATGTTTCGGGACAGTCCGAGCTTCACGGGGTCTTGACTCGATTGTTAGGTTTTCCCGAACTTCAATTTTATTGCAGCACTTACACATTGCCCTCAGCGGATAAAGAGTCGAGCCGAAGGTACAACGAAGACGACATGCCATACATACCATGTCTTTGATGGAGTCAAGAAAGGCGACCGAAAATCCGACCGTCCTAACGCGGTTCACCGTCGGAACCGCCACCGTTTCCTCGGGTACATCCCGAGATTGGTTACCCAAAGAACCTGACGAAGATTAGCAAGTGATTGGCAGTTATCGTGACACCGATGTCAGACATGGTGAGGTAAAAGAGATGTCACTTAGGCAGCATAGGTAGTGACGTGTATTGGTGCTAATAAGCAGGGCATCACGCGCGCGCACTGTATAAAATGATTTGATTTCCATCCGAGACGTAGTGGCTATCGTGGCACAATGCCCTGGACTACAAGCATGAGATCGACGGGATATTGGTGTGAAGAAGAGGGAATCCATCCCTCGCGGGTAAGTGGGGGGCGTGTAATACGCAATGTATGTGGGAGAGAGAGAGAGCACACTTCCGATCCGATGCAACAAAGACAAGTGCGAAAGCAAAACGATGTGCGAGATATGATGGTTGTACATAGGGGAAAAAATGGGGTGTATATGAGATATGTGACAAATGGGGGGAATTAATATGTGTGTATGTGAGGGGGGTTTAGGGCAGCCACTGAACAGCGGTGCAAAACGCGTAATCCTCGCGCACACGTGACTTTGACGTGACCGACGCGAATACGCGAAAACGAAAAAGTCATTTGAGAGTTGGCTCACGTGCTCTTTGGGCACGGCACAAGAGGATTGGGGTTGGGTTACGCGTGAAAAGGAACCGCCAGGGGATAAGGAGAAAAGAAACGATATACACCTGAGACAAAAATGCGGATTCAGGAACGGCACATATGGAGAGATGGAAAAAGATGGAAAAAAGACTCACAGATGGAATAGTACAGGGAAAACCCAACCCACGCCACAAATACACAAGAGGTTACACAAGTTCAATCAATACGGGCCGCCGCCAGTGCGCAAGGGCCAAAAAGTCAAGATTTGCGTGATTTTCGAGATCGCGATGATGTCACTGCCCCCGAGCGGTTTCTCACCCTTCGTAGTGGCGGGGCTTCTGCGGCCGCAAGTTTATCGATTTCCGCGGGACTTCGCGAAACGGTTGTGCCGCCTGGCTTCCTCGAGGAGGGCTTGGGCACCGTCTCTCTAGTAGCAGCAGGACGTCGTCGGGT
>Ga0307512_10005007_pt1 | contig 14118 bp, 10 predicted proteins | sample 14_EM_MG_FD_200267 | JGI IMG/M metagenome (GOLD analysis project Ga0307512, IMG submission 200267) | Populus trichocarpa ectomycorrhiza microbial communities from riparian zone in the Pacific Northwest, United States - 14_EM | ecosystem: Host-associated > Plants > Roots > Unclassified | place... | reverse complement strand
GCGACTACGAGAAACTTCACAGCTTATCAATTGTAAGTCACCATTCACCGACTGTCATCATATGCAACCCACTAAAAAGCCTATAGTCCGCCCAGTCACCCACAGTTATGCCCCAGGCTGTCAAATTGTCGGCCTGGCCTGCGCAGTTTCTAAAATCAAACGGCCTCATCTGGCCCAACTGCGGGCCGGCCCGGCCTGTCGGGAACACTGAAACCAACTGTTGTGCGGTGTTTATGGCGGTCTTCTTAGGGCTAGTTATTAGGGCTAGCAGGAGTAGTCTTTCATCACTTTCTGGCGAGCTTCTCTTTGTTCTTGTAACCTTTACAATTCACAAAGTTTTCCCCTTTGTTGCGCGGTCGCGTATCTGCACGTCGTGAGATTACGCGTACGCCCAACACCAACAAAACGTCTGTGTCTTTATGACCCCCAAGAATTAAAGCAGGTACTGGTGCTCGGATAAATTCTGAAATTGACACCTTATCCACAGGTTTGAAGTCTTGGAACGAAGCCGTGGGACGAGGTCCGTTTGACGGGGTCGTACCCTATTTCACGACTCCGTTCGACGACCTTGTAGTCTGTGATATGATGCAGTGGATAAACCTGATCCCAAGTGTGGTAACTAGACAAATTATAAATTCAGACTCTGTCCACGGACACGGAGTACGAGGCTGTAGAACGGTATTTTGGCGGATAAAGTCCCATAGCAGTAAAAAACCATGGAATCATCTCAGGAGCTAGTTGACTCGCTTCACTCTACTCCCTGTTTCTCTATTCATATTTTCATGCGGTTACTGCGCTTTAGAATTTAACAATATATGCACTTGTGATGTACATACCTCTCTACAACATTGCAAACCAAGAGACACGATAGTGGTTATGCTGATTGTATTCCATATCCCTGTACCGAATGCAGATGGTTTACCATGCCCATACCGGATCCGGGGATTTAATCCCAACCTCCGGATAGCGTTACGAGCCTAATGCCATGTTTTTTGCTTTTCTGGCGGGGTGGGGTTGAGGATGAACACGTGGTAAAGTACTTTTTACAATTGGCGGGTAATCTCTAGGCAGATCTTCGTTGAGGACCGACTTGGTATGAACAATTTTGATTCAACGATCGGTAATAAGGGGTTTACAGGCTGTGGGAATTTGCGATATATAGCGGGTGGGAAAGTCTAGGACCAAAGCGGTGCACCGTACCCGCAGACGGATCATACATCAGACGGAGCATAACACTCTAATGCCTGCAGTTTCTGTGCTTCCACTCGGGAACTAAATTACCAAGGACTTCGACGCTCGCTTCTGGTAAAACTTCACTACCTACGCTAGACACCTTGAATCTGATCGTCCTACTATATGAGACACGAGTGATCACATGTCTCAGCCCGAACCGCATGTGTTGCATATATGCATGTAGATACCCTGACCTACTCTGTGCGTGACTGCTGTCTACAGATGGTCATATCTTCCCACACGGATATGTACACGGGAGTTAAGATCAGTGTTCCTAAGCGGCCCGGCCCGGCCTCTATTCTGAAAGCCTGCGCTAAGGGCGGCCCGGCCCGGCCTGGGTCAGAAGCCGCCAAGAAAAAGCCTGCAGGCCAGCCGCCAAGAAAAGCCGCCCGGCCGCCAAGGAAAAGCCTGCAGGCCGGCCGCCCGGCCTGGTTATGTACTTATGATGGACGATGGCTGAGTATACTTTGGTGGCTTTCTGAGTTTAAGACTTTAGGCAGCAGCAATGGGTGTCATTTAAACAAACTATGTTTATGCTTGTTCGATTGAACTTATACGTTGGCAAATAAAGCCTGCAGGCCGGCCGGCCGCCAAGAAAAAGCCTGCAGGCCCGGCCCTCATTTAAAAGCCGCCGCTAAGGGCGGCCTGGCCGCTTAGGAACACTGGTTAAGATGGCTCTCTCTTACTCAATACAATATAACTCTCTTCGTTTCTGAGTAGCATCATGTCTTCGTCATTTTCCTTTGGGTGCATCGTGAAGGAACTTTTGGTTATTCTGCATTACAACTTGTTTTTACATTTGCCTACAGGAATGACTTGAAGTGGTAGATCATGCGCTAGAGTAATGTAAAAACTAGTCCAGCAACTAATTCTGTAGCCCGAGGGCTAAATATTCTAACTAAATGCTTGAAGTACGCTCTCAGGAATATGGACGCTTCTTCAGTAGATAATGACCTACGGCATGATAGGTGTGTGTATGTACATCTCTCGAAGTTCGCATTTTACTTTCCTACCACTACAATCGCCGTGCGTGCAATAGCTATGGATATCCCTGACCGGAACTGGAGACTCTCACAACACTTAACCCAAGCTGTGAAAACTCGAACTACCAAACCCAAACGACCAGTTTCTTCCTCGTCCTCTCGCCAGCGGCCAAAGAGACAATGAAAAGACATTTTGTTTAGAGAAGAAAGAATTGAGAGGGAGCAGAGGAGGGGTTTATATAGAAATCACGAAGTGGGTAACGGCTGAATTTTAGCCGACGTTGGGGCTTGGGGTTTAGGGTTTACGCAGCATGAAGCTGAATGAAGCCTAGCCGAAGTCAGTCGAAGTCCGCCAAAGTCCACATGGGAAGCTGGGCAAGTGAACACTATAATCTGCTATGGATACTCCCCGCATCGCCTCACGCAAGTGTATCCCGCCCCCCCACCGACCGAGTCTACAGATCCTCATCACATAACCTAAAGCTGTGAAAACTCGAACTGCCAAACTCAAACGACCAGTTTCTTCCTCGTCCTCTCGCCAGCGGCCAAAGTGACAATGAAAAGACATGTTGGGTTAGAGAAGAAAGAATCGAAAGGGAGCAGAGGAAGGGTTTATGTAGAAATCACGAAGCGGGGTAACACTGAATTTTAGCCGACGTTGGGGCTTGGGGTTTAGGGTTTATGCAGCATGAAGCTGAATGAAGCCAAGCCGAAGTCTGCCAAAGTTCCCATGGGAAGTTGGTGAACACTATAATCCGCTATGGATACCCCGCATCGCCTCACGCAAGTGTATCCCCCCGACCGAGTCTACAGATTCTCATCACATAACCTAAAGCTGTGAAAACTCAAGACTACCAAATACTCAAAGCGACCAGTTTCTTCCTCATCCTCTCGCCAACGGCCAAAGAGACAATGAAAAGACATTTTTGCTTAAGAGAAGAAAGAGACAAAGAGGGAGCGGATGAGGGGTTTATATTGAAATCACGAAGCGGGGTAACAGTCGGATTTTAGCCGACATTGGGGCTTGGGGTTTAGGGTTTTTCCTGCATGGGACTGCATAAAGCCCAGTCCGCCTAGCTAAAGTCCGCCAAAGTTCACAAGAAGCTGAGCAAATTAGGCTGCATACTACAATGGGTATGGATATCCCCGCATCTCCTCGCACAAGAATATCCGCGACCGAGTCTGGAGACTGATCACGTAGCCTAAGCTGTGAAAACTCAGACCACAAATACTCAAAACGGCTAGTTTCTTCCTCGTCCTCTCGCCAGCGGCCAAAGAGACAATGAAAAGACATTTTGTTTAAAGAAGAAAGAGACGAGAGGGAGGAGAGGGGGGCTTATATAGGAATCGCAAAGTAGGGTTACAATTAGATTTTAGCCGATACTGGGGCTTGGGGTTTAGGGTTTTCCTTGCATGGGCATAAGCCACGCCCGCCCAACTGAAGTCCGCCAAAGATCACAAGGAGGCTACGCAAATGTAGGCTGCACAATGACTATGGACACCGCCGCATCTCCTCACAGAAGAATATCTCCGACGAGTCTAGAGACTCTCATCATGTATGCTAACGCTGTGAAAACTCAGATTACTAATACTCCAAACGACCAGTTTCTTCCTCGTCCTCTCGCCAGCGGCCAAAGAAACAATGAAAAGACATTTTGTTTAAAGAAGAAAGAGACGAGAGGGAGCAGAGGAGGGTTTATATAGAAATCACGAAGCAGGATTTTAGCCGACATTGTGGTTTGGGGTTAGGGCATTCTCTACATGAGGTTGAATGAACCCAACCCAGTCAAAGTCCGCCAGAGTTCCCATGAGAAGCTGAGTCGATGAAGATGGTACGCTAGAATAGCTACGGATGCCCATATCTCCTCACATAAGTACTGTAGCAAAAAAGTGAGTTTTACTAACCAACGCTGCACGGTTGGTACATTATGACGGTCATTGTAGCGTTTCTGACCGTCCGATGGCGGTGCTCGAATGCCAAATTTACTGTCTTAGGACGATCTATGAACTCAATCCGCACAGTAGTGGTTGTCAAAATACCCTATTTTTTGCTACGGTATATCCCCAACCTGGTCTAGAGACGCTCATCAAATAGCTCACGCTGAAATTCAGATTACCAACACCCAAAATAAACAGTTTCTTCCTCATCCTCTCGCCAACGGCCAAAGAGACAATGAAAAGACATGTTGGGTTACAGAAAAAAGAAGTGAGGGGAGCGAGGACAGGTTTATATAGGAATCGCAAAGTAGGGTTACAATTAGATTTTAGCCGATATTGGGGCTTAGGGTTTATGGTTTTCCTTGCAATGGGATTGCATGCAGTCCCGGCCCGCCCAGCCAAAGTCCGCCAGTTCAAATGGGAAGCTAAGCCGATGAAGCCAGAATAGCTACGGATATTCACATATCCGCACATAAGTATAACCCCGCCCCAACCTGTTGGCATGAAATTTAGCCCGGTGGCTTCGGTGGCGTTCGGTGGCTTGTAGCGCCCATGGGCCTCGCCTGCCCCCATGCTGAGGAGGAGGCCTAGCTCCGGCACTGGTACTCGGCTTCGGTCTCCGGTTGTGATACTCGGCTTCGCCGAGTATGGTCTTTTCTCTGTATATAAGTCTACTGTTTTCCTTCTCTTGTATTGACAGACAATTGAGCTTCTTCGTTCTTTCTCTTTTGCTCTCAACACGACCTAGTCTGGAGACCCCCAAGAACTTCAGATTACCATCACACAAACGAACAGTTTCTTCCTCGTCCTCTCGCCAGCGGCCAAAGAGACAATGAAAAGACATGTTGGGTTAGAGAAGAAAGAACTGAGAGAGGGAGCAGAGGAGGGTTTATATAGAAACCGCAAAGCAGAGTAATGATTGAATTTTAGCCGACGTTGAGGTTTAGGGTTTGGAGTTTAGGTTTTCCTCGCATGGTGTCACATCCATGCAGCTCGGCCTCCTCAGCTGTAGTCCGTCAGAGTTCACATGGGAAGCTGAACCGATTCCACCGGCGCGCTAGAATAGCTACAGAGCCCACAACTCCTCACGCGGGTATATCCCCGCCTAATCTGGAGACCCTCATCAAAGTAACCCAACAGAACTACACACTTCGAAACTACTATGAAACCCAGATTACCATCACCCAAAACGATACAGTTTCTTCCTCGTCCTCTCGCCAGCGGCCAAAGAGACAATGAAAAGACATGTTTGGTTAGAGAAGAAATAAACAAGAGGGAGCAGAAGAAGGGTTTATATAGAAATCGCGAAGCAGGATTTTTAGCCGACGTTGGGGTTTGGGGCTTGGGGTTTTCCCTACATGGGGTCACATGCATGCAGCTCTGCCTGCCCAGCCGTAGTCCGCCAGAGTTCGCATGGGAAGCTGAGCCGATGAAAGCGGCGGGCTCGAATAGCTACAGATGCCCACAACTCCTCACGCATGTATATCCCCGCCTAGCCTGGTAGCCCTCATCAAAGTAACTCAAATTTACCACACTCCGAAACTACTGTAAAACCCAAATTACCATCACCCAAAATGATACAGTTTCTTCCTCGTCCTCTCGCCAGCGGCCAAAGAGACAATGAAAAGACATGTTTGGTTAGAGAAGAAAGAACTGAGAGAGGGAGCAGAGGAGGAGTTGATATAGAAATCGTAACGGTTGAATTTTAGCCGACATTGGGCATTAGGGTGTAGGGTTTGCCTTGCGTAGGGTTGCATCCCACCCAGTCGAAGTCCAGAGTTCACATGGGAAACTGAGCTGATGAAGGCTGCGCGCTAGAATAGCTACGGATTCCCACATCTCGTCACATAAGCATATCCTCGACCTAGTCTGGAGACCCTTATCAAGCTATGAAACTAGTCTGTCAGCCGGCTATATTTTCGCTGGTGCGTAACGCCGTATCTAAGCCATATGACAGACTACTATAAAACTCAGATTATCAAGACCCAAAACGAATAGTTTCTTCCTCGTCCTCTCGCCAGCGGCCAAAGTGACAATGAAAAAGACATGTTTGGTTAGAGAAGAAAGAAATAAGAGGGAGCAGAGGAAGAGTTTATATAGAAATCGCGAAGCAGGATTTTAGCCGATGTAGGGGTTTCGGGCTTGGGGTTTTCCTTGCATGGGTTGGATACATTGGCCGCGGCCCGCCCAGCCGAAATCCACCAGAGTTTATATTGAGTAGGAAGCTGAGCCGACTCAGGCGTTGTCAGATAATGGTTCGGTTTCCCCCAAGACCTTGTGCTGACAGCAATTTTGGGGTCGGACAGCTGTTGTTGACAGCTATTGTGACTTGGACATAGAATTGGGCCATGGGTTCTCTATTAATAAGTGTGTGAAACAGTTATGAAATGCAACAACAGGAGGTGAAGGGCAGCCCTGCTGAAAGTGTCGGCCTCAGGATTGCAATTATTCTATAATCTGCAGTCTTTGATGACTCTTCATATGTACTATACAATCATCGGTGCTGACACCTTTTGATTTTCAGACACTCGAACCTGATGCTACCTAAAGCAAAACATTGTCTGGATGGACAACCCATGCTGACTGCTGACGTCCGGACCACAGCAGCCAGTACAGTACGATGAAGCTCAGATTACCAAGACCCAAAATGAACAGTTTCTTCCTCGTCCTCTCGCCAGCAGCCAAAGAGACAATGAAAAGACATGATTTGGTTATAGAAAGAATTGGGAGGGGAGCAGGGAGCGGTTTATATAGGAATTACGAAGTAGAGTAATAATTAGATTTTAGCCGATATTGGGGCTTGGGGTTTAGGGTTTTAGTGCATGGCATGCAGCCTGGCCTGCCCAGCCGAAGTCCGCCAGTTCACATGGGAAGCTGAGCCGAAGACGGCGCGCTAGCGTAGCTACGGACCTCACATTAAATATATCCCCGGCCTAGTCTAGAGACCCTCACAAGTAACCCAAGCTGCGAAACTAAGATTACCATCACAAAACGAACAGTTTCTTCCTCGTCCTCTCGCCAGCGGCCAAAGTGACAATGAAAATATATGTTTGGTTAGAGAAGAAAGAAACAAGAGGGAGCAGAGGAAGGGATTATATAGAAATCGGAAGCAAGATTTTAGCCGACGTTGGGGTTTGGGGCTTGGGGTTTTCCTTGCATGGGGTTGGATATATTGGCCGCGGCCCGCCCAGCCGAAGTTCGCCAGAGTTTACATAGGAAGCTGAGCCGACTCAGGCGTTGTCAGATAATGGCCCGGCCCGGCTTCCCCCAAGGCCCGCAGTCCGGCCCGGCCGTTTGCGAACACCATATGCACTTACACCGCATTTTCCAGCCCGATCAAGCCCATTGCGACATCTCTACATACCCTCCGTACGTATATGCCTCGATCTTGGTAAGCAATACCACCGATAGCAGCGGCGAAAAAAGGGATTTGGCCACAGTCCATAACCCTGTTGGGTGGCAGAATGGAGCAAAATCTACCCTGTCTGACTAAGAACATGCACTGTTCTTGCTGTTAGCAATAACGGCGTGTTCCAGGATATCCGGACGGCTAGAGAGATACTGTCGCTTCATTATGCGAGTGATAGCTCGCCGGATACCCTGCTGCATCAAGCACTGAAACGTCGACAGAATCTCGGAGAGAAGTGGTTACGCCCGAGACAGCCCCGGTGGGTCTTATGTGAGCGCAGTTCAACCACACATGATTACCTTTTGCTATATGGCTGCCAGATCTATATATATGAATCACAGGCGTCTTTGAACGATGGCAGCCGTATTGAGTGCTGGCCGAGGAGCCCTTTGTGAAAAGAAACTAGAAGACGGCGAAGGCAAAGGTGGAGATGTAAACAGCCGACCTGAGCTGTATCTCATCATGGACCTCCGCCAGCCCTCTTACATGCGCCCACTTGGGAATCCCTGCTCCGCTCCACCATTATCCTGGCTCGTGCGACCTCCAAACTCGCGGCCGCACGTACCACTACTTTTATCGCTAATCCGCACAAGCCGCACACCTTCTTCACTCAAGCATCAATCTTCCACCTCTGCGTTCACATTTATAACCCGCCAATACATCTTTTCATGCGATCCGACCAAGCCGATTAAAGCCGCCGATTCGAGATGGTATAGAATATGGGCTTTACTGTACGGTTTCGGAGAGTTGAAAGTTCTTTTATTTTTTACTCGGTGTTGATTCTAGTACCGGGTTGCCACAAATGGGGAGAGTGTAAGTTGCCAGTGGAGATTGTGCTGCTATGGATTTGTAATGAACGGAGTAATGGTTGCATCGAATGTCCATCGGTATTGACTCAAGCCTGCGGGAAGATAACGTTCGTCCCAGACACGTCCGTTAAATGACTGTATGTACTTGTTGAGACACAGCCGATAGAGATGGGCATTATCTACCCAAGTGAAAAAAATCGAAGGAGACGGAGTGTAGGAAGTATAATAGCACGTAGTATCCTTCACTGGTATTCATGTACCGAAGTAACTTACTGTAGCTCCGCCCACACCGGACCGGGATTACAGTAATCCAGCATGTGAAGGCTGACTTACTGCACGAGCACTGCAGGATGTAAAATTCTTCTCGGTCTGACGTTGTCACATTCGCACATGCCAATGTTCGTAGTCAGATAAATAATCTATTCAACCAAACAGTCCCGGTCTCAAATGCATATGCTACAAAAACGAATGAAAAGTCCCTATCGTAACTCAAATCCAGGTTACGCATGCATGTAAAGAAACGAAAGAAAACCTCCCCCGTCACCAACCGTAACTCCGTCGTCCGTATCAACAGAAACCGCGGCGAAAATACAGAGCCAGTTGATACTTCGAACAAAAACCTGCCGTCTCGAGGGTCGATAACATCGTGCAAAAGCGGTAGCTTAACAGCATGATCTCGAAGAACCGTATAAACACCGAGAGTCGTTCCGTTGAACCGTATAACCGATCCGGACAGCCGGCATCTAAAAAGCAAAACCCGACGCCGATCAACAGCGCCTAGCAAGCCCTAGCCTCTCCCCTCTGCGTCCCCCACTCCCCGCCCTTCTGTGCCTGCGCCTGGTCTCGAAACTCAGGACAGAACCGGAACCACGACAGCAACATGCCCTGCACGTTTATAGCCCTGATCTCGGCGCGGGCGATGAACAGCGCCGCGAGGATGACGCGGATCAGGCCGCGGCGGAGTATGCGGCCGAGGTGGAGTTTTGGGAGGGTGATGCGGATGTTGAGGCGGAGGGTTGGGAGGGTGAACATTGTTTGTTGATGGTGTCGGAGGAGAAGGAGCGACGGTGGGGGTGGGGGTTGATAAATGACTGTGGGAAAGGAGTGTTGGGGTTTCTTGTGAGCTGAGGGAATGTTGGCGGAGAGCAATTGGGTTGTGGGAATCCGATGGGAGATATGGTGAGTGCTGTACCTGGCAGATGTACAGTTCACTCGGCAGTGCCAAGGCGGGCTAGACAGCTCACGAATGACACGCCGCAAGGAACCGGGCCCGACTAGCTCAGCCACGAATCCGCCGCGCGCTGGGGACTGGGTCTTTTTGTGAACCGGCATTTCTCGCATTGGCCGACGCAGACGAAGGCAGCTTCCAATCCGGCCCCTTCGATCTTGACGACGAAGTTCTCGGAAGTCAAACACGCATCCCTGCCGGGGTCATCGATGCAGCTAAAGCTTAGCGCAGAGCCGCGGCCATTGGGATGGGATCTAGGCTGCATTCGCAGTCCGATGCGGTAGCCGCATCCGTGCTTGACATGTGTTTTCTTCCTGCAGAGGGGTTGCAGCCGTGGTTTGCTCCCGTTGGTGCCCGCACGTTTTGTAGATCCTTTTCCGTGCTATCGCTGTTCCGGCCATCCCGGGTTCAGCCGCGTGGTGCAGTGATCTGGTTTTTTTTGCAGGGCGTGCAGGGCGAGAGCTGTTTGGCGGGGTTTTCGCTTCCCTGTGACGGCGAATGGCTGGTGGGCTCGGGTATGCAGCCTACGCAAAAGGACGGATTGCATTTTGACACCGCGCAGTGGGGCCGGCATATTTGCCGGCGGGGATCTGCTGTGAAAATCTGTTAATGCACGTTCACATGCTGGGTTTTCGAGAACCAGTCGATTAAAAGGATGTGGGATTTTGCTTGCTGAATACACGGTAAAATCTATTCTGTAATCGAACTAGAGGAGAGGGGCAGAGCCTAGATAGACAAAATACGACATTGCAGTAAAATTCAATGTAACAATCCAGAATACCGAGTGACCCACACTCTGGCCATAACGTATCAAACTCATTGTAGACATGAGCTATTACTATACATCCATCCATATACTATCTGCCCTACCAAACCCCGGAAGTGTGTGCTCGGACGGCATCTTGATATTGTCAAAAAGCCTCGAGGGTAAAATTAATCAAAGACCACACGCCAGGTAGGAATGTCACAATCGGTCAGTCATTCGAAGTACTTTTTGATCTGCTCGCTTTTGCCAATCGAGAGGAGTGAATTTGTACAGGGTCTGCGTGCGTCTGATTTGTGCAACGCCGCCAAAACGTCAAAGCACTCCAGGAGAGTTTTCCAACTCCAGGGCAACCTCGACCGCAGCTGGCTGCCGCGCGGAGTGCGCTATACCGCGAGGCAAAGTCGAAGATGGACTACCACTGAGAGAAGCTCAAGAAGAAAAAGCTACAGGAGATTCGGGACGTCTATTTCGAAAAAATTTCGCGCATTCAGATCGATCGTCAACTCGATGGCGCCATTGGTGGGTTGGAGCTCTGCGGCGGTAAGCCAATTCAATTTGAACTTCGAGGCTGCCACAGCCAACATTCAACAATCCTTTCACGTTCATTTTCAAGGAAAAACCCTCACTCTGATGGCTGCCGATTACCCTAAAGCGTATTTCCAAGATATCGAAGCCACTGGGCGCCCTCAAGAAGGGCGTGGGGTATACATTCGCCGCGCTAGGACCCTCAAGTTAGACGAACGCAGGCATTTAGACAAAGGTGGTATAATTTCGACAGGAGTGGGTATTCGGAAGTGAGTGGTGATAAAAAGTGAGAATGAGTCATGTTTTCGGTGGTACTTGGCTAAGAAGCACTGTCGAAATTACAAGCATATATGGATTGGTCCAGACCAAGCCTGTCCAGACCAAGACTACCAGTCTATGGTCCGGTCCAGTCCGACCTTCCCATTAGGCCGGACTGGACTGAGCCCTACCCCGGACCCGGATCGTCTGGACTGGTGGAATCATTGGGCACTGGGTGTTTTTGACAAGTTGGCCCAGGATGGTTTTGATTTTTCCCTCTAAGCAGGTGCGTAGTGAGTCGTCTTGTGATGTCTATAATAACAAGTCAGCGGGATGGAAAGGATAGTGGATGGTAATCGTCACATACATGAGTATAGGAGATGACGGGCGTCTTCCACCGTTGTGACTCAAGCTTGGGCATAAGAGAAACATAGCCCAAGGGCGCAGGTGCATTCTTGTACTTCCGACTGCCAATCACATAGCTCATCTTCCGTCCCACTTCATACCTTTTGTAGAAGCGTTAGTGAATCTCCCCCCCGTTTCAAGATAAGAGTTTAGATCTTACGAGAGGTAAAATCGGTTTCTATCGAGAGAAGATACGTCTTTATCCTCTGCTCGAACTAGGGCACCCCCAAACTTCCAAAATAAAATTAGACAGGTCGAATGACGGTAGACTGCATTCTTCTGGGTCGTAATCTAATTTCTCGTCGATATCCTCGATATTTCTGTAAAGCCCCTTTTGACACGAGGGCAAGTCCAACAGCGACATGTAGATGTGTTTAAATCGCAATTCAGGTTAGTACCGTCTCCACTCGAATAAGAGGTACGCCCCCAATTAGGTTAGCGCGCATAACTGGGTACGACACTCGCTTAAAACGGAAATTAAAAATGATGTGCCTTTTTTAATTTCCGAATTTCTTGCCGTATACGGTAATTTTCAAGCGCTAACCTAATCGGGGGTGTACCTCCTATTCGAGTGGATACGGTACTCGGCCAGCCCCGCGCAAGATCTCGAGTTGCTACATCGACCTTAGTGAAAATCAATGGAAGAAGCTCCACCAAAACTACACACAAAAGCTAAGTTAGCATTTCGCGCTTTCTCTTCCCGATTGTTAGGGGGGACGTGATAACGTTAGTTGCAAGAATCATTGCAGGCGAGGAGGAATTCAGAAGGAATAATGTCCTCGAGAACATTGCCGAGGGAAGTTTGCGCGACCAATGTTTGATAGTGATCTCTATAGTTCCTGCCATTGTTGGAAAAATATATTGATTGTAGAGCGAGGAGAGGCGGGAGAGGGCAAATATACTTATACATCTCATGTGTAGATTAGTTATGGGTTCTTTGCTGTGTGCCTGAGACAGAAGTGGTAGGTATGCTTATGTAAGTACTAATTAAGTAGAGTGCGAGTACCCCCATACCTAAATGCCGGCAGGTACCTGTCAACCAGGGCTAACTATTGTTAGAACCACCCAACGAAGTCGAGTAATTGCTGGTAGGTTTTTGTCACCGGCAACAGAGATTTTGAGTACTATGGGATTTGTATATAGCTTAGTTCAACCGGCCGCTGCTCAGTTTTGTCGCAGCGGTTACGCCAGGTATCTCCCCTCCGGTCGGTGGAAGCAGAGAGAAGACAAACTGATGCTACAAGCTACTTGCATTGACGAATTCGATGGGACATTTGTCAAAGCGCGAATCTGAGCGCAGGGGATATATGAGATTAAGTAGGACGCGCAGGTCCATCTATATGTCCTGAGAATTCACAAATAAGAGCTGTCGTCGAATAAGATACGTCCGGGGTAATACCAGTTTATAAATGATGTGAAAATTCTGCAGTACTGCCGGTATTAACCGCTACATTCATGTGGAATTCATGCAATAGGTGGAATATACTGTACCGAGCCTAATGGTTCGGACGGGCTGCCGGCCGTGATACTTTTTGTTTTAGATTCGCCCCTCTGCGACATCTTTTCATTTTTCAGTCAGAGGTAGTGTGACATGAAATTTCTGATTTTAAAGGACAGGATTAGGTGAGTATGATTTGGGATTACATGTGGAACCATAGTTGGACACTGATTTCAAAGTTCAGAAAATAGGGCTGAGATTTCCTGTGTAGTGAAAGATTCACATAAACATTATGACCTATGAAAAAGCTCATTTACACTTTGATAATACAGCAATCAGCCGCAGTTCTTCAACCCCAGACTACTCACGCCTTTGTGACAACTATTTAAAGTACCCTAGCAACTAAGGACAGGATCGCTGTGATGCGTGACGAAATAGAAGTTTCTACGTACAGGACAGCCCATTGTGACGCGTGACGTACGAATCTTTATGCTCGGTACAGTAGTTGCTCTCATGCCCAGACTTTTTCGCCTCACTTGCAAGCTCAACCCTACGGAGTTTACACAAATCGTAGGGGATGGCAGGCGAGATCAGACTATAGCCAGTTAGTCTTGAAGAATAGCAACACAGTAAATTATAATACGCTTAAGTCCGTATCGCATATGGGGTTATGCTGGGACCAGAATGATATCACGAAACGGTTGAATTATACGTGTATTTGAAAGACTAATCATAACACACAACCCTTCATCATAATTCGAAAGCAATAAATGATGAACCACCGCCCACCATTGTCCCTTACCTTGGTCCACAAAGCCTTACAACAACCCTTGAGCCCTTTCCATAGCAGCCTGAACACAACGTATGCGAAATGTAGTTCACATAGATAGGTGAAACTGGAAGGGTTTATGCCATTTCGCCGACCATTCAACATGATGAAGTACCAGCGTGCAACTTCCTGCACTAGCCAAGTAGTCACGTGCCGGCTAATTAAAACCCTAACAATCACTCATTCGCTATATGAACCACGATGAATTGCCGGAGAATCATCGGTACTTTTCCAGAAGTGAGCAATAATGCAATCATCTATGGCTCGGTCCAAACTCCTGACCACAATCCTTCCCAA
>Ga0307512_10005006_pt1 | contig 14123 bp, 17 predicted proteins | sample 14_EM_MG_FD_200267 | JGI IMG/M metagenome (GOLD analysis project Ga0307512, IMG submission 200267) | Populus trichocarpa ectomycorrhiza microbial communities from riparian zone in the Pacific Northwest, United States - 14_EM | ecosystem: Host-associated > Plants > Roots > Unclassified | place... | reverse complement strand
CTTCAGATGTGCTTGCTCTTCCTCAGTCCACTCGAGATCAATGAGGTGTGCTTTCTCCTTTGGTATCCGGATGAGTGGTTTTCCATTGGCGAGTTTCGATTCTAACCACCGCCTGATCATCCATGGCTTTGCAATCTGAATCATCCAGTGCGCCGCATCCTGTTGAGCTTCTTCGTCTTTAGTCCGGATAGCATGCATCAAACTCTTCACAGCGGAATACAATGCCTCAGCACCATGCTTTTCCATCACAGTATCATCCTCTGGATCTTCAGGCACACCTGAAAACAGCGACATCGTCTGAAAACACCAGTCATAGAGTGAATGGAATCCCGGTGTAGCTGTGACTTGAAGTTTGAATCCAATTTTCGCATTCATTGCAATTTGCCAGCCCACACTGTTTTTAGTCTTATACCAATGGGACTCATCAAAAATCCCAAAACTCCATGCACAGTAGGAGAGTTGGCCGTTACTTGATGGTTTCGCTCTGGATGTTAAGGTATCATATGACACAAGGTGGATATTCCATCGGGTTTCTGGCTCGTCAATACTGGTGTTCAGATCCTTGTGGGCGAGATTTGCATTTTCGGCATGGAATAAGTTGACAAGTTTGAAATTGGTTCCATGTGTCATCTCGTTCATAACACTTTTGAAGGTCTCAGCCACTCAGGGCATTGTTACCACCAGGATTGGTCCAAAGGCTGAGATTAGTGCTGGATCCCCGTGGGGTGGTGTTGACTTGATCTCCAACAGGCGGCGGGGCACAGAATTCAATCTTTGGAGCGGATACCACTCCCACTCTTCACCGACAATGCCGGGAAAGTCATTGTGCGCCAATATCACCCACTCTTCAATCGTATTCCCCCATAAAATGGACAGTGGCAACCCCATTACGACTTTCTCAGTCACCAATTTGCAAAGGATTGCCGCTGCAACCGAGGTGAAAGTCTTTCCAGGACCCATTTCATCTGCCACCAGTGCTTCTGGCATATCAGCATCCCAAACCCATCTCCTCACGATGAACGAGATGGCCCAAACCTGGTGCCCCAAATACTTAGTTCCGGGCAGGCCGGGAATTCAGTACTTGCAGCCTGGAACACGGTCATCTGTTGCTTGGCGAATAGGACGCGCATTCAGCAGCCTGACTGCGTCATCAAGACACTCGTGTTCAAATTCGTTGTTGATTGTATTTAGAACCGTATTCAGTACTGAGCTTGTATTTTCTGGATCGAAGACCTCCTCACCATCCTGCACTTGCTCCTGAACCTCCCTTGCACTTTTGTCCATGTTCTTTTTGTCCTCAATGATCTGTGTCAGTTGCTCGGATGTAAGCAGGGCAGATAAGCTCATATTCCGGCGCTCCTGAAAAAGTTCATCTCAATGTTAGGTATTTCACAGAGAAGTAACCATTTGAACGAATACATGTGGATGAAATATAAGCAATTCTATTCGTTGAATCAGAACCAACATTAATACAAGTATCATTCTCGTGCCCACCATCCTCCTCTCCCTTCTCTTCTCCTTCTCTTCCACCCTCATCAGAACCTTCCAAAGTCTATGTATAATGATTAGCAGTTGCTCATGTCTAGCCTTAACACAGCTAGCACGGATTACCTTTGTCAGCCTAATTACGTGCTCGGCAATCTCCTTCCCTGTCACCCTCATCATTTCTACCACAAGTATCTTCACATTATGTCCAAGTTTCAACTTGAAAGCATTTGAAACGCAACAGTTGTATGAAATCTGGCCATATATGGGGTCATTGATCATTTGCCCGTGTTTGTATATTATCATATACTCTTCTTCCAAATTTTTCTGCTCCAAGTTGCACTTGAACATTGATGTGAGAATGTATGGCTCTCTCGGGCCGCCGTTTTTGTCGATGAAATCAACCAACTCCTCCCAGTGCCTCACATCTGTATACGTGGCTTGGAGTTATTTGGGGGCTAGAACCATATCCTTGCCATTCGACGCCCACTGAATCATAACCGTGAACGTTGTATTTGGCAACTCTGGGAGGTTACTTCGCCCCTTTTTGCCCGCGCCCTCTCCCAAATATGTCGCCGGTCGTATGTTGCCTAACCTTCCTTTTTTCCTGGCCTCTTGAATTTCGCTTGCACATTTCTTCAAAAACATCTCCACCCACTACTGGCAAATCCATTCAGCATTATCGGAATTAACCAACGGCAGCCAGTCCTCGAATGTCGCAAAATAATCTGTGACCGCCGTCTCCCAGTGCAGGGGTCCATCTCGAAATTGTTTCAATCGGTTCTGCCCACGGATAATGGACCGATGCTTCTTCTCGAGAAACCCCGCCACACATACTTTCTCCCACTTGTTGGATGCACTGTAGTTGGCCTGCCCCATTCTTTTGGCAAATTGCTTCAAGGAGAACTCCATTTGCTTCAGGCTAATTAGGGGTTTGCCTTCTGCACTGCCCAAGTCTGACGAATCGTCGCTCTCATTAGCTGCATCATATTCATCGCAGGACATCTCCGGCAATAGGGGCAAGTCCGCAATCCCTGCAACATCTGTTTTCCACGGTTCCGCTGGCGGCTGGAATCTCTTCGTCGGAAGGCTTATGGGGTGTCTCCCGGGTGCGCCGGAAGGAGGTTGAGGTGGAGGAGTCGAGCTGGAAGATGTTGGCTGATTGAGTGGATGATTTCCCAGCGGTCCTGGAGGCACTCTCGGTGCACCTGGAGATGACGGCCCTTGTTGTGGGAACTGCAGAGGGGGGAATATTTGAGACCTGCCATAACCACTTTGGTGCAGGTAATATCCTTGCCACGGTGGCCCATAACTTGGATATTGTTGGCTTGCGCTGTGGGTAGGTGGCAAACTGTGTGTCATGTGGAATGGAGACTGGTGATAAAACTGCGGAGCGCCTAGAAATGGCTGCTGTGAAGGAGTGTAACCGTACCTATGTGGCGGATGATATTGATTGGTGTGTTTCCCACATTGACTGTCTTTGTGAGTGGCATGTCGTGAACTTTTATCCGGTGATTCTGAAATGTCATCACCACATTGTTCCGAGCCAAATAGGCCACCAGGTGGAGCCATATTCACTGTCTTTGGTGGAGATCCTTTCGTCGACATGTTCTGTTAAACAAAGATAGTCGTAAACTACTATAGATGTGAGATGAGATATAGAATCAATCGGAATATAGTTGAGTATATTGCAGGTAGCAGTGACCTTCAGCGGAATGAAGGGCTTCTTATATCCTATTCTGTTGTCACGATCTGTGGTGATTCACTATACGTTTGATCCATGAAACCAGCCCTGGCCTTGAGAAAAAGAAACCATAATCACACACATCCCGCCTTGCTTTGTTATATGCTCGAATTCATATACTAGGATATTGGATAGGTGCCCACCTTTGTACACATCAATGACTTTACAGGTCATAGAAGGGATATGATATGATATCTCCAGGAACCCAACAAGTACTATATCCAGTATGAAAGTTAGCACGACTAGGGATATTACACATAAGTTGTGCGTGTACGACCTTGCAAGCTCATTTAATAGGAGGCCTGTGAGTCGAGCAGCAACAGTGATTGCTTCCTATTGAGCTCCTTGCCTATACATCTTAGTTCTCCGCATGATCCACACTCCAGTCAAGGATTGTCACTAAAGCAAACATCCTACCAGCCTTATCAGTTCTCAATGATCAATGCCCGGACATCCAGCTAGCTAGAAAACTCACCTATTCATTGTATTAGGACGATCTACCTTCATTATCAGCTGCTCGGAGGCTCGAGCATAGGCATCACTTACAATGACGTAGTATATGGCCCCATTGTGGTGATTGCAGTGATGACAAAAGAAACCTCCCCCACACATTTGGCGGGGGTGGAATGCGGCTGTGAATGTGTTACGCTAACCTGAGTCAGCTCGCTTTCAAACCAATATCGCTGAGGCTCCATATCACCTCCTGAAGCATCATCAAGATTCATCCGAATATGTATTCAGTGACCATTTCTCAAATATGGTCAACACTCGCCAGAAACATGTCAAGTGCTTTATCTGCAAAAGGAAATCATTCTATGGGAACCAACTTGAGGCACACTATCAACAATATCACCCAATATCGATGAATGAAGGGCTATTACCTGATGGGATTTTACCACCTGCAGGCTGCGATCGACCTGAGCCATCATGGTTTGACTTCAGTCGGTGCACCTGAATGGCCATCGATGAGCTTAGTCAACTAATTCATCTACCCATAGACAATGTACCTGGTGCACCACGACCTGAAGATACTCCCGACGAAGAAACGATAGATCCCCAGAAGCCTGATCTGACTTGTACCCCTGATCCAACCAAGACGAGGGCTCATAGGCAGGTAGTTGGAGTGGAGAACGCAGGGGGGAAAGCATATGGCAAAGGAACTGGATTGTACAACAAGCATCGCACGTACTCAGAACAATGGAATCCATGGCATCCTTTTCAGTCAGCACATGACTTTCAACAGGCTCAATCATTTAGCCAGCAAACGAAAACGTGGATAGATCAACATCTGAGGCGTGGACTGGACAACTTCAACATCGAATCATCTCAATCAGTAGATGCTCTACCAAAGCTCCTCTCTATACTCGATTTCGGGCTCAGCAATAATAGTTCGATTGAAGATCATTCGCACATCTTCGGAACATTATACTACAGGGATATTTTCAAATGTATACAGTTCCTTTTGACACATCTCCCATTTCAGGCGCACCTCGATTTTGAACCAGGGCGCCTTGCAAACTCAGAAAGTCACAGAATATACAGCGAGATGAACACCGGCGATTGGTGGTGGGATACACCAGATCAGCATCCTGCTGGAGCGATGATTGTGCCAGTCATTTGTGCATCCGACAAGACCCACTTGACCAATTTTTTGGGCAACCAGCATGCCTGGCCGCTGTATCTCACGATCAGTAATATTCGAAAAGATATCCGCCATACACCTAAACAGCGCGCCTGGATTGTTGTTGGGCTGATCCCCTGTCCTCCGAAAAGTGCCCAAAATACTGACGAGGTATGGCATTCCATGGTTGGAACAGTGCTGTCCCCTCTCTGGAATCTTGACATCACTGGCCCTGGCTTGATATGGGATTGTGCTGATGGATTCCAGAGACAATGTTATCCTCTTTTGGCTGCCTGGGTTGGGGATTATCCGGAACAAGTCATGGTTGCTCCACTCTCATATGGCTCATGCCCGATGTGTGCAATCCCTAAAGGTGCGCCGATGGGGCATTCAACTTCTCGACCACTTGATAACCCACGAGATCAGAATGTTTAGTTGGAGCTTCTGGACGAAACTAATATCGATGTTCTGCACACTCTTGGTGTTCATCCAATTCGCAACCAGTTCAGGCAATACCCTCTCTGCAATGTCTATCACCTTTGGCAGCCTGATGAATTGCATCAGCTGCTCCTGGGTTTAGTTAAAGACTTATTGCACCGGCTGCTCAAATACCTGAAAGCTAGAAATGTCAAAAATCAATTTGACAATCGATTCACATCAGTACCACGATATCCAGGCCGCCAGCGCTTTTCTAAACTATTCGATTCGATGAAAAGTGGCTCCTGGCAGGGAAAAGAAATCCGTGGCATGATCAGAACACTGGCAGTGAATTGCGCTCCAATTCTTGACTGCTCCCAGGATGCCGGGAAAACTGCGCCGGAAACAGCCTCTGATGAAATGGTGATGGGAGCAGTGTGGGCATTATGTGAATTCTCTCTACTTGTCAGCCAACAAAATCACTCTGATCTATCCCTCGCAGCACTAGATGATGCACTAAAGCGATTATACAAGAAGAAGGGTGCCTTTCGAGATCAGAAAATGTCGAAGTCTGCAAAGGCCCAAGTGGATGAACTATTGGCAAGAGAATCCCATCATTTACAAGAACAACAGATTCATAAAATCCGTGCTGCAATGGAGGTTCAGCTGTACGGGGCTGAAAAGGTTACTACACTAAAACGCAGGCAATTTCAAGTGCACCTGAATAGAGCCTGACAAGCGGCCACCATATGGTCAGATGCTGATCGGCAGAGGGCAATTGAGTGATTGGAGCGCGAAATTCATCAGGTGACACCTGCTGAACACAAGCTTTTCGATGAATTATTCCAACATCATGAGTGACAACTATTGCAGGAAGTTCGGACTAAGGCAACCGGTCCCAGAAGCATATTCGCCAAAGAACTTGCTCAAATGAAGACTGCTGCAGAAGAAAAGGCTTACGGGGCAGTAAACATGACCGCCGACAAGCGAGTGCAATTTTTGGTCTGTTTATCCGATGCTGAGATTGAAGCCACCCCCTGGAGTATCGCTGATACGGACCGGGTTGTGAATCAGCTCGAGAGAGAGATTTATGGTATCACTTTGAAAGACCAGATGCAGTTCACGAAGGAATTCTCCATCCCCTTGGTCAAGTTTGAAGCTTGGTGGCAGGCAATCAGCGTTCAGGAGCTCCGGAAAAACATCGAACAGTGTGTAATCCATTTCGGATATCCAAAGATGCATCTTGTGCACCATATATCATAGTCAATTTGGCGAATGGGTTCCGGCTACAATTTCACCACCGATATTTCTGAACGGCTACATATCGGCAACGTGAAAGAGGCATATCGATCTACCAACAATGTCACGGCGCTGGCAGGTACGGTGATACCTGGGAAATAGTAGAAGAAAGATACGGGTGGTAGGGAAGGAATTGTGTTACGGAAAGGCGGAGACGTTGGGAGACGCGGAGGAAGCGGCGAGATGGTGGCGATATAATTTAGAAAGATAAAGAAAGGGTTTGAGGTGTTGCGACGTGAGGTGAGGTGGCGTGGTTGTTACGATAAGGAATAACGGAGTGGTGTGTAAGATCATGGGATGAGATTCGGATGGTACATCGGAGCATGAGGAGTGGTTCGAGGGTGGCAGACGAATTGTATATAAAGAGAGTGTTGATGGTGTTGGAGGGTTTCCTTTTTCTTCTCTCTTTACTCGTTCTCTTGTATAGCAAGCAATAGTACGACTTTGAAACATATTCCGATCTTTGTCTCTCGATACGCATTTCGAGTTCAGTCCTGCAACATCCATATCACCTGCGCTCGACCCCGCCCGTTACAAACAAGGTCAATTAATTTCAACAGATGCTCAAGCACAATGACCGGTGTACCGGTCTTGACTATATGGAGGAAACGCTGTCATATCTTGCCCTTCAAGGCTGGCACGATATTGACTCTGCGAAAGTTTTCAACATACTATCAGCTGCCGAAAAATGGCAAAATACGCCCCGAGCCCATCTTCAACGCCTCCACCATTGTCAGAAAGAGCCATTTTTCCGCCCCGTATCATGACAGGTGCATCATTTGAGAGAAACTCATGCCTGCAGCGTGAGCAGAAGTATCAAATTAATCTCCCTCAGAGATGCATCAGTAGATTTCCGAATTCCCAACTTGGGACAGCTATTCCGTACACAGTGTTCTGAAGCGGTCAGTCCGGTCAGATCTGAGCATGATCTGTGCCGGTCTGTGCCAAGGCCAGCCACAAAAGTTTTGACCCAGGCCGGCCGCCAATCTGACAGATTTGATCTGACCGGACTGCAGATATCTGGCGGCTGAGGGTGCTACTAGATAATACAAAGCTTTGTCGTGCAAAATCTTTAGGAAATCAAAGAAACTTGTTACAAATATTGTTAACCATCAATGTCCTCCCCCACTATTTCTCTAACCCAAATACAGCCACTTCTTATGCTCAAATATGCACTTGCCGCTTCTCCAAGGCCTTGAGCAGTTCATCCACCTCGCGGACTTCATCAACTTGAGCCAGACCTGCACGCTCCCATGATTTCAAACACTCCACCGCTGCGATAACAGAATCTCCAAGCCTGTTTCTCCTGTCAGAGATGGGAATCCTGGAGCTGCTGAACACTCTTTCCACTTCGGCAAACATGGCAGGAATCGAATGCATACTGAGTGCCATGCGTGTGAGCTGAGCCTAGCGAGGTGTATCCAGATGCTCTCTCCAGAATTGAATCAAATCAGGTATATCCTCCTCCTCATCACTGTTTGACTGGAACCGCTGAAACTGATCATGGCGGCCATCATCCATGCTGAGTCGGGCCTGCTTCTTTTGCTTCCAGCGTGGTAAGGTCCCATCAAGGACTGTTGAGGGTGTGCTGGTGGGGGGGTTTACTGACGGCTGAATTGAATCAATGATATGATTGCGGTAATCCCTCTGCCACAGATTCGTGGCAATGGAGGTTGCAGTTTCAATCCACTCTGGCCTCGATTTCCATTCGTCTTCAAAGTACTTGAGTTTCATATCAGGATGCAAGGCCACTGCAGTGTACAATGCAGGCTGGAGATCAGTCAAGGAATAGTACTTGTCCAACAGAGACCAAGCGAGTTGAATGGATGTGATGATATGAGGATTATAGACTTCTGGGTCAGAATACTGAATCTTCGCTTCCTCAAGGTGTGCAAGTAGTTCATCCATGGCAGGAATAACCTCAGCAATAAATCCATTCGCTCGGTTCTTGTTGGTGTTTTTGCTTTGCAAACGAAGAGACCAGGCCTTGAGTGGTTGTAAAATGGAGCGGATTATCTTGAGATCTTCCCAGTCATCCAAGGTTAACTCATCCTGGGTGATCGACTCTGAATTTGGATCATCCTCAGATTCCGCATGGCCACTGGCAACTTCTGAACCACGTGCTTTTCCCTTCTTTCGTTGTTGCTCTTCCCTCACAGCAGTAAAAACAAAGTCGTCCAATCCCTCCTTAATCTCGAAAGCCCGCTCGATGGCATCCACATCCCCATGCCAGCATGTCACATTACCAACAAGTGGTGTCCATGCAGTGATATGTGGGAGAAGGTGTTGAACACGATCTTGAAATCTGTCTCTGCGTCCTGGAGATCGCAGGATCCAGACACATATGTTGTGGAGTTTTCCCAGTGCTCCTCGTTTGCGCCACAAGTTGAGTATTTCGAGGTTGGATGTTCCTGAGGCCTCCAATGTTGCCGCACTGGCTTCAAGAACATGGTGGTCGCTGCCCCATAAAAACGCTTTCACAACCAAGTCGATAACATGACCGAAACACCGAACCCTGGCTTTGATTGGATCAAATGGAATACTGTGGGCATCGAAGATATGACCAAGCTCTCGCAGAGCAGTGTCATTATTGAAGGCATTGTCAGTTGTAAAGTATCCTACACGGTACATCAAGTGGTACCGCTCTAGAATTTGCCAGATCATTTCTGCTTGATTGAGTCCAGTATGTGGGCCTTGAAACCTCTCCATCCCAAGCAAGGCAGTACGTAGATACCCGTAACAGTCAATCCAGTGTCCAACAAGGCCAAAAAATGCACGGTGATTGGGTGAAGTCCATAAATCGAAACTGAAGTGCACAGGATAATCACAACTCTTGAATTGTGATACCACAAAGGCTTGGACCTTTTTGAATCGGACATTTATCCAGTTCCGTATTGTATCTCCAGTCTGGGGCAGAGCTGCTGGAATGGCCGTATATGAGGATGACTATTGATGCAGAAGTTAGAATACATGGCCACAAAATACAGATTTGGCCAGAAGGGGATACACTCACGCAGGCCATCAGATATCCCAATATCAAACGAAATGTAGGTTGTTCAACCACACGGAAGCTAATATTATTTGCATAAATCCATTGGACTAACAATGCCTTAAACAAGTCCGAGTTAAACTGAAGATTATGTATTCCCCGGGCAAAGGCAATAGTTAATGGAGATTGCTCTACAGAGTGTTCGGCTGATGGACCATATGGGGCATCCTTTGTGACACCATGTCGGCATTCCAAGTGTATGTTCATATTCTTGGTCAATCCATCCGTATAGGTTCGTGTAGAGTGTGATGGGCCTGTCATCCAGCCAGGTTAGTTCTTTCCCAAACGATGAAATCAGACTTGAACGTTGCATTGAATCACTTACACCGTACACATCTCCAGCGCCACTTCCCTGGACTCTCCTCATATTCCTCCCCATTGCATGGTAGCCAACAATAGCCTGTTCGAGTCTTTCTCTTGGTTTTAAAAGCGGATGGTATTTTGAAAGATGATACATCGGAAATATGTTTGTTAGCTGTGACCAGACATTTATAACAGAATTCACATGCTGACCTTGCTCGACTGTATTACTTCCCAATATAGAAGTCAAAAGGCCACTCGGAGCAGAGCTAAGAATGCTACTCTCAGTCTCCTGATAACTATCAGTGTAATCGAAGTTCTCAGAAGTGGTAAACTCGTCTGGAATGGTGCTTGCAAACGACATACTGCTGTGAAGTGATGAGCAGTGTGAATCTCGTGAAGAGAGAAATCCCGCTGGGGAATTATCAGCCCGTTTATTCCGTATCCAAAATATGCTGCTGTACTGAACACTGCTAGATTCGGCAGATTACGCCGGCTGGCAATGGTCTATACAGGTCAATGCAGGCCTATGCAGGCCTATGCAGGCAAATGCAGATATACGCAGATATATGCACTGATTGTGTGTTTCGCTGCCAGTATTTGTTTAACCTGGTCAAATTTGAAGATATATGTAGGCTTCTGCAGGTCTATGCAGGCCAATGCAGACATATGCAGACATGTGCAGTAACAGTGTGCTTCGCAGCAACTATTTGTTTAACCTTGGTAAATCTCAAGATTTATGTAGGCTTCTGCAGATTTATGCAGGCTTCTGCAGGCCACATAATAACCCACCCAAATCTGTAGATATCTGCAGGTCAGCCCAGGTTTCATGGGAGATGGCCTGGGCCGACCCAGGTCAGTGGTGGCCGTCATTTGGGTGGCCTGTATCTGATCGGTCTACAGATCTGCAGTGCGGCCGGCGGCCGGCCTGACCGCTTCGGAACACTCTCCGTACACAAATTGAAGACGACTGGGGACATGAAGTTAGTGGACTGGTGCTCGGATATGATCAGAATGTACTCATAGACAGTGTATTTATTAAACTTCAGAATGGGCTGTTGTACTACCGTCAACCATTTCACTGCCCTACATCTGTTGAGCATCTGGGACTTGATTGCAAGGTAGAATATATGGATGCCAACCAAGGGATCATGCCTGAATCTCATGACATCTGGGTCCAATATACGGACAGTGACCTCAATAACACCTTCCAAGGCCAAGTTCCTTCTTTTCCTGTATTATACTTCAGCTAGACTCCACCGAATCAGATCCTCCAATTTCAGGAGCACCTGCCCGCCGGAAAATCGATATCCACCTTCTCTAAGAGGTGCAAGGAGACCCAACAATGGATATTACATCCTCAACCTCAAGAATATGCGGTGGTGATTCCAACAAAGTACAAAGATCCGCATGGTTGGGCTGATTGTGTTGACGGGTTCATCCGGGTTGTCAAACAGACTGATAAGATGCATATTGTACCTGTAGTGTTAGCAACAGTTCCAGTTTTGGACCCGGCTGGTTTTATAGGTCTGCGTGGCAACGGCCTTACCCGATCAAAAATCGTCGATTTTTTAACCGAACCATCACTTTAAGGTCACAAATATTGATCGGAGAGTTTAGTGTTTGGTATGTAAAATATGCAGCTTTGCACGGTGCATCTTTTGGCCGTCTCCGAATTTTGATATCTTGAAATCTCAGCAAGCGGCAGCTCGAAAACCTCGTTTTTAAGCCAAAAATCACAATAATTTCAAAGCAGCTTGCTCAGTTTTAAAGATATCAAAAATCACAATAATTTCAAAGCAGCTTGCTCAGTTTTAAAGATATCAAAAATCAGAGACCACGAAAAGATGCGCCGGCTGAAGCCGCATATTTCATGTCCCAAACACTAAATTATTGGATGAATATTTGTGGACTTAATTGAGGGAACCGTTTGGCACAAACCGGGACCAAACCGGCCAGGTCCGGGTTTTCTTCGAACCGCTATAATACAAACGGTCCGAAAACGGAACCGTTGCTAACACTATGTACCGGTCAGAGCAATTGTTGGACCTGCACATTTGGTGTGAGAGAATAATGCTGCATTAGATAGAATCGATAGCGTATGGCTTGTAAATAATCATGTGGATTTAGATCCCTACTGGACTGTGTATTAAAGTTACAATGCCTGAATCAAGGTGTGCAGAAGATAGTTAATTGAATTGTACTATTTGATATAAACATTATAATAATCACTCCCAGAGAGTATGGCTCCAGGTTCAAGGTGCACCAGAATACTCTCAGAGACGTGGCTAATACTCCCAATAGCTCCGAAATTTGCACATCTTAATAGTTTGATTTGGAAGCATTTTGAAGACAACTGTACACTCTTCAGGATATTCTTGGATTCTGTTCCACAACTTCTGAACTATTCAGGAGCACCGGTGAAGTAGTCTCAGAGCACCTGAGAGCAAATCGCTTTGCATTCAGCCTATCTTGGAGCATCTGGGAGCATCTGGAAGGATCAGTGTGGCTGTTCAGACTTGCTGAGTTGTTCGGTTATGACTTCCAAACCATTTTACATTTTCCTGATGGAGAATGCTCTTGCAGAGTCTGAGAGCACTGTGCGAAGCTCCAGGGGGGCCTGAGAGCATCTGGAAGTATTTAGAAGCTCTGGTGAGGGCTACCGGAGAGTCTGGGAGGTTTGCGTGTGGCTTCCAGACCTATTTACATTTTGCTGATGTAGATAGACATCATCTCATTTCCATCTCATCTTATCATACATTGAAAATACACACCCTATCTTTCCTAACTTTCAGTCTCACTTGCTCTGTCTGAGAGATTTTGTGGAGACAGACAATTACGTGGATCCTCAATGCCGGGTAGAATCATATCTTCTCACCCGATTCCTACGCTCCTTGAACCACAACTGCTCTTTCTCATGAATTCGATTTGGATGTCGCGAGAGGTGTGGCGGGGTGTTGATGGTGGGCTCTCTGCCTTCTAGCTCCATCGTTTCACCACAACGGCCTCCAAAGTGGTGCATCTCTAAGTTCTCTCAATGGGTGTGTCCAGGTGCTCCTCCGATTATGCTCGACTACCATCTGCAGCCAGATTGGCTGTATGTATATATATTCAGAGACTTAAATAATGCATGCCGTATTGTGATGTAGCGAATCTTGTGACTGTAACAAAGACAAATATGATAAGATGAAATGCCTTGTGGTTATGTATGAACCACTGCAGTGAGAATATGGCACCAAGTCTTCCGCAGTGCTCTCGAAGTCTCCCACAGAGCTGCATAGTGGTCCCAGCTGCTCTTGAAGTCTCCCGCAGATCTGCGCAGAGGTCTCAGGAGCTCCAAAATTTGACCATTCTGTAAGTCAAATCTCGTAGCATCCTGAATGCATCTCCATAACTGCAGGTGCTTTCAGGAGCACCTGAGAATGCTCTTGCAGAGTCTCAGAGCACATTGCTTAGCTCCAGGGGGGTCTGGGAGCATCTAGAAGGATTTAGAAGCACTGGTGAGGTCGCCTGGAGTGTCTGGGAGGATTGCATGTTGCTTCCAGACTGATTTACATTTGGCTGATGTCAGAGATGCACTTCGAGGCCGTGATCTAGCAAGTTTGGAGATGCACCTGGAAGCCGAGATCAAGTGAACTTAGAGATGCACCTGGAGGCTGTAATCAAGCAAGTCTTGAGATGCACTTGGACGCCCAGATCGAGTGAACTGAGAGATACACATGGAGGCCGTAATCCAGTCAGTGTGGACATGCACTTTGAGGCCTTGATCATGCAAACTTGCATCAGCAAAAAACATTTCCGTCCGGGCGGAATGGCTCCGTCAGAGTGGACGCGCTCCGTCAGAGCCGTCAGAGACACCCCGGTGGCGGATTACTCCGGGCCCGGCGTCAATACCACGCATCACGCTGCATATTGCCCTCTGATCGCCGTTTCGCCGTTTCTTCTCACTCTGTCAGTCTATACGAAATACACACTCTATCTTTCCCATCTTTTGATCTCACTTGCTCTTGCTACGATTTTGTGGATCTACGCAATTGCGTGGATCCTCGCGGCCGGGTAGTATCATATCTTCTCACCCTCATCCTCGAGCCAGGTTGACTCTTGATCATGGCATGGAGAGATAGAGAGGGATGACTTAACTTCGTGTTCTTAGGTGATGGTAGAGGAGATGGGACAAATCATCATGAGAAACTGGGACTTAAGAGAAT
>Ga0307512_10005005_pt1 | contig 14124 bp, 17 predicted proteins | sample 14_EM_MG_FD_200267 | JGI IMG/M metagenome (GOLD analysis project Ga0307512, IMG submission 200267) | Populus trichocarpa ectomycorrhiza microbial communities from riparian zone in the Pacific Northwest, United States - 14_EM | ecosystem: Host-associated > Plants > Roots > Unclassified | place... | reverse complement strand
CGAGGGTATTGCCAACGAGATACTGGCGCGCTTTAGGACGGAGAACATCACTTGCGACTGGATGCTGCTGGAACCGGCGCACGAGGGCGCACAGGTTATCTATTCGTAGAGCGAAGTTCGGGAACATGATTACAATTAGAATAATGTGGGTTTTGGTGTGTAGTTACGTAGAGTATGCGTCTAAAATGCGTGGGATCGTTGTGGTATTATAATTACACTGTGGATTCTCTAATGACGTGCCAATTTTTTTTGGCTACTTTGCGAGAACGTTGGCTATCCGCAATGCAAGGTCCAAAATCTGCAGATGCTCGTCCGAACCATCGGCCAGACGCTTGTCGATGTCCGAGAAGATCAGGACTATCTCGCTCTTCTGGTCTGCCGTCACAACGTCGTCGTACACCAGTCTGTTGTAAAGCTATCCATCCAGCTTGGTCAGTATATCACCGCGTGGACGACGGAGTCGTGAGAACAAACCTGAATCACCGCCTGCGAAGCATTCCACCCATCGGCCACCAAATCCTCCACCATCATGGCAACACCGGTATACACTCCCCCTCTGGTCTTCGGATTGCACGCCTTCACAAGTTTGTCGATAACCTCATCCGGGATCACACCGGCAATCTCCTGTATCGACCTAACCGAGACTATCTCGGACAGCGGTTCTACCTCTCTCACATCCTGGGTATCCATATTCACATCCACATCCATATCCGTGTCGTCACTGTCCATGCTCATATCCACATCCGCATCCGCATCCGGATCGGCAAACTTCTCGGGATTGTGAAGTTTCGCGGCGGACTGGAGGTACGTGATAGCCCTCCGCAGATCGCCATCCGAGACCTTGATGAGCGCGTCCACCACGCCGTCCTCCAGCTGGATATCCTCCATCTCCGCGATCTCCTCGAGCCTCGTCTTCGCGTTCTCGGAATCCAGCGGCTTGAACCTGAACTTCGTGCACCTACTCGCGAGGGGCTCTATGATGCGCGTGACGTAGTTACAGATGAGACAGAACCTCGTGATCTTGGAGTACGTCTCCATCGTGCGTCTCAGCGCCGCCTGAGCGTCCTGCGTCATCGAGTCCGCCTCGTCCAGAATGATGATCTTGTACGGCGGACACGGGTACTCCATGTTCTGCTGCGCCGTACTGGTGGACACAGTCGTACGCGCGAAGTTTTTGACCTTCTCCCGCACGATAGAGATGCCGCGCTCATCGGACGCGTTGAGCTCCAGCACGCGCGTCTTCATCAGCTCTGGCCCGTAGAGTTCTTTGGCCAGCGCGAGCACGGTCGAGGTCTTTCCCGTGCCCGGGGGTCCGTAGAAGAGCATGTGCGGCAGGTTGTGGGATTGCAGCGTGCGCTTGAGGACCGTAATCGTGTGATCTTGGGCGGTGACGTCGCTGAGGGACCTGGGCCGACTGTGGAGGGATCTGTTAAGTGTGATTGGGAAACCGGTAAAGGGAGGCTCACTATTTCTCCACCCAGGGAACAAGCCGGCGGGAATTCTTGCGGGCCGCGGCTGCATCTACTCCTGCCGCCGCAGCAGCAGCTTCTCTCCGTGCTTTGAGGTCGAAAAAGGAGGCCATGGTGGTGTGATGAGGGAAGGGGTGGTTAGGGGGATTAATGGATGCTAATTGTGAGAGAAGTATGTAAAAGTAGTGAGTAGACGCGACAACGACGCGCTTGTCTGAGGAACGACCACTGCGAACAGGCAGGGATCCTTCCCCTCCAGCAAACAACATCCCATTCCCGCATCCTGCAGCTCAACCACCCGCTCTGAGTTCACTGAACACGGACACACCTCCCCTTACACAAAGAGACATAACGCAGCTCTATGATTCAATGAGCGATGCCGATACTTCTTCCTCTTCCTCGTCTCCCTCTGTCGTCGCGGATGCTCCGCCGGACGTCTCCACAGTGGACTGCAACAAGGCCTACCTCACGCAGAAACGGAAGGAGTTTCTAGCTCATATGCTCCGAAGCCTAGATATCATCACATACATGCATCTATCGTACCTATATTTCATGGAGTAAAGTTCCAGCTCTACCTTTCTTACCTCAGCTAGCTGCTAACACGCCGTCCAACAGCTGTAGCTTCTTCCACCTCACCCTGCGCGCTGCGATACAGTTTCTCTTCCTGACCCCGAAAATCATAAACCTCCCGTTACCGCCACATACGCGATCGCCGGTGGTGGGTATCGTTGGTGGATTTGCGCTTTGCGCCCTGCTGCATCTGTGGGAGGCAAATCCCGCCGCGGGGGAGTTGACGCATGGGTATCTGCATGGCGGGTTGATCATCGATTTCATCGGACAGGGTACTTCTTCCTCTCACAGCTTCCTCCCGCCGGCTGGGCTAATGCGGAATAGAGGGCCCCATATCCAAGTGGCGACTGATATACGTTGACATCCTCATCGTCCTGCTACAGCTCCTAATGCTCGCTCTCGTGGTAACGAAGCAAGAACTCAGCCCGCCATCGGAGAGCGCTCCGCCGGCCACCGACGAAGCAGGTAGCCCACAGCAGGATGTGGAGAGCGAAGAGCGCGGTGAAATCCGCCCTCCACTTGCACCTGCGCCCGAGCTGAGTCGGTTGCTTAATGATAACCACTCAGATGAGGGCGAGGAGAACCAGGACGAGGTGGTCGAGCTCGAGAGAAGGATGTTTGAGGTCACGTCAGGAGAGTTTATAGTGGCTAGCTTGGATTTTGTAGGGGCGGTAAGGAGACAATGGGCGGTGGCTGCTGTTGCTGCTCCCGGTGGGGCAGCACCGAGGAATACGGATGTGCCGCCGCTGGTGATCGCAGGGAGCGCGAATAGGTGGACTGCGATCGCCGGGGCTACTAGAGCTTGGCGACGATGAGCTGCATTGTTTTTGTAGCGATGCACTGTATTGCAGACAGGCGTTTTGATTCGAAGCATGTACAATAATGGAGTTGTGACCTGGTCGATTTGTATATCGTGATGGGAGCTTCATTAGTGGCCGCGCTAAGCGGTGCTCAGCTAACACTCAAGTCTACGCCGAAAGTGCTGTTTTGACAGCAAAGTTTCTGCTCTCATATATAGCGAAAATATTGAGTGCATTTTGCTCTCTGCACCAATTTCATAGAAGTCCCGGTGATCGCAAGATTGAAAAACGCCTGAAGAACCACTGGAACATTGGCGAACCAAAGCTGATGTCCGTTAGAATAGAAGTGTCCTGGAAGGTTGGAGCAGTGAGGCGCGATATCCGAGATGCGACATCTGTGGTGCGGATTTCCGAGTTCCCATCATCAAGCATCACTACTAACTGTGAAGATGGTCTCCGAGTCAACGCTTGTCTCACGGACTTTCTTTCGTTCGTTCCTTTCCCGGCCCGTCGTTGGCGTTGCATCTCCCACTAGTACAGGGACCAAAGTTACCCGGCCTAACAACCCCTTCCCACGCACATCCTTTCTTGTGTGTGACTGCGATTTGGGTACCCGCACAAATCGGGTTTGGGCATCCGAGCCAATCTAGCGCACAAATCCAGAAATCCTTCCCGCCAAACGAACAACGTCGACGACGCCAACAACCTAGCAAACCGACACCCCACCCAGCAACACCCCCCCTACGAAAGTGAGTTCCCATATATATCTCTCCGCGACTCCTCGCTCCCTCCTCCCCCTCCCCCCCCCCAAAAAAAATCAAAAAAAAATCAGGTTGTTGACGAGAATTTTTTGTTTGATATTACAGCCACCGAGATGCCGGAGTCCAACCACAGACGTACGTGTTTACCTACACCTGAAATAGGCGGATGGGGTTCGCGGCTGTGGAATGTGTTGCTGATTAGAGTTTAGTATACGTTAAGGTGAGCATACATAACTTCGAGATACTTCCCCCGACGAACGATGAGCGATGAGTCCCGACGAGCTTCCCCCCTGGTTTTCGCGGTTGATCAGGAGGTGGAATATCGGCATTGCCAAACACGTCGTACGCTTGGGGGGGGGATTGGAGAGCTCTGGGGTTGGGGAAGAAGCTCGGCTCGGGAGGAACAGGAGAAGTGGAAATGGGAGCATGGAGGCTGATGGTGGATTTCTTCGATATTCAGGCCCGCCACCTTTCGTACCAGCGGGGCAAGCGCAACACCAACCCCAGCACCTCTCTCGTCCAGATCGAGGGTGTTGGATCCCCCAAGGATGCCACTTTCTACTGCGGAAAGCGGGTTGCCTTCGTCTACAGGGCCAAGACCGAGAGGCAGGGCTCCAAGATTAGGGTGGGTTTTGCTGTCGGGGAGCTGGGCTGTGGTATACGGGATATGGGACTGATGGGTGGTTTGGTATAGGTGATCTGGGGCAAGGTTACTCGGCCACATGGCAACAGCGGTCTCGTCCGTGCCAAGTACGATCCCCGATTAACCTCCCACGGTGGTGGTGTTCCGGCGCTAATGTTTCGTTCTGCAGGTTCCGCAAGAACCTCCCTCCTGTTTCGTTCGGAGCCACATTGAGGGTCATGCTCTACCCTTCGACCTTGTAAATTCGGGCTTGTCGGATAGATAGGTGTTCGGGAAAAGCAGTTTCACGATTCTTGTTCTGGATTTCAATCGAGACGGTCTCCTCGTGTTGTGCTTGTGATTCGTGGTATTAATTGTACAAACCGTGAAGCTGTAATTGCTTAGTTTTGCACTTTTGTCGATCAGACCTAGCTGTAGTGATTCCGGGACACCTTGGGGACACTATGCTTGAGACTCTCGACTCCCAAGTAACTACCCTCAGTTTGTCTACGGATAGCTGCTTACATATGTGTATTATTTTTGCCCACGACCGTCTGAAGCCCGGTATGTTCCATTACACTATTCCACCTCTTCCCCGACTCATCCATGACGGCGCAGACTGCGGGCTATCCCTTTGGTTTGGTGGCACCCTAGTGGCGTTATTCCGTGACCTGTCCTGCCATGTTGGCGCGTTCTTGTCCTGCCATTTTGGCGCGTTCTTGTCCTGCCATTTTGGCGCGTTCTTGTCCTGCCATTTTGGCGCGTTCTTGTCCTGCCATTTTGGCGCGTTCTTGTCCTGCCATGTTGGCGCGTTCTTGTCCTGCCATGTTGGCGCGTTCTTGTCCTGCCATGTTGGCGCGTTCTTGTCCTGCCATGTTGGCGCGTTCTTGTTTGACGGCTGTCGTTGTTGATATTGCGGCGAACCCCTCCAGTCACCACCATGCGGGCCATGCGGCGGTCTCAACTGCAGCCCGGCTCCTCCGCCTCTTCGATCACCAACAATGCCCCTGGCCTTAGGGCCACTCCTATTCCTCTCCTGCTCATCCCTCGCCTTGAGCTCGCTGATCTTCGCCACCGCAGACGCCAACGGGGCCTCCTCCTCCTCCTTGAAGGCCCTCCTCGCATCCCTCGCCTTCAGCATGGCCTCCATCTCCCTCTCCGCATTCTTCGCATCTATCTCCTTCATGATCATGAACTTCTCGACGCCCTTCTTGACGTCGGCCATCAGCTCCTCCCAGGGCGCGGAGACGACCTTGTACTCGGGGTGATACACCAGCGTGCCGACCATGCCCCTGCGCCCGGTCTCCTTCATCCGGTTCGGGACGGGGAGCACGCTCCCGTCCACACGATACCCGAACTCTGCCAGCGCCAGCCGCGTGGCCTCGCTTATGCGCCGCCGTATGCGGTCGCGAACGCAGTTCGACTTGTGGATCGTGAGCCCGACGACAATGTAGAGGCTCAGCTGTGTCTGTCGGAGATTGAAACGGGCTACTGTGCGTGCATGAAGTGGGTGCAAGCGGTTGCGGAACGGTAGTTCGTTTACGATGGCGAAGGGTTTGGCGCTGCCGCGCAGCTGGAAGAAGGGGGATTTGAGAAGGAATGGGCCGCGGAAGTGGAGGAGGGTTAGCGGTTGCTGCATTTCCCCCTTCTAAAGGATGGAAACCGTGGCAAAGGTGGATGGATGGATGGTTGGTTGGATGGTTGATTGACGATGCACGATCGATAGTCTTCCGCTTTTTTCTTTAGCGCGATTTGAGATAAGTATCTACTAACTTAGTAGACAGCCATTCCCCACTGTGTACATTGTGGCGACTGCGGGGTTTCATTTTTCCGTGACATCACCGACCCAAGATACCGAAAACATTATCTAAGCATGCTGGGGGAAACAGTTCTCTCGAATTATTTCTTCGCCGGCGGTGCCGCGGCCGCCACCTCGCCGCAATTTTTGCATGTTCTCACTTTCTCGTCCTCCTTGAACGCGATCACCGCATCTTTGATCTGTGCCCCGAGATCCGTACAATGAAACGCCGCCTCGTGGACGATCTGCTTGCATCCTTGGCAGTACCAGCGCAGACGGTCAAGACTGCTCTCCGGCCGCGGCTGCTCGATGACTATGCCGACCGTGTTCGCGAAGCGGACGGGGTTGTGAGGAGTATTCGCTTTTTTTTTCCCCCTTCGTGTTAACACTGGTAGTACCACCCATGAGGGGGAGAGGGGAGTTACGCGGAAGCAGAAACATCTCTCTCTCGTTGATCCACAGATCCTTGAACTCGCCGTCGTCAACGACCTTGAGAAGCATCGATCCACGGTACTGGTAGAACCACTCGGGCGTCTCGTTGATGTGGTAGTCGTTGCGCGCGTTCGGCCCGCCAACGATCATCACCGTCATGTGTTCATCGTAGACGCAGAAGTTGTTGATCGGTGGCTGGAGGAGGTGGGAGTTCTTTTCCAGCCTGTGCGCGCGACGGGGTTAGCAACGGTGGCGCCGGAGCGAGAGGACGTGGAGGGCGTGATGGGTACCAGGCGGGGACATTGAGAGGTTGCGAAAGCGGCATCTTATCTTGCGGGAGGGTGGTCGGGTGTGGGGTGCGGAAGCGGGGTGGAGGAGTGCAAACTAGATACTTTACTCTGGATTAGACTGGATAGTAGAACCAAAAGGAACCTCCATCCACGGCTGTACATAGAATTGGGAATACTCGAAGTATCTATATCCCATCACGAATTCACCGCACTGATCACATTACGCCATTGCAGTCGTCCCATCTCGTCCGATGCAGCCTCCCGTCCGCCTCGCGTCGTCTGCAGCACACGCCAGTTCATGTCGCACAAACCACTCCCTGGCCCCAGCCTTCACCATCAAAAACCCCCCACAAAAACCCCCCAATCAATCGAAATGTGCTCTATCTGCCTCACTTTTTACCCGGTCGTCTTGTTCGAGGCTGCCAGCGATAAGATGTCTCCACGTATCGCTTTATCATGAAGAGTAGTTAACAGCTCCGTATCCCAACCCGTCTTCCAACTTGCGCCCCCAAAAAACGACTGAAAACCACAGACGACAGAAATGGACCACTCTCACCATCATCATGCTGGCGCCGAGGAAATGATGTCTATGCCCAATACTGGGCACCGCTGCCAAATGTCCATGTTCGGTCTCTCCAGTTCCTGCCACTCCTATTTCACAGTCCTCGCGCTGACACAACTGAAAAAACAACAACAGGCTGTTCACATGGAGCACACAAGATCTCTGTCTCGTATTCCGCTGGTGGCACGTTTCGGGTCCGCTCTCACTCGTGTTCTCGCTCCTCGCCGTGGTCGCACTCGGCATGGGTTATGAATACCTCCGTTTCGCCAGTCGAAAGTACGAGGCCCGGGCTGCGGGCCCGTCTGGTAAGCACTCCTTCCTCCCTGAGGCATTGGGAAGGAGGAGGAATACCAAAGCCCCCCCCCCTTTCTAACCCCTCGTCACTTGTCCCCAGTCGCCGGAGATGAAAGCTCACCGCTGCTCCCCGCATCCACAGTCTCCGCCGCCACCACGCGCCACCAGAACCCTCGTGGACACGTCACGAAAGCGCTGCTTTACGGAACACAGGTGTTCTATTCCTTCTTTATCATGTTGCTTTTTATGACGTACAACGGATGGGTGATGATCAGCGTTGCGCTCGGAGCGGTACTGGGGTACCTGGTTTGGGGTGCGGAGTTGGGCGTCGAGAAGAGTGTTGCTTGTCATTAGTTATGGCGTGGCATGAGTTGCGGGGTGGGTGGTTTGGCGGGGTGGAGAGGGCGGAGGAGTGGGAGAGGGAGATAATATGGCTGTATGTATCTAGGCATTGGGCCGAGTGGGGGTTAACGTTTCTTCCAGTGTGCCGTCGATCGGCGGGGCGCCTTGTGCCTGGATGCACTCGCACCGGCTACCACCGAAAACTGCTTGGTATGGTAGACGCCCGCTGCCTGTCCACCCGTCTGTTGCAGTACATGCGGCTTACATAGCTCGCCAGCAACGTGGGCGGGCTATTGTACCCGGCTTGTCACTCGCCATGGTCTCGGCATGCTGTATTGTGCATGCGATTGGTGACAAAACCAAAAAAAAAGTGCATCCAATCCACACCACTTTTCATTCGTCTCATTCCATCCAGTACTTCTTATGAGTGACAGAGGGCAGACAGAGTAGACATCAACAGCATCAAATAATAAACCAGTTGCAAAGAAGACGAAGATTCCACATTCCAGCTGACCGTTATCGAGAAGAAAAAACGGGAAAAAACAAACTTAAAGGGCCAACAAAAATTGAAGTCTGAGTGAGGGTTGGGAAAAATTATAAAAGGAACGAAATGAGGCCTCGTAACTGACCCCAGAGGAAACCGTGTGCGCCTTTTGTGCCATGCCAATCTTACAACTTGTTAGAAACCGTACTCTGCACTGGCCACTGGTAGCCAGCAGGGTCGTTGAATTTGTAGCCATACGAAGCGGTGAAGTCGTCAAGAACTGCGGGTCCACGTGATCCTGTAAGGTTATTGTCAGCAAATGATATCCGAGGCAGGATTTCGAATAGGTTCATACCATAGGGGTACTCCATCGGGAGGATCTCCTTGTTCTCATCAAGGTAGTGCAGAAGAGGCGTGAAGATCCTCCAACTGGCGTCGAGCTCGTCATCACGGACGAAGTTAGAATGGTCTCCCTTTAGAGCGTCCAGAATGAGGGCCTCGTAGGCTTCGGGGATTTTGAGGTCACTAAACCGGCGGCGGTATGTGAGATCTAGCTCTGTGACGGCTGTTTGCATGCTCAGACCGGGCAGCTTCGAGTTCATCTTGATATAGACACTCTCGTTGGGTTGCACACGGATGACCAGCTCGTTTCGGGGAATGTCTTTGAAAATGCCGCTGGTGACATCCTTGAATTGGATGCGAATCTCAGTCTTCTGCTCGTTGAGGGCTTTGCCGGCTTTCAAAATGAAGGGAACACCATCCCAACGCTCGTTCTTGATGTATACAGCGAGGGCGCAGAAAGTGGGGCACCTGGAGTCCTTGGGAACGGTATCGTCGTCGATGTAGCCGGGCTTGCTTCCGTCGAGCGACTTTCCGTACTGTCCGATGATGACGTTCTTGGGTTCGATTGCGGGGATACCACGAAGTACGCGAACCTTGGTCAACACTTAGTTACAGCGTCGAGAAAATCACCGGCGGGAAGTGTTCACCTTCTCGTCGCGGATGTCCTCAGCTGAGAAGGAGATTGGACGCTCCATACCGATGATAGTCAATACCTGTAGCAGATCTACGCCATACGTCAATACCGGTGAGCTGGGAAGCGTGAATCGGAGAAACTCACGGTTTTGCATAACGTCACGAATGATACCGAAGTCGTCGAAATAACCGCCACGGCCTTCCGTTCCGAATGGCTCCTTGAATGTAATCTATATCCACGGGAATGGTCAATCTGTGCCCGGCGAATCCAATCATTGGGCCGGAAGGAGAAACAAACCTGAACATTGTCGATATGATTGCGGTTCCAGGTCGCGCCGAAAAACTCGTTGCCGAATCTCAGGATCAAAAGGTTCTTGACCATCTCCTTACCCAAGTAGTGGTCAATGCGGAAGATCTCCTCTTCCCTCCAATCCGGCTCCAGGGCTTTCTGTAGTTCTCTCGATGACTGCAAGTCACGCCCGAACGGTTTCTCGACCTGTCCGAAGTCTCAGCATACCATTCCGCCACTGGCTAGCAACGTCCAGGAAGAAACCATACGATCAAACGAGCAATGCCCCTGTCGGGATAGCAGTTCTTCTTGAGGTGCTGCGACACCGTTGTGAAAACGCTCGGAGGGAGCGCCATGTAGAAGAGGCGGTGGTTTTCCAACCGTCCCTTCTCGAGCTCATTCAAATGATCACGGAGCCGCTGGAAAGACTCGTCCTTGTCGTACATGCCCGAGACATAGGTACATCTCGTCAAGAACTCGTTCAATTGGTCCTCCATCTCCTTCACGGGGGTCTTGATGTATGATTTAACCCGACTGTGATACTCCTTCTGGTCCATTTTCGTCCGCGCATATCCAACGATGCGACAGTCCTTTGGCAGGAAGTTGTATCTGAACTGTCATCGGCGTTAACCGGGGGACGTCCGAAGTCTCATGTCAACGTTGTATGGATGATGTCACTTACCAGACCGAAGAGCGCTGGGAACTAGGGTGTGTCGTCATTAGATTAGATTCTTATGCCTGTTACGTCGATTGAAAACCTACAGTCTTCTTCTTCGCGAGATCTCCGGATGCACCGAGGACGACAACGATGGTATTTTCCTTAAGTTCTAATGTGCTGTAGAAGAGGGTCAGCCTAACCTGCGCAGTGGAGGCGCAGCTCTCAGGCCGAGCACCGCCGCAAGGCGGCTTGTCAACACCAATGGATGATGGATCGCTCGGAAAGGTTGAGGGACAGGAGGGAACCGAGTAGTTGCCTCGGCGGCGGCGCGACTTGAGACCGATGGCACTCACCCAGCATTAGCAGCAACATCGGGGAGAACGATCGTATCCGTCATCTTGCGAAGTTGCCCCGTAATTGATTGTCCGATATTTGGCGATGAACAAAGAGAGGCTCCTTTGTAGTATTTGATTTGTGATTGGTATTCGTGGGTGACGGCGGAGAGGCAGCAGAGAAAGGCAAATCTTGCGTAGAGTTGTTCGTTGGATGGATGCTGTCAGTGTTGAGAGGGGGGAAGGAGGGGAGGAGGGGTAAGACAGGGCGAGTGGGTTTCTTCTCTTTCGTTTGGGGTTGGGGGGGGGAGGGCTCGAGAAGCTAAATAGAACACAGACAGGACCACGCCGTGTTGCCCATCAACCTGATGAATTCAAGCAGATTTTGCAGTACTTGGCGCGGCCCGGCATCTAGTCTAGGTCTTCTTTTTATAAATCGAGAAGCCCACTTGTCTGGACTCCTCGCCGACTGAATTTGTGAATCTGTCCACCCAGCAGGCTAGAAGCGGATCGTACATCACCCATTCTGTTCTTCAGGCTCGTCTCGCCAACAACTTTGCAATATCTGGAGCAGACATCTACAAGAGAGGGAGGGAGACGGGATGTGTTTGTTGTGGCGGTGGTGATCGGTGTTGCTGCGACCCCACCGTCCACAGCCGTACTCCATGAGATCGGGAATCTGCGGATTTGCAGGAAACGCAATCGACTGGAGACCGCCAAATGGATTAGGCAGTCGCGGCCTTTCCTTCTGGACAGTCGTTGCCGTAGACAGGCGATTGTCTCGAAGCCTAATTATAAGTGTTTATCGGCCACCTCCAAGCTCGTGTTCGCCGATTTGCAGTTGCCTGCTGTCCCCGCAACTAAGCGAGTATCTATATAGCGAGCCCAACAGGAGGGGTAGACAGCAGGTGGAAGCGCCCCGCCTCTGTTCCACATTTCGGCACCGACTCCTAATAGCGAAACGTAACGCCGTGGAGTATCACGACGCATCGCGAATCACAAAACCTGTTGGTCTTCCCCTTGCCCTCCATTTACGATCCGAGTTGAGATTTTGCATGTTTCGGTGAGAGTGCCCACACACGCTACTGGCACATATCTAGGGAATTCGGCACATATGTATTATCGTTAGCAACAAGCCGTACGCCATCCCGCGGCCGCTTCGCCAATTTTCGTCAGCTCCAACTTAGACGATGTCTATCTCCGCGCCAACATCTCCGCGCCAACATCTCCGACAATCTGGACACGCCAAACCGCCGATTCTCTCGGGCTTCTTCCGTCCGCCCAACAAAAGCGAAACAAAGCGAAGCCATGACTCAGCCCCGCTTCCTCCTTGTGGATACCTGATACATAGCAGCCTCCCATCACTGTGTTTCCCAGTCACAAAATATACCCGGCGCCATGCCCTGCGAACGCTGGTTGGCATGTGTATCCTGGCATGCAATAATAGGTATGTCCGCGAAGTTCTGGTCTTTTTCGACACGTACTAAGATAATCGGCCTCAAAGTCTCAGCAAGTAGATACGTAAGATCATTCATCTTTCCCATAGCCACACAGGTACTCCACCTAAGTACTCTACTTGTGTAGATACTTGGTTCCGGTGGGGGTGGACAGGGACAACGGTGACGGGCTCTCCATTCCTCCCAGGCCCGCACCTCGATCAACTTTCGCTCGCCGCTTCAGCCGTCCCAAACCATGGCCTATGCTTCTCCCATTTTCTGTTAATCCGCCTGCTCAATTTCTTGACGAAGTTCCGTCACTTTATGTAGGCGAGAAGAAAATATCCTGGCGCTTCGTGACTCCGGAACGCCGAGGTATGTATCTGGATTGTTCCAACATAGGGAGCACATACCGTCTGGTGACAGAGACTTGTCCGAGCATGACATCAGCCTGTTTGTGAGCAATCTGTATGCATGCGGACTCGATAGAGGCCCCACAGGGTGCTATGGCAAGAGCACTAATTAGTGAACCACACAACCACTAAACTAATCAACGAGTGCCCTTCCATGATTCGATGCCCACTAGATACTAGCGTCTTGGCTGGTCGTTTTCGCGTCTTGAGACCTCCGGCACGTCTTCTTGCACTCCCGTCACAGCCAATCATGCAAGCACTCCAGATCCCGACTGTAACAATCGTGAGCATCCCACCATCTCCTTCTGTACTTCAATCTCTGCCGGTTGCTGACAAGCGATAGCATGACTTAGCCGTATTTCACCACAGCCACCTCTGTCAGAGCGCCAACTTCTTGGCCTGCTCGTCGCTCTGTGCCGTTGACGATGGCGATGCGGACGAAGAACAGGACGTCTTGGGATACTATCCTGACGGAACGAAGCGCACGCTAACAGACGCACAAATCGCCATGTTTCGCTTCTCGGAAATACAGCAGTTGCTTAGTCAGTGCCTCTCCCTCCCAACCTCGAACATTCACACTGACGCCCACAGAACAGAAACGTCGTGAAGAAGAACTCACTGCCAAAAAGCGCAAGAGGAAGCGTGACGATGCAGACGTTGATCCATCGGAGATCCCCCAGCTCGCTCCCGTTTCCCGCGAAGAGGCGAGAAAAAACCGGCTTGAGGCGGCGCTATGGGCTGCGAAACATGATTGGGATCAGTTTGGAAACCCGGTGGATGCGCCCGATGAACCGAGAGAGTTTGTGGCGGAGGTTCAAGGTGACGCGGAGTCGGGAAAGACGTTTTTGTGGCCAAAGATTGAATAGTGGCCTTAATGTTCTTTGATGTTAGCTCTTGAGGAGGCTGTGCTCGGAGAATAGACATCCTCTAGAACGCTTAAATGGTGGCATTCGATGGCGACGTGAGATATGTGAACAATCCCCATCATCATCAGCGCGCTTCTAACGTTATCTCTCTTGTACGTATGTAAGGCGGAGGATCCATAGCGTGTCATCTAAGGCCACGACCTGGGACATAAGTAGAGAGTGTGTCAGTTACTCGAACCTGTCAGTTGGTCGAACATACAATATTCTTTTTGTTGGCGCCAAGATGCCGTTAGTTTACTCCGGAATATATACCTAGGGAGGTCCGGGGAGCCCAGGCATCTTCGCCGCGCTCCCCGAACTTGGACAAAATCCATCGTTGCTCAGCCAGTTTTCGTCGCATTGACTCGAGGAAAGACAAAAACGATTCCCAACCCGAGTAGAATCCAACTGCATGAGCTTAAAAGTATCGTACCATGGAAGAAGAAGGAAGTCAATAGCTAGGCTGGAAGAGGAGGAGATTAAAGAACTGGACCGACTTGAAAGGCTGAGGGAGGAGGCAGCGGTAACTGGAGGGCGATTGTTATGCTGGTTACGGGAGTGAGGATGGGGGGGGGCAGTGATGAAGATGACCGAGAGGTTTTTGTACTTGTGTAATGATCAATGTGGGCAGTTGGGCGGCTCTGCGCGCACATCTAACCTAATGGGCGCCGTAGCTGATTCTACCGAGTTTG
>Ga0307512_10005004_pt1 | contig 14125 bp, 11 predicted proteins | sample 14_EM_MG_FD_200267 | JGI IMG/M metagenome (GOLD analysis project Ga0307512, IMG submission 200267) | Populus trichocarpa ectomycorrhiza microbial communities from riparian zone in the Pacific Northwest, United States - 14_EM | ecosystem: Host-associated > Plants > Roots > Unclassified | place... | reverse complement strand
GTCCCGAACCACAAGGATCTCACTCGGCAGATCCTCGAATCAGAACACGACTTTTCCGTACCCGCGCCAGCGCACTCTTCCTCGCCCCGCGCGTCCTCCCGCCTGATTGGTAGATCATGAGATGCTAATCGTCAAATGGGGCGCATTGAATAAAATACGAATTTTGAGGGGTATTCGGGCGAGTTTACAATAAAGAGGGGGGTACCGGGGCAATTACATAGCCGTATAAAACAATCCAATCATCTATGTTTTCTGTTTTTGCGTCAGCGTCCATGATCTACTGGGCCCACGTCATTCGTGTTGTACCTCTCCCACAAAGTGGATCATAACCCGCAAAGTATGTACAGAATATCGGCACACGTAAGAAAAAGTCTACATCAGTCGCTAGTGGAGTCGGTACTTTGTTTTCACGCTTCCTTCTTAGTTTAGCCAAACGGCGGGCAGCATACAACTGAGGGGTTTATCTTGAGTTTCGATTCAGAAGATACGAAATTACATACCAGATGGGACTCATCACCCAGACGGTCCCGCCATTCTTGATTACACGTCCCAGCCAGCGCTTCTAAAAGTCAGCCCTCACTGAGAGGTGTACATAGCGCGGGAACAGGATTTCGTGATTGCAGAGTGTTCTGACCGGCGTGACCGATCCGTTTTAGCTCAGTCAAGGCGGATTCGCTGGGATCTCATGTACGTATGTGTGTGCTTCTTTGGAAAATTCAATCACTGTGATTCGGCGGCGAAGCCAGCCAAGCTGTATCCTGGCTTCCAGCTGCGCTGTCCTCATATACCCTGCTCGATCCGCCCGTTTGTGTTTGTTGATCCACCCCCACCCATCTGCTCGAACGAAACACACTCCCGGCTGTCACCCACAAGAAAGAAATCTGTCGTGATGGCGAACACCCAGGGTTAGCTTCCCAGACACCTTGATTGTATCGAGGGATTTATCCTCCAAATAATAATGTACTGACCGTCGCAGACGATATCCTGCCCCACTGCTTCGATTTCGTCGTCAACCATGTATTTCTTCCCCCACAACCGCCCCAACACGCCGAAGACCACATCGACGAGGGCAACGCGGTACTTCTACAGCTTTTGCTTCACTGCGCGGACGCGTATGCCCGACAGCCTCCTACCGGCAACTTCACCAATTCTCAGTGGTACCGAGCTGTCAAAATGTTAAAAAGTTTCGTTGCGTTCGAGAACAAAACCCTGTTCTCCGCGACCGTATTTGCCTCGGCGGTGATGGGACTGAAGGATAGCGGTAGCATGCACTTTTCTACGTTTCTCATCTATGATGAAGCTAACGAATAGATCGATTGGAGACTCCATATGTGTCCATATCGCCGCCCAAAACGCGGGACTGTTTCTACGCCGTACGGGAGACTGGGTTCTCATCGCCTCCTTTGAGGCTTCTCCTATCTCGACTTCTGTCGTGGGCACAACAGGAAAATTGCTAGTCTCCTACCCCGGACCGGCCTTCATCGTACCCTGGTCCGTGATGAGTGACTCGACGTTTCTGCCCCAGCTCGCCGAGTGCGTGGAGAAATTAAAGCGTGAGACTCTCGCCGCGGCGATAGTAAGGACGACGCAAGCGGGGCAAAGCCTACCGGAGGAAAGGGAGAGCGTACATCCAAAGTTTGTGACCGAGATGCTCACAGGGATCCTAAGAGCGGTTGGGCAGGTGGCGCAAATCCACAGGTTTACCAAGCGGATCAGCGACGAGGTATTGTGGGACCTTACGGGAACTCCGTGGAGGAGGAGTCCGCTATGGTTGGTGGTTAGGGTGTCACTGCAGATGATCCTCGGTGTGGAAGAGTACAAGAGCTTTTTGGTCTACTTCATGTCCGACCTGCTTACCCGTGCCACACGAAGAAGGATTGTAGGGCATCGACTCTTCATCATGAACTCGAAGGTCTCCAGGAGGGTGTACAAGCTACATGATCGCTTGCCAGGATTCGTTCTCGATTCGGCCCAGACCGCAGGGAATCGCGCTTATATGCAGGTTGAGAAAGAGTGGGTGGAAGTCCAGGGCAACGTTCGGACACTCCACTGGGACCCTGATTCGCTGAACTACATGGAAGATACGATCATCAGAATGCCGGGGTGCAGAGAGTATATAAGGGGATTCAAGGATATCCAGTTTCAGACCCCGGCGGAGTGTTTTGTTCCTCGCGAGGTTGTCCGGGACCGTGGGACGTCAGACGCAATGCCAGAGCTACCGACGGTCGGTGAGGCGGAGGACAGGAGGGATCTCATGCTGGCAGATTTCGAGAAGTGGGTCATGGAGAAGCTTGGCTCGCAGGCTGGAGGATTGATGTCGAGCACCCTTACCAGTGATATTCTCGGAGCTGGTATCATTAACTACATTGCAGTTGCAATCGTGGCGTATCAAGGGAATCCGGAGAAGAACTCGATAATGGTCTTGACCACAATGGAGCTGTGGGTGGCGTTGGACAGGTTAACCTTGTTACGTTGCCCTCTGCTTGCGGAATACCCTCCTGAGTTCAACGAATCGTTCCTGACTGCGCTTCTCCTCCCGCAAGCGCAGCAGCGCACCAGGCTCTCCCACATCGAGACGTACATCAAGGCGCGGCGTCTTGGAGCACTTGAAAGCAGTCCTTCGCTCTTCTCGATTGAAATCACTGATGCCACATTCTCTGTCCGGTACTTCCAAGGCACACAATCACTTCAGAAGCTCAAGGAAGACATTGTGGGGGCCGCCGAAGCAGCTCGATCGCGCAAAAAGGCCGAACTCGTGGTAAAGAAGAAGCAATATGACGGTTTAAGGGCCGATGCCGAAATCTTGCGTTGCGAATACTACACACACTGGGCGCAGGGCTGGACTCGCCATGACCGAGATTGCAAGAAATGCGCGATCACCAGGAAAGCCGACGAGATGCAAATTGAGGTCGACGAGTGGCCACTTCCAGAAGATCCGTTGGCGGAAGCAGCGCTGGTCTTTGAGCTACGGTGTCCATCGGCTTTTGCAATCTGGCGAGCGACGACTTTCCGGATCCTGATTGACCTCTGCGTTAAAGAAAAGCCCAAACGCTCGACTTACGGCTACGATACCTGTGCCAACTACTCTGGCCTACGAAGCTTTTACAAGTCGGATCGCGATGCGTGGGAGTATGAAATCAAATACACTTCGACAACGAAGTCGTATCTCTCCACTCACTATCGCTATCGCCGCCTCTCTACAACAGGCGACGACATCTTCCTCAGGTGTCCACTCCGTTTTGGGCTCTACGATACCCGTTCCGGTATATGGACCTTTGACAAGCTCCCCGCGATGGACATCAGACATTTGTGTACTTTCAAGCTCCCAGATGGTCCGTACCGAAACCTCCAGTACACAATCACGAATACTAGCCACACAGCAAATGATGTTCTTGCCCGTCAATACGAGTGCCCTCATGAGCTACCGCTCCACGAATACGTTGCATTCGGCCTTCTCCGCTCTGGTTCGCGCCTGCAATGGCTTAATATGCTTAGGGAGATCCGGTGTCGGACGTTGACATTTAGGACAGTGGCAGTCAGAATGCTGTTCGTCCAAGCCGCTTGGCAGGTCGGATGCTTAGCCAACGATGCCACTGAAAGAGAATCCCATGTTGAGCCGGGGCAGGAAATGTTTGGAAGAGAGATGATCCACGAGTTGGGGGTGATGTTGCGAGATGTGGAGGCAAATTGGCGGGAAGTTGTCGCTGTGCAGATCATGATTGTGTTGGCAAGTCAGATTGTCGCTGGGACCAGAAGCGCGACAACGCGATTGTCGGCCGTGGGCTTCCTCAGGGAAGCGCGCAGAGTGTGTCTTGCATGGGCAAGGAAGCTTGCTGGGCAGCTCTCGGAGTGTGGGCCGGGAGAGGTGCAAGAGTTTCAAATGCGTATCATTCATATGGCAGCTACCTGCAGGATGACTTTCGATGTTGAGCCATGTTTGTTTTGGGATATTCTCCGTGCGGGTGAAGATGTCTCGGTCTTAGTCGAGTGTGCGACGATGATCCGCACCAACGTTCATGCCGATGTCAGGGCGGCGGCGGCTGGGACAAGCGCGACAGTGACGGAGGCGAGCGCGGAGATGGCTGAGACGAGAGCGATCCTCGAAAGGGACATGAGGATTGCATATGCTGTTGAGGATCGATTGAGGCACTTGATCACGAAAAGTGACCTTGGACTTGATCTCAAACCAATTTGGAGCTGCTACGAACCGGGAAGCTATTGGTTGGCGATGGATCCTCCGAACGATCGATGGGTGTATACACATACCAAAGGGAGCGCGGAAAATGAGAGTCACATGTTACACTACAACCTGATCAGTGGAGAGTTATTGGTGGGGGGTTTACCGTTAGGGAGACTTCCCGAAAGCTATACGACTCATGCGACATATCAGGAGTTGATGGGAAAGGTAATGAAATACTTTCCGCGACGGCTAGCGATACTAACTGCTTCATGATCTTAAGAAATTACTCGACGTTGTCCCAAGCAGTATGCCAGGAATGGTATTTCAGACGAAAAAGCCAATCGATGGTTGCAATGTACTGTTTACCTAAATATTCACCACTTTCGACATTCTAGCAGCTAATCCACTGTTGGGACAGGTTGCGTTCGGGCTTCATGGTCAGGAACTCGTTATCCGCACCGTGCGCGGGAGTGACGGTGTTATGCGACAATTGATCCCGCGTTCAAAGCTCGCCAATGACTTCCCCAGCAGCATCGTCTCCGATCACGTTTTCTGGCTACACCTCCCCACTTCATCGGGGATACCAAGCGACCATAACAGCACCGAGATTCGCATTGATCTTTGTGCACAAAGCACCCCTTGGACCCCAAACGCCTATCGATACATCTCCCAAACCAACCATCGGTCGGAAAATCAGCTTCACCTTGATCCCTATCAGAATCTGATTGATGTTAGAAGCGCGACGGCCACGATGATTGCCGGCGTTCTTGCTCCTCTCGAGCACCCCAGGTTTATAGTGGTTAGCTACAAGCGTGGCGTTGTCTGGGTTACACTTCCAAGGCTTAAACTGGACTTCAGCATCACCGCGGCATCAAAGCTAGAGTGCAAACAGTTCCGGGGTATGGTTGTTGATTCCAATCAGCATATTGGAGCCTTCGCAGGGCTTCAAAACTTCCTCGTCGTCCGCCTGGATGGTACTCCACTGACGCGCTGCGTCTTCGTTCCTTATGGGACGGTCAGCTGCAAGCAGCAGAATTCCCATACAATAGTCGATATCAACACGGAAAACATGGACAAAGTCAAGTACCACTTCTACACAATAGACCCGATCCTCGGTAGACTCGCCGGAAACGGAAGTCTTACCAGCCATTTGTACAAAATTTATCTCCACGCAGTGACATCGCATTGTCATCCGGACCCCCTTACCAGCCGAACCGGAACAGAAGAGGCTCTCGCCGGCTTAAGGTCTGCGGCAACAAAATCAGTACTGGCCCTGAGAGAAGATAGTGAGGACGCGAAGCTGTTTCAACGGATAGCTGCGCTAACCCCCTGCCGTCAATACTTCCCTGTGAATCCGAGGTGCAGGCAGTGGGTCACATGGAGCTCGGGATTACCGCCGTTAGCACAGCATGAGGAGTTCTTTAAGGGCGTCAAAGAAATAACTGACTATGTAGGATTGCTGGACATGTTTGGTGAATCGGAACGGTCAATTCATAGTGGACCCCGAGGGGACGATGCCGCGATTGAGACTTCGGGCTTCCTCTCCAAGAGAGCCGCGATTAGGAATTCGGTCTTCCTCACGGAGCAGTTTGGAGGGTCGATGGTTAGCGAGACAGAGGACAGGACATATGCGAGTAGGGACCTGTTGAGCGATAGCCTCGGTGAGGCGAAAGTCTTCTATGTGGCCACGCTCGTTAACCGGTACACGGAAGGAGGGCTCTGCGTGCACCCGAACCTCCTGGAGGTCTTCGAAACACTTGGAGAAATTGCAGGTGCACAGTCGGCGCCTCATGCAGAAGCCCCAGAGTCGCGGCTTGGATACGATCCCAAGTGGCTGGATCCGGATTTGAGAAAGGTGTGGCTGGACCTGTATAATATGCTGAGAGGAAGCACAGAGATCACTAAGAAGTACTACTGCATGTTCTTTTTAAGCACATTGGTATACGGCGGGAAGGTCGACCTGAAACTCGTCGCGACGCTGCTCGCCTTCAAAACCAACCCAGCGTTCTGTCGGATCGAACCGCCGAATCACGTCTCGTACGATCTGCAACATGGATATGAACCGAATACCGAAACTCTATCGAAAGTCATCGGATCACATGTGGTCGATTTCTGCGAGAGCGCCGAATCGAAGCTTGATAGCATAGGCTCCGAAACACAACAGCAAACCCAGGAAAGACGCACCGGTTGTTTCGGGCGGAACAAAGTTGCCCAGATAGCAGCACTGGCAGACGAGATAAAGTCTATGTGGCCCTGTGAGCAACCAGGCATCGGAGGTCTGAATGACCCACTTGATTATCCTTTGATCCATGTTCCCAAGGTCTTCGAATCTCTTGTTTTGTGGTTTGATAGGTGGAATCGCAACTTCCACTTTCGACGGCATATTTTGGAGGTACAACAGGTGCTCGACGCAACAAACACCGAGATAGATCCGGTTTTCCAATACCATCATTTCGGGCCTTACACTTACACCACGACCCAGAAAATTCGAAGCACAATACGCCTTTCCGATCTGCTCAGACGCTATCCACCGGCTCTCCCTACGTGCCCGGCTTCCCTGATGAAAGACATTGTCCTGCAAAGGTCGGGCACTCACCTTGGGTCGAGACACGATAGCCTCGACGGTTTGCTGCGCGACTTTCGAGTTACCCACAGCATGTTCCGACAAAGGTACGCGAAAGGACTCGAAGACAGCCTCGAAGCTCTCCACGTCGAGGAGACGCCATCTCGCAACGTTGGCCCTAGGAGAGACCTACCCCAGGAGCTGATCGATTTATTGAAAATCTCCGAAGATTACATGAGCGAGATTTTTGAAGCCATCGCAATGCAGTTGGGACCAGTCCGTCAGGGTGGGAGCACTATGGCTTACGAAGCTGGCCTTTGGCCTCGCGTTTCACCGGTGCTGCTACTTCAGCACCTAGCTACGGGCGCTTCAAACCTCCTCTCATCGGAATGGAGAATTGTTATTGTCACCTTCGGCATTGCGATCACCATGGCCCAACGTCTGAGGCGTCTACTACGCCTCCTCGGGCGCTGCACAAGCGGAAATCCTAGCGCCGACTTTCAAAAGGAACTTGACAACAGAGGACACCAAGGATGGGATCCCCTTCTGCATCCCGACTGGGTCCTCATTGAGATCGAAAACGATTTCCTGATTCGCAGCGTGCAATCCGAAATTGCATCTTCAATGATTGCGCCACCGGAAAACCGCAACTCGATCATACAGCTGTGCATGGGAGAGGGCAAAACGTCTGTGATCGTCCCCATTGTTGCTGCATTCCTTGCAGATGGTACGAAGTTGGTACGCGTCGTCGTGCTGAAGCCATTATTGGGGCAAATGTTTCAGACGTTGCGTCAGAAGCTCGGGGGTCTAGTCAATCGAAGGATATTCTTCCTGCCATTTTCGAGGAGGACTAGGCTCGAGAAGAAGAACGCTGAGAGGGTGCGGTGGCTCTACGAAGAGTGCATGCGAAACAACGGAATACTGCTGGTACAGCCGGAACATATCTTGTCCTTCAAGTTGGTGGGTTTGGAGAGGCTATTCAACTCGGAGCATGGAGGAAGAGGTGGCAGTGCCGGTGTTTCGCCTCATAAGGACACCGCGGAGGTTGCTCAGTTGCTGCTCAGTACGCAGAGATGGTTGGATCAAAACTCGAGAGATATTCTGGATGAAAGTGATGAGGTTCTCAATACGAGACATGAGTTAATCTATACGGTCGGACGTCCAACGCCGGTTGAGAATCATCCCGATCGATGGTTTATCATCCAGAACATTTTTGGCTTGATACAAGGTCATTTCCAGGGGCTGGAAGAGGTCAATACGCAGGACTTTGAGGTGGAGACGCATGGGGAAGTGAAGAGGTTTGGGTCAATCCGGATTTTGAACCTTGAGGCAGGCAAAGAACTTTTGAAAGCCATCGGAGAGAAGATCATCAAAGGTGCGTTCCCTACCGCTTCAATTACCTTTGAGCTGCTACCTACTGCGCAAACTGTGCTGACTGCACGGCATTTGGCAACCCAGATCAAGCTCTAACGGTCTCAGTCGGTCACTTCCCCGTCGACAAGCGGGAGTTGGCAATCCGCTTCATCACCGACATCAACATAACCAGGCAAGATGCGGACCCTCTCCTCGAGTATGTTGCAGAAAAAGAGGTACCCAGTAACAACCTGTACCTTCTCCGAGGGCTTATCGCTCATGGCATCATCCTATTCGCGCTTAAAGAGAAGCGGTGGAAGGTAGATTATGGACTTGACCCAACTCGACCACTTCTCATGGCTGTTCCCTATTGCGCCAAGGATGTACCCGCTGGAAAAGCGGAATTCAGTCATCCAGATGTGGCATTGACATTCACCTGCCTCAGCTACTACTACGGCGGTCTTAGCCAGCCACAGCTGAAGACGTGTTTCCGAAAGCTCTACATGTCAGCTAACCCTGCTTTGGATTACGAAAACTGGATTAAGGGTGCTACGCTACCGGAGCCGTACCTTCGCCGGCTGGAAGGTATTAATATCGATGACAGGGAAGTGTGGAAAGAGATCATTTATCCTACTTTCAGGTACAACAAAACCGTCATCGACTCATACCTATCGGGCGTCGTCTTCCCGAAGGAAGCCAGGGAGTTTCCTCACAAGCTGTCGACTTCCGGCTGGGACCTTGCTGCAACGAAGGCACATCCTACTACCGGGTTTAGCGGGACGAACGATAATCGCTATTTGCTTCCTCTATCAATCAAGCAGTTTGACAGGCGGGCGCAGCTGAGCACCAATGCGAGAGTTCTGAGCTATCTGCTACAGTGCGAGAACAACTACATATCTATCTCTGCTACTACCACGAATGAACGGATGGGAGTAGAGCAGCTGTTGGAGATGCTCGCGGGCCATTCCGGGGGTCTCCAGTCCAAAGTGTTGCTCGATGTCGGGGCGCAGGTGTTAGAGTTACGAAACGAAGAGGTGGCGCAAAAGTGGTTGAATCTTGTGGCGGATGATTTGGCACAGGCAGCAGTGTATTTCGACGATGGTGGCGAGCTCATGGTACTGACGAGGGATGGTAACAAGGAGCCGTTGAGGGCGTCGGCATACGAGGAGAATTTGGGTATTTGCTTGGTCTATCTCGATGAAGCGCACACGAGGGGGACGGATTTGAAGTTTCCGTTGGGAAGTAGGGCGGCGGTCACACTCGGTCCTAACTTGACCAAGGATCGCCTCGTACAAGGTATGGACCCTCGGTTGGAATTGGTTCCCGTATATAAGACTAATCAGAAAAAGCGTGTATGAGGATGCGAAAGCTTGGACATGGGCACTCCGTCACGTTCTGCGGTCCCCCGGAAGTCGACAGGAAGATTATGAGAATCGCACAGGACGCCAACCGCGAGAGAATCGAGGTTCGCGACGTTTTGTTCTGGTCTATGGAAGTAACCATCGCCAACACCGTGAAAATTGCTCCTATCTGGGCCCAGCAAGGAATAAGTTACCTCAAACACCTCAAAGCCTGGTCAGATATCGGAATAGGATTTCCGGAAGCCTTACTTGAGAAGGAAATGAAGACTATCGAAGAGCAATACGGATTTACCGTGGGAGCCGACGAAACAATCGGTTACAATGGAGGACCTGGGATAGCGTCTGGCGACTTGAATAGGATCTTAGAGACTTACAAGGGGTTCGGAGTAGCAAATCTTCATCGGGCTGGAATGCAGGAGGAGCAGGTACGAGAGGTGGCGCATGAGATGGAGCGCCAGGCGGAGATCCAACGACCACCAAGGGTGCAGGGGGTAAAGCCACATCTCGCTAAGGAAGTCCGGCGATTTATAAAATCCGGAAGGCTCCAGCAGAGCGTCGAGTTTCTCCCGGCCTTCAGTGTCCTCGAGAGAACATCAGCGAGTGTGCACTTGCAGTCGAACACATTCTCTCGGGGGCTGTTGGCGACCTCCGATTTCTGTGCGGTTATCGAGACGGGGCCGGGAGAGAACAGTAGGACTGACGACTTTCTCCGGCCTGTCAACTGGATTGTCTCGAGTACTGTGGACCCCGGTATCCTACTAATCTTGAGCCCCTTCGAGGTTAACAAGCTACTTCCTCAGCTCCGCCAGTCTCCACAGGTCCGCCTACACATGTACTCCCCCCGAAGCACTCTCGCTGCGCCGTCGTACGAATCGCTCGACTTTTGCCCCATTCTACCTCTACCGTACGCTTGGAAACCCGACATCAATTTGGTGGACCAGCTCAATATCTTCGCTGGGCAGCTTTACTTCCGCAACTACGAGGCTTACAAAAGGGTGTGTGGGTTCCTGGGTCTCTATACAGGAGATCTCACCGCGGCGGCGGAAGCGGTGATACACAGCGGAAGATTTGTCGAGCGGGCAGATCGGCGGGCTCTCGCGATGAATCAGGAGTCACCGTTCGCCAAGAGTCCTATTCCGTTACTAAGGGCATTGATTGGGCTCAGACAAAAGGGACAGAGTACATTGAGGACGCATATGGGGCATGTGTTACATGGGACTCCGTTGAAAGAGCAAGACATTGAGATAACGGACTTGGATGATGACACGCAGGCAGGGGACTCGGAGGATGACACAGGAAACTCGGAGGATGACACAGGAGACTCGGAGGATGGAATGTAGATGAGGTATTTGAGGAGGTATTAATCCATACAACCCATCAAACTCGTTTCCTTCAGCCCACTGACATTACTTTCAACAGTTCTTGGCGCCCATGCCGGCAGACTGGGGCTTTGTGCTGTTGCGGGCAGTTGAGATCTATCTAACTAGCATGCTTTTAATTTCCTTCGTTCTTTTGGGTTTACAGGAATCACTTGTACTTTACGTATACTGGATGGGTAGCGGCATCACGACGAAGCAATGCGATCGCACTTTTCGTTAAGGCTCAGTGGAGAGTGAGTCAGTTAGATAGTCAAACCTACAAGGTATCCAAACATATTCTTTTTTGCGGATTATGTGAGGTAGGTATCTGAATAAAACATATCATACGTACCAAAACTCTCCGCTCTTCGGTATCTTTCGAGCTTGCGCAATCGGCCGGGTCCAGGAGGTAAGGCGGAACCTGCGGAGGGCGATCGGTAGGCGAAGATCGAAATCGAGCCGGACCTCATCAGATGGACTGGCAGCTTCATGTCAGACCGCCAGGCGAAACTCGTGCTTGACGGCAAGACGGGCGAGGCGAGCCCAGCGGATACCGGCATCCCACAGGGGTCACCGGCGGCGCCGATCCTCTTCGTCACATACCTGTCAGGAATCTTCGACGAGGTGGAGAGCGTGGTGCCAGTCATCCGAGGACTAACCTTTGTGGACGAAATTGGGTGGTGGCTGACGACGAGGCTGTGGCGGCCAAGCTGCCCGAGGCGGCAGCGGTGTCCATCGACTGGGCAGCGAGAAACGCGGTGGCCTTCGGCCGGCCACGGGAAGACCGAGGCGGCGATCTGCCGGAGGGAAAAGGCGCCCCGGCGGCAGCGGTGAAGGTTGGCGCTAACACCCTCCCATTCAGCAAAGAGGCAACGCGGTGGCTTGGGGCGTGGCTGGACTCCCAACTCACGCTCAATGACCACCACACCATCCGACTGAAGAGCGTGAAGAACGCAATAGCGCGGCTCCGCCGGCTTGCAGACATGGCGGCATGGACATGGCGGCATGCATTCAGTTAGTCGCCATGTTCGGATCGGAGCTGCGGTGGAAGGGCGACCACAGCCGGGGCACCATCGGCCAGGCAAACGAGTAGCAACGGCTAGTCAACCAGGAAGCGCCAGCGACGACAGGCTGCTTCCGGACAACCAGCCTTAGCGCCCTGACGATGGAGTCAGGACTCAGAGCAGCGACAGCTCAGCTGAAGAACAGGCAGCGGTGGTTCAAACTACGGCTACTCAGCCTACTGCAGGGCGACCAGGCTCGGGAGATCGTTGGCGCCCAGACAGCGCTTGGGCGAAGGCTCACGAACACGCTCGCCTACGTCAGAAGGACGGAGAGCACAGTTTTGCTAGTGGAACCAAAAACCCTCGACGCGGAGCTGCTGCAGGAGGAGACAGAAAAGGCGCGGCCTGGACTCACCATTTTCACGGACGGGCCACGACCAGACGACGTAGCCACCGGGTACGCGGTGGTTTGGAAGAACGGCCAATCCTGGGGGGCATCAAAACGCACATGGGCTACAACCAGGAGGCCTACGATGCAGAGTGCGCCACCCTCGCACGGCGCTGGAGGCCGCATCGAGAAGACGATCCCGGAGCGGGTCACGATCTTCACCGATGCACAGGGGGCCATCAAACGCATGGCCTCGGAGGAGCTGGGCCCCGGCCAGAAGATGCGCTCCAGGCGAGGAAGCACATCGCGGAGCTGAGGAATGCCAAGCCGGACATCACTATTGAGATCCGGTGGTGCCCGGCGCACAAGGGGGCGGATGCATCGAACGACATTAAAGCCCCCTGGAGACGAGAAGGCCGATGAGTGGGCCAAGATCGCGGCGGATGAGCCAGACACCCGCGGGGTCGAATGGCTCAGGGACCGGGGGCGTGCGCGATGCCGCTCTCTAGATCTCTTGCGCGCCTCAAGTGAGAGATCTCGGAGAAAAAGTGGGCAGAGGCACGGTAGTGGGCGGGAGGCCGGACTTCTAAAAGATATACAGGATGCCGGAAAGCTAGAGGCTAGACGGCACGGTGGATGGGAGCACTAAGAGGCTTGCCTTGCGGTTCTACTAGGTGAAGACGGGGCACTGCCTTTGTTGGAATATAGGGATCGATAGAGATGAAGATGGTGAATTAATTGATTGATACAACTTCGAAGGAAGAACACTCTCTCTATACACAACGGGCCCGAGGGGCTCGCTAGGGGGTAAATACGGAAGACTGTCCCCCGAGCTGGTGCTCGGGAGACTCGGGCAGCTGTCGTCTCCGGACGTGTCGGCTCCGGTCCGTCATCTCTGGACGCTCATTATTCTGACATGGCCGTCCGTACGGTCTTGAGACAGCGGCTTAGAGAGGGAGAGCCTTTTAGGTACGACGAAGTAGAGCACGAGCGGAAGAGAGAAGATTGTGGAGAGAGTTGATCACGAGAGAGAAGATCGAGGAGAGAGAGAGACGTGACAACTTCTTGTTATTGATAAGAGTGTAAGAAGAAGAAAGAAGAAGAAGAGAGACAGAGTATCTCGCTACTTCCTAGCTAATCCCTATTGGATCGCTTACCCCGCTCGCCCCGTCGGTACACTCAACTCTAGCCAGCTCAGCACTGTGCGCTATGCGGCGAGAAGCATTTTCCAGCACTTCCAACATCGGATACCTGTTGAGAAATCACCAGATCAGCACCGAATCAGAGTAGGAGAGGGTTCACGGCAGGGTGAGGAGATGTTAGAGCTTAGCAGTCTATTGAGTCGAGATGGTGGCGAGTCGGATCGAAATAGTTCAATTCAAGAAACGGCTCACGATTTCTATCTAATGGCTAAGTATATCAGAGAAAGAAAGAAGAAGAAAGGACTATGTAAGTAAATACAGAACGCCCAGTTGTCACACGACGCTAATTCCAATCTGGCCCCTTTGCAACACAGTGCCGCCGCCATGCATTGCCACGGTGTTGCTGAGGCGTCTCTCAATTCTAGTGTCACCTAACCTCCGTCCGCACGCACTGCCGGAGCGGCGAGAAGTATTTCCAACAATACCTTACCAAAACCTATCCTTCCGCTCCTGTGCCGGATGACCACCGGAACGTCAGAGTGTGGTAGTAGTCAACTCAATGGGCATATCAGTCAAAACAATGAACAGATGATGTGACGGCGGCTAAAATTACGAGTGCTCTCCCATGAATCTGGCTCACCAACAATCTACGTGACCAATCGGAACGTTTTGCCAATCACGATCATAATTTAGCACTCGAGCCGCTATCGCTGAGTGCCGATGATTATGGCGAAGGCTTTAAGGCGAGCTCCAAAGGCTAGCTACTAGATAGGATG
>Ga0307512_10005003_pt1 | contig 14125 bp, 8 predicted proteins | sample 14_EM_MG_FD_200267 | JGI IMG/M metagenome (GOLD analysis project Ga0307512, IMG submission 200267) | Populus trichocarpa ectomycorrhiza microbial communities from riparian zone in the Pacific Northwest, United States - 14_EM | ecosystem: Host-associated > Plants > Roots > Unclassified | place... | reverse complement strand
CGGAAAACACTTTATGGAAGTTGTGAAAAATTTAGAAATGTCATATTATTTGCTGATTATATCAAATTTGGTTCTCAAACTTTTGATTGCTATATATATATATATATATTTTGTTTTGAATAATTTTTTTTCAATTTCATCTGTTAAAATTTGATTTTTATATTAACTTTGGTCCTTATTTTTATAATTGTTATTTGCTTTTTCCTTATTATTTTTTAATTGAAATTTTTTATCTATCGAATTTGATTCTCATTCTTTTGATTGTTATTTATTTTATTTGAAATAATTTATGAAATAGTTATTATTATTGTTTTAATTTCTTCATCTTTAAATTTTTTATTTGTTAGATTTGATCTCTATTATTTTGATTATTATTTATTTTATTTGAGATAATTTATGATATTATATTTTTTTTTCAATTTCATTCTCATTCAACTTTTTAATTTATAAGATTTGTTTCTTATTATTTTAATAAACTTGAAAAAAATAAAATATTAATAAATTATTTTCTAGTTTATTTTTTGTAATATAACTAAATACCGAAAAATATTTTTAATTTATTTTTTAATATACTACCAAATAATAGCAGGAAATAATTTATTTTTCTATAATTTACTTTTTCAAAACTTAATTTTTTTAAAAAGACTACTTTCTAAGATACAATTAGAAAATCCGAGGACAAAAGCAAGCCCAAAATAAACCAAAACAAAAAATCTCAAAATATTTCAACCACGCCAGAAATTGAAGCAGCAGCGACAGCCAGAAACGCCGGAAACAACCACGGTGACTACGAGGCGGCTTCTCGAACAACGAATAATAATCTCTACCATTGCTACACCATACAGTATACAATAATCAAAGAATGAGCAAAAGGCCAGCACCTGATCCAGTTGCAGTCCTTAGAGGCCATCGCGCCTCTGTTATGGACGCTTCTTTCCATCCTTCTAAACCTTTGCTTTTCACCGGGTAGGATTTTCACTATTTTTTTTCCTTAAAAAAAAAATTATATAATGTTTTCACTTATCTATACATGTACGTATTTATTTGCAGTTCTACAGACGGAGAGTTACGGATTTGGGATACTGTACAGCATCGAACTGTATCATCTTCTCGGTATTCATTTTATTAATTAATTTTAAGCCTCTTTTTTCTGGGTATTTGATTGTTTATTTTGTATGGATTGAAGGGTGCATAGTGCGGCTCATGGGATAATATCTGTGGCTGCGAGTCCTTTGATTGGTGACAACAAAGTTATCAGGTATTTTTTTTTAATTATATTGTTTTCTTGATAATTTATTTACTTTTGAGGTTTGTGTAATGTTTTATGAGGTTTTTTTGGACGTATGGTTTTGATTTTTTTTGTAGCCAGGGTAGGGATGGAACTGTAAAGTGCTGGGATATTGACAATGGTGGTTTGTCGAGGTAGCAAGCTTTTCTTTGTATTTTTTTTTAATTGCCAGATGAATTATACATGGTGTGGTTTGTGATTTATCAGAGAATTTATGATTTTTTTTTATTTGTTTAAACCAGTTATGTGTGGCAATTAAGATTTCATTTTTGGATCTGTTTGCATGGTCCAGCAAACAAGATTGCTATCATTCTTCTTTTGAAGTGGCATTTTCTAATCTCTTTTATCATTTGAGTTTTGAGCCAACTAAACATGGTTGAAGATGCATGTCAAAATGTGTTTGTTTTGGCATAGTTCAACTCTGTTTTGGAAAATTTAGTGGACTAGTCATACTGGAAACAACTTATTAGTTTAGGCTTTTATCTCAAGTTAGAATGGGTAATTGTGTCTTTTATTATCCACTTTGTTGACTTTTATTGGAAAAAAACTTGACTAACGAATGTATCTTGTGGTAGTATTTGAATAATAACATCTAGCGAGACATTTGATGCCTGTGTCTATTCCCTTCTTTAAGCATTTGACGTTTCTTATCAGTATGATTGAAAATATTTAACAACCATGTATGTGTACGTGTATGTGTTTAGGCATTGGCATAAGTTGCTAGATCTTGGAAATTATACTGTCTGATTTGACCTTAGATGTCTCACATTACTTAATAATGATCAACATTGAATATTATCTTAAGCTAATCTCAGATTTTCTTTTACTTGACAGGGAACCTTCACTAACTATCAAAACAAACGCTTACCATTTTTGCAAGCTCTCTTTAGTGAAGAAGCCTAATTCTAGTGTGAGGCAAGGTGAAGGGCCAAATTATAAACATGAGAAGGATGATACAGAAACTGTTGATACCAATTCTCTGGGCAATAAAGGAATAAATTATGAAGAAGATCCAGTTGAGTGCTCCAACCCCCTTGAAGGTTTGCCCAACTTTTGACTCTTAATGTTGCTACTATGTGGGATGCTGTGAGACTTGATGCCTTTTACTTATTTATATATGCCTTAATTATTATACTGTTGCAAAGTTGGCAACCAACTCTGATTTAGTTGATGCCTTCTAACTAGAGATGAAATTCATTTTGAATGATACAGGTCTACAGCTGTTAGGATTTCTGATGTAGAGAATTATTAAATGGCAAAATAGCTGCAATGTTATTTGTCATCATTTGATTAAAAAAAATATGCGGAAGAGACAAAATTAGCTTTGGAATTTAAACTTTTTAGGATTTTGGTTGCTAATTACCAGGATGAAGGAAAATAGTCTGTAACGCATCCTGAATGTGGTACCAGATGATGTTCTTGAGAGTCAATTATTATCTACTTATTACCTGAAAAAGGAGGAGGAGGAGGAGTGCTGATTTTTTTATTTTTCAAGCCATGTGAAGGAGAATCTAGGACTTCTTTTCTTTAAGAAAATCAGAAATAAGAAGCAAAATTGGGGGTGTGTACTGGTTGTGTAAGTAAGTTTGAAATATAATTATACCATCCTTTGAATATGGAAAGTAGCCCACTGCTTAAAACTGTTCAGTTTTGGGATTTGTTGTTGATGGAGTCGGGCTCAAGCAATGTGTTATTTTGTGGGTGATAATGTATAGTTTTGATCACCGACCACTTGTCTTTGGATCCAAATTCTCTAGTTTTCCATGGCAAACATTTTCAGTGCCATGAAAAAAATCACTCTTATTTTAAGAATTTTATGTGCAGAAGATCAGTCATTATGAAGTGACAAAGTGTTTTTAGATTTCCCAGGAAGTGATTGCTCCAGTATAATATTTTTTATTTTATTTTCTCTGTATTGGTCTTTGTTGCTGCATAATTTCTTGTTATAAGGATTAACAAATTGATGTGTATCAGATTTGCATGCTGATGGATCAAAGTACATTGCTGTGGCAGGGGAGCAGTCTTCCGAGGTCAACAGGCATACATAGAGTATTGTTTGCCATATAATTACTACTTTGAATCTTTGGTTGCCCAGTTGCTCATAATTTCTGTATTTCAAATATGTAAAGGTTGAGATATGGGATCTGAATACTGCAGAAAGGCTTGCACGATTACCTCAAAGCTGCATTGGTGGTTCATCTAATATTTCTACTAACAAAAGAGGTTTGTTTCTGCCAATATATGAATTTTGAAGAATGGTAATACGGCATAAATATTTGGATCACCTTCTCCAAAGTAACTTGATAATGCTGTATTGCTAATAAGATATGCAGTCTAGCTTCTAAACTGAGAGAAAGATAATAGTTTAATTTATTGTTTGTGGAACAATTTTCTAAGAGGAGTGTTCTTTTTTGGAGAGTGTAGATGGTATTATAGTTTCTCAAATCAACCATCATCCAAACTTGTGTCTATTCATATCTTTTCTTGGGTTTTATGATTGATGAAAAGGAACCTGTATTTTAATTGGCAAGTGAGAAATACCTTATTGTTTTTACAGTTAATTTATAAGGAATTGTTTCTTGGGATTTTAAAATGGATCTTGATCATAGAGTCTCCTTTTTATGCATCAATGGCCTACCGAGGGATTATTGTCCAATTGTGATCCATTTTTATTCCAATAATAGAAATTTTATCCATGTCATCAGATGCCTTTTTATGCGTGGACAGAAAAACATATTTATTATGTGTGATCATGTTGGATATGAAATTATATCAGTGCTATCACAAGTCTTAATAGTAGGGACGTGACCCCACATATTGATAATTACAATAGAAATGGTAGAAAAAGAAAAGAAAATTTCATAGCAGAACTTCCAGTGGTTAAATACACAATTAGATTGGATATCATCACTATCATAGGGATTTCTGTATTATAAAGTATTACATGCCTTATTCTACATATAGACATCAACAAAGTTGTTACCAAGTGTTTATTTGCAGGAATGTGCATGGCAGTTCAAGCATTTCTACCATCAGAATCACAGGGATTTCTGTATATCTTGGTTGGGTATATACTTCTCCTTTCTCTTCTTCTTAAATCTTAACTGAGTACCTTAGTAGTTTGGCATGTTTAAAGTTTTGTAACTTACTAGAAGTCATATTGCTCGTTTTTCCTATGAATCAAAACTTTTGGGATTCTACATATGTTATTCATTAAGCAATATTCTTCCTTGTGCACACAAAATGATAATTACGAAAGGTGAAATTTTGAGGCTTGATGGTGTGCATCTATGATGAAGAATTGATCTAGGGATTATCTACTGTCTTGAGTGATGATTCAGAGGATCAAGTTGATCAAATAGCTAGGTTTTTGAAAGGATTAGGAAATAATTTTAACAGTGGTAATTTGTGAAAAAGAAAATTGTGTGGAAACAAATTCACAACTGTGAATGATTCACAAGATTTGATTTTTGAATGAATGAATAATTCTTTTGTTTTAGATTTGATTTGCAACTAATTGTACTACAAATAAGCGTATTACTTCAGAAATCCTAGGATTTCAAATTCATTTTCCCTTCATTACTGTCACCATTCCACATCAAATTAATCTCTTATAAGAGATTATAGAAACAAAACAAAACTTCGTTGATTGTCTAAAGGAAGAGGTAGCTTTTAAAAGAATAAAAGAGTAGCCTGAATCCTCTAAAATCGAAGAGAAAATTGAATTTGTTAATCAACAAATTCTACAAGAAATTTGTGCTGAAGTTCCAAATGCTTTTTGGAATAGAAAACAACACATGGTTAGTCTACCATATGAATCAGATTTTAATGAGAGAAATAACTTAACCAATGCCCAGCCATTGTTATGAATGCCCGTCACTTGCAAATCTGCAAAAAAGAATAGAGGAATTCTTGCAAAAAAGTCCTATATGCAAAAGCCTTAGCCCATGGAGTTGGCAAGCATTTTATGTAGAAAATGTTGTAGAACTAGAAAGGGGAGTTTCATGGTAAAATAATTATATAATTCTCTGGGCTGTTCTATTCTTCTCGAGTAGACTTGTTTTTTGAGGTACATGAATGTGCAAATAAATGTTTTATTGGTGAAAAATCATATAAAAGAACGTTATATAGGTTCCTCCAAAAAATTGAGTGCAGATTAACAATTAGTGGAGTGAGAATTCACCACTCCACATTTCTTATAACCAATTAGATTTGAATTAAATTTGTCTCCTTCAGGTCTTTAACATTTAAATCATAGCTAAAGGAGTATCAAGTCCCTTAAAGTGAAATGAAACTACTGAATTTTTATCTTACCTTTTGTTGGTTGTCCGTTATGAGTTCAATTTCTGTACTGTAATTGTGTTTCCTTCTCCCTGCTTGTGGCAGTTATGAGGATGGTTCCATGCTTTTGTGGGATATGCGAAATCCAGGGGCTTTTGTAAATTCTGTTAAGTTCCATACAGAGCCAGGTAGGACCTCATATCAGGAGGCCTCTCACCTTTTCCCCACTACTAAGTTGAATATTTGCATGTCTGTCTGCAGTTCTAAGCCTATGCGTCGATGGGTTGTGCAGTGGGGGCATTTCAGGAGCCGCTGATGACAAAATTGCCCTATATAGTTTGGATGTTTCTGTGGTAATTTTCTTCGTTCGTGATTCATGAAGTTCATCTACTCGTATAATATTTCACTTCTTGGCATGTGAAAGTTCTGCAAGTGATGGATGTAATTTTTTTTTTATATGACCTTTCTTTTGGTACAAGTTTGAGCAATCATGTGCTTTTAATTTTTTTCTGGATTTGCGGGTTATGACAAAATTCATTGATCATTTTTTCTGCTTTTCGTATTATTGACCATAATAATTCAGACCATCAATTTTCTTTTTTGGTTGACAACATATGACACCTATGCCCCTCTGTCTATGTGCGCATCATGGTTTTGGTGCGGTCTGCCTCATTTCAATGTTGGCAGCTTTCCTGTTTACATTGAACAGAAGGATGAGCTTCCTCCCTTTCCTATAAACAGCCTTTTCACAAGTGACATTATTATATTTATAATGGTCAGATATAGTATGAACTGGTTTTGAGAAGAAACTTGGTTTACCACAGGTTGGTAAAACAAATGAATAGAATATGCTTTGTTTTTTATTGTAATTTCGGAACAGCTCTAGTTTCACAGCAGTAAGATAAATCATGTGGTATTTGAAAAAACGATAATATTCCCTATAGGTATTGGCTATTGAATCTTGCATCGTTACTTTGACTATGTTTTGATAGGTAATATGTTCTGAGCTCAAATTGATCTCTTATAAGTTCGTAAAGATCCATCATGAGTTGCTTGTGGAAGTCATAGGAAGATATATTAAAAGAAAGGATGTTACAAAATTATACAAAACTCATCAAACCTAACTCAGCAACTTCTGTCAATTGAGGTGATTATCTTTATTTTGATTTTTAGCAACTCAGAACACAAAATATATCAGTGACCAAAATTGTGATCAGTAATAATACATGTACCAGCTTGTACGGTGCGGGATCCTAGTTTTCTTATTTCTCATGTGTTGCCTTTGATGCCAGAGTAAGGATATATAACTATTGCAAAAGATATTCTTTTGTTTTCTCTTTCCACAAACATTTATTCTTAATTCCAGCTGATTGATTTGCTGATTTCTGTACACATTTTAGGTGTCGTTATCTAACTTCAAATTGAATTGTCCATTATTTAATTCAGGGTTCTTGTGTGATGAAGAAAGAGATTAGCTTGGAACGACCTGGTGTATCAGGCACCTCAATTCGACCAGATAGCAAAATTGCTGCCACTGCTGGTTGGGACCACAGGTCAGTAAAACAAATGAATAGAATATGCTTCTTTTTTGTTGTAATTTTGGGACAGCTCTAGTTTCACAGCTATAAGGTAAATCATGTAGTCTTAGGAAAAAACAATAATATTCCCTATAGGTATTGGCTATTGAATCTTGCATCTTTACTTTGACTATGTTTTGATAGGTAATATGTTCTGAGCTCAAATTGATCTCATATAAGTCCTTAAAGATCCATTGTGAGTTGCTTGTGGAAGTCACAGGAAGATATATTCAAACAAAGGATGTTCATCGATAGATTTAAAATATTGGAATACAAAATTATACAAAACTCATTAAACCTAACTCAGCAACTTCTGTCAATTGAGTTGATTATATTTATTTTGATTTTTAGCAACTCGGAACACAATATATATCAGCAACTTGCACTAATATGAGAACATATCAGCGACCAAAATTATGATCGGTAATAATACATATACCAGCTCGTACAGTGTGGGGTCCTAGTTTTCTTATTTCTCATGTGTTTCCTTTGATGCCAGAGTCAGGATATATAACTATCGCAAAGGAAATGCTTTGGCTATACTGAAGTATCACCATGCTACGGTATTTAAATCCAAATTCCTAGTAGCAACAATGTCACCTTTTTTTTTTCAGTAACGATTATGTAATCCAGGGCTTGGCACCCTTTTACTCAATTCTTTATTTCAACGTGAGAATGGAAATCTCTGGTCATCACTATCTTTTTATCTTGTTCAATTTGACTTTCCATACTTGCGTGAATGTGTGTCATGCTTATTAGATGTTTCTTGTGTCTTGACTTGCTTTGTAGAGTTGTTGAACTTCCTGTTAGTTACTCTTTAATTGAACACTCCCTTATATGGTAGCTTTTTCTCTCAAAAATAAAATTACTTTTGCTTGGAACTTTGTCCATATGACAGTGTGCAATCTTTCTTACGGTGACCAAAGCTAACAGGGGAATGCATCATTGATGAAAACACCTTGAAACTTTCAACGGATAGGAGCCTAAATTGATAGAAAATTTTATCTTCTTAGAATCAACTTAACAATGCCCAGTATCCTATCCTCAAGACATATATGCCCATTTGGAGAAAATAACCCACAAGAGACCACAATGTACTTTATCTATAGATTGTTCTCTTCATGCTCAACCAAACTAAGCAATCACTGGATACCTCATTCACAGGACTTCATCTAATTGCTAAATATTGTGTGATTGAAGAAGAAAAAATATATCGAACTCATAGAACAGGCCACCCCTGTTTTGTTGCATGGCATATTATGTTTTATCAGATTTTCAGCAGCATAGTAGAGGGCTTTCTTTAGCAATAACAGTGAAAATAGGAAAGAGATATTTGTGCGCCATGATATATAATGAATTTGATCCCTCTATTTTTCACCAAGATGTCAATTTCTATCTTCAAGAAGCCTTTTTTGAGTTTTAACTTGATTTTGGGTAATGTATGGTCCTCCTAACGGTTTACTCTGGCAGAACTTCTTACTGCTGTTACATCTATGAAAGGATACATAATACATTTATTGCAGTGCAATGCAGTTACATATTCAACCGATTGCAAGTTAATGGCTTCTGCTTCAGAAGACACAACAATTGCATTGTGGGAACTGTATCCTCCCCAAACTTGAGACGACATGGTATTTATGTATGCTAATCCAACATGGACCCATAGTTACAAGTTTTCTCAAGCAGGGGTATGGCATTGTTCTTTTCCTTAATTTCTGTTCGTGCTATGGAAAGCATTGAAAGATTGTCCTTTTATCTTCATTTTTTTGGTATTCTTGTAGAGATGAAGAATCAATTGCCTGTTGCATGTCTCCATCTATGGCGGTTATAGAGAATTGTACGGTAAACAAGCATTTGAAGTTCTTATGGGCTGAAAACAACTTAATTTGGCACTATCTCCATTGTGGAATGCTGTTGCTATATACTTTTAGGATGTCAAAATGTGTCAAAGCGGCATTAATAGCATTCCTAGGTGAAAACCCCGAGATCATGAGTTTTTGTCCATCACCAAATACATAGTTTGATCTCATACCAGGAGACCCAATGGATTTCCTATTGATTCCAGTAAAGGACACTGGGTGGTGTTAACTTGCCCCTTGCAAAGAATTAAAGCAATGTTCTCATCACAATCTTAATATATTCACTGTTTTTTCACTTCTTAGTCATCATTACTATAATTTTCATGATTTTTTTTTATTATGGTTTATTTGCATTTTAGAAACTATAATTTTCTCGGAATTACAAGGTTTGCCGGGGAGTTGGTGAGCAGGGATTAGTGTAATCAATTCATTATATTAGATAGCTTCGTTGATGTCAATTGAATGTCATGCTCCAAGTAATAAACTATAATTCATTATTTACACATTTCTTTTCTAATAATTGAGTGATGCTATATATGTGATTGTTTATTTTTGTATTATAATATGCTTTTCAAATTGATTTTCGCCTGAAAAATCATTAAATTGATGCTTGCTTAGGTGTTTTTAGATGATTTTGAAGCGCTGATTTTTTTTTTAAAATTTTTTTTGATGCATTTTTAATTAAAAAATATTTTTGAAAAGCATCTTTAAATTCTCATTTTATTAGACATTTCTTTTCTAATAATTTTATCTTCAAGAAAAGCAAGGCCATTAGAATGATTCTGGCCATGAAGACCTTCTAAACTATTGTTTGTTTTGATTTTTTTTTTAATTATAATATTTAAATTATTCAGTGTTCAGATTAGGAATCCCTCTATTAGAATTATATCACTATGCATGGCGAGCTATCACAAATTCATCCCATGTAAATCTTAGATCTAACCATCACTAGATTTTGGTGTTCAAAGACTTGAAATCTTTGAATTTATAAATTAAAACTCAAAATTTAATAGAGGGTTTCCTGGTCCAAACATGATTCATGTACTAATTTCTTTTTATTTTTTTATTTTTTTTAAAAAAAAAATCGGTATAAATCAAAATGCTTTGATAACTCAAGAGTTCTCTATATGCTTTAGCCAATAATCTTGGATAAGAAAAAGTTAAGTAATACCAATATAAAAAAAAGGCAAAATCGTCATATTATTTAGCCAATAATATGAAAGTGAAACTTTGGCGGGACGTTCCACAAATTACTTAGATATCTCTTCCCAACATTAATTTGTCCTGGTCACAATTTGTTCTCTAAAATTATTAGTTGAGACACAAGCAATCTCTCTCGCTACTTGAAGTATATAAGCCGGCACTCAAAATATTCATCGGAATAAAATTAATTTATAATAAAAAGATATTGAAGACGTGCACAATCCTTTTCGATATCCTTTTTTTCTTCTTCTTCTTATTATTATTATTAATATGGTTATTCAAGTCAGCTTGTGCACACCTTGAAAATTCCACGGATTTTGAAGTTAACGACCATATAAGCCTTTAATGACCTTGAGGAGACTCGAACTCGTGATCATTGAGGAGCTAACCCAAAACCTGATTAATTGAGCTACCCCTCAGGATTTCTTTTAAATATCCTTGATATATAAGAAGGTGACAGGTCAAAATATTCTTCAGGACACATAATTGCCATGAATTCTCCAAGATGGCTTCTACTAAGCTTTTTATTTCTTTTAAGCAATGTGTCAACCTAGCGGTTAAGCATTCCAATCCTCTTGTTTTTGCGTTTCAAAAGCACTTTTAAAAGAATTTAATTTTTTTTTTACTTTAAATTAATATTTTTTTAGTGTTTTCGAATCATTTTGATCCGTTGATATCAAAAATGATTTAAAAAAACATTATTTTGATGTATTTTCAAGTGAAAAGCATCTTTGAAAAGCAACCGCAACCACACTCCCAAATGGACACAGACGCTTTTAGAAAGATCCAGTGAAATAGCATCCACCTCCGGCTTAGATTTAAGAAATTTTATTACAACCAAACTCTTGACCACTTCAACTTCATGCCCGAAAGATACACCACTTTTCAACCAAAATATGTGATCAATTTTAAGTATTGGGGCGGTGAAAATGCTAGTTTTAGTTTTTGGCATTTTTACTGTGTATAAAATCACTGTTCATTCTTTTACAAATCATTGTGTATTGGAGCAGTGAATTTTTTTTTAAAAAATTCCATTTGATCCTCGAACTTTTTCTTTGCACAATTAAGTCCATTTGAGCCACAATTAGCACCTAATTATATGTTTTTTTGGAGAGAGGGTTAAATTAAAAGATAGAGAACTGAAATAAAAAATACAAGTAAAATAGGTGGTACTTTCAAATTAGTTTGTGAAGTATGTTTTAGTCCACCTTTTTTTTGCTTATAAGGTGACTGATACCAAACTTTATTTTTTTTTTATTTTTCAGTTCTTTTTTTTCATGGGAGGAGAGAGAGAAAAGAGTCGTTAGGTTCCGGTGAAGAGAAAGAAAGTTGTTTATTGGTGACGATTCCAACCACTAAATATTTTAAAATTGGTGTGAACGAATTCCACGAAGTGAGGGGAGTCTTATGGTGGTTATTTTAAACTTCAATGTAGCCTAAAAACCATATCTAGGTCAAGGATGCAATATTTTTTCTCGGTTTGATTTAGTGGTTTGGATTTTTTTTGGTTTAATATGTTGATAGGTTGGTTTCTTGGTGTTCTAAATGTGTCTTTATGGTTGAATGGGTTGGAAAACGAGATTTTTGGGCAGAAAACCTGTAGGCCCGATTTTCCAACCACCACAGTAGTGGCTGGAATTTGGGTTGGTAAACGACACGTCGTCTACCACAACGGGCGGCGTGTTGTCTGCCTATTTTTTCCCCAAAAAAATAGGGGCAGCCCTTCAAAAAATTAAAAAATAATAGTAGGTCCAGGTTTGCGAGTCTAGGCTTTGTATTTAAATTTTTTTCATTTAATATATTTTTTAAAAAAATTAAATATTTTTTTTAATTAATATCCCTACTATATTATTTTTTGTTTTTTTTATAACAATTATTATTTTTTTAATTATATTTATGAAGTTAGTATAATTTATCTATTTTTTTTATATGTATTTCTGATAAATTAAGAATGTTTATTGGGTGTCAATTATTTGATGGAGCTTCTTTCGAAAGTGATACTCTAAGTAGAATATATTTTGGTCGTGATGCTCTTCTTGGAAGCTACTATTTGGGATATGAAGTTGATTTTCAAAAGGTTTGGTAGAGCAACATCATATTCTCTAATAGGCTTAAAGATCCTTACAGAATCAGCGAGTAAACTCCAAAAATAAAATAAGAAAAATGTTTGCATGTACTTTATTTTGCTCTTAATAAAATTTAATAAATGTAGTTTGACTGAAGGGCCACCTTAAGATAATAATTCCTTATCTATTTAATTTCTTTTCAAGAATGGAATGCGACAACCAATGAACAGTCTATTTACTATGGTTAAATTTTAAAAAGTTGGTATAATTCCTTTATCTGTTTAATGTATTGATTTCTTTTATTTAGCCACCAAGGGATTACATAAAGCTGCACAGTAAGAGATATAGATCAAGCACAAGCATAAAAAGAAGGTGAGTGAATTCCACAAATACTATGAGAAAGCCTAGAAGGTCTTTTTTATTCCTACATCTTTTTTTTTTCTTTCTTGAATTTATGTTTTTTTAATATGAGTGTTTGTTTTTTGTGGTTGGATGGGGGAACATGCATTGGGTGTTATGGGTGATGAATCCAAATTTAACGAGCCTAAAAAAACCTCTAAAAATCCCAAAAACCCTTAAAAGATCCAAAAACAATCATATAGGCTCGGGATACCACGCTCGAACCCAACTTTTACCAAGGTACATGGGCTTGGACAAGGAAGCCCGGGCCCACCATCTAGGCACACACCCACTAATTGGCGTGTTGGGAATGGCACGCTCAACCTTACTAGGCATGCTTTTTTTTTTCCCATAACCCCATGCGGATCTCTTAGTATTTTATATTGGTCAAAAACGTATTGTTTTGAGTAGAATACAACTCAAAATATCATAAAGGTGAGATTACATTTCAGCCCCCCTTCTCTAAAAAAATAACAAAACTCATGGGTTACAAATACAACATGAATCTTTCACATTCAAGGTTCAAAATCTCTCCTTTCTACACTTTCAACATATATATTTTCAGAGTCTATCTCTCTAAAATATCATTGCACTTTCTCTCTCTATAAAGTTACTAACTTAAGCATCGAAGAGTCCCTACATCCATCAAATGAGACCTTTTGTAGGTTCTAGCTACTAGTCATCTTGGCTTACTAGGCACCACTTGCTACCAGCTTCTAACCACCTAGGCTTTCCATATTAAGTCATCAAATACCTTGACTAGATAGAATGGATCAGATTGTTTAAACTAAGAGATTAATCAATTATCCAACACATCAACCTTATTCCTAAGCATTTTGGATCTTAGGATTCATCAATTGATGTTGTCTGTGGAAAACTAATAAAAAAGCTATCAAATTCTAAAACTTGTTTTTTAAAATTTCCAAGTCATTCCATGGCACACAATTAAGACATTTAGGTCAGAATACAGGATAAATTTACCCCGTTACCACGAACACTTCTACCCAGTCGGACTTTCAATAACTCACCAGTCAGGTACAACTCCTCACTCAAACCGTGTTAGCAACCTAAGGGCAAAATGAGACCTTACCACCCAAACAAGTCTTGACACCCTTAGTAACACACAATGTTATTGCCACCATCTGCACTAGGCGCCTCGTAGACGATTATACTACCCAAAAGAGATTAAATATAATGACAATCATGAAAGTCTCTCAATGGGTCACTCGTGCCATGACGATACCTATGTATAAAGGCGGTACTCCAAACATCTTCCCTCTAGCTATCGTGAGATGGACACAGTTACCGTAATCATCATTCCATGCCAAACTTTCTAGGCTCCTGAGAGCCTAACAAACAAAGAACTAAGAGAAAGTATGTACATGAGCATATCCAGGTGAATGACTACATCCCTTATAAATGGAGGCGTTATTCCTTGTTTAGATGAGTATT
>Ga0307512_10005002_pt1 | contig 14127 bp, 21 predicted proteins | sample 14_EM_MG_FD_200267 | JGI IMG/M metagenome (GOLD analysis project Ga0307512, IMG submission 200267) | Populus trichocarpa ectomycorrhiza microbial communities from riparian zone in the Pacific Northwest, United States - 14_EM | ecosystem: Host-associated > Plants > Roots > Unclassified | place... | reverse complement strand
TTTTTCCGTATCTTTTCTTCTGAGAAAAGTGCCTAAATATTTCAGATAAAAAATATATGAAATTCAGTAAATTGATATTTTAACATCTGAATTTCAGTAGCTTTAGAGTTTACAGTGCTGTGACTTGGAATAGCTTTGCTATCGCCCTCTCAGCTCAGCCCAAGCAGCCCCCCTTCGTCCTCATGTCTCACACTAACCACGCTGCCGCGACCTCGTCCCCCAACTTCCAACTCATTTTCAACAATGCCTTGAAGGCATACGAAAAACGCACAAAGAACGATCTTCTTGCGCACCCACTTGCCGCCCAGCTCCAGGCTTGCGATTCTCCAAGCGCGGTTCTCCTCATGCTTCAACAACAAGTCCAGGAGCTCAATCAATCTCGAGGCAGCGATGAGAGGTTAACGAATTGGCTCGGTCCGACTGTGAATGTCCTGTATGCCTTCTCGTCGGCACTTGGAGAGGGTGTCGGGCTGGTAAGATACGCTTCACTATATGGTATTGCCTGAGAGCCGCACTCATGTTTATTCGCAGGTATTCTTCCCCGCAAAAGCTATCTTTGCCGGAGTCGGCGTCCTCCTTTTAGTGCGTATTCTCACCCTTGATCCTCAAACGGTCCTGTGAAACGGACAATCTTGACGTCGAGACGCCAGGCAGCTAGGGATGTCCGTTCGAGTCAAGATACCCTCATCGATATCTTCGAACGGATGGAAATTTTCTTCCAGCGTGTGGATGTCTACACTGAGGTCGCACCGACGCCAGAAATGATGAATATAATTATTAAAATCATGGTGGAAGTTTTGACCATTCTCGCAATCGCGACGAAGGAGATCAAACAGGGCCGAACAAGTGCGTCCTTCACTTTTGAATACATTGCCGTTTTTGCTGAATTATCTCCAGAAATATTTCTGAAGAAGTTAGCTTGACGGACGGATATTGAAAAGGCACTCAAGAGGCTGGACGAGTTGACTAATGAGGAAGCTCGTATGGCTACTGCGCAATTTCTGAAAGCCACACGTATTGTTGATGATAGGGTGAAGACCATCGATAACAAGATCGCAGAGGTCGTCGATGGTGCGTAAATAATCCTCAGTCAGTTACCAAAATTGTTTATGCCTCGTGCACTAGATGGGAAGGAAGCAAAGGTAGTCCTACACCAAGTGAAAGGTTCGTCACCTCCGATTCCTGACCTCGTCCATCCTGACTCAGGGGCCTCACGCATCCTTGTAGGGAACCAACTACGTGAGAACCTTCGCAAATGGCTCTCTCCACCGGACCCATCCACGAACCATAACATTGCGTGTGCCACCCATCACAAGGGATGCGCAATGTGGTTTTTTCAAGGTACCATGTTCAATGACTGGAAGTCTTCGGGTGCGCTCCTTTGGATTCATGGAAAACGTGCGTACCTTCCCTGCTTCTCGTCACGACACCTTTTAACAGCTTATTGTCCTTTGTAGCTGGCTCTGGAAAGAGCGTTCTGTGGTTCGTGCGTCCCTTGACCATTTCTGTCAAGGGATACTGATGCATGTCGTCTGTTAGTTCCACAATCATTCAAGACATCGAAGCCATTTGTGAGACGGGACAAGCCTCAATGGGTTATTTCTATTTCGACTTCCGGAATGTGAACAAGCAACACTGGCGCGACCTGGTCCCTTCCCTTCTCATCCAGCTATCTTCTCGTTCCAATTCTCGTTGTGATATTCTGTCACGTCTTTATTCGATACAAGATAGCGGCGCGCGACAACCTGGTGATGATCTATTAATCAGATGTCTCCAAGAGATGCTCACATTCCCGGATGAGGGCCCAACCTACCTTATAATCGATGCCGTCGAGGAGTGTCCCGACATATCTGGAATCCCATCACCTCGCGAACGGGTTCTTCGGCTTGTGAAGGAGCTTGTCAATCTTAGTCTTCCAAAGCTGCATATTTGTGTCACCAGCCGCCCAGAGATCGACATACGAAATATCCTTGAACCTCTGACTTCTTGTCGCATGTCCCTTCACGACCAAAGCGGACAAAAGGAGGATATCGAGAACTATGTTCGGTCTGTTGTTTACTCGGATTCGGAGCCGATCATGAGGAGGTGGAGGAAGGAGGATAAGGATCTTGTGATCGAAATGCTCACTGAACGAGCAGATGGGATGTAAGCGAATTATTTTTACGCCCATGATTCGTATTCAGACCGTTGAACAGGTTCAGATGGGTATTTTGCCAATTGGACGTCCTACGACACTGTTTGCCAGCAAGTGTCCGGCGTACGCTGGATGAATTACCGGAATCTTTGGATGAGACGTACGAACGTGTGCTGAAGGAAATCAAGAAACCGAATCGAGAGCACGCTCGGCGTCTGTTGCAATGCCTCGTTGTAGCAGTAAGACCACTCGGGCAGGAGGAACTCTCGGAAATCATCGCATTTGACTTCAATGATGTTGAAGAAATTCCAAAGTTGAATCCGAGTTGGCGTTGGGAGGATCAAGAACAAGCACTTCTTTCGTCGTGCTCCAGTCTGATTGCTATTGTCGATGCCAACGACACACGGGTTGTGCAATTCTCTCACTTCTCTGTGAAAGAATTCCTGACATTGCCTTGACTTGGTACCTCAAGTGGGGAAATCTCACAGTATCATATCGACCTTGAGCTTGCGCATACGATCTTCGCACGAGCTTGCCTGAGCATTTTGCTACAGTTGGACAGTAATGACGAGGAGAGCAGTGTCTGGCAGAGCTTTCCTCTCGCGGAATACGCTGCTGAACACTGGGTTTTCCATGCCCAATACAAGGACGTCTCCACGCACTTACGAAAAGGGATGGAACATTTCTTCGACCTAGACAAGCCCCACTTTTCGGCGTGGCGCGAATTGCACGATATGGGCACTATGCCCATTCCCCATTCAACCTTCTTCTTACTCTACCCCGATCAGAAGTCGCCAGCTTCCCCACTCTACTACGCCGCTCTCTGTGGATTTCATGATCTTACAAAAGACCTCATTAGCAAGTATCCTTCACAGGTGAACGCAAGCGGTGGCTTCTATCTGGGCCCACTAGTGGCAGCGTTGGCAGGGAAGCATTTTCGGACAGCAGACTTACTTCGCCTCAGCGGTGCACACCCGGATGTCCGGGGATATGATCTGAAAACTCCACTGCATGACGTAGCTTATCATGGAGACCTTGAGATACTCCACAAATTAATCGAGTACAATGCGGACCTCGATGCTGTGGATGCCGACGGGTATACTCCATTATGCGAAGCCTCAGTAAGCAGTCACCCAAACAGTGTCGATGTCGTTCGACTATTTCTCGAGCATGGTGTAGATGTAAATGTGCGGACAAACCGAGGCTCAACTGCGTTGCATAGTGCATCAGCCCACGGATTCCTGGAGAAGGTGCGCATGCTTCTCGAGCATGGTGCTAATGTAGAGGTGGAGAATAACCGAGGTGAGACCGCGCACCAGCTCGCTTTGGCGGGAGGCCATCATGAAATTATGAAATTACTGACTGAGTATGGTCCAAAGGGCACGTCGTAGACTCATAGTAACACAGCTGTCCTCTACGCATATGTCACGATCAGTATCAGAATACCACCATTTTTCCCATGTGATTTTGGTGTCCATCTAATCAGGGTCATCAAGCCTGCTGGTACGGCTCCCCTTGCCTATGAGCTCCGCCTCATGTGCATGTTGGCTGTACCTTCGAATATCTCCATTGTCATAGCCTCAACACATAAGTGTGTGTGGGGTGCCTTGAGATCCACGCTTCGTTCTCGTCAAGGCTAAATTTATGCTCTCCACTCTTACTATCGTCTCTCCGATGTTTTCCTCGTGGGATGGCGTCGTGATGTCTGGACGGATGGGTCAGATTGGTTGCCTCGTGTCAGAGACCTCCCGGTCTGTCCTTGACCCATTCTCTGCAAGGAAGCCACACTCCGCATCCTCATCGCCGTTCAGTCTTCATGTCACGGATGCCAGCCCCATCAAATCCCTGGGAGACTACGTCAAATCCATCCACATACGGACTTCAAAACCGAAGCTCGCCAGCAAAGTAACCTATTGTTTAACAGCCAATGATAATGGTCTTTGGGTGGGACACTGATGGACAGAACGTACTACTTAACGGGACAAACCTGTAGACGGTAGCACAATCCGGTCACATCGGGGATGGTAGTAGTAGAGGGTCCATGATGCTCTCGCGTAAAATTATTACCTGGGGCAGTCCTGGGGCATCACGCTGTAAGACACGAATCCTTCTCATGGTTGGGCTCCCGGGGCCGCAGGCGTAAGTGCTCCCCAGCTTTACAGAAATATCACTGAAGCGTTAGATACTATATTGCATTTACAGGGCCGGGGGGGGGGGGGGAACGAGCAGCGGAAGTGCGGTAATCCTAAAATTCCATGAAACATAGATTCAGCGGGAAGCTACACTCTGTAAAGCGCTGGATCTCTTTGCGGCAAGAGACAGGACCAAACTTTGAGAGTAAGACAGCGTAAATAACTCTAGATTAACTCGGTTTTATCTGTGGCAAGTCTGACAAGTGGCAGTAACTGTGATAATCTCAGGCCAAAGAAACGAGACACTTACGTTACTTCCGACAGTAGATATCAATACGCAAGCCTTAGGTGGGTGATCTTCGACTCGCCCAGCCTTACGAGTCTAACAACACAGCCAATCGTTGAGGAGAATGTGTAGAAAGCATTGAATGTCCTCTACACATTCTCCTCAACGTTCACCACCAGCTGAGCCATATTGTGAACCTGCTATGGAAGCTCCTTAGTAGGTCGAACTAAGGGAACTATACTTCGAGAGAGGCGCGATTAGTATTAGGGAGAATCGTGGCCTTTGAGGCTACAGAGTAGTGGGTCTAATGTGAAATACTGGCTGGTTTCTTTTTATAGCATCGAAGACCTTTATTCAAGATCCTATCATGGTTCAATCTTGACAGAGGTTTCCGGGACACAGAAATGAATGAGATATGGTAGGAAGGGTCTTCGGAAGAGGGGGACAAACGAAGGATTCTGCCGGGTGTAAAGTGTGGATGTCTGGCCCCAGGCCTAGCCGACGCGGTCTTATCTTGTTGATGGCACAATTAACAAGGACCATTTCACGGTGGCAAACGGAGTTGTTATGAACTTGTAAGAAAGGCATTGGACATTCTGACGAATTCCTAAGGTCTTGGATGGCAGATGCTACAGGCAGGTCCCTATTCATCACTTTGTCGTATCCCTTGGTAGCAGATCATGTATAAGTTTCGACGTGTTCAAGACGACATCTTTGAGCGCATCGAGAGTTGTACAGAAGTGCCAATGGCCGTGACAGTGGGACTGAGAGATGTGGGTACCAGTGTCTTCCGTCCTGTAGAGTCAGCGCTTTGCAACACCCAAACTTAGCTTAGAAGAATACCAGAAAAAGTGGGTTGTCAAGGATGTAGATCAAGGAGTAGTTGAAAAGCCTGTCGCGAATGGAGTGCGAGGAAAGGGGGAAGTCATTCGTAGTTCCAGTGGAATACTGACTCGGAAAGCTCAGCGCTCAGCCTTCTCAACCATGTTGTTTGCCAGAGTTTGGTGAATATCACGTAACCTCGTGATCTCCTAAAGTAAGTTATCAGGTATTTGACGATGGATGAGCGGTTAGCGCTTAGCCTCTCGCTCAGGAAGCAGCTAAGCTTTCGTCCGTGGCGACGTGCGACTGCACGCCAAAATTTAATTTAAACATCGTGCGGAAAGCATACTTCACCACCCACGCACAGCCCCAGCCGGGCACTATCAGATACAGACAACGTAGTCCGCAGAAACCTCTGGTGGCGCAGCTTGTCGACTTTCGACTGTAACCGTACTCTACAAATTGAGGCCCTAGAAACATTATACGACCTAAAAAATAGGACTGTACCCAAGTCTAGAGATAAGAATCCGAACGTGAGAGCGCAGCATAGTAGGTGCCACGGGAAATACAAACAACTTGACATGCAAGACGATAGCGAAGTACAAAACGTGGAAAACAGATACAAAGAGAGGAAAAAAAGGAGAAAGTCACGACAATGCTATGTTGGGAGAAAACTCGCTGAAGAGATTGTGTTCAATGTCGTCGATCGCACGCGGGGAGATGTAGAGTTGCTATGAACTTACCGGCTTCGGCGCGCATCTGTTCGTCAGTGAGCTTGAACGACACAATGCCGATGAATATAAATCCTATGAGTGCGGCGAGCTGGAATGTGATCCAGAATATCGCCCACACTATTCGTCGCGCAACCGATTGAGTCATGCATAGTTTGGCCTCTGACGGGAGCTTGGGAGAACGTACCGTGTGCTGGGATTGTCTTGTAGAGATACGAAAATTGTGTGCAATCCGAATCATGAGGCTTCCGGAAGAACTTTTCGTCGGTTATGTCCCCTTTTCCACGTGAGGATGGAGGTAAGGGAATCTATCGCAGAGTGGACGTACAAATAACAAATAATATACTACGCACGGGGGGATCAGTGACACATAGAGAGGTTGGGCCTCGAGCTTACTGGATCATTCCGAGGAAAAGCATGTACCACCTTAGCGCCTCGCTGATAATGCCTGTAAGTCGGAATCCGGCCACCCAAAAAATGACCGTGCGCACGCGTGATCAATAAACCAGAACCCTACCAATAAACCTTCGTAGACTAGAGTAAGCAAAATCGTTCTGTGCGCGTGTCAACCTGTCGACTATAATGAAACCGACTACGACGTACAGCTTATCCCGGACGAGGGATAATGGTGCTATCAGCCCGACGCCCGCGACAAAGCTGAGAATTTTGGCTGCGAGGGTATCGAAACCGCCGAGGACAAACAAGCCACCCAGGACAGTGGAACCGATGTAGCCGGCGCAGAGAATCGAGGCCGGATGACCGTCCTGCACGATGGTGCAACCGCCATTTATGGGATCTATCGACATGCGCATTATCGTTCCTCCTGTCAATATCGCCTAAGCCGTGGGTCAAACGGGGTGACGGACACCGTGGTGGGAAAGTGGGTGGCGTACAATTATGGCATGACAGAGCTCATGCCAGCCAATAGCAAAGAGTTTGAGAGGGCCGATGACCAGCCGTGCGCCAGGGATGTTCCATAGCCCGAAAAGCACGACCGCATATACGACTATCTATCCATTCGTCCTTGAGCGTACAGAGAAGAAAGGGACCGACGGAAGGGAGCGACCCACGACGTAGAGTACAGGCAACTGGAAGGAAATGGAGGTTACAAAGGGCGGAACGATGGAATGGGGTGGGTATCTCGCACCTGATCGCGTGTGGGTACGATGGGACTGGTACGGGTTTGAGTTTGGGTGGTATTTGATGAGTACCAAGGTTCTGAATAATTTGCCATGGGTGGCATGGAAATGACGCCTGCTTGAGAGGGCGAGAAGACTCAGGAAGAGCTCAGAGGAGAGTGCGCCACTGCGGAGGTGGAGGGGGCGACAACGGACAAGTGAGGTTGTTATGGGAAGAGCCATGCAGAGCACGCTGGGAGGATTACTTATATGTCCTCGTGCATTGAGGCCCCGTCCGCCGTGGAATTCGGTGTGAATTGATGGTCAGCTTTCACATCCATCACTCACGCTTACAGACCTCGTGCAGAGAGCAAGGCTTTCATCTCTCCTCCCGGCCCGCCCCCCAGGCACGCTTCGTGAATAAGTCATGTGATCGCGATGCGAGGTACGATTGATGACTGACTCAAACTCTGAAGTCTCAGGCTCAAGCCACTCCCTTTTCACTTTTCCTGATACTTTCTTCTCCTTGGCTTTCAGATATTATTCTATGTCTCGCATCGAACGTGAACTTCCAACTCCAATCATGCGCATGCCGAGCATCACCGGCCCGGTCTGCATGATCGAATTCACACTGGGGGAGGTGAATTTGACATAGGTGAGGGATAAGGCGAACAGGCGTGCAGGTGCATGTACATACACTGCCTTGCTTGTGCTGCACTGACGAAAAGGTGAGGCCTGTGAGGGCTTACGCTTTTTTCAAACTCAACTCTGCCCTTCCGACCAGTTCCCGACCAACGCCTGGTCACCCGCACTATGCTTATTGTTGGTTCATGCAACTGAAACTGTATATTAGGAGTCCCTACCAACGCATTGACCGACCAGGGTGATGAAATGTGAGAGATAGTGCGTGACTCTGGTGCGTGCTATTGATGGGGATTCCACGATACCAGGCAACGGGTTACGTCTAGAGCTTATATGCACTCTGCAAATGTCGGGGATGCCCCGGGCCATTCTTCCATTTCGTATACAGGTCTCTGCACCTCGTCGCTGGCGGCACGTAGTCCTTTCTGCCGAACAACCCCAGAAAACCTCATTACTCCCGATGGAGCAGTCACAGACCGCCTACATCGCCTCCCGTCTCATCTCTCTTTGCCACGTCGCCTTCTGCTTCCTTGTTGCTTCGCCCTCATCGCCCACCGCAGCGCGATGCCCATGGGAATCATTCGACATCTTCGTCCCCAGACCCTTTACACCTACTACTATCTCCCACGAGCCATCATGTTGACACCGACGATCACAACTCTTGTCCTACCGATCATGATGCGATACTTCCCACGAGATCCAACGGCATGTCGATGGATCATGGTCGTGGTGGAGTCAGAAGTCAGTGCATCCTCAAGCTCGAGCGGGCACCTTCCTGGCGAAGTCGGTTCACAGACGGCCAATGTACATCATCGTCCATCCTCGCCCGATCCTTTCATGGCCCCTGCTTCTGTAACCGCTGACATGAATAGTCATCTGACCTCGGCTCTCAAAAATGGTGCCGATGTCGCCGGAGGGCGTTACTCTTTGCGTGCGCGTCAGGCCCGTCAATTAAAACCCTACGCATTTGATCGACTGGAGTATAAGTACCAACTGAAGCACCACCCGGATGCCTAGTCAAGTTCAATGGCTATCGTAGTCCTGTGAAATCTTCGTCGCCGCCCCCTCTGTCCTCAGGTGAGGACGACATCGATGACGCTGCAGTGAACCCTGGAGGCGAAAGTTTATCTGCAGACGCTCAAATCCTGCCATGCACAAAGCATCTCACCAATACAGAACATCCCTCTGCTCAACCATCTACTTCACATCGGAGGACATCTAAAGTGCAGGTGTCTATGAGTTCTCCGCCTCTGATAAGAAGAGTTACTGGGTCATCTGCCACAGCGGACATTGATAGGGTCACATGTATGCCTGACGTAGGTAATGATAATGGCCCAGAAACAGCAGCAATATGGTATCCAGACGCATTCAACGACATGTCTAGTGGGCTGGGTGACGTATCTCTAAACACTTACGAGGATGATTTACCAAGCGCAGACGGGTGATATTTTCGCTTTATAGCGGATGTCTATAGACTAACGAGCATCCGTAGCGGGCTCTACCCAAACTACCGCACCTGTCACCCAGGTGTCTTCGGCCCAGTTGTCAGAGCCATCCTCTCCGCGTTCTAAACCAGCGTCCTTGAGGACCATCGGTTCGGATAGAAGCACTGACAAAAGCTCATCGGAATCAGAATCAACGCGAGCAGATGCAGCCCACCCTGCGCGAGGACGACTATCTCGGACGGGCGAAGAAACTCCTTTCGCTCGTGACGCCAGTCGGCTCCGTCCAGCTGAGCACTCTCCGCTCGCCGTTAGACGAGCAGCTCTCGATGCCGTACAACCGATTTAGTTCGCTCACCCTCGCGGTTCGCATCCTACCATCTTCGGAGGACGTGCTCTACCGCGTCTCACTTACCCGGCGCTACGTCGACTTTGGCCGGTCCGTAGTGGCCACGCGCTCAGTATGCATCCGCGCCGCCAACTTTCTCGCATTGCAGGCACTTGACATGGCACTCTCTGTTGGGCCTGCGCTCGAGTGGACGCCGGAGATCGCGCAGGTCTTGATATTAGAGTTCCGCGCGATGGTTGCCGTAGATGTGGGTGCGAATCGCCGCACCGCTGGTCAACGACGACCCGCACGGACGCAGGACGGAGCTAATTAATGCACACAACTTCTCTGGGTTTCATGACATGTCTCGTACGATCACTACTCCCGCGGGGAAAGAGAACAGGCGCCGTTCTAGAACTACTGCAAAAAGGCACGGATTTCTCCCTTTGGACACTCTCCATTCTTTGCTGACACGCTAAAGAGTAGGATGCCTCCCCATTCTCGCCGAAGTAGAGCTCTGCGCCATTCCGACGATCGAGACACTCCTGCGGGATATCATCGAAATTAATCGCTTTATCCCTGCAAGAGGAGTTGTCACAATAGCGGGATCCCAGCCGTCAGCCAACGAATCAAGTAGAGAGTCAAGACGAGTATGGCCAGTTTGACTTCAACTGGGGCGATCCTACGGTACTTGCAGCGCTGAACAGCGCCACCGAGCTTGCGCCGGTTAACGTGCCAGTACCTGCGACGACAATGCAGTATACTTACCAATATCCCGTTGCGATGGTTCGCCTGGTGGTTCGGTGATATACAATGACCCACGCGTTGACCCCGCTACCAAGTCGTATGGCTGCTAGTGTGGATTATTGTACGACGTTCGAGGTGGTCTATTGGTACCAGTCTTCGGTTCCTTCACGGTTCTTTGGTCCACGCGTCGATTCCAGTGTCTGAAAGTATCGTCACCCGTGTAGAAGATTTATCGTGGCGTTCACCAGTTCGGACGCCGCTTGCTCTTGTTCGTTCGTTGGGCCCTCAGTGTCAAGCGTTAATTACCCTACATCGGCGCAGGCTTATATACAGTGTGTAATGAATCACCAGTAGTCAGAGAAGGTAGCTATGAGTCAGTAGGGAAGTCATATCGAGTCAGAGGTAGTCTGCGTGGCCATCCTAGCCACCAGTGTCGTACACAAGGTAAAGTAGTTAATATCAGAATGTTCGTTGACCAGTTCGGGATAGGCCCGAGATCTCTGGCGCATCCATGAGGTAGGTAGAGACAGGACGGAAAACAAAATAAAAAGGGAGGTGAATGCTACAGTGCAATGAACTGTTTGTTGGCGTCAGCATAATGGGGATTGTGCTGACTGAAAGTCACATCGTCACACACGCCACCTTGCCCCTTTTCTCCACACCACCACACACGTCAAACTACGACACGCTTGAACGCACCACACATGGATTCTTTTTTTTCCAAGTCTTTCCGTTTGAAGGAGAAGGAAACTAAGAAACAACTGTGAGTGCTTGGGAAGTTCAGTCTATTACAAGGCAGTGCCGCTAATGTTGCCATTCACAGGCCTCCTGGGCAGATAACCCCATCGTGCGTGGTCGTTTCCTCGACACCTGGAAAGATACTCATGATCTACAATAGTCCTAGTGGGCCATCAAACCATCCGACACCCGCTTTAACCCAATCACCCTTCCCTGGGCCTAGGTCCCCAGGGAATGCATCAACGGCGGCATCGTCGTAGGTCCTACTTTTCTCTTGCTGCTGACATGGCTCACAAAAGAATAGGCTTGCAAGGGCTCCTGTCCATAGGTGGCAGGATGTTGAACAAAACAACAAATTCAAATTGATAGATGAGGTTTCCCTTCCTGTCCCAACATTTGAGGGTTTCTTGGGGAGCATCAAGTATCCTTTTTTCATTGGTACTGCCCAGGTATGTGCATGTATTACTGTGTGCTAGAACCTTCTGACTAATTATAATCAGGTCATAGAAGATATATCCATCCGCCTGCAGAAAAGGGTATCCCTTACAACTCTGTGTCATTGTGCCTCACTAACACTATGTCAGAACTCACAATTTCAGGAATCATTTGACCTTACCCACTTCCCCCAATGGGTGAGGTCACTCTCAGCTTCTCAATGGGAGGCAGATGATCCATTTGAGCTCAAATCATGGTGGCATACCTTGTACATGTCATGGAACTCAACTTCAGTCTCAAATCATAAGGCTGGAATGCGTAGAGGACCTGACAACATGCTCCAAATTGCATTCCAAGAACAAGCAAAGCATATTACAATGTATATTTATTCTACATTATAAAAGACATATCATTTACCAATTTTTTAGTGTGGAAAAGTATTTATATTTACCCAGTCTACCAGGAAAGGCTGCCGCCAATTTTTTCTCAACCATGGACCTACCCCAGGACTGGGCACTTTTTCTCCGACACCTAAACAACACACATATCTTTGCTTCCTCTCCTGAGCTAAGAGGCAAAGTAATCACCTTTACTTGTGAATACAAATGTGGTCAACCCCTTGCTGCATCCCGCCAACTGTCTCTATATCTTTGCTCAGGCCAATATCAAAGACAAGCTCTTGGCTTCAAGGGGGATCTATATGGTGCAACAATTGTTGATGGAACATTGAGACTGTATGTCTCAAGGTGGGAAGGAGATAGAACTGTTGTGGGTGCTATTTCTCTTTTTCCTTTTATTATATTAACAATAATAAGGGGGTGTATCCTACACCATACAAGTTCTCACTAGCAACATTTCCAGACTTCCTCAAGTGTTATATTTTCCTATGCAAGGTTGCAGACTATGCAGCGGCTGAGGTCATAGAGGTTCTCACCAAGTGGAGAACTAAAAAAGGTAGGGCACAACTTGAGGAGACAGCCAGGAAAGCAAGTGAAGAACAACCATGGTGACCCAACATACCAGTGACTCCAGCTGCATCTCATAAATTCACACAGTTCCAAGATGGTGCCCCTTAGGAAGATGTAGAACCTTATATGATGGAAGAAGACTGGGAGTCCTATGAGGAGGATACAGGAGATGGGCCTGTGATTTCAGGCATGGAGGATGAGGCTGAGGGCAATTGGCTCACCAAGGCAAACCTTGAGGCAATCAGCTCTGATGGAACAGCCAAGTATGTCCAGAACTGGACTCATGGTTTATTTGAGAGGTCAAATGATACCACATTGATGTAGACTGACAGTCTAAAGCAAATTGTCATCACTATTGTTATTTTCCACTCAAAAAATAGATTTGTTGACTTCAGAACATCAAGTTGTGTCCCAATACAGGGTAATGCAGGAACAAGAATATTATATACAGACAGAACATGCATGAGTCCTTGAGGCTAATCAGCATACCATGCAATGGTCCCTTGAAACAGCCAGTCTCAGGGAAGTCATTGTCCAGCCTACATGTGTCCTCCCTGGCCCCATTGAAGAAAACCATGGTACAGGATTTGTCGCATGCAGGTGTAAGTCCAAGCAAAGTCAGCATTCACACATGAATGCAACCTCTGAGTCGATAGGCTAAGTTTGTAGGAAGTAGTGACCAGTAAGGCATATATACCCTCTGTGAAGCAATTCATCACTTGGTATGCTTGTGCCACCCATGCAACTTGCAGAGACACATAGAAAGAGTGGGCATCAGGCTTACTGGAAGAAACACATGTACCACCTTAGTGCCTCACTGATAAATGCCTATTAGCCGGAATCTGCTACCAAAAAAAAAAAACCGTGCACACCATGATTGATGAACCAGAACCCAACCAATAAACCTTTGTAGACTAGAGTAAGCAAAATAGTTCTGTGTGCATGTCAACCTGTTGACTGCAATGAAAACGACCACAATGTACAGCTTATCCCAGACAAGGGATAAATGGTGCTATCAGCCCAATGCCTGTGACAAAGCTGAGAATTTTAGCTGCAAGGGTATCAAAACTGCTGAGGACAAACAAGCTACCCAGGATAGTAGAACCAATGCAGCTGGCGCAGAGGATCGAGGCTGAGTGACTGTCCTGCACGGTGGTGCAACTGCCGTTTATGGGTGTCTGCCACCCTGTTGAATAGGGTGATGGACACAGTGGTAGGAAAGTGGGTGGCATACAACTATGGCATGACAGAGCTCACTACATGCCAGCTGATGGCAAAGAGTTTGAGAGGGTTGTACGCCAGGGATGTTCCATAGCCCAAAGAGCCAAAAGCATAACCACATATATGACTAACTATCCATTCGTCCTTGAGTATACAGAGAAGAAGGGGCAGATAGAGGGAGAAACCAACAATGTAGAGCACAGGCAACTGGAAGGAATGGGAGTTGCAGAGTATGTGGCAGATGAGATGTCTGCACAAGAGTTTGAGAGAAAGAAGGTAAGGATCAAACCTGAGCTGCGCTCCCAAGAACAAGAACATGCCTAGGGATAAATGGGAAGCAGTGTACGCAAGTTGTTATCCTTGCTGTCACAGACAGGTATTCT
>Ga0307512_10005001_pt1 | contig 14132 bp, 20 predicted proteins | sample 14_EM_MG_FD_200267 | JGI IMG/M metagenome (GOLD analysis project Ga0307512, IMG submission 200267) | Populus trichocarpa ectomycorrhiza microbial communities from riparian zone in the Pacific Northwest, United States - 14_EM | ecosystem: Host-associated > Plants > Roots > Unclassified | place... | reverse complement strand
GTATTTGGGTTTCGGTGGGATTTGTCGTGGAATTGGGTTGACTCGGACCGGATGGCTAACTCCCTGCGAAAAGACTGGTTAGCCGTGAGGGCCGCCTCTGTTTGTCTCCGTGCCTACCCCATGCTTCGCACCGAAGTAAGATCCAATTGCCGACAGTGGTGCAGAAATGCAGAACCAGAGGAACACAATCAACAGCAAAGTACCAAACGGAACGGCTCCCGAGGAACCGGCCATGATCAAGAACAGGTTCAATAGGAATACAATTGCAAATATCACGCTGAACGTTTGTTAGGGGAGTAACCAAGAGAAAGGTAGGAAAGCTCACGTTGGCAGGATCGTGGCGGTGAGAAACGCCAGTTTTCTCTTCTCCCCGCCTCCCAAGGACGTGTACACCCGGCTGGCAATATAGCCACTTACCCTGCAATCCCAGAAAATTAACGAATGCACATTCTGAAGAACAGCGAGAGTACCCACCCTCCAAAAAATGTCCAACAAACCATCATAACGGTGGCGATGGAGCCTCGGTTTGATGGAGACAGAAATCCGAATAGTGCGAACACTATACGAATGTTAGGGTGGCAATCACAATGTACTGATGGCGCAACAAACCTAACGTGACGCCCGTCATAGCACAGAGTTGCGCTCCGTTTCCCACAAACACCGAGAGCATCAACGAATACCTCGGGGATCGGAATACCTCTCCGTGGACCAACTTCCAACCAAAATCTTCTTGAACGTCCTCCTAACGAACCGTGAGACAAAGGGCTAATACCTACTGCAAGATCGTGCTCACACTTAGGTCCATGGCGTTGTATCGGGATATCTAATTGTAGTCAGGTGGTGTACTATATGTTGGGGATATGGGTTGCTTACATCTCGAGACACGGCTCTTAGAAGGATCATAGAGACCATGACACACAGGAATACGACAAAGAATATGGAATTGATCAAATTGAACCAGTCTAAGGAGAAAGATCAGCCTCCGTCTTACCCGATCAGCCCGATTACAGCTTACGGATTTTAGGATCGAAGATACGGAGATAGTTATCCCAACGGGTTGCCTGGACATCCGTCAGCTCCGGTTTTATGACAAAGCATACCGCTCACATACCCACGGTGTACTGGATACCTGTGTCTCAAGGTGTCAGCGGTCACGAATCTCAATGAAGAGTTGGTGACTCACATTCCATGTGACCTTGTATGTGTATGTAACAGTATTGGGAGCGTCCTCGTCCAGGAACAGTGAAGGAGTGCGTGAATCGCAGCTCACATCACCAGTCTGATCGCCACCACGACTACGGAATGGTGTTAGATGTTAACTCGGGTCGGGGCTCCGTGAATTCCAACCTGGATGGCCAAACTACAACTCCAACGACACGGTGGGATCCAGCTGCTGGGGTATGATATTCGAGGAGGATTTCGTAGTGGTTATTGAGTGCGGGGTTGGCGTAGAATTCGCCATCATCGTCGCCAAGATTAAAACCCATGTCATAAAAGACATCACCGGTATTGTTATCCACTTTTTTTTCGGCTGCGGGAAGTCCATCAACGAGCCAGTTGAGCGCGTAGTCCTCACGAATCCTCTCGTTGATGAATTTTGAGTCTTCTGGAGAGATATCGGTAACGGTACATAGCTTTTTGCAGACACCGCCGTCTTCGAGCATTTTGATCTTCGGAAACGGTAGCAATTAAATCTCAGCGAAATCATCGCTGACGAGAACAACAAACCCACATCGAAAGGCGAGTTGAATATCCGATCGCCAAAGAGGATGGACCCAAGGCGCTCCGGTTGCGCCTTTGGGCCGCCCTCTGGTTGACAGAAGTGGAACGCAGGATTGTAGTAGTCATCTGTCGGCGCGACGGTGAGTAATGTAAAGTATCATTGACTACGAGCACAGACAGTTGATGAGCGATTTCTACGGACTTTCAGCACCGCTACAAGGGTCGACATTGGCTGCGGACGTACCAGCTTCGCGTGTTCTTCGTTGGCCAACATCGGTGTCAGGGCGTTTACAAGTAGATCAACCTTCTCTCCAGGTTTGTAATCATGGGGAGCCGCTCCTGGAAGATAGAAGCCGGCAACATTGCTTACAAGCAGTGCGCACCCAAGGGAGAGTAGACCGAGTACGGACATGGAAGGCGTTACAGTTTGTCCGGTTCCGTGAGTTGCCAGATTGGCAGACTCGGATTCCGCCGCGCTTCCGCCGGCGCCTCGAGTCTATGGGTCACGTGAACTGCCCGCGACCCCCGCGCTTGTGACGTCATCCATCGTCCAGGAGGCTATGTTTCTTGTCGCTTGCGTTTGGGGACGCCGATCCCAGCCTTTCCATTGGCACCAGGGATCACGTTGGATTGTATTTGTCTCCGGGAGCAACTTCCAATCTATTTTCTACCATATTCACGGCTGCTTGGTGCCTGCGTGGTGCGCGGTTACCTCGAGAGAAACATCACTCGGTTAAACTTTCGATGTTCACTTCCTACCCGCGCTTGGATAGGGGACGATTCTCAATCTTTCGGCCCGGGTGGCCCAACAAAGCCCAGCGTCCCTCTTCATCTACTCTCATGGATCCGTGTCAAACAGCAGTGCCTCCTGCCTTGAGACTTAACGTGAATAATCACTGTAGTCATTGTGTGGCTCGGCGAACGGCTGCGCTGCCTTATAAAAGGGCGCCCTACCCAGAGCACTCTTTACCCAATCACTTTCGCCATGTCACCCAACCAGCTGCCGGTCGAGATTGTCGCCAGCGTTTGTGATCTAGTCGCCCCTCATCAGCTGCCGGGGTTCATGCTCGTCAACAAGTCGTTTCGCGACATCGCGGAAAAACGACTCTACGCCGTCCTAGACGTAGATCTCTTCGACCCCCAACGACGCGTGCGGGCCACGAAATGCTTGCGCTCCCTCATCGAGAACCGATTCGCCGCGGAAGCCGTCAGGTGCATCACAGCGCGCGGCCTCGGTGTGGTCGACTATCCCTCGCGAGATCTCTTTGTCAAAGCGCTCAAGTGCACAACCGGTCTTTTAGCCCTAAACCTATTGTTGTTGGTCACCCCCGACACCCCACTATTTCCAGAACCTTTACCCCAGGATTTCCTTCCGCGGCTTTCGGCCCTAAACGTGGATGACCCAGACATCCTCGTTCGATTGGTTCCCGGCCGTCCTGTGGATACGGTCCGAGCCGAAGATACCATTAGCAGGTCTTCTCTCGATCTTGTGGTGGCCGCTTTGTTTTTATCGGCCAGCTCGATCCAACACCTCCAAATCAAGGTGGGCGCCACTGGCCAGCACGACATCCTTACGTCGTTCCTCCAAATAGTGACTGGGGCGCTGTTCCAAAACTTGGTCAGCCTTGGCTTGCAGTTTGTCCTGCCTCCACCCTCGCTCGCCTGGGAGCCTCTGCAGGTAATCACTTGTTTCATCTTTATTCAATGGCCAGCTTGACATCTCGTTCCCCCATGCAGACTCTTATCGACTACATGGCATCCGCCCTCGTCCCACTCCACGCCCTAAGGGCCATCAGCTTGGTTACATTACCAGACCCAACGCTGCCGCCTGACCAGATAGTCCCCTTGACTAGAGGCGTCACAGAGATGATTTTGCGCAGGTTACCGCACCTGGAGAGGATTGAGGTACGATGGCATGGATGGCTGAGAGACCCTGTGACCAAAGAGTGGACACCTATTCCACAGAATGAGCTGTTGCGCCGGGACTGGATATTCCGCGGTGAGATAGTCAAACTTAGAGGCTAGTCTTTGAGTATGTGAAATTGGTCCGCCGCTAGTTCATTGGTTCTGTAAGCTGATAAATTCGATAGGCGGCCGAGGCAAACGCGTGTAGGGGGGATCAGATCCACGAGTTCTCATCTCGAGCGCCTGGCATTCTTGGGGGTGTGGGTACGATTCAACATGTGGACGCGTCATTGTTTATTTTGTTCTCACACGTTAGGAAATTTACGTTCTGTAATGTATTATTGGAGTGGAGATGCGGTATGATTGTATTCTATTACTACTTTTACCTGAGGGCTAAAACTAAATGCCTGTGTGGCCCTGCCTTAACGATGGCAACCCTTTCGCCAAGTAGATCCTCAGGTTTAAGGACGTAAAATGGATCCTTGACAATTGTGTTGTTCAATTTCAAACCCTTAGATTTCACCAGATTTTTCGCCGCCGCTTAGAAAATGTATTCGTGAGAAAAGGCGCACTCATACCGGATCGATTGTGAAAACTCACAAACAGAACCGCAAAAGGCAGTGGATGCACTCATCTTGATCAGGGCTACTGAAAACATTTCACCCTTGTCAACGTACACGAGTTTTGGATCGGACTCGAGTGCAGATAAGAGGTCTGAAACGTTGATGGACGAATAATCGCTTTCAAAGAGAACCTTCGCGGCTGTTTGGGCATGCCTTACAGCGGACGCTGTAATCGTGCTCGGTTAATGCGATGCTAAGCTGAGAGTGGCACGGGAGCCAGCGTACGTCCATGGACCATCTCGGTTGTTTCCTCTGCTAGCACCTTTTGGGCGATCCGAAGGTGGGGTACAACCTGAATGCCGGTTGTTCAGCTTCGTTTGTCATAAAGTGGGCTGGAAATCGTTCGGCACCTTATGACGTTCCATCAATTCAGCGATCTGTTCGAGCTCCAACAGGGTGAACATCTTGAGCCACTGCTCTACTTGTTCGTCTGGGCATCTGACAAAGAACTGCCGACGGTTATACGGTAGCATAGGATCAGATTACCGTGTGAGACAAGTACCTGATAGAAGTCTTGATAACTGTTCAGGGACCTATCTAACCAGACAGCGGTCCCCGTACTCTTAGAGAACTTGAGGCCGGAGGAGTTTGTTAGTAATGGGGTAGTAATCCCGTAGACCTTATCTCGAGCCTCTGGCCCTTGTTCCGAATCGGCGATGCGATTGATCAGATCTACACCTGCTAGAATGTTTCCCCATTGGTCAGATCCGCCCACCTGGATGGTGCATCCCAGCGATCGGTAGAGCATCTGGAAGTCGTACGCCTGCAGGAGTTGATAGGTGAACTCTGTAAAAGATATACCCTCTTTAGAGTCCAGACGAGTCCTAACACTACGAGCGACTGCAGCTGTGAACATGAAACACGCGAGTGTGAAATTAAATAGGAGCAAACGAACCTCTCACGACCCAACATCGTGTTGACCCTGCAGTGATATCCCGCAACCCTTAAGAATTCCAATAGATTCATATCTTGGTACCATTGGAAATTATCCAATATTTTTGGAACATCGGATCTGATATCTGGGCATTTTAGGCGCGCTGCGGCGTACGTCAGGGATCCTTGGAAAAATCTGGTGACGGCGGATGTTAAAGTCGAGGCGTTATCTTCTACGGAGGAGGTGGAAAGCAAGGGCCGCTCGGATAGTCGCCCTGATGGGTCCCCAATCCGTGCGGTCGCTCCTCCAATCTAGGACGAATGGAACACTCAGCGATTAAATTGCTTACGACATAGGTAAACGATACGTACGAGCGGTATAACGCGGTGACCCCGCAAATGGAAATGAACAAGGACCATCATGGGAATGAGGTGTCCGACATGGAGTGCGTTGCTGGTGGGATCAACCCCGCTGTATATTGTTTGGGGTGCACGTAGGTGTTGACGAAGCGCGTCGAAACTTGACAGGAGGTTTGGCGGTCAGTAGACATGATGGGGTGGTCAGTTACTCACCGAGTGGTTTGTTCGATAAGCCCTCTCTTCACGAGCTCATCGAGCAGCTCGGACTTTGCGTGATGCAGCCGCACCATGTGACCGGCAATCACATTTCTGGGGCGGTAGACATGGCGTGACGTGGTTCCTAACAAATGCACCCCCATACTACCGATCCTGGTGGTGGGGTACATGTGGCCCGGAGGAAAGAACGAGTGTGTGACCTTCGGACTTGGCGGAAGAACGGAAAGGATGAGATGGCTGGCACCCCGCGTCGCGGTCGATCAAAAACTTGGAAGCGCTGATCTCAATTTCCCACATCTTCAACACCTTCCTTTTTCGACCCTCGTCTTATCCTCATCACCCACACGCCGCCGCCGCCCCGTTAATTGGAGCTCGGAGGATGCAGTTCGAAGTGCTCGCAACATGTCATACGACCAGAGCGCGCGTGTCCAGGATGAAACTTGCCCGTAAGTCTTTTAATAGGCGCATAATGTTTGCCGCCGAAGTGTTTCAAATGTTGCAGATGGAGCGACCTTGCTGCCTACATTCATGCCGGTAGCTACGCAGGCGGCTATCAAGGGTCTGACTGCGCAGCAGATGGAGTCACTCGGGGTCACCCTGATCCTCAATAACACCTATCATCTAAATCTCCGTCCCGGAATCAAGATCCTCAACGAAGTCGGCGGAGCACACAAATTCCAGGGATGGAACAGAAATCTGCTGACGGTAATTCATGAAACATGCTCCTGGGAAATCAGTCTCAGTCTCGCAGGACAGCGGTGGCTTCCAACTCGTTTCGCTGAACAAATTTACGACGATAACTGAGGAAGGTGCACTCTTCCAGGATCCCTTCACCGGTGAACCCACCATGCTGACGGTGAGCTCCCGTCCGAACGAGATCGCAAACCATTGAAAAACCCTTTGCCAAGCCGGAGGAAAGTATGTCGATTCAACACGCCATCGGCGGCGACATCATGATGCAATTAGATGACGTGGTCCCGAGTCTTGCCACCGGTCCGCGGGTTGGCGAGGCCATGCAACGTAGCATTCGTTGGCTCGACCGATGCATAGAATTTCATCAAAAGTCTGGAAGGGACAAATTCCAAAATCTTTTTGCGATTGTTCAGGGTGGACTAGACCCTGAGCTACGGAAACAATGTCTCGAACAGATGGTCCAACGTAAGGACAAGGTCGCGGGATTTGCCATCGGTGGTCTGAGCGGTGGGGAAGCAAAAGGTGGGAATGTCCATGATCACCCATATAGATTTGGTCCCGTATACACATCTGACTGACCCTAAGATGTATTCTGGAGAATGTAGGCAGTCTTGCGGAGCCGCGTGAGACCCAAACTAACGGCTGCACAGCATCAACCAATGTTCCGAAGGTCTCCCCACAGATCGTGAGTGTTCTTTTGTCATGATTTGTCTATTCACGTCCGACGTACCCCAGGTCCCAGATATGCGATGGGTATCGGTTTCGCTGAGGGTGGGTTATCAATCAGACAAATCCAAGTTCTGCGCCCCTAATCCGTGATTCCGCAGACCTGCTTGTCTGTGTTGCCTTGGGAGTCGATATGGTGCGCGCCTGAAGCACATTTTTCTCCAAGAGAATGCTCAAAATCCCGTATTCAGGCCGACTGCGTCTTCCCCACCCGCACAGCCCGCTTTGGTGTCGCTCTAACGTTCACCGGGCCGCTCAACCTCAGTAGGCTTCGACCTGCGACTGCTCGGCGTATCCGGTATCTGACTAACTCATTTCCCTCTGGATGCGCTTATCGGAAACAGAGCTAAAAAAACATTCGCACGATTTGAAACCGATCGAGGAGGGTTGCCCATGTCCAACCTGCTCTAGCGGGACATCCCGGGCGCTGCTTCATCACACTATTACGATTGAGACTGCGGCAGCTCACGGTAAGCAAGCGCTTTACTCTGAGATATCTCATCGGCACGCCGCTCATCCCACGTAAACATACATGACCATATCTATAGCCGTGACCATGCACAATATCGTGTTCCAAGCTCGGCTGATGGGAGGTGCGAGGGATGCAATCCTGACAGGGAAATTCCCCGAATATATTAGGAGTTTTTTTGTGGATTATTACGGTGACAGCGGATATCCGCAATGGTGCTGTGAGGCTCTTAAAGGCGTCGGGGTGGATCTTTTAGAGGGTTTGGAGAACCCTAGGGTGGTTCAAGGTGACGGAACCCGATGGGAGTATGCGATAGACCCGTAGAGCGTTGGCAGATGGGGTACGGGAAGTGAATACAGGTATCTTATCGGCGTCCCTTACCTTTACTCTTATGACTTGGTCGGGCGTTCTTCGCCTTCCGGTGCTCAGCCACTCTCCTTGCCTTTCTGATCTGGTCCACCGTTTTGAGCTCTGTCTTGACTCTTCCGACGGACTTCCCGCCATGCCTCTTTCCGAGTACAGCCTTCTTACCCCCCTTCCTCGACTGTTGCGATGGATCACCATCCTTACCCACACCACTCGCCTCAGTTTCCTTCTTCCGCTGTCTCGACTTCCTCTCGTAATTCACATGCGCCTTATCCAACTGCTTTGGTTCTGAAACCTTCTTATGCAGATACCTCTTCCCGACCTGCCCCCCTCGATTGCTCTCAATCTCTCCGACCCTCGGAAGGTTCTTTTTATTCTTCGATTTCCACTCCTCGAATCGTCCGCTGCGATATGTGGCCGGAAGCTTGACACCGCTTTCGGTTTTGACGAGCTTGACGTTGTCAGCTCCAACGCCTTCGCCTTGGACAAACTTTTTCTTCTTCTTGTCCCAGGTCATCTGTTTCCGTCTCCTCTGATCGAGGAGCGCCTCGTCGCCTGCGAGGTCAAACGTAGCGTTCCGAGCTTGTTCGACGAACGAAGCACCGTCCCTGAGAGAGTACCTGAACATGTATGAAGTCAGAGACAAAGAATGGATTGCACGATACCAACCCACCCTTTCTCTGTATCAGCGTCCTTCTGGACGTAAGAAATATAGTATTCTGAGTCTTTGTAGTCGTGACCCCCTTTCTTGTCTTTCTTCGAAGATGGAGTATCAAAGACCTCCTACATACCCATCAGCTGGGTAAGAGAGATGAAGGAAAGATTCATCACGACGCACAGCAATATCATCTTCGTCGGCCATAGCGACAATCCGACTCGTAGGCACTTCCTCGTCCTCCTCTTCAGGCACCTTCGAGACGGATGCAAGCGCCGCCCGATCCACAGCCTTCTTCAAAGCCTTTCTCCGCTCCTTCATCAATGCAGCCGTAGTCTCAGTCCCCTTCCCCTTGTGAGCTTTGTGGGCAACCTCAAACACCGTTTCCGCAGGGGTGAACGAATTGATGACTTTGAGCAACGCAGTGCGTTTTTCCTCCTCGGCTTGATCCATCGTAACCGCTGCCTCAGAAATCCCCTTGGCCGACTTGTGAAAGAGGACAGCGTGGATTGGCGTCGATGTGCTGACCAGCCCGTGCGACGCGGGATCCTTGGACATTTCCTTGGCCCGTTTGTAACTCGCCTGGCTGGCTTTTCCTTTACTCCTCTCGTACATCCCATGACCCTTCCGCATGATTTCTCGAAGAGACTGAATCGAGCTGTCCGCAGCGTCCAAGCTCTTGATCGACTCCAGTTCTTTGTCAATCGCGTCACGAGAGAACGGTCCCAAGATTAAGGAATCGCTCCATGCCCTTGCATCCTCGGGGGAAACGCGGTGCTTAAGAGGTCTACCGAGGAAGAGCTGAAGATCGAGGAGATAAGGGAGTTCCGTGGTCGTAAGGAATGACCATGCCCAACCCGTCCTTCCCGCCCTCGCTGTCCTTCCAACTCGATGAACGAACACCCTCGCACCAGTGGGGAAGTCGTAGTTTACGACGTTTTCTAAGACGGGAATATCGATACCACGAGCGGCCACGTCCGTCACGACTAAAATGTTGGTTATCCCTCGCCTGAACCTGTCCATTTGAATCGAACGAGCGGTTTGGTCGAGAGTACCATAGATTTGCGAAACAGAATAGCCGGCGGTGGTGAGAAGGACGGTAAGGTATTCGACGTGATGCTTCGTAGCAACGAAGATGAGGGTTTGATGTGGTGCAGCGTATTGACTGGTGGCCTTCCTCTTCCCCTTCCCTTCAGGCACTTCTTCCGGTTGGTTTGATCCCATGGGCACACCGATTACGTCTTGAAGCAGAAAGAGAAGACACGCCTCTTTCTCAGCCTGTTTGACGGAAAAGAAGGACATCTTGAGGTCGGTGCTGATCTTCCCCTCTGCATCAAGGCGGACGAGTTTGGGAGTTTGGAGTCCGGCTTTGGCAAACTCGACAAGAGATTTTGGGAGAGTGGCGGAAAAGAGGAGAGTTTGTCTAGTGGCGGGAAGGCGGTGGATGATCTCCGTCAGCGCTGTCTCAAAACCCATCTCAAAAAGTCGATCGGCTTCATCGAAGACTACATATTGGACAGACTTGAGGTCCAAATTCATCTCAACAATGAGGTGCAGCAACCGCCCTGGTGTCGCGATTATGCTAGAGGTATTTAGAAACGGGGGCGAATTACACGCTAAAGTGAAAAGACTCACACGTCTGGGTTGTTCGAGATCATCTCGAACTGTTCGTCCATCCCTTCACCCCCAACTATCAATCCCCACCGAAGACTCTGACCCCTAGAACTCTCAGTCTCGGTCTGGTTATCTCCCGCATGATGTCCCTCTCCCGAGTGCCATTTCCTGACGAGCTCCTTCCCAACTTTCAAAATTTGCAGTGCCAATTCCCTGGTTGGTAGCAAGATCAAAGCACGTGCACCAAAGGCAGTGGAGTGTCTGCCTCCCAGGCGTTGAGCAAGGGGTATCATATATGCGAGTGATTTTCCGGAACCCGTACGAGCCATTCCAACAAGGTCCTGAGGAGGGTCAGAGAGAAGGAGGGGAATCGAGAGCCGTTGGATGGGTGTTGGTACTCTGAATCCTTGGAGTGTCAGGGAACGTAGCAGAGACGGGTGGAGACCTTTGCGGAGGATCTCAGTCCAGAGGGAAGTGCACGGCGGGGATGGTTGCGCTCACCCATGCTTTGAAAGCTTCCTCCGCCCACTTCGCCTTTCGTAATCTTGGTCCTCCCCTTGACCGTCTTAACCACTTGCGTACCCTCCTTCACGTCGCGTTTCGTTGTAGCCTGACGAATAATTTCTTGCAAATCGTCATCATCTTCGCTCTCCCCCGGAATTTGTTCTTCGAACCCAGAGATCCGTCGTTTCTTCTGGCCGATCAAAGCAGCAAAGATATCAGGTTCCTGGTCGCCATCGGAAGAAACTTCAGAGAACGAGTCCTCTTTCTCTTCTGTCAGGTCTGGTCGAGGGCGTTTTGGCATACAGGCGGAATATTGAGGGGAAGATTTGGTGATTTTTTGATCGGCGTTCTGTGACGTCTACTTCGGGTGAGTCGATCGCAGTTGTTGCTAGTTCCTCCTCAGTAACAACCGACCAGACTCTGCGGGTAAGAGACATTTCTCGGTTACCCCGTTGACTAAAGCTCATCTGAAACATGGTCAAGTCGAAAGGACGTGTGCTTGCTCTCGGTTATACCCGGTCCCCAGTGATAGCCATTCGAAGTCCGAACGGAATAACCTGCGACCATTCGGCGTCCTTTGGTCCACCGATACCCCTCTGTCAATATGGCTATCGAATTCCCCCAAGAAATCGTGGACGAAATCGTCGACCACCTCGCTGACGATAAAACGACAAGAGCTGCATCCCTCCAAGACTGTTCCTTGGTATCGTCACAGTGGCTGTATCGCAGTCAAAAGCATCTCTTCCAGAAGATGTGGTTTACGGATGCAAGTTTTCCGAGATGGTGCGAAGAGATTCGACCGGGAGATAGTGGACCTTCTCTCCACGTCACTGTCCTTCATTACCACGCCAACTTCACCGAAGCGGGACAACTCGCTAAACATCATAACCATCTCTCTTCCTTCACCAACCTCCAGAAGCTTCACCTCCGTGCAACCCCAATCCACGGCTTTACTGAAGAAGAACTCTCAATGTGTTTCAAGCAGATGGGATACAGCGTTCGTTCGATTTCCCTTCGAGCTTGCAAGATGACTATCAACGATCTAGTGTCGTTCGTGCGACATTTCGTCAAGCTTGAACGGTTGTCCATCATAGATCCCATCGTGTATGATTCCACACTCGACGATTCGGTGGAGTCTCCCGTCCTCGGCGGGGTTCTGGAGCTGCGGTACATGTTTGTCGGTCGGGATATTTGGGATTTTATTCACCAACTATCTCTGCTGCCGCTTGCATTCCATACCGTGGTTTTGGAGGGCATCCACATTAGCTTGCTAGCGCCCATCAACGAGTTGCTGGCTACCTGTCGCGAGACCCTCACAAGGATTGACATTCGTGACCGTGCGTTCAGTTATTTCCGGACGTGTGTGGAAGAGTAGTTGGAGCTGATTCCGTCGCCGAAACGCTTTAGACTTTGTCAGGAACATCAACCTCACCGATTGCAATGTTCTTCGGGAGATGCACCTCAACACAGAGGTCATCAACCACCTACCGCCTATCATCCGAACGGCGACTTCACGTCAACTCAAAGAGATCAGATTCATCCTCTCGGACCCATCACTTGAGAAGCATTTTGACTGCCTGGACGAGTGGGAGCTGATTGACGCGGAGATATGCACTCTCGTCGATCGGATTCAACCAGTCGCTCGGAAGGATTGGAAGCTATCTCTGAGGTTCGTCGTAACTTCAGCCATTGATACCCGTGCGGTCGGGAAGTCTGCGGCGCTGCTGCTCTCGGCCTCCAGCCAACACAAATACATCACCATCTCCACAGATCGCACAGGGCTGCCCTAGATTGGTTTGAAATACTCTACGATATCTCGAACTAGCGGGTAGACAGGTTTATTAAGCGAAAATAATTGTAGGTGTTTCGAGGATTGATTGTTGTTATGGTAGTTTGGAAAGCAAAGAAACTCTTGATGGGCAGCATGAGTGACACCCTCTCTACGCTGAACTTGGCTCGACACAGGTTCAGTCTTTCAGCTGAGCCTGTGGGGTTATTGAGCAGCTATCTCATCGATTAAAGCGTCACGGGGCGGTTTTACTGATGAAACGAAGGCACGAGACAAGGTGCACCCGGCAGGGATGAACCTGCTGGGCTAGACTGTCTCGACATTCGTATACGCGCAGAGTAGGCGTAGGGAACAAGAAAGGCGGCTCAGTGGCCACCGTTGTCCGACGCTTTGTGTTATGGGAAACTTAAAGCTGGTGCACGTGATCACATCTGTCCATCGTTCTCCAACACCATTATGAGTGTCTCCCTCCCCCAGGAACTCACGGACAAAATCATCGACGAGGTCGCGAAGGACCCGGTACTAGGGACGGCCACCCTCCAAGCTTCCTCGCTGGTGTCGCGTGTATGGGTCCACCGGAGCCACAGGCACCTCTTCTCGGAGGTGGAATTCGACGATTACACATTTCGCAACTGGTGCCTCGCCGTCCGACCGGGAGAAGATGGGCCGTCTCGCCACGTTACTCGTCTTCACTATCATGCTGGATATGCTGCCGCGTATCCCCAATGCATCGTTGATAACGCTAGATATCTATCCTATTTCACCAATGTTCAGACACTTCACTTATCCGAGGCTCCGTTGCACGTCATCGAGTATGTGTCAGGTTTCATGCGACTGCGGTCTACCGTCCGTTTCGTAGAGTTGGAGACTTGCCTGATGAACATCAACGATCTCGTCACCTTCCTTCGACCTTTCACCAATCTCGAAAGTCTCTTACTATGGACTCCCTATTTCCGAGAGGACCCAAAACTCGAGAAACGGGGAAGACTTTCCAGGCTGAAGGGGCGGTTGGATCTCGATCTCTTCCTGTTCACGGGTCCCTGGTCATTTCCCTTTTACCGTCGGCTCTTTGCGATATCACCTTGCGGGATCGTAGAAACTCATCGGTGGAAATTGACGAGCTGTTGATGGCCTCTCGAAAGACACTGAGGATGGTTAGGATTCTCAATCGTAAGTCTCCTTTTCGTCGCGTCGAGTATTTCCACGACTTCCGACCACGATCCCTATTCCAGGCCAAGGATATTTCATTGATCTAAGAAACTTCGACATGCTCGAGGGAGTGCATCTCCAGGCGTCTAGTGTCCGCTATATCTCTTCCATTCTTCAAACAATCACCTCCAGTAAACTCGTGGTTATCCTTCTTTCCCTTCCAGATGAGGACCTCGAAAGTCATCTCAAGCGTCCACAGGATTGGCCACAACTTGACTTGGAATTTTGCTTCCTCGCCGACCGCATTCAATCAGCATACAGTTCAACAGGTGGTGGGGACGGCTGGCATTTATGGGTGAAGTTTTTTGTGACTTCACCTGTATCTGATCGCGATTTTGGAGAATGGGCGGAAAGTCTTCTCCCTGAGTCGTACAAACATGACCGTGTCGTTATCACTGGAGAAGTTGT
>Ga0307512_10005000_pt1 | contig 14132 bp, 13 predicted proteins | sample 14_EM_MG_FD_200267 | JGI IMG/M metagenome (GOLD analysis project Ga0307512, IMG submission 200267) | Populus trichocarpa ectomycorrhiza microbial communities from riparian zone in the Pacific Northwest, United States - 14_EM | ecosystem: Host-associated > Plants > Roots > Unclassified | place... | reverse complement strand
CGCAGTAAAGGCACTCACCCGTTACCTGTATTTGTACCTGCCCTAAAGTATGGGCCGCCCGTTTGAGTATGTATGCCTGCCCTAAACATGTACGCACAGACCACCCTGTATTAGTATATAAGACCTGCGAAATTGAGCGAACAGTCCTCAGACTGTTCTCTTGTCTGCCCCCCACAATTGAGCCCTTACAAGCTCAACTCTTCTTTGCACTCCTCATTCTCTACATCGCCCATCTCTGCCTCCTTGCCAGTTACCTCCACCTCAAATATATCATTGTCGCGTCACTGCTACAATAAACAGTAGTAGGTCTCGACAGCGAGGCGCTACGCTTGCCTAGCAAGCTAGCTGGGGATGGAGGGTCTTCAGGAATGGTGATCTCTAGCGGGGGACGATGGCTTGGTACAACAGGATAGGCGTCATGGGATGTAGGCTGGGGCTCTGGCACGTGATCAGGTTCTGGGATCGATTGCTGGCTGGGCCAGTCAACGGGGATGTCAAAGTCTAGGAGCTGGGGCGCTGGCATGTGATCGGGTACTGGGATCAACTGATAGTTGGGCCAGTTAGCGGGGATGATGATGGACGACTTTGGGAAGTCATCAGACATGGGGCTGTCCTCTTCTGGCATATGCTCTAGCTTCTGGTTGGCTAGGTATTCCATGGACAAGTACTGGTGAGCATGCTGGCTCCAGGGAATTGGAGGCATAGGCGGGCATGGCTCAATGGCTGGGAATGGCAGGTGGGCTTCCTGATAGGGAAGTGGCTTTGGTGGGGACAAGTGGTACTTGGGCAGGAGGTACAACTGATGACTGGACATGTCAGGTGGCTGGTCAGGTGACTGGACGGGTGGCTGAGCAGGTTGCGGCAGGGATAGGTTCGGGAGTGCAGAGGGGAATATAATGGTTGGGGATGGTTTGGGGTTGCTTCAGGGTACCGCAAAGGGTACCGCAAAGGGTGGCGAGGTAGCAGAGGATGATGAGGGGAGTGAAAATTTGAGGGGGAGATCATAACAACAAGGATGGCTCTGTATCTACATGGATGACATGATCATCACTACAGAAGATGATGAAATACTCCACAAACTTTGTGTCAACCACATTTTGGATAAACTTGAGAAATTCGATCTATTTCTCAAACCAGAAAAGTGCAAATTCCACCAATGTGAAGTTGAATACCTTGGAGTACTTATTGGCAATGGTACCAACAAAATAGATCCTGTTAAAGTCCAAGGAATTGCTGACTGGCCGACCCCTCAAACCATCAAGGATGTATGAAGTTTCTTAGGTTTCTGCAATTTCTACAGAGCATTCATTAAGAACTTCTCTGATATTGCTCGTCCTCTGAATGACCTCACATGCAAAAACAAACAATTCATTTGGACAAAAGAACACAATGATGCCTTCCTTGAGCTCAAATGAATCTGTACCAGCTATCCAGTACTTTGCACCCCAGATTGGACCAAACAATTTGTTATGGAAACTGACACATCTGGTTATGCCCTAGAAGTAGTCATTGCTCAAGAATTTGAGGATGGCATTCATCCCATTGCCTTCCACTCTAGAAGTCTCCTTCCAGCAGAAAAGAATTACAATGCACATGACAAAGAACTCGCTGGTATAATCTTTGGATTCAAATGTGGCTGTCTACTATTCCTTGGAGCCACACATGCAATTCGCGTTTGTACTGACCATAAGAACTTACAGTACTTCCGCAACCCTTGTAAAATCACTGGGTGACAAGCTAGATGGATAGAATTCCTTCAAGACTTTGACTACACTCTCAAACACATTCCTGGATCAACAAATACCATTGCTAATTTGTTGTCATGAAGAAAAGACCTTAACAAGGGGGTGGACTCTACTGAACCATGTGTTCTTCTCCCCAATCACCTCTTCGCTCCAACACATACCACACATGCCAACAAAATTTTCCTTGAAGATAACCCAGACCTTTGATGTGACATTCTTCAAATGCTCCACAACTCCCCCGCTGCAGGACATCCTGGCATTTCTAACACTTGGGAACTAGTACATGAACAATACAAAGGTCCTAGACTCAGAGAATTTGTGGAACAATACGTAAAAGGGTGCACACGATGCCAAGAATCCAAGACCAACATACATTGATTGAAAGCACCCCTACAACATTTTGATACCCCTGTCAAAGAAGGCCCCTTTCAATACATATCAATAGACCTTATTACAGACCTTCCCAAGTCACAAGGCTTTGATTCGATCCTTACAATCATTGATCAGGGATGCTCCAAAGCAGCTAAATTCATTCCATGCACAAAAACGATCGACGGAACAGGTGTAGCACTTGAGTATCTGAAACACCTTGTACCTTGGTTTGGACTTCCCAAAAGGATTATCTCAGACTGTGACCCCTAGTTTACCTCTGCGTTTGCGAAAGAAATGTGCAAGGCACTTGGAATTCAACAAAATCTTTCCACAGCCTTCCATCCTTGTACTGATGGACAAACAGAATGCATGAATGCTTGGATTGAACAGTATTTGTGACCTTGGACTTCTGGAAAGCCTTCTGCTTGGAGTCAACTCTTACCTGTCGCTGAATTTGCCCATAACTCTTGGAAACACAATGTAGCTTGCCAATCACCTCATGAACTTCTGATTGGAATCAAACCACAGGTGATTCTGAAACATCTAGAATCTTCGACCCCTGCTGTGGAGACACATCTGCACCTTCTGGATAAAGCAAGGCAATCAGCCCAGAAGCTTCTTCAACACATACAAAACTGCAAGGATAACAAGAAACTAATGGAAATTAAAGAAGGTGACCAAGTTTGGCTTGAAGGTCGCAACCTCACTATCACTGGTAATTGCAAACTTTCCCCAAAGTGATATGGACCCTTCAAAGTTTCACAAAAGATCAGTCCTGTAGCCATGCAACTTGCACTCTCCCAATCAATAAAGATTCACAATGTGTTTCACACAGATCTCCTCCTTCCTTATAAGGAGATGGAACAATATGGCACGCTGTTTATACAACCACCTCCAATCATTGATAGTGAAGAAGAATATGAAATTGAGAACATTCTAGATGCACAGCGACACAGCAGAGGACAAAAACTTCAATACCTTGTGCACTGGAAGGGCTATCCACACTCTGACAACTCCTGGATTGATTACAAGGACTTACACGCTCCTGACGCATTGGCAGACTTCTATCTCACAAACTCTGCTACGGCTGGACGACCTACAGTATAAAGAGACTACCAAAAGTCCTTCAAACAATTCTCATCCCCTCTTCCACACTGGCCTCTTACATATACTACTACCGCCCAAGTCTTCAACAGATCCTTCAAATTTTTGAAAACGATCCAATCTCTCAACACTTTCAACTCCAAACTCACCACCTTTGCCCCTTCAAACAACTACTCACCCTCTTGTCACTTGCCATGTCTTGTTCATCCTCCCCCATCTTTGTCCCTTCCCATTCTTCCTCCTCCGTTGACAGCGCTGGCAACACCCCATATATTGTCACCTCTCCCCCTCCTGACAGCCCAACCAGCAACAAGATGGCACTGGCCCACGAACAAATGATCAACCACATTTCCCGACTCCTCAATATTGAAGAGAAAGAAGTTTGCCACCAGTTCCCTACTGTCTGTTCTCTCCTTCCCATTGATAGATCCCCTCCTACTCCTGCCACTGTTCTCACTCCCAACACACTCATGTTAAGCACTCAGCTTAATGACACTGATGACCACGAAGGCATTTCCCTTCTGGCCACACTTTCCTATCCTGGAACAGAGTTCGAACACTACAACAAGCCCAACTTTCCCAACAGTCCCCCCATTCCAAGCCCTAAGCCACTTCCCATTCCTCCCCCTCATTTCCATGATAGCATTTCGGTGACGCCACCTGTCACCTCCGCCACCAACTCCACTTACACCTCTCCTATCATACCCACCTTCATTGAGGAAGTTGTGTCCCACTCCCCCTCTCCCGTCTTATCTATGGCCATGGTCTTGTACCAACAAGCTGAGACCAATGCACTGGAAGCTAAGGTGATGGATACTGATGCCAAAGGGTGCACCCCTAGCCCCACTGGTCCTCAACCAGGAATACTGCCCAGTCCTGGCTGGAAGGACAACTTTACCACCTCTGGAACCCGTCACTTCTTCGTCATTCCCAATGGCAAAGAAGATGTTATCGCCCCTTTCATTTCCTACAACCTCCATGCCACCTTCCCCAAACTCTTAGCCACTAACAGTTGTGGCTGCACCATCTACTCCCACCCTCTTCATGCTCGCCCCATAGGCTACCACCACACCGCCATCTCCCCAAAAGATGAACTCCTGCTGACAAAGGGCATGCAGTTTACTGACTTAGTAGACTGGGCACTGGTCAATGAAGACAACCCTACCTTACAAGGAGAAGTCCAATACTTCTGCACCCACCACTCCAAAGCTGCCCAAATTGCCTGCTGTATCAGGGCTCTCAAGGAGTCCCTTCAAAATGAACACCTAGCCATGTATAGGAGTTCTGACTGTCTTGCTGCTGCTAATGCCATCTTCTGCATTCGCTGTCACATCAACTGCAACATGCACAAGGCCCTCTATTTTAAGGGCAAGAGATGTTAAGGTCCAATGGCCTTAAGGTGCGACATGCACAGGGGATCTGGCAACACAGATAATCACAAGGGACTGACACCCTTAGTGATAACGATAGTGCCTTGAAGAGGAGTCTTGAGGCAAATGTCTTGGAGTGAAGAGAGAGTTAGGAGGTAGAGTCTCAAGTGACCTTGAGATGATCCAAAGGGATAAGAGGTAAAGGAGGATAAAGGCACACAAGTTTGGTGAGAGCAACAACACTTGGATTGATAAACCAAGTCAGGCTTAAGGCCTCTTCTATGATACAAGCAAGGCTTATATACTACTGAGGCAGCTACCTGACTAAGAGTCCTAAAGGGATGAACAATGGGTCCCAGAGAACAATGGGGACCAAGACAATAAGGTGGGAACAATGGTGAAGGAGAACAATAATGAGTAGAACAATAGGTGTCCCCTAATGAGGCAGACAATGGGCTATGAACAATAAAGCAGTCAGAACAATAAGGGGTGATCATGTGATGAAAGTCAGGTGACAGGTCAGGTGACAGACCATGTGACATAAGGTCACGTGACTGAAAAGGTAAGGGGGAATAGAAAATAAAATGGGGGCAGAACCAGAATATAACAAGAGAGGACGCAAGGCCCAAGTCACCATTTGCAATCGCACCATCCATGCCTGGGGCAAAGACAACAGCAAGATATGCGACTGGTGTGGTAGGACTGGGCATAACATTGAGGAATGCCACTGCCTAGGGTACTGCCATCATTGCTTACATCGCAGTCATGACAGAACCAACTGTCTCTGTCCTCACAACTTCTGTAACAACAACAAGGACTGTAAGGTTTACCCCTCTCACCCCAACTTCGAATGCAGCTACTGCACTGCTGTTGATAATGACATTGACATCTAAAGGACATTAACAGGGGGGTAATGTCATGGACTACCTCCCTCTTACCTAATCTTTTCCTTTCCATTTCATACTTGACTCCAGACTGCTCTCTCCCTGATTACTCAATTTACCTATGGACTGTTCTTGCATTTTCTAGAGACTTCCATACAATTCTATAAGCTTCCTTTCCCTTCCATAGCCTTCTATGACCTTCTCCTACCTTCTAGTAGCTTCCGTCTATTCATGTATATATACTGTACCCTTTAGCATAGAACAAGTCCTTAAGCTTGTTCTATTCATGCAATACAGGCTATTGTACCTCTCTGAATGTGTGTGGCTTCCTCTCTGAAAGAACCCTCTTGCGATAGTCAACTTAGTCACTATTCACCTTCTTATCTCTAAACATCTTTGAGGTCACATGTTGTGCCTCACTCGATTCCAAGTTGTGTCTTGACTTGTGTAATCTTTACTCACTCCCAGAATAGTCATGTGATGTATCATGTGATCTCCTTTGACCCATCAACAAATCATATGATGTCTCATGTGATCAATCCTGATGCCTGACTCCCAATGCCCATCTTTCCTCTTTGGTTCACTGACACACTTACCAGATTAGGTCAACTTCCTAATTGGATTGCCCACTTGCTTTCCTATTTGGGAACCACCCCTGTCAGAAACTCCAGAACTTGAATGACTGAAAGACATGGTGACCTAACCATGACAATAGTCCTTGTTCTTATTACAGAAGTCATGGGGGCGAAGGCAGTCAGTTCCATCGTGACCACAATGTAAGCAGTGGCAGCAGTATCTGAGACAGTGACACTCCTCAATGTTGTGTCCAGTCCTGCCGCACCAGTCACACATCTTGCTGTTGTCCTTGCCCCAGACATGAAGGGCGCAGTCATGAATGGTGACTTGAGCTTTGTGTCCTCATTTGCCTTTGAAGTAGGAGGCCTTGTGCATGTTGCGGTCAATGTGTCAACAAATGCAGGCGATGGCATTAGCAGCAGCAAGGCATTCTGAGCTCTGATACATAGCGAGGTGTTTGTTTTGGAGAGATTCTTTGAGGGCTCCAATATGATGGGCAATTTGAATGGCCTTGGATTGGTGGGCATGGAAATATTGAACTTCTCCTTGAAGCATGGGGTCATCTTTGCTATGTAGTGCCCAATCTACAAGATCAGTAAATTGTGCGCCTTTGGTGAGAAGTAATTTGTCCTTGGGAGAGATGGCAGTGTGGTGGTTGCCCATGGGACGAGCATGAAGTGGATGGGAGTGGATGGTACAGCCACAACTGTTAGTGGCTAGGAGTTCTGGGAAGGTGGCATTCATGTCATAGGAGATGAAGGGGGTGATGATGTCCTCTTCACTGTCTGGGATAACAAAGAAATGACAAGTTCCAGAGGCGGTAAAATTGTCCTTCCAGCCAGGGCCTAGAAGTACTCCTGGTTGGGGGCCGCTGGGACTTGGAGTACACCCTTCGGCATCAGCATCCATGGCCTTAGCTTCCAGTGTGTTGGTCTTGGCTTGTTGGTACAAGACTACAGCCATAGATGAGACAGGAGAGGGGGAGCAAGATGTGACTTCCTCAATGAAGGCGGGTATGATGGGTGAGATATAGGTGGAGTTGGTGGCAGAAGTTGCAGGTGGTGTCACCAAAATGCTATTGTGGAAGTGAGGGGGAGGAACAGAAAGTGGCCCAGAACTGGGAATCAGGGGGCTGTTAGGGAAGTTGGGCTTGTTGTAGTGTCCAAATTCTGTTCTGGGGTAGGAGAGTGTGGCGGGAAGGGGAATACCTTTGTAGTCATCAATATCGTTGAGCTGAGTGCTCAGCATGAGCATGTCAGGAGTGAGTATGGCAGTGGGAGCAGGAGGGGATCTGTCAATAGGAAGGAGAGAACGGATGGTGGGGAATTGGTGGCAGACTTCTTCCTCTTCAATATTGAGGAGGTGGGCAATGTGGTCAACCATCTGTTCATGGGCCAAGGCCATCTTATTGCTGGTAGGACTGTCAGGAGGGGGCAAAGTAACAATGTACGGGGTGCTGCCAGCGCTGTTGACAGGCAACGAGAAGCAGGAAGGGACAAAGATCAGGGAGAATGAGCAAGACATGGCAAGTGAAGAGAGGGCAAGCAGTTGTTTAAAGGGGCAAAGGTGGCGAGTTTGGAGTTAAAAGTGTTGAGAAATTGGATTGTTTTCAAAAATTTGGAGAATTTGTTGAAGGCTTGGGCAATAGTAGTAAGTGTAGGAAGCCAGAGTGAAGTGGGGATGAGAATTGTTTGAAGGACTTTTGGTAGTCTCTTTATACTGTAGGTCGTCCAGCTGTAGCGGAGTTTGTGAGATAGAAGTCTGTCAATGTGTCAGGAGCATGTAAGTCCTTGTGATCAATCCAGGAGTCATCAGAGTGTGGATAGCCCTTCCAGTGCACAAGGTATTGAAGTTTTTGTCCTCTGCCATGTTGCCATGCATCTAGAATGTTCTCAATCTTGTACTCTTCTTCACTATTGATGATCGGAGGTGGTCATGTAAATGGCATGCCATATTGTTCTGTCTCCTTATAAGGAAGGAGGAGATCCATGTGAAACACATTGTGAATCTTCATCGATTGGGGGAGTGCAAGTTGCATGGCTACAGGACTGATCTTTTGTGAAACTTTGAAGGGTCCGTATCACTTTGGGGAAAGTTTGTGATTACCAGCGATAGTGAGGTTGCAACCTTCAAGCCAAACTTGGTCACCTTCTTTAATTTCCATTAGTTTCTTGTTGTCCTTGCAGTTTTGTATGTGTTGAAGAAGCTTCTAGGCTGATTGCCTTGCTTTATCCAGAAGGCATAGACATGTCTCTGCAGCAGGGGTTGAAGATTCTAGATGTTTCAGAATCACCTGTAGTTTGATTCCAATCAGAAGTTCATGAGGTGATTGGCAAGCTACATTGTATTTCCAAGAGTTATGGGCAAATTCAGCGACAGGTAAGAGTTGACTCCAAGTGGAAGGCTTTCCAGATGTCCAAGGTTGCAAATACTGTTCAATCCAAGTGTTCATGCATTCTGTTTGTCCATCAGTACAAGGATGGAAGGCTGTGGAAAGATTTTGTTGAATTCCAAGTGCCTTGCACATTTCTTTCGCAAACGCAGAGGTGAACTGGGGGTCACAGTCTGAGATAATCCTTTTGGGAAGTCCAAACCAAGGTATGAGGTGTTTCAGATACTTGAGTGCTACACCTGTTCTGTCAATTGTTTTTATGCATGGAATGAATTTAGCTGCTTTGGAGCATCCTTGATCAACGATTGTGAGGATCAAATCAAAGCCTTGTAACTTGGGAAGGTCCATAATAAGGTCCATTGATATGTATTGAAAGGGGCCTTCTTTGACAGGGGTATCAAAATGTTGTAGGGGTGCTTTCAATTGATGTATGTTGGTCTTGGATTCTTGGCATCATGCACACCCTTTTACATATTGTTCCACAAATTCTCTGAGTCTAGGACCTTCATATTGTTCATGTACTAGTTCCCAAGTGTTAGAAATGCCAGGATGTCCTGCAGTGGGGGAGTCATGAAGAGTTGAAGAATGTTACGTCAAAGGTCTGGGTCATCTTCAAGGAAAATTTTGTTGGCATGTGTGGTATGTGTTGGAGCAAAGAGGTGATTGGGGAGAAGAACATGTGGTTCAGTAGAGTCCACCCCCTTGTTAAGGTCTTTTCTTTGCAACAACAAATCAGCAACGGTGTTTGTTGATCCAGGAATGTGTTTGAGAGTGTAGTCAAAGTCTTGGAGAAATTCTATCCATCTAGCTTGTCACCCAGTGATTTTACAAGGGTTGCGGAAGTACTGTAAGTTTTTATGGTCAGTATGAACGCGAATTGCATGTGTGGCTCCAAGGAATAGTGGGCGGCCACATTTGAATCCAAAGATTACACCAGCAAGTTCTTTGTCATGTGCATTGTAATTCTTTTCTGCGGGAAGGAGGCTTCTAGAGTGGAAAGCAATCAGGTGAATGCCATCCTCCCATTCTTGGGCAATGACAACTCCTAGGGCATAACCAGATGCGTCAGTTTCCATAACAAATTGTTTGGTCCAATCTGGGGTATGAAGGACTGGATAACTAGTACAAATCTGTTTGAGTTCAAGGAAGGCATTGTCACATTCTTTTGTCCAAATGAATTGTTTGTTTTTGCATGTGAGGTCATTCAAAGGACAAGCAATATCAGAGAAATTCTTAATAAATGCTCTGTAGAAATTGCAGAAGCCTAAGAAACTTCATATATCCTTGATGGTTTGAGGGGTTGGCCAGTCAGCAATTCCTTGGACTTTAACAGGATCCATTTTGACAGTTCCATTGCCAATAAGTACTCCAAGGTATTCAACTTTGTGTTGGTGGAACTTGCATTTTTCTGGTTTGAGGAATAGATTGAATTTCTCAAGTTTATCCAGAATGTGATTAATGCGGAGTTCATGGAGTACTTTATCATCCTCTGTAGCGATGATCATGTTGTCCATATAGATACAGAGCCATCCTTGTGTGACCTTGTCTTGAAAGATGTTGTCCATCATTGTTTGAAAGGTAGCAGGGGAGTTGGTCAATCCAAAGAACAAAATGGTAGGTTCAAACAATCCTTTGCTAGTTTTGAAGGCAGCTTTGTATTCGTCGCCTTCTTTAATGCAAATGTTGTTGTATCCCCATTGAATATCGAATTTGGAGAAGAGGCATTTCTCTGCAAGGTCATAGATCAATTCCAAAATTAGTGGTAATGGGTATTTATTAGGAATTGTCCATTTGTTCAAGTTGTGATAATCTTGAATGGGGTGAAACTTGCCATCTTTCTTTTGAATAAGGAAGAATCCACTAGCATAGGGGGATTTGGAGTGGCAAATTCTTTGAAGGCACAAGCTTTGGGACAGGAATTCATGTTGCTCTTCCTTTTTTTTGGGTGACAGAGGGTAAACTCTGCAATTGATCGATGTGGGGGTGTCATTTGTTAGTTTGATTGCATGGTCCCAAGGTCAACGATCTGGGAATTGTTCGGATGCTTCCTTGGAGAAGACCTTTCCATGTTGATGGTATCGTTCAGGGATGATTTCTTGCCAAGTGCATTTCTTTTTATCGGCAGCATCTTGGGCTAGTTGTGAGGCAATGGTTGTTTTAGCAATTCTAGTCTGTAGCCAGATTTCATCGCCTTCTTCCCATCCAGGAATAGATTTTACCCAGATAGGTGTGGTCTCTACTTGTCTAGAACCCTTTAGAATAGGTCACCAGTTATTAGCTTTAGTGGTAGAAATCGTGGTGAAGCCATCTATGCAACCATTTCGCCAATCTACATCTGGGTTTGAGGCTTCAAGGAAGGGGTAGCCAAGAATGAAGTTGTCTTGTCCAATATCAGCAACGTAGAAGGCATGTAGTGCTTGTTCTCCATTGTTGTTGACTGTTAGGTCTACTGCTTCCAAGATTTGTCCAGCTTTATTGTCAGTTCCATCCACATTTTGAACTTTTCTTGCTTTGGGTAGTGTTTGTGTAGTCAATTTGAGTTGTTTTACTGCATGAGGATGAATGAAACATTCTGTTGCACCACTGTCAAGGAGTGCTTTTCAATTGACTTGTTTCCTTCTGGTTTGTAGCTGAAAGGGGACTTGTATTGCATGTTTTCAAGCTATGTACATGGAACCAGAATTATTTAGAACTGCCCAAGCAAGAGCCATAATACTCAGGCATCCTGAAAATCCATATCTTCTCCAAGAGAGCGGATTTCATCCATGAAGGCACAGCGGTCTTCCTTGGATAAACATGCTACTTGCGCAGCGAGAGACATAGATGTGGAGGAGGTTTTGGAGGTGATTGACTTGTTATCATCCTCAATTTGTACTGTGTGAGTTGTACAAGCACGTGTCTTTGTGTTAGGACAATCGTGAACTAAATGGCCTTGCTTTCCACATTTGAAGCATTGGCCAGTCTTGTGGTATTCCTTGCGTTCTTTGTCATTTGTTTCTTTACAGATAACAGCAGACATATCCATGGCATTATCGTCTTGGGGAGGAAGATGTGGTCAAGGGGGTTGTGCGCGATTCCCTTGTCCATGCCAATTCTAATTGTTTGATCCAGAGTTGTTGCCACCAGGGCAATGCCAGATCTAACCAGAGTTTTGTCTCTGTCCTTGTCCTTGGATGCGATTACTGTTGGGGGTTCCATATTCTGAATGGAGTGCCTTTGTCTTTAAGTAGATCTTCTGTTGACGTTGGACTGTGGCTCTCCATTGTTTGTAGGTTTTGGGATTTTCCATTTTAATACACGCATTAGCCAGTGATTGTGGAAGTCCTAAGGCAAAGGTTCAGAGATTTGACAGATCGTTTACATCCAATTTGGTGCATAGAGCAAAGGTTTTGAAGCTTGCAAGATATTCGTCAAGATTGTTGTTCTTCATCCTGAGTTTCTTCATCTTGTCTTGGGCTCTTTCTCATTCAGCATAATCAGAGAAGGCTTCTTTGAATCATTTCTCAAGTTCGAACCAGGCATTGGATCGATATGGAAGCATGCTTGGATCTTCCACAACTTGTCAAAGCCATCGATCAGCTGCATCAACCCATCCTTTACATTTTGGTCCTTCAAGGAGTGAGAGGAAGTAAATGCTATGCATGATTGGGTCTTTCGCGATGTCAGCCTTGTAGTTCATAAGCATAAACTGATTAAAGGAAGCCAGGAATCTTGTGGTTTGAGAGCAATCTCCATTGTACTTGTCTGGGTGAATACCCTCAAGTTGTCATGCCTTTTCTTCTTTGTCATTATCTTGGGGAAGGTTCCCAAGGGAGAAAGGGTCATCTCCAGTGCTGCAAGGTTGGTGAGGAGGTTTGTCACATGCTGTCTGTGAAGATCATATGGCGAAAGATCCAAAGAGATCTTTATATTGAGGTGTGTCATCGTCGTCATTGTTGCTGTCACTAGGGTTGTCAAATAGAGTGGGGGGTCTTTCCTTTGCTTGTTCTATAGCCAATGCTGTTGCAGCTGCTATTTTTTCTGCAAATGGAGGCAATCCCTTTGGTTTGGATGGTCCTTCAGCATGAGATGGTGGTCGAGTTGGTTCTCCACTTTGTTCAAGAAGGATGAAGTTGATTCCAGGGAGAAGGTGGTTCTTGAGTCCAAGTTCGCTTCAAGCCAGTTGGAAGCATTCAAATTTATTCTCTTGGATGCGTACTTCAAACCATATGCCATAGACGTTGCTGACAGATACCAGTGCATTGTTAAGCCTTGCATAGTAACCTGTATAAGGTGCTCTGGTATCTTGGCTTCCAAGCAAGTGTTGTATGTTCTCAGTAAATTCAGCAGGTATGCTGTCTTTGGGTTCAGGAATCATGTTAAATGGACACTTGAGATTTCCCAATGCTTTGGGGGAAATGTCGTTGTTTTTGGGTAGGTAGCAAATGCACCAATCCTTGGATCAGCTTTTTCCTTTTGAGTCTCTGGGGGTCGAAGTCATCTTGGTAGAAGGAGAAGCTTGTTCTAATGTCACAGTCAGGTCACCATGTCTTTCAGTTGTTCAAGTTCTGGAGTTTCTGACAGGGGTAGTTCCCAAATAGGAAAGTGAGCAGGCGATCCAATTAGGAAGTTGACCCAATCTGGTAAGCATGTCGGTAAACCAAAGAGGAAAGATGGGCGTCAGAAGTTGGGCATTGGGATTGATCACATGAAATGTCACATGACTTGTTGATGGGTCAAAGGAGATCACATGATACATCACATGACTTATCTGGGAGCAAGTAAAGATTACACAAGTTGAGATGCAACTTGGAATCAAGCAAGGCACAACATGTGACCTTGAAGATGTTTAGAGATAAGAAGGCAAATAGCGACCAAGTTGACTACCACAAAGGTGGTTCTTTCAGAGAGAAGCTGCTTGCGTTCAAGGAAGTAACAATAGCCTATATTGCACAAATAGAACAAGCTTAGAGAACTTGTTCTATGCTACTTGGGACAGTATATATACAAGAGAGTCATGGAAGCTACTGGAAGGTCGTAGAAGAGAATAGAAGGGAATAGAAGGGAATAGAAGCTAATAGAATTGTATGGAAGTCTCTAGAAAACACAAGAGCAGTCCATAGGTAAGTTAGGTAAGCAGGAGAAAAGTGGTCCAGAATCAAGTATGAAAAAGAAAGGAAGAGATTAGGTAAGAAGGAGGCAGTCCATGACAGTAGGGGTAGGGGTACACTCAAAAGTACCCATGGGTTACCTGCACTATTCCCCACCCAGATGCCACAAATGAACACATTGACCCCTACACCCCCAACAAATGACAGGCCTTGCTCCCTCAGATGCAGCTGCATGAGCATACAACTGAGTATCAGACATGCAAATGACCAAAGAAATGGAAGGACTTCACACCAGGGCCTGACCTGCCTCCTGTAAACCCCCTCCCAGAATCTGTGTACCTCATCTGGGTATTGTGATGCAAGAGAATCATACAAGGAATATACTATCATGAAAGCAAGATTAGAGGATGGTGGCTCCATGACACCAATGAGAGACTCACCAAAGACAAAAACTGTGACAAAAGTCAAAGAGAAACAATGGGTTTACCAACCTTGTGGTAAACACCTGGGAGCCAACTGTTAAGGTCCAAGGCCTTAAAGGTGCGACATGCACAAGTTGTATGAATGGGAGTAGCGCATATACAATGGAATAGCCCTTT
>Ga0307512_10004998_pt1 | contig 14135 bp, 15 predicted proteins | sample 14_EM_MG_FD_200267 | JGI IMG/M metagenome (GOLD analysis project Ga0307512, IMG submission 200267) | Populus trichocarpa ectomycorrhiza microbial communities from riparian zone in the Pacific Northwest, United States - 14_EM | ecosystem: Host-associated > Plants > Roots > Unclassified | place... | reverse complement strand
TATGCAACGGCAAGCGATGTATCCGAAGCGAAAACTGTATTGCAATAAGTGACAAAATCTCAAAGCTAAACATAAATGAGAGTGCGGAATGTGGCTATCGGCCGATGAAAGGCATAAACATCGTCAGGCATTGTGTAAACAGCTACTGCATAACTACAACCCTTGCGAAGAGTGTAACATACGTGTCGTTCTGGTGGTGCGTATACGTCACCACATTCCGGACGCAAAGTAAAGGAAGCCTATAAGAGGCATGGTATAATAGCCGCCGCAAGGGAGGTATGCAACGCGACCAGTCGCTTGGGTGACGGGTCGCGTCTGATTCTCCATCAGAGGGTACGAGGTTACGCCAGAGCTGTCAGAGCCGTCCGGAACACCTGGGTGTTTCAGACGGAAACTAGGGTTGTTGCTGATGCTGAATTGCAACCAAGATGATGTCGCCGGATCAAGAAAACCCTCCAAGCCCATATATATGTTCGCCTTGCCTACCCACTGTACTTACAATTTCCAGAACCTTCGACACGCCCTCCTCACCTCTGTCACCGTATCGCATCACCCTTGACGATATATTCAACACTCCGGATGCTTGTATAGAGTAACAAGCATTCGATATCCACCACTCAATCATTGACCACCATTGAGAACCTAAAATGTAATGTGATGCCTTCTGGTTGCCGAAATCAGTCGTCGCAGATGCTAATATAATCCAGATGACGACTCTTCAAGTCCGCATCTGGGCCGAGAATGCTGGTGTTGGAGTCAGCCAATGGGCAGCGGAAACCATGGGGATTTCGCAGGATAAAGGTGGGTTCACAACACAAAGGATACATAATAAAGTGAGGGAGCGCGTCTGGGAGATTGCCCAGTCCTTGAGCATCATCAACAAGCAAGGCGCTGGCCCCAAGAAATGGGATCTCCTAATCAATCGTTGCGTTACTCGAATCGGTGAACTGGAGTCTAAAAGGCCACTTTGGAAACGGTCCATGGCATACAAGACTAACCTCGATGGTCAGCAACTCAAGGCAGCACTGAACGAGTTTGCGGAGGTTGGCCTTTGCCGAAGGGAGCATAGGCTTGAAGAAACCCCGATTCAGAAGAGGAAAGTCATGCACATTGGTATGTATTTCATCGGCCCGATGCTTCTTTTTCTCTTCCTGATGATGTGTAGATCCAGAAGACGACAAGGAAGGAACCTCGGGTCACAGGTCTTCGCCGATAAAGGTGCGTTGCGACTCCTCGAACTATTCCCTTGTCGCGCCATTTAGCTTTACCATCACCTATGTGGATCCCGACATTGCTGGGAAGAGGGTGGGTGAAAACAATACTCAGCTATTCTCATGGCACTGGCCTGGGGATGATGCATCAATACTTCCGATAGTTACATCAATCGTCGATACGACCATTTTGTCAATCGTGAATGCTGCAATCGCCGGTCTGCCAGACCCCAGCTGGATAATCCGAGAGCATTGGGGCTGCCTGGAGGAGCCTATTGGTGATGGTGGTCCATACGCCCGTAATGTTACCCCAATCTTCGATAACAATACTGCTGCCGGATGGGTAAAGGTGGCGATATAATGAAGCAACCCAACGCTTTTTTGCGTTGTTTATCGTGGCCAACAAGCCGACAGCACAGATGGTGCCCACACGCCTATGCGTGGTGGCCGCACCTACCTTCCTCTGGATGACATCCTCCCAGCTCCAGCCGAAGATATGGTCGATGATATCGGGGAGGAATCTGATGATGATTGTGAGACGCGGCGCCCAAATCCAAGAAGTTTCCCGACGACGAAAACAGGCTTCCAAAAGTTTGAACGGAAGCTTCAATAGAGGATTATCAAACAGCTGCGATACTTTGAAGTCATCCGAAACTGTGCTCTTGGTCTCTTTGCCGCGTACGAGCAAAGCGTTGTTGCTGATGAGGATGTGGCTTGGCTGTGTGAGCACGATCACATTGTGAATCCTCCCGCTGCAGGCTCTGTGGCCAATAGGAAACATACAAGCAGCCGCCTAGCTGCAAATTAGTCGTTGTGAGGATGGAATACACTTGCTGGACGGTTGTTTAAGGATTTGTGTTGTGGGTGGGTATCTTTCTGGCACTTTGGAGGGTGGACGGATGGGTGATAATTTGGAGTTTTTTGGTGAGGTTTTGGGTCTCTTTTTGGTGTTTTGTTTATTTTATTATTACATCATTCATATTCATGCATGACGGGCTGTGTTGAGAGTTCACAATGTTGGGATTAATCGTTGAGACGATCATTTTTGGGAATGGCATAGTGGTAGCGATAGGACTCCGTGTACGGCTATCATGTGATTGGTAGTTTGGTATCTTTACCCAGCAGAAGTTAGCCCGAATGATTAGTGAAACGCGAACGCTTTTCAGCTCGTTGCGATAACGATTTTCGTCAAAGTAAGCCAATCAACAACCCTGCGGCATGCTTGTCACCTGGCATTCTCAGTTCCGAGTTGCTGTCCATCCAAGGAGTTGGAAGTGTGAGTGCCGGGACAAGACAAGATCCTTGAATCGTCGAGAGGATAAAAAGACGCATCACGATGATGCTTTTAATCATATCAAAGCTTTCTTTCCTTTACACAATGCTTTAATTCATTCACTCTACATTTATTGACATTTCCTTTAGTCACTCCTTTGATTTTTCGTACTGATCACTCGCCGCCTTTTTAAATCATGACAAGAAGGCACCGCACTTCTCGTGCTCATCTTCCTTCCAGCACAAGCAAAAGCAGACGATCTATCCACGACGAGGATCTTGATGACGATCTCAGCACGATACCCGACAATTAAAATCATTCTCCAGATGACATTTCAGAATCCGACGACCAGTCTGTTCTGCGACCATCCAGGAAAGCAATGGGCAAGCGGCCATCAAAAAAATCCTTCACGTCAACACTTGGAATACGAGTCGCAGCAACTCAATTGACTCCTACCTCGGCGCAGCCCCTACATCCTGGGGGTCGGGAGGTCTCTATTGTCTCGGAGGAGTAGGATGAATGCGAGCCTGCGCCACTGGCATCCAAGAAGGTATCCAATTAAGCGTTTGAATGATTGAATCTGCCCACTGATGTCTATATCTACTGGAGGAAGGATTCAAACGAAGCCAGTGAGCAATTGGTTGCATGGAAAGCTGGAAATCTGTGGCAATATGAGCCCTTTGTTGACGACGTGACAGGCCTCGTCATCAGTACAAAATACAATGCCCAGACAACCCTCTCAGGCGTTATGGCAATTGTCATGGCACGTGTGAAGCCTATAGCTATCAAGTATGCGATGTTTGTGAATCCCTTTGCCACAAATGCAGTGAAGACTGCCCAGATTCATAGTTGGTGGTAGGAGGAAATCGGAAGGATTGATCCAGCTCAGAGAAACTCAGACCCTCCAAGTGCCTACATTTCAGTTGTAAATGAATTATTTTAACGATTGTTTTCATCGCTGATATTGTGCATCAGGCTCTGGCAAAGATTACTTACTCCCGTGCGGCAATGGTATACGGCTGCAAGACCTCAATCGACTCTATTTACGGATTTCGAACACAGTCGCCTACAGAGATCCGGAAAATTGTAGCCTGGCCATTGGCCAAGGACAAGGTTACATGCCCCACATACGTTCATGAGGTAAGTTCAAAGTTCCCTTCTGGTTTAATCTTTGTCTTGACGATCAATTTAGGAGTGCAAGTTTCAATTTGCAGCGACTGAAGTTGTGGATCTTATTCACCGGACATACTTCTATGGCATACAACAAATGGGAATGCAAGATAGATCATTGATTGATAAAATCAACCCGACATTCATTTCCCTCACCGCAACGGCCATCCACCATTGTCTGTCGACCTGGAAAGCAGGCGAGTTTCGGGTCCCACCAGAGTTTGGTCCCGGAGGTGGAGCACGACGTAAGTGCGATACAAGAAACATTAATCACGCGGTACATGATGCATGCACAGATGTATTTTGTTGTCTCGACGCGGATTTTCGTTCTTCTTCGCCAGAGGTTCAACCCAAAAAGATAGACAATATCCGAAGCATGATCCGCCGAAGAATCCACTCAACTGGTACAGACCCAGCGATGGCACAACCTCACAACGATCAGGGCAGCTTTGATGAGGACTTCCTTGATTACGTTACGGAGGAGATGCTCGAGCAGCCCGACAATTCTTTTAATCGTCTCAGCAGCTTTGTTGCTGCTACTGAAGATAGTATGCGATTCTCAGCTGTTCTGCCTGCCATCGCCAGCAGCAGCCAGCCCGTCCCCTGCAGCAACAGCAACAGCAACAGCAACCACATCACCAACATGACCAGCGTTGAGAATACGCGATCAGTCGATGGAAGTACAATTGTAGAGGGTGTGATATCGCTTGGAGGTTAGGAATGGTGTCAGTGATCGGATTTAGGACTTCCTTTGTTTGCTATTTCATTCTAGCTTTCGTCGATATATCATACTAGTAGTAAATGTAATAGAACTGATGGTTTACTGAAGTCTGATCCCAAACGCATGAAATCATAATTGCGACGATGCCTAACCCTCCCGCAACAAACCGCAAGCTACTGACGATCTCGTATCAACAAATCAAATATCGTAAACCACTTATGCATGGTACCTATCATTGGTCAAATTAAGCCATGAGGGTCTTCAAAAACAAGAACAACACGCTTCGTTAACCGTATGGAGCGAGTGCTATCATCATCGTGAGGACTAATCGAATTGGGCGACGTAGGAGTATGGCGATAGATAATTTGTGATATTGCCAAAGGAAGTGTGAACAGTTCCTTAAGTGCTCGTTGTCACATTCGCAAGCGTGGGTACACTGGTCGTGACGCTTGAAAACAACATCGCGACCACTCAAAGAACACTCTGGAACAGTAAAGCAATGCCATATTTCAGGGAAACCTCGATTTCATTTTTTTGAGTTTGTGGGTACAATAAACTAAAAAAATTTAATGAAGGAGATTTAGTTTTTGCTGATGTGGAGGAGTGTCATGGGGTGATTGTAATGACTATGTATTGTCAGCTAGAGGATTTAATGTTGGATGTGGGTGTGGTTGTTACCCCCCCTGGGTTGCCAGGAGAAAGAATGGTCGATCACACCTAGGTATTGTTAGTCAGCAATGTGTAAGGGTGGACATTTCCGCTCCTACTAACCCCTCGCTGGTTGCTGGAAGATCGACAAGGTATTCGCACCTATAAATTGTCAAAGTCAGACACAAATATTGACCTGGATGTGTCACTACCCCTCCTTGGGTGTTCAAACTGCAAGACCAACTACAGCCATTTACAATGTGGGATATTTCACATGGGGATTGCAGTTCATTGTCATCATCATCATTTTTGCAATCACTCTGCTCCTGGCGTTCCGAGCCCTTGTAACCGCCATTATCGCTCCCGGATAGGTACTGCTGCCGGGTATTTTGATTGGAGTGAGTCCCACGGCTGCTGGCGCTAGAGTTTTGATCATTGCGGCTGCTGCTGCAGCCGCCCTGGGACCTGCCACTGGAGTTTTGACCATTGCAGCCACTGCTGCCTCTGGAATTTGTAGAACGCTCGTGGGTGCTGCTGTGATATCAGGCTCCATGTGCCATTGTGTGCATTGTATGTTGTGCAGGTTGGTGTTAGGTGTATCCGCTTTGCATGTACATGGAATCCACAGCTTGTCATCCTTCATTATATAGTGCATTTCCATCTCCTCTCACCTAAAAACATCCTTGTCAGAGTCGAAAATAAAACTAATAATATTGGTTCCAGTGTCAGTGTTATGGTCCATGTGAAAGTCGAAATTATACTGTAAACGTGTCAGATTCAAGTTCATTGACAGAGTTCAAATTATTCCATATATGTTGAGTAATCCGTGTCAGAGTTGAAGTAATTACACTATAGGCGGGGTTGCTTCTGGTGTTAGAGTACGGTAGTTGTCACAGTTACGGTGATTGTCAGAGTTTGTTGATTGTCAGAGTTCGGGTGATTGTCAGAGTTAGGGTGATTGACAGAGTCACAGTTATACCATATACGTTGGGTGACCCAAGTGAGAGTTGAAATAATGCCGTATTGGAGGTGGGGTTGCTTCACGTATCATGGTAGGGTAGCGTTAGCAACGGTTCCTGACCATCACTTCGGGTCCGGGTCCTGGTCCAAACTGAACCGTTGCGAAATTGGCGGTCCGGGTCGTCATCAAACCCGAACCGTCAACTTGGGTACGGTTCAACGATAAACTCACAACCCGTCTTCATTGGGCAGGTTGTCAGCGTGTCGCCCAGCGGGTCCATCTATAGATTCAAATAAGGCTCTTGTTTTTGGAGTTTGTTAATTGTATCTTATCAAAATGGCATTTTCAACAACCACTGATGTGTTTTTGTATGCTTTGCAGCTTGCAATATAGATTAATTTGGAATCAGGATTTTACGTTTGGTATATTATATTTTTGCCAATAATGGCAGTTAATAATTCCGTTATGAACGCGAAGATTAGCGCGAAGACTTGATTACCAAATCTGCAACAACTACAACTGTTGACGCTCTGTTGACGCTCATTTTCAGGATGCGGCAGGGAGCATTGTGCTGTTGTTTTTGCCAGTAAAGGCTGCCAATATTTGATAAATGGATGTATACAACCAATTGAAACATAAATTAACCAAGATGTGAAGCTAAAAATTGTTGTCACTCCATTGACGCTCATTCTCAGAATGGGGCGATGACCGTGTTGCTGTCTCTTCTGCCAATTAAAGCTGCCAATGCATTGATTATGCCTAACGGCGACCAAAGCACTATTTAATTACCGTACTTACATGACCACAATTCGTTGACGCTTCGTTGACGCTCATTTTACTGTGATGTCCATTCAACATCTGCTGCCATCGACAGTAGTTTGCATCATGATTTGAACTCATTGGAAGTCTTTCTGCCAGATTAAGACTTGGCCCTGTGGCAAAGCAGAGCGCAGTAACATTCTTCCACTGTTCGCTCACACATGACTAAAATTTATGTGTCTTGCCAAAAGCTTCATTGCACCTGCTATACATCTGTTTATCAACCGATATTTACAAGCTTCTGCTCACCATTCGCCCATAATATATCTCTAACTAAAACACTCAGTCAAGATACATAAAGAAGCTGGTGAAACATTGACGCATTCTGTCCTACTTTTCCTTCACTCCCTTGTTCCTTCTTGTTTCGATTGCATTGACCGTCAGCAACACCAGTTCAGCCTGTCTCTTTGACTTCCGTGTACGCCGAATCAATCCGGGAACGTTTGGCGTGGCACTCACATCCCGCTGCTCTTGGGATTCCGGATCCTCAATGCTATTGTCTTGGTCCATATTGGATTCAATGTCTGCCGCGCAATCATCTTCACTGTCATTTGGATTATCTAAGTCCCCATTCTACTTAAGCCAATCTTCAGTGTCCGAAATGCTTTCAGGTGTGCTATCCTCGTCACTTTCAACTGGATGACAGTTGATTCTCCAGATTCGGCGGACATTCAAGATTTGAGTTTGTCCTCAAGGGAGGTCCTTTGCAGACAGAGGTGGTGGCAAAGGTGATCTTTCTGACAATTTGAATGCAGCCGCACCATCATGTTGAAAGAGTGACCAGGATGCTTTGACGATCTCTTCGGAGTCCGAAATGTATCCCCGGGCAGTCATCTGCTTGTTTTGAGCGCGAAATTCCGCCTATGTGGCACGTAGGTTTTAGCTGCCCTGCCACATCTCCAAAAAGTCGTGAACCTTGGCCATTCTGTGCAGTTTCCTTTCCTCCGCCTCTTTCTTCATTGCCGAGTCGCTTTCTGTGTTCGCGTTATCCAATTCTGGATCAGTGCCTGCCTAAATCCCATCATTGGCTCGGGCAAACTGCCTTACAACGACATTTCCACGAAGGGTCCCGCGCATGGATTTTGACTGCCTCCAGCTGATAACATCTCGGCCAAGGGAAAAACTGGCCTCCACTTCAACACCATGTGCTATGATAGAGAATATGTTGTGCGCCACATTGGAGAGATCGGCGTACGGTGAGTGCGTTTCCTCCTTTTGACGCCACCTGTCTGTTATGTCCAGTATCCAAAATGTACTGCTAAACTCCCTTGGGTCGGAGTTGTAATCATTGAGATTTGGAGTAATTTGCCCCCTGTTCTTTGGAGCTTCAGGCGGCGAATTCAAATATAGCCTGGCGGCAGTCAATCAGCGCGCAGTGCAATCACTTTGTCCTGGTGTTGTCTCAGCCAGATTGTTGGGCGTTAAGTATTCTTCATCATCGCTGGACAAATCATATGGATCAAAGGATGATTGACAGGATCGTGAAGCTGTTGCAGAGGAGATGTGATTGCTGCTCGGTAAGCGTTGGTATTTATTGATGGGCACGCGTCAATGTTTGCCGCAGTATTCATTCTCCACATACTTCAGAAACGCCTCTTGGTATTGGGTAGTATAGGATGTCTCGTCCTCAGGATCGATATCCATTCCCTTGCCCCACTTTCTGAACGATCTCAACTTCCGGAAAGGATCAAGGATATCTTCAGATATTAGAAGCATGCCCGTTGTTGAAGTCCCTTCGGCCTAGTATTTGGACCGCTTCTGTCGAGCTAACTTCACCACAAAGAACAAGTCTTCTTTCCATGGAGTTATCTTCTTAGCCAAAGCTCGCATCACACCATCCATGTGATCAACCATGTCATTGTACGCTGTGATAACATGATACAATGTGACTGTATGCCTCTTCGACATCCAAAGGGTCCAATATCTGAATGGCCACAATACTTCCATGACATACCTCACAATTGTCCATTCATCTTCAGTTGTGAACAGTGGCCGGTATTCGGTGTATTTTGGATTTTGAAGCCATTCACGTGTGAATTCCCATAATCGGTAGGCCCGCTCGAGTAACTCCAGTGTAGAGTTCCAACTTGTCTTCACATCCATAATCGGAAGTACTGCAATGCGGACTTTAGCTTTTTGACAGTCAATGAACTGCTTTCGATGACCAGGTGTCAGCGTAATCAATACAGCAAGCATTCTCTGCTTTATGGAGGACAATTTCAGGACTTTCAAAATATCATGAAATACGTACTTTCTCAATTATCTTTGCCAAACCAGGTCTCATGGCCGACACCTTGTTGATTCTAGCATTGCCCTCTTTTCGAAGTCTTTGACTCTTCCCGATGTCTATACTTTCATTCTCTCCAAATTGCTGATGGCACTCATGGGCTTCCCAAGACTTGGTGCTGCCTTTTACACCGAGACTGCTCATGAATGCACCTAAAGCCATCTGTATGAAGTGCGCCATGCATGGTATGTGGTTCCTCAATGCACACCACTCGATTCCAGAGCCCTCAAGTGTTGATTGCAGCTCGCATGTCATCGCGTAAATTGAGGAAGCATTATCCGTCGTAATACCTAGCCCACGGCCGTCTGAGAGCTCAAAACGATCCAGCACATCCTTCATATGTACAGCTAGCCTTGGTCCCGTATGTTGGCCCTGGACCTATCATCCTTAATTAGCTTCGAAACGGGAAAAGAATAGGCGATCAACCTGATTGAAAGCGAGTTGAACTTCACACAATGCCCAATTTCGATCCATATATTAAGCAATGACCAACGTTATGTCCAATTTGTTCGTTGATGTCCATCCGTCCAAAGCTAAACTAACTTTGTTTCATGACGGCAATTGCTTCTCAAGTGCAACCACTGTCAGTGCATAGTGCCTACGGCCAATGTTGCTCAGGGTTTTAGCAGATTGCAGCACAAGGTCATCACGTAATGCTTTATATGACCGCCGTAGCTCGAGATTTGATATTGCGTTCCACGGAATATGAGCCGAAACAAATCATAACATGAGTTATTGACTCCACATGCCTTGGTGAAATTCAGAAGTCTCAACGTCTTTATCTGCCAATTTCGAACGTTTTGTCTACCATTTCAATTAATATGGATTAAACTGGATGTCACATCTGATTTTCCTCTGCATACTTACTTTTGTGATTCCTCGACTTCCTTGCCTCTTCAGGATGGCCAAAGCTGTTTCATCAACCGTTGTACGAGTCAATTCGGTAACTTCTGTCTCTGTTGATTCGTTCAACTTTACGATGTGAACTTTTGCAATCAAGTGTTTCCCCATTGAGCTGGTCCCATGTTCTGATGGATGGCGAAGAACTTGCTGACAAATGATACATATGATGCCAGGGCTGCCGGCCGCTTCAATTCCGCAGTGTGAATTGAATCGCCACGACGGCGCATGTCTAGAATTATTCCAAGCAATAGGCCGCTTCGAGCCTTCATTCATTCAATCCCACCACCCATCAAAAATAATTTGCAATGTAAGGTCGCTCAAATCACGAATAGAGACAAGTTCATTTTTGGAAGAGATCATAACCTCGTCTAAAGAGGTACTCAAAGATTTGGAATCTGACATGGCAGTAAGAATTGGAACGCTGGTTCATCCGACTTGAAAGCCTGGCGTAAATGACGGTACAGTTAAGCAGACTGCGACTTCTTAAATATTGACTCTACAACTACAAACAAAAAAATCAGATCTGTAAGACATTGCATGCATATTTGTGAAGTTGTATACAAGGATAGATTGCGAAGACTGCCCTCATACAACTCGATTTAGCAACAGCCCAATGCAGTACATTGCTGTTTAGTGATCTGAGCATCCACCAAAACTGTTGACGCTGTCTCAGCGCTGAATTGTAGGAGGCCGACAGGATATCATCCCTACCCTTTTTGCGATTCAAGGCTGCCGATGAGTTCATCGTGGGTTATCTGCGTTCCATTGCCATTAGATTATCCAATGTGCAAGATCCAAAATCATTGACACTCCATTGACGCTCATTTTGCATCAAGGTTACGATCTTACCAGAAACATTTTTGCCTAGAAAGGCGGCTGATAGTTTGATTATGAGTCAAAGTCACCGCACAACCCTTGCCTTTTCCAAGATGCAAGGCCAGTAGTCGTTGACGCTCGGTTGACGCTAATGTGTAGGACATAGTAGCCATGTTGTCGCAATCATCTTCGTGTAGAAAGGCAGCTGACAGTTCCATGATAGTTCAATGTCGCCACGCAGCCCTTGCATTTTCCATGATGCAAGGCCAAATGCCGTTGACGCTTCGTTGACCATCATATTTAGGACATAGTCCCGATGTTGTCGCAACCATGTTTTACCTAGACAGGGGGGCGATAGTTCGATTATGAGTTTAGGATGCAGCGAAACCCTCTGAATTTTCAATGATGCAATGCGAAAAATTGTTGACGCTCCATTGACGCTCAGCTTTAGCAGGTAGTAGCGATATTGTCTGTTGCGTTTTTACCTATAAAGGCTGCCAAAATTATGATTATAGCTAAATGTCGTTGCACAGCCCAGCAATTATCCAGGATGTAAGACCAGAAATCATTGACGCTCCATTGACGCTCATTTCTATGACAGGGCAATATGCGTGTGGCTTGCCATTTTCCCTACTAACCCGGCCAATACTTCTTCTTTGGATGGATGCGACTATGCAGGCGGGTGATTCGCTGGATAGATATGACTATAAATCATTGACCCTCTGTTGACGCTCTCCTTTGAGCTTACCTTAGAGACCTACTGACAATCATTGGGTGCACAACAATTGTACAAAACATGCATACAGCCTCTATTGGCAGCCAGTATACAGTTTCTATGTAATATCATTTGAATCCAAGATCTTCAAGAAATCTCAGTTTCTGAGCCACCACTATACACATTATTTACATGATTAATGACGTAGGTCCATCGCGTCTCAAGGCTTTCGGCTGGCAATTTACGGCATAACACTCCATGCAATAGTCTCAGATATTTATAGCCTGACTTCCTCACCATTCCCTATCTAGCTTGTTCTCCTCAATTTCCATGACGTACCATAAGCAGTTTTCAATTTCTCGACCATGTGCAGGAGGTCTGAGCGAAGAGATATATAGTTGGCGGCATGAAGCAATGCAGCCTGTCGGCTGTCATTTGTCCGAGTTTCGCTTGTGCTTTGACTGCTCCGTCTATGTGTCGTATGACATCACTGACTTCAACTCTGTTAGTAAATTTCGTCTCAAATTTAAGTTTTGCTTTGTCATTTATCCGTAACAGGCAACATCATATAAAGATCATCATTCGTTAATAGACCTGATTTGGGATTGAGAACATTCGGATGACCCGTACAACCCTTGCACGCACACTGACGAATACTCCTGTCTCACAATTTGGTCATTGAAATCCAAAACCAGCTGACACATAACAAAACAGGTTTACAAATTACTTTAACACGAAATACATTGTCAACAATACCGATTTAGCTATCTACACTGCCGGTGTCGCAGGAGCCATCACCATGTCTTCGTCCAAATCCGATATCTATATGGTAATTAGCTAGGGACACAATATGCAGGGGTAAAGGCTTACAGGTTGAACTGGGTTCGCAATCTCTATCTGCAACAAATCGGGCACCATGCCGCGCATCGCCAGTACTCTGTGATCATCTGCCTGAGGTTTCTTTGAACCCAGCCTCATTTGACTACTTCCCAGGTGAGATGTCACTTGCGGCATGTGTGATTGTCCGGGGACGATATCAAGAGCCTGCATAAGCTCCCCAAATGTTGTCGGTGATGGTGTGGCTGCAGTCGAGGTAGTTTGGGGCTTCCCAACAGCCAGAACTTTCAATTCAGTCGTCACATACCTCATATCTCTCTCACGGAAGTAGTCGGCTGCGTCTCCCCATCCCGGTTGCGTCAGTTTGTCAAGCCTCTTCTGCTTCTGCCAAAAGCTCTCCATGCGGCGCTGTACCATTTTGGAGATTGTGCCCATCACCCAGCCAGGTTCGTCATCCTCGCTCAGTATGGCATGCCCTGTATCTTCTCCATCATCATCCCTGTCTTCCCGATCCTCCTCATCTTCGGAACTTGCAAGATCACTCAGACTGTCTCCGATAGCATTCAACATCTCTCCAAATGTTATTTCAGGCTTTGTGGTTCTCGATCGTCCCTTTTCAACATTACCCATATGTTCCTGCTCTTGCATTGTCGCAGTCTCTGCATCTTGAACTCGCTGGCTTGCCACTGCGGTCTTTCGCTCCACATAATCCTTGATCCATTTCTCTCTCTCTTTGTTGCTTAAAAAGTGCATTTCCAATCGTTTCTCTGCTGCAAGCTTCTTTTTGGATCAAAAGCTGCGCAAAGCTCCCAACCCTCGGACCCTTTCTGCCTCCAAGCCACTATTCCCTTTATTCACCTGATGATGTCGTCGGGTGGAATGCTTTGTCGATTTGCCATAATTGCCTGCCGGAAGTGGCAAAAGGTTCTTTTTCGGAACATTGACCATTGTATCTTGTGTTGACCTTGTTGTTGGGCGAGATGTTGGATGTTGCAAGAAATGGACCACATGGAGGCAAGCTGCATCATCTATGTCAAGGTTGGTAGGTTTGATCAATTCGAACAAAGCAAAATCAGCGTTTTGACCTGCACTTCATTGGGAATAGTCATGCTAATAGTACATTACAACTTGATAGTTAGCGTGTGATTCATGTAAGATCCCAGCAATGTCTTGAGACAAACATCACCAGAAGTCCTTTCCGTCGAAGGATGACCTTTTTGTATCTCTCAAACACGAGATATCAGCTCTCATTCATCTCGATATGTCGCTGTAAACCAACAAACAACATCGGACCGACTGACTGAAATCGCGCGACCGTTGGACTCCCCTGCAGCTATACGCAGCAGGATCCAGCTTGAATCGAACATGCAAGTTGGCTGTAACTCATTCCATTTTGACTGGTAGCTCACTATATAATCTTCAGCACATCCCACTTCTTCTCATGATCATCTTCCTCACGTGTCTACAACAGCAAGCCATGGCTCCCAAATAGTATTAGCAATGGGTCCGGGTAACCTGCCAGCGGTCGGGGTTTGGACCGGAAAAACGGTTCGGTTAGGTTCCAGACCCATCCAAAAACTGGATGCGGAGCTTCTTGGCGGGCCAAACCCGTACCTGTATCCGTCAACCCGCGGGTTTTGCAGGGTTTGGCTAGACCCGTCTGTTCCAGTCTCCAGTTCTCCTTTTCGGGTTTTTCTATTTATGGTCGCAGTCATATATGTTACTGTTATGTGCAAAATATTAACTTTGGTACATCATTCTCTTTATTGGTTTC
>Ga0307512_10004996_pt1 | contig 14136 bp, 10 predicted proteins | sample 14_EM_MG_FD_200267 | JGI IMG/M metagenome (GOLD analysis project Ga0307512, IMG submission 200267) | Populus trichocarpa ectomycorrhiza microbial communities from riparian zone in the Pacific Northwest, United States - 14_EM | ecosystem: Host-associated > Plants > Roots > Unclassified | place... | reverse complement strand
GGCGGCTTTTCTTGGCGGACTAAGCCTAAACAGAATATTTTGTTCGAAAGATTCTCTGCTGCCTTTACTAAGAAAGTCTCAAAAGTACGAAACATAAACCATATCCAACTCAATCATCGTAGCCCTGCCATTGCCGTATTCCATCCATCAACCAGACCAAGGCTTATGCAGGCCGATGCAGGCTTTTTAAATCACGTGCAGGCCGGCCGGCCGGCCGGGCGGCTTCTGACCCAGGCCGGGCCGCTTAGGAACACTGCTCAGGTCCGTTTGATATGTAGTTGGTGTATGAAGATATGCCTCAGGAGTGCGGCTCGTATCAGTGCAGAGCGGCTCATATCAGTGCAAACGGATATGCAAACGGAGATAGATATGGAGACGAATATGGCTGTGAATATGGGAGACAATTCTGTATATATATATACAGGCCTTCTGGCCTCGAGAAGATTAGTCAATCAACAAGTCTAAAGAAGCATCCAAAGTAACAAGATTCGTCGAGACCAGCCGAGTGATAGATCATGCACTTAAATCCGTCCTACCGTCGTTGTATAAACCTCTCACCAACACCAAGCTTACCCCCAAAAATCGGCTACAGCCGTTGCCACTACGGTCCGATCACGATTCGACCGAAAGGGCGAATTGAATCGCTTCCAAAGAGTCAGTCTTTTACGGAAGCGATTGCTGCCATCGTGGGAGCCATATGTCAATATTCCGATTACCATAAACTTAGCTACAATCCTTAAATATCCGTTTGCTTTGGGTTTAGTAGTGGAAAGTGGCTTATTATCAGAAGTTGGGCGTGTTCTGGAGCAGAGTAGCGATGCAGATACTCGGGCTGACACGCTGTACAATGAATGGACTCCACTTCAACTAGCAGCCTATCTCGGTTATTACCAAATGGTTAAATTGTTACTCCATGCTGGTGCAGATGTCAATCCCAATGCGCCTCGTTCCTCCGGCCAAACGGCGCTGCAGGCCGCGCCGTATTCAGCCAATTTAGCCATTGTAGAACGACTCCTCGTATTTGGTGCAGACGTTAACGCAGATGCGGCCGAATATTATGGTTGAACGGCGCTACATACCGCATTACATTCAGGGAACTTAGCCATTGTAGAACGACTCCTCGTAGCTGGTGCAGACGTCAACGCAGACGGGGCAATATGTCTTAGCCGAACGGCTCTACAAGCTGCAGCAGAGTCAGGAAACCGGGATATCGTAGAGCAAACTCCTCGCAGTTGGTACAGATATTTATGCTGATGTAGTATATCATGGCGGCCGAACGGCTCTTTAGGCAGCAGCAGAATCAGGACGTTTGGACATTATAGAGCGACTTCTTGAAGCTAGTGCAGATGTCAATGCAGACCCATCCGAGAAGTCCGGCTTTACGGCTTTGCAAGCAGCAGCATGGTCCGAATACGTATCCATTGTGGAACGACTCCTCGCTGCTGGCGTAGATGTCAACGCAGATGGTTCAAAAGTGAGTGGCAAAACGGCTCTACAATCCGCAGCATGTGGAGGAAACTTGTCTATTCTGGAGCGACTCCTCACCGCTGGTGCAAATGTCAACGCCGATCCAGCCATGGATATGGGTTACACAGCTTTACAAGTCGCAGCATGTAGAGGACACCTGGCCATTGTGGATCGACTCCTCGAAGTTGGCGCACCGATGCGGGCCATTATATCCCCAATATAGCGACCGCTGCACAAAGAAGAAACATGGTCATTCTAGAGCGACTCCTCGATGCTGGCACCGATATTAATGCTCATCCAGATGATGGGTCAACAGCGCTCGACCCTGCACATCCTATGATTGTGGTAACTCGATTGTGGAAAGGCTCCTTGAGGCAGGGGCTGTTCGAGGTTCCAACTGCTTCTACGACAAATACTACAGTAATTGACAAGACCCTTCTACTGGCTCCCTGGGGCTTTATGCAACACTATTTTCAATCATCGTGACAGCACAATCGACCGAGCCGTCTAGTTTCACCACGTTTGTTCTCTCCATATTTTTGAAATTGACCAGTTATGTCATTTTCCTTCGGCTTCTCATATATTTCCCTTTCTTCTCGCTGTATTTTTTTATGTACCTGAGAATGGTGTTGCATATGGACCTGACCGAGCTGAGCTTCAGCTGAGCTGATGTCAAGGCACACCGCCGGTAGGGCATAAGGCAACCAGCTAACCCTGTATACATGTCGCGTCACTCTCCTTCTCTCTTCTCTCTGTACATTAGTCTATGCACGCGGTTCTCCCCTTCCGTATCGTAGCAAATGGGACTGGATATGACTTCGGCTATGAGTTTATTGTTATCCTAGCTGATGATGCCTGCGATTATTTTGGAACAATTCTGAGCGACCCGGTTTGCTGTAAAATTGAAGGATGTGGGCTGTTTCCTAGGGTTGGTGACAGTGGTATATGTGAATGCCGAAAAGACGGTCGATGGCGGGAAGCCAGGGTAAGGACTTAATCCATGAACCTCGTGAGAAGGTGGTGCAGGGATTAATGACCGTTCAAACAAGGTGCACGCCGAGCCGCACAGGGATAAACGGCTAGCGCCGATGGTTTGGGCTAGACGGGCCGCTTCTGCGACACCACAGCTTTCCAGGTAACGCAATCAAGTCCACTCCGATCACGACGAATCCAATACATAAAAAAGCACAAGTGGGTGTATTTTCACTCCTGGTCTTCAGGTCTTGATACGGCTATTATTCAAGGAGCAAGTGTAAAGAAGATATATTATTGGCAGTCTTAAGAGAGATAATTGGTGTACTCTACATAGACTTTGCGCAATCGTTGAAACTCGTTAGGAGACACCGTTCCGCTCGCCGGGCGGAACAGCTGCACCTTACCAATCACTTCCCCGCCGCACAAATTACCAGCCTCAAATAAGCCTAGCATACCTTATCCTCCAATGGCATGTGTTTAATAAGTATACTCTCTAAGTTATTTCACTTATCGATTGTGTTGTGCTTTACGACGAATATCCGGGTATGTAATAGTCACATCAGATGAGATGTAATTAGATCAAATAATTCCCCCGAGCCTGTTCTGCTCTTGCACGAATGAACTACGGCAGGTGCGGGCTGTTCGGTAGAGTCCTGGGGCATTGAAGAACCCCTAATTTCTCTCCACTCTACATACTGAGTGGCGGCGTTCTGTCCGCTGTTTTTTGTCTCCCGCACTACCCGGTCAGTATGTAGAGGTTGTCAACAGTGGGCGAATTCCGGTGTTATCCGTTAGACTCAATGTGAATTTGAAGCTTAGGTTTTGGAATTATATCCGAAAGTAGGCCAAGATAAGGTTTACAGTAACTCGCAGCTAGGCACTAGCGCAATTCGGTGAGATGACCGGGTATATGGTTCATGTGGGACTATAGTGCTCCATCCTACCATGAATACAAGGTTGTATAGAATTTCTGTAGGACCCATCTCGACACTTCCTTGATGAAAAACGCAAGGCAAACTTTCAGCGATACTCTAATCTTTAATGTCTGAGTAAGGTTGTCTCGCTCATTTATTCGCACTAGTTTCGGCCCTCGGGCGGAAGCACGTATGTACAACCACGCTCAAAAAGTGACGAGACGCGCAATGGGTTTTGGAAAGTCATCAGCCGATCCCACATCGCATAACCCGCTGGTGCGTCTCATCGCTTTTTGGGCGCAACTGACACACCATTTACATTTCAGCAATACAACACATACTTGTTACTTCAACACAGAATGTGTGTAAAAAGATACATTCGAAGTACAACCCGAGCCTAGATCGTGATCTACTCTATTTTGTCTTTGTGTAAAAAGGGCTTATCATAAGGCTATATAGTGTGCGTTTCGGATTGTCTGATGCGTAGTGAAACACAATGTTTGTTTGTTGTTTTAATCATACTGCTGCATTCACACTATCTAGAGTATGGCAGTGCCTGCTTTCTTTCCCCCTTCCGGATTGCCGCCTAGGTGGGGGAGATTCCAGCATCTACCCTTCTTCCCCTTAAAAATGAACGTAGAACTAATGAGGAAAACACAATGGCGCCCCAATTTACCTTCACTATTGTATATTCGGTCATCTAGCTTTCGCTGTAGGAGTCGTGCCAGGCCCAACCATTTTACTATGTTATTTTCATGCACTTACCGACAAACCTCAACTATGCGTCGTAGGACTTATTATTCAAAAACGTGTATAGAGGTGCGTTTTGCTACCCCCAGCTGAGTAAAATGTTGGCCCAGTATTATATGATATTGCAGGACGCAAGGATAACCTATTCAGTTGGTCGCTTTCCGGCCATTTATCACTTGCGATTAACATTTGTGTCCTAATAGTGCCCATGGTTCGTGCACACATTACAAGTGAGGATGACAACAGCAGGGATTGCAAGAAGGGTACCTCTGCCACAGAATCTTAGTAACAAGGCGCAGCTGCTATATATAATATATTAAGTATTCTAATTACCACAAACAGGTTAAGGTTACCAACCCAGAACAAACCATATCTGAATTTCATCTAAGCTTACCCGCTTTACTTTAAACTATAATGTGTGCCTTCGTGCTAGCACCGTAATGGTAACGGAGAATTTCCCGTCGTTTATGGAACGGCATTTCATTGCATAAAAAATGCTCTAAAAAATACTAATAAAACGTCTAGACAGCTGTGGAATTGTGCATCGCCCTATTTGTATTTTATCGAATTTGTAGTATTAGCATCCTATCCAGGGATATAGAACTACGGGTAGTTCTCCAGCTAGGCAGACGCCTACCTCGCTACTGTCTAATTCCCAATGCAAAGGCGCATATGCCACAGACATGGTCCGAAATATATCACTCCGTTAAGGTAATCCTTAGCTGATACGTAATGAGGCGGGTTAGGCCTACTTGTTCGTAGCCATAAGGATTTGAAATCGTATACGTGTTCGGCACCGGCGCACTCCCTATCATCGGCCCCACTTCTTGAATATACTCTTTCATGAAACTCAGGAGACAGGTTCACTCTTGGGTATGTGCTAGATGGAGGAAAGCTTTGAAATATTCGCCGCTTACTAGCAAACATGGGCGTTTGTAGCATGTGATAGGCTGCTTTATGATATAGGAACGTGAATATAAAGAGCGAAGGGCCCCCTCCCACAGGTTCAACAACTCAACTCACCTGCTCTGGATACCACCAACATCTCTAAACTTGCCTTTTCATAACAAGATCTTTAACTCGCACAATCTTTCGACGATGCAGATCATCCACCTCGCTGCTCTCACGCTCATTGCAGCCCCTTTTATATCCGCACTTCCAGCGGCGTCCGGTATTTACTGCGCTCCAACTCTTACCCTTCCAATCTCCTAACTCCTTTGCAGTCCCCCAGCGCCGTCAGAACAAGTGCAAACAATTCCAACTTTTCGCAACGCCGTTCAACATCAGTGGCGGGCAGCCAAGTTACGTTGGCAACCCCAGTTGCTGCTGCGCGGGCGCATATTGCCGTATTGCTAGTTCCGATGAAAGTGATGCTATCACAGCGTCAACACACCTAAACGCAAACCTTGGAGGAAATTTTGTGATCAGTGGGAATGGGGGCTCGGGGACTGGAAGTTATGATGATAACACTGATTCAAAGACTTATACGGTTGCTTCGTTGGGGGCGTGCTGATAGGCGGTGATGTTTGGACAGAACTTCAGAGATTGTGATGTACTTCTTTTATTTTTTTTGTATTTTTAGCATATGGCAAAGCCCATTCAACATTGGCTGAGCTCGTTGTAACTGGTATCGATGATAATTTCTTACCTAAAGACCACACACCTTTGTAAGTCTGGGTGAAACCGGCCAAACTTGCGGAAAAGTGACAGATTACAAAATTATGACTCGCGGCCAATGTCAGGCGAATCTTGCCGACACTCTGCAGTATACCATTGATACTATGTATCTGGGTTGTTACAACCTATCTTACATAGCCATAAAGTAATATAGCTTACCGACAGTTTTTCCGGAATCCCAGAATCAACTTCCACATTTTGAGCCACCCCATTGTGAATAAGAGAACTATTTCAACGCATCAAGTGGAAACCTTTCATTCCGATTGGGACATTTATCCGTTACCATTAGTACACACACCAGCTCAAGTCACCACACCACTCGTCATCTCAGCCAGAGTGCACTCTGTAGTAAACCACCTTCCTGACATTCTGCAAATCCCCATATTCTTATCGAATTAACTTGACTTATGTCTGCTATTTCCCTGGATGGTACAGATCAAACTTGGCCGGAGTTGTAATCACGGGCCAGAAAAATCCATGTACGGAATTAACAATTTGTTGGACAACAAGACCGGACAATGCTGCTGAACCATAGTTCAACTCACAGACTTAAATTCTCGGTGACCATCGAACTTCTCGCAGGCTGTCTCGGAATAGACAAACACGGAAGCTGACCCCGAACGAATTGTGACTGCAAGGGCCAGGATTACAAATCCTCTTGCCTCGCTACCGTTGTTGTATTCAGAACAAGGGTGATAGTCCGGGGTCTTAGTTAATTTCGGGAAGCTTCCGGACTATCTTATTTACTACGATCCGCTATCCTGCCGGGACCATTGCCGCGGGCGCGCATGGTGAAGTGATATACCTGTAACGGCATCCGAAGGCTGGGTAAAAAACCCATGTATCGAAGCTTGGACCCTATCACCAGTATCTCTCATGCTTGTTTTGCCAAGCCATGATCTGATCGGTAATCTGTCCACCCCATCGGTAACTCACACTTGCCGGCCTACAGCACCAGCTGCAGAAATTCTTGTACAGCAAATGATTTCCGATATCTTGGGTCTGTGCAGGCATCATACTCGTCTTTAATGTATCACAAAACAAGATCTCACAGTGAGGTTATGATCCGAAAAGAAAAATGGTGTATGAAACGAGACGGTGTTCTTGTGGGGGTAGGTGATGACAGATGAGGAGGTCAATCTGTCTTAATCTATCAATATTTTATTGTACTCCCCGCGCCATTAACCTCCCATCAACCGAAATCTCTTCCTCGGTTCCCCCCAAAAGTAAACGGTTCTGGATATTGGATTTACCCAATCCCGTCACTCTGGAAATTCGAAAAGTATCGTGTGCAGCTAGAGATATCAAAGTCTTTAAAGATTCCAATAATGCAGCTCTCTCATTCCCAAAATTTCACATCCCTCACTCAATTCTTAACAGAGGCTAAAGGAGGCGGCAGGTTCATAAATACAATGATGCTGCCATTCCGGGGAAACAGTTGGGAATAGAGTACAAATTCGGCGATGTGCAAACAGTTCACTCAACTGATCGATAACCCAAATATATCTTATCAGAGAGTTTCCTGCCATACCGATCGCTGTGCCGCGCATGTGTCATGGCAGATTTCTATTCGTCATTTCATATCGGTCATAAAGCATATCTAGTCAGCGGGTGGAAGTGTTTAAGCACTAGCCCCTCCACCAAATACACTTATGTTTATTACAATACTGATTGCCTTATACAGTAGTCTAGAATCCAGATGATGACATTTGCTCTCTATCTGGTGTTCGTATCTGTCACAGTGATACCTGTTCATACCCCTCCGTATCGATATCACTCACTCCTCAGTATTGGTGGATATAGAGAAGCAGAATAACTGCAAGAACGTAATTCTTCACTGCCTGAAGGAAAAAGACGGTATTTAACGATATAAAGTGAAATGGGATATCAAAATTAAGGCATATTTGGAAGCAGAACAAGATAAGCTTCAAACTAGTAATTATGCATCACATACAATATTCTTAAGCCGCCCAGCAGCCTAGTAGGCTTTCGGAGCTTGCAGATCAAGCCAGCCCAGCCGCAAAATCGAGGCTTACCTTAGCACAGGTGTTGTAACTCATTTGGTAGCCACCCATCCATGAATTGGTCGAATAAAAATGTGCACATTAAAAAGAGCTTGGCTACTATATGTCTCATTTACAAGTCTACTGGCTTCGCTGTACTGCTATATATCTCTTTTATAAGCTCGTTCGCTTTGCTTCTCTGTCATATATCTCTTTTATAAGTTAGTTGGCTTCACTTCGCTTCTATATATCTTATTTTACAAGTCAGTTGGCTTAGCTTCACTATTTTACTATATCTGTAATTATTTTACTCAGCTAACTTTACCAGCAATTAAATTGCTGGTTCTCAATGGCCTTTTTAGTGGCAAGAATTTAATTTGCATAACTTATTTTTACTTGCCCCATTCATGGGTCCATTCATAGGTCCATTCATGGATCAGAAGACAGGCCAGGCACGGCCTCAATTTGCAAAATCTACACCACCAGAAGTCTGGAAACCGCCGATAGATCAGGCCTGCCTAGCCGCAATTTCAGAATCCAGCCTTAGCGAAAGCTAGGCTGGACTGTTCAAAAGTAGAGATGATAGAGAAGCTTGATTGTATCCTATCTAAGAGGGCCACAAGGCCACACATATATGAGAGTACAAGTACGAATGCGTACGTACGCATCTATGTATAGACCCTTCAGGCGGACAGCAATCTTCGGTCATACGAGACTCACCTCCAGCCATACAAGACTCATCTCCGGCCATAAGAAGGCAGAGACCTATCATGCAATATGGACTTAATGTTGGCCAGTCAAGCCTGGCCGCTTAGGAACTCTAATAATATCTAGGCCGTCGACTAATCAATTTCTGAGTGCATTTTAGGCGCCATAATCTCGTACACGGTACATGTATGGTTAACTGGTAGGAGTCGAACGGAGTAGCTAAGATGCGTGGAATTAGATTGATTGGTAGCTTGACTACTAAAACAAAATTTTACAACCGAGTATACCAACCACAGCATATCTTGATACATATGTACAGGGACTTAACACAAGCTAATTGTAAGTGGGCCTGGTTTGTAAGGCGTAAGGCACACAACTCGCTTGTACATATCTAGATTTTTTTCTCCTTCCCCTTTCTGTACGTACCATAGTCTATACGTACACGGCTTTCCCCTCCATATCGTAACCCCTAGTCGGTTCGTAAAAACACTGGTCGAAGTATCTTCGACTCTGGACGTGAGCGGATGTATCTAACGGCTATATAGTCATAGTGGTGCTTCCTGTATCCATGACAACATATTCAAGCTTTAAATCTAGGCGTTTCTCACATCTATTAATAAATCCACAGCCATAATTGTGATGTAACAAAGCTCGTCCTAGCCCAGAATCCTTCAGCCGGGTCGGATATAGTATATACGGTTCGGGATAAGAGTTCCAGGACACCACATCCCGAATTACATCTTCAGCTGAGATGAACTTGTACCGAATCGGGGAGCTTCAAGCTTCATTTGGTTGAATCTCAATTCTGTGGAGGCCAATCAAGGAACCGCAGGGCTTGCAGTCTTATAGACTTGTCATAGACTTCCCTAGCAAGTCCAGTCCTAAAATCTTGAGCCTCCGAAATAGTCCGGTCTAGGGCATGGACATGGACTGACGAACGGACTATTGGGATTCCTGCTACTATGCGGGTACCCTGTAACATGGTATGTCCTAAGCATGGCGTTCGGTATAGTATAGTGCAAGCAGTCTTAAATCAGGACCTCAGAAACAATCACAAGATATTCATATCTGCCCGCAGCCTTAAAATTTTAATCTGTCACACTTCCACATGTTTCTCCAGTTTCACCCAAATCTACAAGAAAGGCAGTGTTTATATGTTAAGTATTTCATCAATTCAACAATCTAACTAGGCCAATGTTGAATTGCCCTTGCCGACTAATAACTCAAAGCAAATGCAGTACCAGATAAAACAAGACAGAATTCAAAATCCAATCTAAGAGCGCACCTGGGCGAACATATCTCTACCCGTCCCGCATTAACAACCGCCCAAACCCGCAACAGTATACGTAGTTTTTTCCGCCACATCATTATAACTACCAACGCCCGAACCCCCATCCCCACTGATTAAAAAATTGGCGCCCAAGCTCGCGTTCATCGTTGCAGTTGCCACAATCCTACCGTTCTGAGCAGTTACGGTGCACGATCTGCTTGCGCAGCAGCAAGATCCACTGCCGACGTATCCGTTCTGGTCGCCTTCTGCGAATAACTGGAATATCTTGCAATTTGTGGTACGACGCTGTAGGATAACTGCAGAAGCGGGTGTTAGTAAAGAGAAGAGGAATGCAGGGAAATGCAGGAATTACTATCTCCAGAGGACGCCGCTGGTCTGGCAGAAATGACCGGTGCAGCAATAAGCAGGGAGAAGATCGTGAGGATTGGGACGTGCATGGTGAGTGAAAGCCGGAAAGATGTGTTGAAGGGACAAGGGATAATGCTCTTAGAGACAATGGTTTGGAGCTATTGGAAATATCCGCTGCAGATGAGTTGAGTAGCTAGTAGTGGGATTCCTTCAACCTTTTATAGTCGAACTCCAGTAACTGAACTGTGCTCCAGTGAGTAACGATTTTCGTGCGTAGCGTACATTGACGAAGCTCAATAAGCAGGGGACCCATGAATATTCGAGTTTCCAAGCCTTCTTCCTTCGGATACGCAAAGTATTAGCTCACGTTGTTGCTATCAGCCAGTGACAGACTATGAACGGGTGATTGAATATTGGGCGACGTGTACCATGTCTACGTCATAGTTTCGTCACAAGCTACCATAATGAATGGTAGTGAAACACATGTCTAATCTAATAGCTACAAGAACGCCTCCTTCTCCTCTGAATTGCTCCCAGCATAAGAAATGCCTAAGTGACTAACTCAAGCGGGTTAACTCTGACCGAGGGAAGATCGTCCGAAGACATATCCGTTGCAATAACACACAAAGCAATGCCTTCATCGCGATATCGTCCTCCCTTTCCTCTGCATGTTCATATTCCTCAGGGATGTCGAGATATTGGTCCTCGGGGTAATTACCTAGAACCCCCTGGTTTCCGGTGATATCCTTCTGATACTCAGAGTCTTTTCACTATCAAGCCGACAGGGCATCTTGCGAAGTGATAGATGAATAAGTAAGGTCTAACTATCCATTGAGAAAAAGGATATCACCCCACTGTTCCTATTTAGCTAACGGCTATCATGACTCTGTTTGTATAAACTAGACTGTAATCTGAAATCGCCGTTCGGTCCGTTCTGCACGGTACAGTAAGCTCCAACAAGTTAGATATGGACAGCTCTTCCTGGAGGCGGTAACTCGCTCGTTGTTATCCCCTTCACGCTGAAATTCCAGAAACTTCTGGCAGTACAGCGAAAGAAAACAAACGTTCATATAACAGAACTTATGAGCAGTGAAGAGAATTCTCAACACTACGGGTAATTAATCGTGAGGTTAATCGAACCTCACGATGATATCTAATCTACAATCCAATCAGTCTGATCTAAATCGTGCTTCCCTGATTGTGTTTATTGAATTAGTATCAGTCTTCAATAGAGGATTTTCCATACACAAAAATGCAGCTGAAACGCTAGTAAGACAATACGTAGCGGAGGAGTTAACGTCGTGATATCCCATCAGCTGACTGGCTCGGAACGATCCGCAAGCAATAAGCGAGCGTAACATTTCCCAAAGCGCGAAACTTCAGGGTACACTCAAGCATCAAGATATACAATTTATTTGAATTATCGAATGCGCTGTGCACAACGCCTTAAATTCGGATATTAGATCAATTATGTTTGATCTGATCAGACCAAACCCGATTAGATTACCCAATTCCCTGGTCCTCTGCCCTGGTATTCGTATCCTTGAAATATCGACCCTTACCTCCCCACTCCACCAGGTATGGCCTTACTACTGGATTTAACTAGGGCTAGTGTTAGTAGATAACTATGAAGAGAAGTAACAGAAAAGTACAAAAACGTGATTTGTAGTCGCTGGATGAAAAAAGAGAGAACTGAAACCATGCGAAAAAATGCATAATTGAACGCTATAGTGGCACAGGCCAAAATAAGCTTAACATTGACAATTATACATTGTGGCTACGCGCATCTATATCGAGCCTTGAGTGAATCTCAGTTCGATGTCCAGGTGCCCAGTAAATGTAATATCACATAGTGCACGCGGCTTCAAACCTAAACAACTATAAGGTTTTACCCACCGAAAGACGAGGATTTGCATTGGGGGGTGCAAGGAATCGCCACTTTCTAATATCGCAGAAACTGCCTTTATTACCAAGTATCGTATTTCTCGGTGATAAGGAACTGGGCTAACGTATGTAGTCACTACGGGAGTCCACGGCCTACCACTTCGCGACGATTTTAGCATAGCGCTGTAGTATAGAGTAGATACGGTATGCAGAATTTCGGAGTTAATATAATCCTTGATATTCGGGTACCGTAGGATATCGATTCAAACACTTGAAGTGATCGGTTCCACTTATTTCACATGGATGTGTACTGAGACTGCTTACCCTAATTTCTATGCGGATATCCCGAAATTAGCGCCGTTATTCCTGATACCGTTGTAAACATCTACTGTGACCAAGCAAAATCCCAACATAATGACTACGGAACGATAACGAAATTCACCTGGCTGGGGTGCGGCATAGCATACCATACTCTATAGCAAGCTTACAAGCACCAAGTGCTTGTCGGAGTTTCAGATCTCCTTACACCCTTGTCATGGATTAGATTCTTTCGATAAGATTAGATGAAATTGCTGCAATCATCAGTTCATTTCATGGTTATGCAACGGAGTAGTTGTTCCTGAAATCTATTGCATCTACAGCTGGCACTTGGTTTTCATATAGTAGCCATTCGAATGTAATGTGTAAACATGGTAATTAGACGAGTATTCGTTTGAAATTGATGTGTTCTCAAGGGCGCTTATAATGACATGTCCAGGGACTTGAAAATCTGACGAGTAGTTCCAAGCGATACCACCCACTCAAATGATCTGAAGGCGAGTTCGGGCTTATCCCGAGCTCCAGTCCCGAGCGACGCCCGGGTTATTCCCGGGCAACGACTGATGAGGACAAGGGCCAAGATTACAGGTTCTCCCGCCTCGCTAACATTAATTACCCAGAATAGATGTATATTGCGAGATGTATACGACACAGATATGGTCATGCTAAATTTTCCCACCCGCTACCACCGGAAATCCTAACTTTTACAGAGATGAAGTGTCTTGATAGTTTTGTAGCTGCCTATCACCGTTCGCGAAGCCTAGACTCCGTTATCCATATATCCACAGGTCGTATACTTTCAGGCCCGGGATTCATATGACGGCGGAGCGCGGCCAGTATCAAAGCTCAAATTTAAAAGGGACATTTCTGATGTGGTGATTTGTGAGGATTGGGATGAAGTAAGACTTTCATTTAGGACTTAGGGTGTAGGGCAAAACTATCATATGTAGGTAGCTTCCGAGCAACGAATAGAGCCTCAGACTTGTTACAGGCGCGTACGATTACTTACAGTATTTTGCGGCCACGTCCGACACCTTTCACCCGCGTACATGGCAAAAGAATGTGGACAAGCTCAACTCCCATAATCCACGCAACAACCACCCAATAGAGAGTATAAGCGAGTATGCGATATGATGAAGATAAATAATCTGTAACAATCCGCCTAGATTTGAGGGAGTCGATAAAAGAAATGGGTGAGAATGCATGACACAATTCCTCCCCTTTCAGCTTTGTTATCAAAAGTACTAGTGGATGCATTTTCATGTGGTGTGTACCGCATTTCATTTTACAGCTTATGTATTTACCACACATATTTTCTGCACCAATGCATTCCCCCACGCTAGAAATTGAGAAAGGAACCCATTAGTCCAATAGGAAGATATATCACCCTACTAATAGAAAGACATGCTTATTGTAGAGCATTACAGTGAGTGTGTTGTGGTTACCAATCACCCTGATGGGGAGTTGCATAAAATCGCCATATTAAGACAGGTTCACTTTGAAGTAAAGTTTGCCGCCAAGAGATACATATGGCAACAACTAATCATAAGACATCACCTTTTAACAACTTCTACTATTGTGTTACAGATGTACATGATGTTTGAGATCTGATACACGGCCGCTGCTGCAGGGGCTGATGTCTCGTCCATATACCTCGAGTCTTTCTCCTTCTCTTCAGTGTTCGCAACCGTCCCGTCCGTCCGGGATTGGTCAGGACGGGGACGGACGGCAAGAATCCGTCCGTCCGAGAGCAGGACGGAGACGGCGCCGTCTTTTTGAGGCTGGACGGAGACGGACGGAA
>Ga0307512_10004995_pt1 | contig 14137 bp, 12 predicted proteins | sample 14_EM_MG_FD_200267 | JGI IMG/M metagenome (GOLD analysis project Ga0307512, IMG submission 200267) | Populus trichocarpa ectomycorrhiza microbial communities from riparian zone in the Pacific Northwest, United States - 14_EM | ecosystem: Host-associated > Plants > Roots > Unclassified | place... | reverse complement strand
TCCGCCAGAGTCTCCAATTCGATGGCGAGACGTATTCATCTCTTCGATATCCGGAGCCTGTTTATGTCAATCTCCCCATGGGAAGGTTAAGGGAGGGTTACGAAAGAAGCACTGCAACAAGCACACTAACGGACTTCTATGATGAGTGCGAAAGCGAGACAGAGGGAAGCGCGGATTCGGAGTTGGGTCTGGTAAAACAACAACCACCACCGTCGGATCATCTCTTTTCCTTGAACAAAAAGAAGGCCATAATATACCTAGTGGCAGTTGCAGCACTATTCTCCCCGCTTTCTTCAAACATTTATTTTCCGGCTCTTCAAACTATCGCTAAGGTAAGTCTGACTTTATCCGGTCTATATTCCCACAATCTGACCCGTTTATAGGACCTCCATGTCTCGACAGCACTGGTGCAGACGACTGTCAGCTCTTACATGATTTTCCAAGGTCTAGCGCCTTCGTTCTGGGGTGTTAGTCTTAATCCTCAATACTCTCTTTGGTATCCTCGTTTCTAATACTCTGACAGCCGCTATCTGACATTAAAGGACGACGGCCGATACTCATTGCAACGTTCTCCGTTTACATCGGCGCGAATGTGGGACTTAGTCAAGTGCAGTCGTTTCCGGCACTATTTATACTAAGGGCTTTGCAGGCCATCGGTGGTGTCAGTAGTTTATCGATAGGTTCGTAGGCTGCATTTGATGAGCACCGGGAATGATGACGATTGAGATATTGACATACGGTATAGGAGCTGGAGTAGTCGGTGATATAACAACTAAGGCAGAAAGAGGAGGGCTGATGGGAGTTTTTCAAGGGCGTGAGTATATCAGAGGCACCAAGCTCACATTACTCCAGACAAGTGCTAATGCACTTTTGTGTAACAGTCCAGATGATGGGTAGATCTTTTGGCCCAGTACTCGGTGGTGTCTTATCCCAATTCGGTGGGTTTAGGTGAGTTATTATCCTGCCTTATGTCTGTGATCTCTAGTTAACCGCTGGTGTCCAGATCAATCTTTTGGTTCCTCGCCGGGCTTTCTATGGCTGTCATTGTGTGCGTCGTTCTGCTGCTCCCCGAGACTCTGCGACCCATTGCCGGCAGAGGAGAGGTTAGGACATCCGGAATCTATCGGCCGCTGGCCCTCAAATCTCCTCCGTATGCAACTGAAAGAACACCAGCCCCTGGTACGGCCAAAAAGGAAAAGCTTACATTGTCGGCGTTTACTGCGCCACTCAAGTTTGCTATAGAGCCGGATGTGTTTGCATCGTTGCTGTTTGGAGGTGTAGTGTACGCTGTGTATTCGATGCTGTCGGCCAGCACTACAGCTAGCTTACAGACGATTTATGGATTGAATGATTTGCAGGTTGGGTTGGCATTTGGAGCTAACGGTATCGGTTGCGTTCTGGGCTCCATCAGCACCGGCATCATTGTCGACCGCGATTACAGGAAACTCAAGAAAAAGCACGACCGGAAAATCAAGGAAGGGTTGATGCCGGCTGATCCGGATTTTCCTATTGAGAAAGCGAGGTTGCGTTCTGCATGGATCATGATCTTGATTTTTGGATTCTCAATATTTGGGTATGGATGGGCATTGGAAACAAGGGAGCATTTGGTGGTGCCACTGGTGTTTCAGTTCCTTGGTACGAACAGACAGGACTTCCCTTTGCGCGAAATTTGGCTAATGTGGGAATAGTTGGATGGGCGAGTACTGGAATATTTAATATGAACAGCACTCTTGTCGTCGACTTGTTCCCTGGCAAATCGGCCTCGGCTACCGCTGTTGTAAGTGTCATTCCTTCCTTCCTTCCTTCCTCAGTAGAACCCAGATGTTAACATCACTACAGAACAACCTAATTCGCTGTGGCCTCGGGGCAGTCGGTGTGGCTGTGATAGAACCACTAATACAGGCCGTCGGGTCGGGTTATGCGTTCTCGATCTTAAGCGCAATAACGTATGCTGCTAGCGCATTAGTGTGGGTCGAACTGAAGTATGGTGGGGGATGGAGGAGGGAGCGAGAGAGGAGACTCAAAATAAATGAAAATTAGATGCATATCACCCTATCAGGCTTGGCTTTTCGTAACTGTCATTATAGATTTAGAAGGTTTAGATATCCGTTCGTTTAGATATAGCTTTTTCATTTGGGGAATTTGGAATTTAGCGTTGCAGCGCTGGTTGGGGGTTATTTAGGAGCATAAAGGGTGTAGATACATAGTGTTTGTTCATCCATATTCGTCCTTATTAGTAATTAGGGAAATTGGATTCCAGCTTTGCTGGTTGATCGGTTGAGAGCATGCGAGTATCGTGATTGACACCTTCTGCCGCAACTTCGGTTCTCATAAGCGCCACCACGGTCTCTAGTCTCGTCTGAGGGCCATATAAACTAACCAAGCTCAGACTCGTGCGACCTAGCCTAAGCGCTTTGAAAGGCGTCTGTACTATCGAATTTCATAAATGCCTCTAGTAGCGCTACAGGCCGCTCTTCAGGCGAATAGTCATTAACGTTTAAGACGCAAGACCCCCGGAATTGGTAGAATTGTGACAAAATCAAGCGGCTATGTGTGTTTCTGCCATCTACAGCATTGCGGAAGGCTTGTTGGGTGATTTGAACTCAGCTCAAAGTAGTACCCAAGCCAAGGATGACTCGTTCATACCCTGCTTGGCCTCGCCCCGCATTACACTTTCGCAATCCGTTATCTCGAGAGGCCGTATCTACCCTATCTCTCGGTGCTTCCGGACTTCCTTCACTACGCTGCATCGTTATCGTGAATTCAAGAGCTACATCTCGACGATTGTGATAACAGACGTTGGTGTGCGATGTCTCTTAGATAGCAGAAATTGTGGAGAATGTTTAACCCCGGACTACGAACTATGTCTTAGGTTCAGGATTGTATGACTGGATAGGTTGTGGAGTGACAAGTCATGAAATGCGTGTTGGTTGTAACCGAGTGGTTGGGTTGTAACGCGGCGTTCCCCCACACGAAGCGAAGATGCGTGAGTTCAGGGAGTTTTGGGTGCGTCGGCTGTAAAAGCGAGTGAATACGACAACCAGTGCCCCCGTACTTGCAGTTGCTAGCACTGAGAATATTCGAGCTTTACAGATGTCTCCATCATATTTCACCCCAGGCAGATTTGAGTTAATTGGAGAATAGAATCAGTAAGAAAATCAAAAATATTTGCGACTCGAGTGAGAGCACATGATGTACTTTCGAGATGAATACGATGGGTTTATGTCCACAGTTTTTTGCCACACCTCTTAGGGCGCCGATCACATGACGAAATTAAGAAAAGCAGTAAAACTCGGCTATGAGGCCAGAAATACTGTAGTCCGGTGTCTCAAACTAGGTGCGAATAAAAGCCTTCCTTCGCAGAGAATTTTAAGAAATGAATTGCAACCAGATATAACTTTCTTGCCAAATCCTGCTCAAGGCAGACTGTTGTGTCATTACTGGAGGGGAAAGGGGTGAGTATGAGGTTTCATTCGGCTAATGAAGTCCACCACTATCCTGTGACTTGACAATATGCAATCGAGTCAATCCGTCATCACGTGGGTAACTATTCGCTCTCTTGCGCTGCATATTCTTCTGGGAGATATGAAAGTTGAGATTAGATGGATCTATACGATGAGATCGATTAGGTATATGGATACTAGCCGCTTAGAGCTAGAGGCGCAAAATTGACAGTGTGGGATTGGTGATTTGTTTCGAGAGTATGTGTTGAAGACCGTGAAATCCAGAACAGTTAGTTAAAACACGAATATAACGCTGCCTGTAGCAGTGCCGGCCTCGGGAAATTTCGTCTACTCGATGGATATTTGTTGACCGTGATATCACTCGAGCTGATAATTCACCGGAAGTCACAACAAATCACCCGCAACGACATATGTATAACACGGCCGCCATCCATTACGCACTTCAACCTTCTATTTGCTGTAGTTATATATAATTAGATGGAAGTTCTTGGATGGACCAGCGTATTGATTCTAAAAAAAATCAGATGACATACCTACCTATACCATATCTGCGCACCATTGCGTAGCACTTTCCGCGTATGAGGTTGTGACTGGATGTGGCGTTACTCTCTAGCCTTTGTGTGTAGGATGACATCGATAAGAGTATGTATTGCGTAGGTAGGAGGTTCTTGCAGTTCTCGCTTCAGGTTCAGGGTTTCCAGAAGAACCGCTCTAAACCATAACAGTAAGTTACACTACATGACAGAGTCTCGTATGGATCAGAATGCTGGGTGAAAATTTACTTTGAAACGTAGTATTTCTGATGTGGTTTTTTTGTTTTAATCATACTGTATTCACCCTATTTAGAGTATGACAGACCTCTAATCACCTCTGCCTCCGGGCAGGCCGGCTAGATGGCGAAGCTCTACTTATGCTACCCGTCATCCCCTCTGACAAAAGAAAGCAAAAGATTGATGAAAACAAAAGAAACCCAAAAGAGAGACTACCGAACATCACTCCTCCAATCGCTTGGGCGGGAACTTCCCGACATCAGTAGCCGCCAGGAATTTCTAATATGGTTCTGCATCCGTACCGCGACTAGCCTCCTCCTAACCACTCCCCAACTCTAAGTACATATCTACGTACAGATGGCCTTTCGAAGCCCGATCAAATTTTGTGGCAAACACCATAATCCAGGATCATTTTGATCACCGTGACTAGGCCACCAATGCTAGTGAAAGACATAGTTGCGTAAACATGCAGCTGCAATGTTCTGATCACAGCAATGACATACGGCTACTGGACTTGTCGATAAACAACATTGCCGGGATTGATAGATATCCCGAAATCTGCCCCGAAATAATCTATAGCATAATCCACACTCGTTAGCTTGTCGCGCTTTTGCTTTGTTTGAAACCAGATATGACATATTATGATGAATGGGGGTGCGAAAAGGACTCCGAAACTAACCCCGAATATGACTCCAACAAGGACAACCACGACCACAGCAATGATGAGACTAACTATCAGCATCTAAGTTTATGAAATGAGTTAGGAATTACCCGCTTTCGGGATCACTTCTAAAGTTAAGGAACGTAGTCTGTCAGCCTATAAGGAACGGTTAACCTACCGATATAGTTAATACAGTGAAAAGGATCCCTGTCATAAGGCAACTTGGCGATTTATTCAACAACCTCTTACACGAGTCTTGCATCACCGCAAAGCCTTTAAAACTTTTTTCTTCGCAGTCGGGTTATGATCGAAAGCAGAAGGGTCGATCAGCACTGTACCTACAGCCCCATGCATGACTGCCTCAGGTGGAAGATCGCTGCAATCCATGACTCAATAAGCTGCTGGTCCGGATCCATGTCAAGTTTGCGAGTATGCTTTAGATGCATCAAGTGTAGCGCCGGATACTGAGATTCGCAGAGCAAAGCAATCAGGTTGAGGAGGGACATCAGGTATGGAATAACAGTGAATCAAAATGCCGCGTAACCGTACCGCTAGATCTGAAGTCCACGAGCATCGTACAAGCCTTTTGCGCCGAAAACAATCTGAACTATGGCGGCCAACGTTTTCATGATGCTACGATTGTTGGCGATGTTGAAGCCTGGCTGTGAGACGATGTTGAAGCCTGGGTGCGGGTCGATGTTGAACGTAGGGCATATATCACTCGGAACGTTTACGAGTCAGAAGTGATTGCCTTTTCGGGGTGGTTTTGAAAAACCGGAGGATAGCTTGGCACATGATGCTTTCCATGGATCGTCTTTATAGATGTGTCTACCTCAGACCGTGGCAATCCACTATGTGCAGGTGCGCGGACAATTTCAAGTACTCAGGCAGCACTCCCGGCTTTGGTATATCGTCAATATACTCTCTGCTATTTAACGATACGGTTTTAAAGTATGTGAGGCTGAGCTACGCGTATATGTATCACCGCAGAATGTCCGCGTAGTTACCCAATAAACATTACTGAAGAACTAGGGTGGGAGCACATTTCGTGAAGCAGGTTTTCCTTTTCCTTTCCTAAAAGCAAATATGCATGCATATTTACCCAATCGAGAAAGTAGCTGCTAAAGTCTGTCAATAACTGACAAAAGAAACCCTTTAATATGATTTACTCCGCAGTAGAATGTCAAACTTGGGAACTGAGGATCAGCTCTGTTTCGTTTTCTTAGAGCTGATCCCCCGGTTTTGGAGTACGTTTGGTTGAGTCTTTGTTTTGTGGTATTGAGGTTTCAACGGATTCCTTTGTACAGCCTCTAGTTACAACAAAACTACTTCATACCGCTACCATTTATAGATAGAAACGAGTGTTCTTCCAGTGATGGTGTCCTACAACATAGACCTGGGCTGGGTTCTAGGCGGTGGTTGCTTCAAGGTAGTGGCCATTCTCTTTTGCCGCCGCCCTGTTCCGCGTGTTCTGTTCCCATTTAAAATCTGTTCTTTCCGGCCGTCTCGGCCGTGTGTTCTTGGAGGCTGACCCTTCGTTAGAAAGGTGTATTCAAAGACAGCGGCCACCGATGCAAATCCAGGCAGCCAAAATCCTAGATCTTGAGCGGTTTGTAGTTGCCCAGGCTGTGTTTTTTTTTGGGTTTAAACGACGATAACAATACTGATATGGAAGGCGAAAAATCTCACCAAAAATGCGAAGGACCAGGTGAGAATTCATGAATTAATAAACTACTCGTCGGATTTTCAATTCTCCGGACACATCATTATAAGCGCCCTTGGCATCACATCAATTTACAATGGCTACTCATCTAATTACTATGACTACAAATTACAGTCAAATGAGTGCCAGCTGTAGATGCAATGAAGTTCCGGAACAACATTATGCTACCATGAAATGCACTAGTGATTTCAGTAAGGTGGGCATGCTCGTAGCGAGGTTTCGATATAATATAATCTTATCAATTCAATGACAAGGGTGTCCGGAGACTTGAGTACTTCCTATGAATTTCTTCCGACGGCTGTAATTAGAACTGCTCAGCTTGCTAGTAGGGAAACTTTATGCATATGCGAAACCAGCTGGTGACAACTTTTACATAGATGCATGGGAAATGAGGCTGACGACTATTCTTAATAGTCCAATCTGTATGAGGATGCATAACCACATTACGGAGTATTACACTTTGGGCGTACTATTTTACCTGCTTTGCCCTCAGGCATTCAGTTTCCAGATCAAGCTTGTACTATTTGGAACCCCGGTGGTGGGGTCTTCGCTCGGGAGAAACTCGGTAATGTATTACTGCATGAATACCAGACCAATAAATTGACTGTGCATGTATTCCAAGATCCCCAGTCAGTGATCTCCGCTCTGATAAAGCACGCAGTGTTCTCGGCAAATAATGATTATTACGTCTTATTAACTTCCGCTCTGGCTGGCATGGCCTACTATCCCGAAATGTAGGTTTGAGAATTTTACCCTATGTCCCCGTCCGGGACTCCGACGGTCCGCCCTCAACGACGATGCTAGCGTTGGCCCCGAGGAACTACAATAGGGATGTGCAGTGAGTTGCAAAAGGGGTTCCTTGAACACCTCTTAGGCTGATTCTGACCTGGTGTACTTTATGACAGACGGTGAAGGGCACAGAATGATAATATTCAAACACAACGAAGGCAGAAAGTTAGCAAGGCTGGCCAATCCCGTGGCATGATCTAATCTAATCGAGTCATAATCTGAAGCGACAACTAATTCGATTCGCGACTCGGCTACACATCTCATCACCACTCCCTCCGCTCTCCTCTCCCTCCGTTCCCGCGCGCACTACCCCACTTCCTCGTGACATAGGCACCCCTCCCCCGGTGCTATCGAATGCGACGCACTCAGCCGTGACCATGTAGCTCCCGAGGAGCCACGCGACTTCACGACTCTCCAATTCGCGCTCGTTCAACTGCTCCCACGCCCTTCACCCCCATGCCGATGCCAGCGCCTCGATAATCCCCGACTCAAACTTCCCTAGTGTCCTCGCCGTAGCCCACGACGCGCTCTGTTGCGACCAAGTAGCTCTCGACGCGCAATAATATCGACTCTTCCTCAATCACCTCCTGGCGCGACTCCTGGATTTGGACGCCCCCAAGCAGTCAACTTCAACGGTGTGAAAAATGGAAGTGGAGCTACGGAAGCGGATGTGCTGGGCTGGTACGGGACGTAGTTGCAGGCGGCGGCGGCAGGCGACCTGTGCTTATAGCTCTGTAAGATCATCAACGGCACCCCCGAGTTTACAGAATGCACAGGTCTTGCGATTAACTTAGTACAAGTGGCTGCTAGTACCGGTATTGTCGGAGAGTCCCGAGAGAGAGACGGCGAACTCATGGAGGTAACCATCAACTGACATCCTGATGGACGAGATGATGATCCCGCCGAAACATCCGTTATTGAGGATGATGAATCCCGGGTCGAAAGAGTAGGACACAGTGCATTCGCTGGTGAGGCTCCGGGTAGAGCGAATCCTGGGGACAGTTCAGTCTGTTCAACGGTTAACAATGAAACGGACATTGAAGTGTTTGGGGGGTCCAGTGGTGCCTGTTTGTCAGCGGAAGCTGCGGACGGTTATCTAGAGTCCTTCCTAGGCTGTTTTATCTGTCCTACTTCGATTGTTGAAACTTCTGAGAGCGTTTCAAATGGATGATGGATAATGCGAGTGATAACATCATGATCTCCCGGGTGTTCATTATTTTGAGAATCGAAGAGCGTACCTTAGAGACTCGTCTGCTTAATACAACCCAGGGTGCTTCCTCTGTTCACGAGTGTAGTCAAAGCACTTCGATTACCAACCGCAAACACAAGGCAGCCTAATCGAATTTTTATCCTTCCCCGCATTGCCATCTAACGTTTGTCATTAGCATCACCACTTCGCCACACTGCTGATTTTGCAATTGCTCATTTGCGGGATGATGTAGCCCAGGTGTAATTCCATCTTGTAGTTTGCTCTTTGGTGGCTGTTGGTTGTTCTCGGGTTTTTGGTATTGCATGTTGGAGTTGCTAGCCATTCTCTGCCGCTGTATTCCGCGCCGTTTGACGTTCCATTATCAATGGTTTTTGGCAATCAAGCCAACTTCAGTCCATGCCACGGGGGGCATGTTAGGTAGAGAACACCTCCGGCGGTTCTCTCATATCCATCGGTGGGGTACCCCAAAAACATGCAAAGATGCTTTCGAAGGTTGGACGATGCGAGTGATGCTTGATGATGTCAGCCTTGCCCGTCTGCTTCTTCAATCTAATTGAGGGAGTTTACTTGAGAAGTCTGAAAACAATGCCTTCGTTCTAGAACATATTTACCCTATCAACGCGCCCCGATCTTGAGGCTGCGTTGTGGGGTAGTTGAAGTCTCATGCGAGGTCCCCGTGGACGGATGCCAGTAGTCACAAGTCCTGACGTTCACTCTGGCTTATGCTGATGATCTAGGGTTTGTTTAGCAGGGGTTCGTGAGATTTGGAAGGCAAAGGCAGATGCCTCTGCATAGGGATTGTTGATTTCTCCTATGCCGCCCACACTAGTTAGATTCGGAGGTGGGATCTATCATTCTTTTTGCCCTCTCTGCCATTTCTCGCCGACTGGGTTTAAGCCAATACCATGCGTAATCATTTTTGTTTGTTGCATAGTATCTAAAAACATCTTGTGCCGGAAAAACGTTCTACATGCCAGAATATGTCAGTAGTTCACGCATAGGCAAGTATCCACATTCCCGAAGATCTGAGACATTGGATTCGGGAAGCTGCGGAGTTGGACAACGCAGCTGTCGGACACTGGCGCATATTGCTCGACGTTGAAGTAGTTCTGTCAAGACAGTGCCGAGCGTGGGGTTCGTAAAACAGAGGTGCACGGGTCTTGGTCGAGTTGCGGAATCAATCGACGTGGGAGCGAATAAGCGACTTAAGATTTGCAATTACTGCAAGTAAGGTGGCGTATCGTGGTGGCGTAGATTTGTGATGTTGAGGTTGCAAAGGTAGTCTCGTTGGTATAGCCGTCTGGTGTTTAGAATGTTGAATGGTAGTGGCTTGGGCGCTGGCATCCTTTTTACGACGACTATTGAAAAACGGCAGCGGTGTGAGCAATGCATCTCTTTGAAGACAGGGCGGAGTGATGCATTAGGAGGCTCTCATCTACAAGGTCCTGCTTTAAAGCTCCCGACGTCCGATTTCGTTTGAGTCTCACTGCATCGAACACACGTGCATCGACCAAGGATCTACCTCTCACACCGCCGCCCACGGCGTGCCATGCCACAAACGCTCGACCTCACCAACCCTCATCCACGCCAACTCACCCACCGCATCGTGGCTACTCAGCGCGGTCACCCCCACTCCTCCTCCATTAAACCAGGAACGCTAAGTAGTGCTTGCCTATGTAATGGCACATTTTTGCCGAGATCTGGCTCTGCTTACTTTCCTGTGGGAGCAAATTTGCCAGTGTCGCTTTGGATCTTGATTTTCTTCCATCTGTGCACAGGAAAAGTGACAGTATGAAGGAATGGCTGATGCCGCGGAGATTGTCGCATCCACTTTCTGGTCCTACGTGATTTCTCATGTAAATCCTGAGAGATAGTCACGGAGTTTGTTGATCTGGAGGGTGGAGGTTGAACGGGAAACATTCGAAAATAGCGTGACAACTGGTGACATCGAAGTTAGGTTACACAGCGCCTAGACATTCTCGACCCGTCTTAGCGGCACCCCCATTCTCAATGTCAACGTACCGTCCACAACCATCCTCTTCAGCAACACCTCCGACAACACACCACACCACCTTTTAGTTTTGCCAAGACCGATTTTATCCAATCAAGTTTGACATCGCGAGAAAATTTTTGCTTCGGTTTTCAGTTGAACGAACTTCAACCGCCTAGAAGCAGCAACGATGAGCCTCTTCGGAGCCAGAAAGTCAGTCTCGCTCAAGGAAAGCTTGGCGAGAGCGAAGGAAAATTTGCAGCAGAGGGAGACGGCGTCGCCTTCAGTTACAAGCTAAGAAAGTAGCCACATCGGTGGCCTACTCGATAAGATTACCGGACCACTTACGGTGTCTGATGAAGATGGAGCTACCGTTTCAGAAGTAGCCCGTGAGGAGAAGGAATTTTTTGGAACAGCAGAGTACGAAAGACTCAGGGCTGAAGAGAAAAATGAAGAGTTCGAGTACGGAGTTCATAAGGCCCGGATCGAAGATGAGTTGAGGAGAGCCGAGGATAGTCAGGCAACCTCCAGAGTGGACACGGGACAACTCCCCAGTGACCTAGGTGAAATGAGAGCGTATTCCGACCTGACGGGAGTAACTGGGGTTACGGGAGTCTCACGATACAGGAGCGACGATTCTTCTGAACTGTCGCCACCACCATCCACGACAAATTACGGGGGAAGTGAGATTTCCTTCCCATCGCAAACACCAAGGGAGAGGGTTCAGTCCCCTTTGCCATCTACGAATTATGAGGGAAGCCTGATGGGCCTACCTCTCAGCGCTTTGAATGCCATTACGGACGATCCTTTTTCGACTCCCAGGGCAAGTGCTGGAATTATTGCACGCAGGTATATTCAGTCGGAGGAAAATGCCAGTCAATACGCCGAAAAGGAGGGGGGAATGGAAGAGACCCGGAAAGTCTACACACCCATTCCGAGAAAATTTGAAGCTAGCGATAGCAGCGACAACGAAGATGATATGATGACGGAGGTGGAGTGGAGGGATGAGTCGCCCTACATGACGCCAATGAAGAAAGGAAAAAAGCGCAATAAGGGGAAGGGGGTAAAGAGGCCGGAAACGCCCGATCAACCAATCCCGAATATGCCGCAAACGCCGAGTAGGAGAAGGGTAGAGGCTGATTGGGCCAAGCCTGCAGAGACTTTGACGAATGAGAATGGGCCAGTTAATCTGGAAGCTTTTGTTGGTGAGTATCTTCGGAACACTAATGGGCTGAGGGATTTTATGGCCACAAGTCAGCTACATGATGAGCGGTATGATGAGTGGTGCCTAAAACAGGCGGAGTTTATGGCGGCAAGACAGAATCACACTGATGCTGCAGTGGGATCGACACGAAAAATAGCTCAAAGCATATTTGATGAGGTGGAGTCAGAGAGGGAATATGCGAGAGAGAGGGCGGAAAAACTCGACGAGAGGTTGAGTAAGATTGAAAAGAAATTAACTAAAATCGCCCTGGTGAATATGGCTAAAACGATTGAAAATGCATTGAGTGGATGTATGGAAAAAATGATTGATCAGTTGACGGATAGGGTGGTGAAGAGGTTTGAGGATGCAGCTGAAGAAGATAGACAAAGGGGAGAAATCCGAAGGGGGAAACAGGTAGAAGCCACCCCTGAGGATCGTCAAGATATGAGTGACGTGGAGTTTGAGCCAGGGGCGACCTTTTCCGCGGAGGAAAATGAGAAGGTAGCACTGGTGCTCGAGCAGATGGAGGTGGAGGATCAGGAATTGGAGGCATCCAAACATGCACCAATTATCCCACCGGGAGGGAAAAAGCAGGAGTTCCCAAGGTTCACCCCGAGTGGACAGGTTACAATTGCGAAGAGGCCGGTAGTACCAGCAGTACCGGAACAAAATAAGAAGAAGGAGGTGAAAAAACCGGAGGTGAAGGAAATACCAAAGGGACCGAAGGCTGGGGTTAAGAAGCCGGATGTTAAGAAACCAATACAACAACAACCGGCAAAGAAACCGGAAGAAAAGAAGAAGGAAACGTGGGCGCAGAGGGTGGGCGTGCCACCACCACCGAAAAAGCAACCCGAACAGCGACAACAACAACAACAACAATCGGGACAGCAGCAGAAGAAGAAGGGGGATGGTTTCGTCGAAGTAAAGAGGAATCAGAAGAAAGAGGAGATGAAGCCGGTCCCCCCAGGACAAAATTCGATGGAGAAGAGGAGAGTCACCTTTAAGAGGGATAATGGCCTCCCCCTTTCTCAGAAGAAAGATTTGGATATTTCGTCGGAAGTGAATAGGGCACTTTTTGAGGCGAAGGTCCCACATTTTATTCGCATTCAGGGAGTTACGAAGAACACCCGAGGATGCTTGTCTACGATTACGACCCCCGCAGCAACGGCCGAAATGTTGATTCGGTATAGGGAAATCGTAATTAAAGCAGCTAGGAAGGTGGACGTAGGAATTGTGGACATCGAGACAAATGAACTCTGGGAGAGAGTAAAAATGCATGGTGTCAATTTTGATAGGTATTTGGGGAAGAAGACCGGGGGAGGACTTGAAAAATTGAGACAGGAATTGCAGGCTGAGAATGAGGGGGTTGTGTTGCCCCTCGCTATCAACTGGATTGGAGGACCAAAAGATGTGCCGAAAAAGAAGGCGGAGGGAAAGAAAGCATCTTCGGTTGTGTTTGCGGTCAAAGGAAGTAAAATGGCCGAAAAAGTTTTGAAGGGGGGTTTGAGGGCGGCAGGAATGAAGTATGATGTGGAGAAGTTTGTGAATGCCGGACCAGATTCCTTTTGTGGTGTGTGCAGCAGATGGGGACATGTTGATGCGAAATGTGGATCCTTGAAGATGGCGGCGTGCATGTTGTGCGCGGGGAGACATCTAACCAGAGATCATAAGTGCAATGTGGTAGGTTGCAAGGTTAATGCAGGACAGAACTGCGCCCATAATGTCGACAAGTGTGTCAACTGCAAGGGAAACCATATCGCGAAAGCCAACTGTTGTGTTAAGAAGCAGGATGCTATTAAAGTTGCGAGAGAGGAAAGACGTACCTGGAAGGAGAGAGAGGGGGAACGTCGAAATATTACTACGGATCAACAGAAGAAGCCGGATCAGACAGAGGATGGGGGACCATCGACTGCAGATGCGGAAAAGAAGGCTCAGAATGATGAGCAAATTGAAAAAGAGCCGGAAGTCCAAGTTGTGGCAACACAAGAGACGGAAGGAGAATCTTCTAACGCAGGGACCCAAGAAACCCCCATGAAGTCATGGTGAAATGCGTAATGCATAACTGTGGACGGGGGTATGAGGCGACTATGGGAGTGTTGGAAACAGGAATTGTTTGGGGGGCTGATGTTGTGATGTTGCAAGAACCGTATGTGGAGAGAGAAGGATACAACATCAGTCACCCAGGATATAGATTGGTTAGGGGAGGACGAACCATGACAGCAATAAGAAGAGATACACATCTGGAGTTTTCGGAAGTGGATAAGGGGGGAGATGGAGATGTACAGGTGTTTGATATAAGATACCCGTCGGGTAGAAAGATGAGATT
>Ga0307512_10004994_pt1 | contig 14144 bp, 18 predicted proteins | sample 14_EM_MG_FD_200267 | JGI IMG/M metagenome (GOLD analysis project Ga0307512, IMG submission 200267) | Populus trichocarpa ectomycorrhiza microbial communities from riparian zone in the Pacific Northwest, United States - 14_EM | ecosystem: Host-associated > Plants > Roots > Unclassified | place... | reverse complement strand
TCACCTCAAGGAAAGTGCTCAAGAGGCTTGTGGGAGAAAGGAATGGTGATAAGCGTTTGAATGAATCGGATGCACCAGTTGTGTCGATTGAGACCCGAAAGGAGTCTAGTTGATGCTCCCCTTGATGGGTATCTTCAAGATCTCCAGTGAACAAGCGGTGAAATAGGACCGAGACAATCGATGGATGGGTGAATGGATGGAGGGAGGGAGGGAGGGGAGGACCGTTCTTTTCGACCTCTGAACCGACTGTGGTGGAGGTCGTGGGTTACCGTCACCAACGTGATCGAGTTTCGAAATCCCGTTCCGTCCCGTCCCTCCTCTTCCTCAAAACTCCTCACTTCACAACAACATCACGCGAAAGATAGAGGTGGAGTAAATCCATGGGGATATCGCCGATTCCTCCATCTCATCAATTGCAATAGACAGAGCCGTCATCCTTCACAGGGTTACATACCCGACCAACGTAAAGTGATTGACCAATATCTCCCATCTGTTACTGGAAGCGGTGGTGCGTAACAACAAAGATTCAGCGGAATTGCGAACGTAGCTGGAACTCCAGGCGAGAACGCGAGGGCTCCATGCGGTCGTGCTTCCTGCAACAAAGACGTGGCTTTTTCCACCCCCACTTTTCCGTCATTGGCTTCCGACCAGGCGGAAGACAATTCGCTGCCGCGGATGAAAAGGGGCCTATATATGATATTTCCTTCAGCACCCTATTCTTCAATCTTTATGATGTCTTCGAGGGTCTTCGCCATGTTCCGGATGATCGTTCTCCTAAAGCCGCCGATGACCGGTTGGCGCTACCCCTAAGTGCTTGAATAGCACACTCGAATACGAATAAGCGATCACGACGGATAAACTTTGTCGACATGTCACCGGGGACGCCTGCGTATTGAGTTCCCACGACCGCTCGTCTTTGATTCCGCAGGCGTGGAACATATGTCTTACGTCAACTACTACCGATAAATAGGAGTCCGAGACGGGCCGCGGGACGCCTTGTTGCTACCCCGAGACGGAAGACTTGTGGTTCGCGAAGGAGCTTGCTAGGTCCTAGGATTTTACTTGAACCTGTAAGCATACATTAGAGAGGGGATGAAATTTTGGGACATCTCCACACAGTAGATTTGAACTACAGAAAAGCGGGGTAGCTGCATTGAGTTAAAAATGCTGCGCGGGTACTACATGACTGCCGACTGTCCTCGAGACCAGGTACTTCGTTAGAAGAGTTGTATGCTGAAACAGCATCCTCTAGATAGGCGGCGCACATAAAGCGAGGCGAAGGTCTAAGCGGACCATGGATCTGATTCCGGCAATAAACCTGTAATAAACAGTACGAGATATACGAACGAAAGACGGGAAACATAAGTATACTACTGACGTGTATAAGATGCGGAACGGCTCGAGCACGATGCCAAGGATACGCAGTGAGCACGAATGATTCTGAAACCAAAAACGGTAGGCATCCAGCTCAGCCCTCGCGGGGTGGGCGCCTCGGACGGGTGTCTTTGGGAGGCCGTCTGCCCTGTCATTTGCATGAGACAGCGTGTGGTAGCGGTAACCCTCCAATGCACCCTCCAGGTTACAACGGGTAACGAAAAACCAGAATGTCCCCAGGTGTCTAATCGGGCTTCCCCTCTCGTTCGACGCTGCGGGTTCCGGAGGCAAAGGACCATGGGACCCAAGGCCCGTTACCCAGTGAAAAAAAAACAGAGTGTGAGGAAAATAACGAGTGAAGACCGGATTCCTTTCAGCCACCCGAAAGGTAAGGGCGGGGGTGCCACCTTCCTGTCCATTCACCCCCGTGTTATCAGTAAACTTGCCGTTCCAAGCACATGGATAACGGTGTTATTTCGGGGCGTACGAGGATCTCGGAGGTGTCCGGCAGTTTCATGAGCTCCTCGTGTCAGCACCTTACCGATAGATCGCTGGGGTTGACCCAAGTGCTTCAGCGAGGACCAGGTTGGGTAGCCATTCACCCATCGTTACCATGGGAATGACATTCGGGCCCTGCTTGCAAGGATACGGAGAATTCCCAGTGGACATCTGGAGTCAAGGTATGGGCGTGGGTACAAGCTGGAAGCGACCCACCTTTAGCCATTGATGGTGCGCAGGGATCAGGCCAAGTAGTAGGGGGTCGTTTCAGTCTTGCGCCCTCCTCACGAACTTTACGCTCCACACCCGAGAGAATCAAGCCCGAAGCATGCTACGTCGGACCTTCGTCGTACCACGAGCAGGATGTCGATTTAAATCCTCTGGTGAGCCTTCGAGTCGTTTATTAACTCGTACTTCTTTTGGTAGGCTCTTGAGTACCATTATGAATCACTCCATCGAAGCAACCTCGAGGATCAGGCCTCTCCGGAGTCGGACCCGGGCTTACACCAAGGCCACTCACTTCTTGATCCCCACCAACCGCCCCCCTCGAGTAGCGCCACCCGAGCTTAACCGAGGCTTTTTTGACGAAAGACTGGATACAATTTTGCTAAGCGGTCGGGTAGTGCTGCGTAGGAGGGGGGACGTTTTGTTGATGGCCCTGCACATCAATCCAAACAAAGTGGGGGTGCAACCAAGTATTTTGAGCTAAGGCCTCCTTGGGAATTTGGGGTGGATTTTCCCTGGCCTTGATGCTCTTGGTCAGGTTTCGGGCAAAGTGGGGCAGTCATCCGGCGCTACATATGTATTACGGAAACGTCCTACTCAGGGTATATCCTTATCTTGATATATATCGATCGATCTCGTCTTCTAAAGTTGTTTAAATTTAGAGTCTCTGTTCAACGATCTCATCGTGACTGAATGTGCCAGCGCATCTGTCGTCACTGTCATCGTCTGATCCGTCTCAATACCGTTCAATGGTCCTCATCCAGTACTGCTATATGCATCACAGGCACGTCCTACTCGGCGTGAGCGTCTGCGTCTGAAATCTGACATTTTTCGTACACCTGACCGCGGTTCACTTCACAATGCGCAGGCCGGCTGATTTACACTACTCACCGATCTCGCTTCGTTTTTACCTAGCCATCATCAAAAATCCATGGGCCATCAGACGTGATGGCGGCTAAAGGTGAACCGGAAGCGTCTCGCCTCAAAGTGGTGATATTCTTCTCCATTTCGGTGAACAGCGGCTGACGGTGACCCCATCTTGCAGTTATACCAGGTTTTTAGGGGGATACAGGATCATCACAACGCGGATGTTGTCCGCAGATCCTCAGAGCTGTCAATAGTCACTTCAACGTTCCTCAGCTCACCTACCTCCCGATAACTGATGCTTCGGCTTGGGTTGACCTGGGCAAATGTCTTAACAAACGACAATTCTGGTCATGTCTGGCCAGAGGACTATGGCTGGTCCCTATTCCGGCAAGACCTCAATCAATCGAATTTTGCTACTACTCGTTGGGACGCCCCCCCTGGAGTGCTGGTCACCGATGCGCCACTAAGATATGTGGATTTCTCGCTGTAGAGGTTTGTATGGGTCAGAAACCTCCGGGCATTTCGCGCATGACTTTATTGCTTGTGTGTGCATCGTGGGGGAGAAGCCGGGGAATAATCAGGGACTCGACTTTACGGTTCAGCGCGAGTTCTTCTGCCGTGATGAAGTAATGAACGCGCCCGAGGTCCTAGGATTCTTCAAGGGCTTTGCGAATAGAGAGGAGAGATTGGCAGAAGCGAGCGACCTCATGAATTTTTGGGCCTGCGTTCAAACTTGATCTTTTCCCCACAACTGATGGTTACGGTGGTGGGTATCACCTGTTCGCCAACTCAAGTCATATATGCGGCAGCCGATTTCCAACCCGCGATTACATCGAGATCTTTCCTTTGCTTCATTTGAATTAATGTAGGAACCAAAAAAAAAACACGGCCCAAAAAACGAAGGTTCGCCAGAGGATTTAAATTCGACATCCTGGCCAGGGCACGACAGGAGGCCAGATGCTCAACACAATTGGGACTTGATGGTCTCAAGTAACCATCGATCACCAGGTGAGAAATACATCAGCAAAACCGCCCCCTCTACGTAGCGCTACCCAACCGCTTAGCAAAACCCCATTCAGTTTTTGGCACTAGTGCCGACCGGTTTTGTCAAAAAAGCCTTGGGTAAGCTCGGGGGGGCGGGTTTGCTGATGTAATCAGGAGCGCCGGCAAGTGACATTGCCCACGACCGGTGCAGCTAGTCTTCAGCAAGGCTCGCGGCGCCGACTCAATGCTTGACACATACTTTGACTCACACGTACGAAGCCCTTTCCACGTGTTCGACTTATCGACAACAAAACATCAGTGTGATAGCCAATTGGCAAGTGATCGATTGATCGACATTCGAAAGTTCTAGCCTTGTTAGAGGGTACGTCCTGGAACCGAGGGTAGCCATGACCGCAACGGCCAGGCCAAGGTGACTGATGCCTAGGGGAGTGTTTTTAAAGCCCGTGAACACAATAGTCGTGTGAACTCAACCCACCTCTGTGAGGACATGGCGCGTAGATATCCTGGCCACCCCCAGACCTCTCCCACCATGATCACAGAAAAATCCGCTATCTCATCCAGCTGGGATGTGAGTCGGGTGCGTAGTGAGTCGTTGAACAGCTCCTCTGGGCAGGATGCTAGGCCACTGCTTCAGGCATTCCTGAAACTTAAGAATCATATCTCGGTGATACGGCAGTTGGCGATAGGAGAGCAGGCGAAGTTATTGGAAATCATTTACCAGGTTAGTGCTATCGCTGCCACCCGAGATTCTTCCGAAAACTGATTGCCATGGGTAGGCTGCGCCCACCGACCTCGCAAAAGACCTGAAGTTCTTGGCCACCCTGGGGGAGATCTCCAGCAACACCGGACTACTCCCCAACTCGGTCGGATTGTTTCGAGGGATCGAGAAACGCAGAGAAACTTTTGTGGCATCGGATGATGTCACTGAAATCTGGCGAGGCACTTTGAACAACAAGCCAGTGGCCTTCATTGCCTTCTGCATCGATACTCTTAAGGAACTCCAGGAAGCAAAGAGGATCCTTTGGAAGCTTGTACCCATCTGGAAGAGACTAGCTCACGAGAACGTTCTTCCGTTCCATGGCGTTGACATCTCAATATCCCAACTCGCTCTCGTCTACGACTGGGGCCACAGTGGAAACATCATGCAATATCTCGAATATCACCCCAACGCTTCGAGGCCAGAACTGGTAATTGTTCTTCTCTGCTTCGTACACAATCCATTCCCTCGTTATCCTCCAAGTTGCTACAGGTTGCCAAAGGACTTCAATACCTCCACTCTCTCGAGATTGTTCACGGGAATCTGAAAGGAGTGAGTGGCGTGTCTCCCTAGACCCAGGCCATACCGATGACGAGATCTATTTAGGCCAATGTGGTGATATCCAGGACAGGAACAGCCCAGGTCGGCTATTATGGCCTGAGTCCCATCATCTCGAATCCAATCTTCACGATTGAGACATTAGTATCTCCTCGGTGGCTGGCCCAGGAGATCATAAATCCACCCAGTTCCGAACAAATAACCGCGTCCAAATCCACCGACGTCTTTTCGTTCGCGATGCTTGCCGTGGAAGTGTTCAGCGGGAAAGTTCCATTCTGGAGCATGACGGACAGATTTGCCGCCGTTCAGGTTGCTAAGGGGGGGAGACCTGCCAAACCACAGGCTGCCGAACAGCTCGGGCTTAGTGAGGAAATATGGGAGTTCATTGAGAAGTGTTGGTCTGAGATTCCCAGCGAGCGGCCGACGATCGATGAAGTGGTCACGGTCTGGGAAGGGTTTGTCAACGGGTATGTCGTTGTCCCTTTCGGGTTGTCCGCAAGCTGATGTATCACATCCAGTGACAACAGTCGCACTTGAGTGTCAAAGGCGTCGGGCTTGCGGTCATGTGCTGAACTGTTGGAAAGCAAAGCCTTCGTCTTACAGGATGCGGTTTTGTTGTCTCTTGTAACTACTTATTGATCTGGTGCAAGACGACGTGTCCGTTTTTCTCGTGGTTCTCCGGTCGGATTCTTGATCTGTATCTGCATCGTTGTTACGACTATATCGTGGGGGATTGTGTGTACGGTAGTTGAAGCTTTAACCTCTAATCAAAGTGCTCGACCTTCCTCAGAATGATTCTCATCTCTCGGGTCTCCTCTCCTCATCCTTCACGATCCTCTTCTTTATCCCCCCTTCCCATCGCCGATCTCCTCCCCAATCTTCTCGACGACAGTGACAATCTTACTGGTCCTTCCGAACCGACCTGTCTGCTGAGTAGCATGTGTATTTCGACTCTGCCCTCCCGCGCGCCCATGACGAACACATTTTTCCAGCTCATCAGTCTCCATATAATCGATTGCGAGAAATCTACTAAACTTAGCGGCCGCCGATGGACAAATGCACCGAGCTGCGACGGTCGCGGAGGCGGTGCCACCTTGATCTATACTCATGTTTGCATCCACAGGATTGACCCCTCTGAGCGTCGTCTCATTTGCAGAGATGACCAAGCTCGTCATCCCTCGGATTCATGCATGGTGGCCGGCGTTGTACAGAAAAGTAGAAAAGAGGTAGCCTGTAGTGAGGAAAGGGTATACATAACCCCAGCTAGACCCGAGGCTGACGGGAGTCGCGTCTGATCGCGCTCCCGGACTCGGAGGGTACCGCCGCGCTAGCTGATATGGTGGAGCTTCGACATAAGTTGTTGATAACGGCGACGGTCAGGGAGGCCTCTCACTGTGGTGTGGCTGAAACGTATATCGCTAAGCCGCCGGAAGGCAAGGCGGTAGTCTTTCTCCCTTCACAATTTAACCGTACTAACCGCCCCATCCGTGTAGGTCATCGAACAGTTGAACCGCAATAAGCACGAGAAATCTGGCATGATAAGTTCCCCTACGCCCCTGCGACGAAACAAACCGCATCAGGGCCAGTTTTCTTCGAACCCACTTCTATCCTCAAGTCGATAAGGATCATGTCTTCAATTGTCGTTTCCCTCTCGTCCAAACCAAACTTCACAACCACCCCAACAGCTTTCGCCTCTCCCAATATTCTCGAACTCAAGGAGTTGTGGCGAGAAATCTAGTCCGACGATGTAGAAAACTCTTGGCCCACCCAGCCCCACTTCTCAGCTCCGAAAGGAGCAAAATTCGCAGGTGGTATATCGTATCCAGCGGGGGTGGGAACGGGGATATCGTCGCGCTGCAGCATTTCTCCGCGGATCACCTCCCCCGGGCCAGAATCGATCGTCATTGTGACGGGAGCCGGAGATACGCTCGTCGCGTCCATGCTCGTGTCGTTGGTTCAGGGCCCGAGAGGATTCAGGAACCCGGGATCATTGAAGAAGATCGTGGAGGGTGCTCAAGCGGCGACTGTGTTAGTCTGGGGCGGCTTTGGGGGACGTTGCCATCGGGTGTCCTTCGCCGTTGATGATATGGTAACGATTCCGTAGCACCTTCGGAACAAACCATGAGAATATCCCAGAGATATACATACATATGTAAACCGATATGACAAGGGAGGTGGAGAGACGTGACACGAGAGACAAAGTACTAGAGACGAGTGGTAGGACAAAAACATGAGACAACATGGCGAATAAAGAAGAGAACATCCTTGGGGAGGAAGAAAGTAACCGTTTTAGGGATGAAAAACCCAAAGGAAGGCGGGGGAGGGGGGAAAGGTGCCATTGACTTGTGGGAGAAGGACTTGATGTGGCCGTCGATGCTTTCATTCGGTTCCTTGAGCTTGGAATGAAAGTCAATACGCACAGGAAATAATGCCATTCACAGGATCTGAGCTCAAGCGCTCAGCGCTCACCATCGAAGTCTGATCGATGATTGATTGATCGACCAGGTGCAGCCGGGCTGTCTAGTTCCCTTTGAACCCGCTCGACGAACCTCCTACACTCCTCCATGATACCCACAATCCCAAGCCCCTCACAAATATCAACTGCGCGCAGAGCCTCGGCCCTAGCCTCCTCAAGCCTGTGCTGCTTATACCAGATCACACTCTGCAGCTCCATCGCAAGGCCCAGGTTGTGTGTGCTATTGACCGTGTGCAACTTGGCGCGTTCAATGTGAGTGTTTACGTCGTCGAGCCTGCCTTCTTCGTGAAACAGGTCTGCCGGGGAGTAATGAACTCAAAACAGTTCATCGTACCAACCAAAGGAGGACGCGATCCCCAGGGATACCTCTAAATGGTGAATAGCCTTCTCGTTCTCACCCTTGGATTGATACACCCTGCTGAGAATTTGATGGGATTCGCAGGCTCTATGTCCGCCTTTCTCTGGGAGGAAATCCATTGCACGGAATGCGGCGTCGAGTTGATTATCTGAATGCAACAACCAAGCCTGTTTCGTTGTATCACCGAGCCGTTCAAAAATCACCAACGCTTCTTTTTCCTGGGGTATCCCTTGCTTGGGGAGGTGAGTTAGCCGATTTACCTCAGATAGCTGTGCCAATGTCACAGCAACCCCACAATCACCCCCCTGCTCCCTCCAGAGCTTTAAGGCATGGATAAGAAGACGTTTACACTCTTCTGGGTGTCTAACCGATCCGGACAACCGTGAGAGCTCGACCAAGCAGCCAGGCTCGGAGCTATGGTCATCCCGGAGCCCTTTGATCTTAAGTTGACTGCAAAATTGTGAGTCGTTTTTGTGCCAAAAGAGGTGCTGCATAAAGTTAGCGCAGGCGCCTCAGATGCTGTCTGAGTTTGATTCGATTGTCATGAGGGTATCGAGTAGGTGCTCGACGTTTACATCTTCCGATGTGTCCCATCACGTTTCCCGAAGTTAGGCTTGTCCGGATTAATATCGACTGACATCTGGGTGAAATAACGTTCCCCGGTCATGCAGAGGAGTGAAGATGACTTTGGGTCCTTGAGAGAAAGATAGTCTCGGAGTGGCGCAAGCATCGTGTGATGAATCCGTTACTCCGATACGTCAAGGAAAGGATGCAGAACCCGTCGAAGACATTGGTTCCGTTTGAGATGGTGGGAAACAACCAATCAAGGTTGTTCTCGTTGACACCTAGCGGGAAGAAAGCGACGAGTTCGAGAAGCGCTCGGGCATCAGGCATCAGGGTCAAGCTCTTGGAACATGGTGGAGGCGAGCGAAAGTTCGATCGCGGCCACGAGACTCTTGTTATGCTCCGTCTGCAGCATGCTTGTTCGCCGTGTCTCCCATTCTCCCGTCAACCGGTCCATGTCCCACTTGTTGTGGTGTGCAGCCGTCGCAAGTAAGGTGATCGAGAGTGGATGAAAATCGAGTTGGTCCAAGATACTGTCGACGAAACCGGATCGTTCACCGTTCTTGTATATTCGATAGAAGGCATCGCGCGCGGCCTCAATCGACAACGTTGGTATCTCGAGAGTCTTGCAGTCAGGAGGGATAGTGGAAATGCGCGAAGTGATACAAAGACAGATGTTGTCGAGCTGATTCAGCTCCTCCACCACTGCGTAGATTTCCTGGGCATCCATCCCTTGAGGATCAAGGATGGACTCTGCATTATCAAGGACTATGAAGACCTCTCTGGAGGATAGGAACGGACGTAGGCTGGCCATAATTCTCGGGGTTCTCGATACCCGCACCGACGACTTGGAGAGACGGCTCAGGAAATGAGCGCATGATGCGGTGAATTGGTCGCAACGGATGAATCGGCAGTTGTCACCGAATCGTTGTCTGATGCGATCGTGATGGAGGACGGTCAGAGCGATGGACGTCTTTCCAATCCCGCCGACACCAACGAGGGCGATAGGTGTGAGGTTTTCAGCCAGACCGACAATCATCTCAACCAACTCGTCACGTCCAAAACAGGCCCTCGGCGCCGGGGGAGGCAATTCACCACATGTGCTAGGAACAAATATAAGATAATGGTTCCGTTGGTAGTTCAGATTGCTGACCTAGTTTGAGTCTGGGCAACGGTGAGTGGTATTTCAACGATGAATAGAGTACGAGTTTTACTCACCAACAGATTCCCACCGCCACTCCCTCCCTGACCCCGTACAATAGTGCGATGGATATCTGAGACCATTGCGTGAGCGCTCGTAACATTGCGCTGGACTTCAGAAACGATAGTGCGGGTCACGACGTCGTAACGAATGTCGGAAACGGTTCCTTGCGTGCTTCTCGACGGGGGAGACAGTGATTCTCCAGGTGCACTGGATGCAAACGTCAGATACCAGTTCTATTTCTAGTCAGATCGCTGACCTGGCGTGAGTTTGGGCAGTCTTAAGTAGTTGCTCAGTTACAGGTACAGTACGGATGTACGAATGGTACTTACCCTCCGAGCTTGACCACGCGTGTCCTCAGGGCTCTTCAATGCGTTAGGATGGCTGTCGGAAACGATGGTACAGGTATGCCCAACGTCATTCCGGACGCCAGAAACGATGGTGTGGGTGTTTGTAGCATCATAATAAATAGTAGAAACGGTTGTATCTGTGCTGGTTGCAAGCTCCTTCTGGGACCAGAAGGTTGACAACGGTAATCACCCAAGTGACAGAACGCACGTTAGAATCCTGAAGAATTTTATCGAGGCCCAACCTCCAGGGGGCGATCGTCTCTTTATCCTTCTTCGCGTGGAAATTCCGAGAAACCGTGTTCCGTTTACCCCACTTGACTAGCTTTGTCTGAATATCTGCTACGGTCCTGCGATCGGGAGCATTTCAGTGAACGGTTCGAGATGCACATCACCGGTTTAACTCACACCGTCAATTGATTTACCGCATCATACACGGACTGATTGAGTTCATCTGCTTTCTTTCCATTCAACCCCCGGTGAAGCGCTCGACAGACATCGGCGCAGCATAGCCCGAGCTCGATGTAATCCAGCTCATTAACCATCGAGTCCTAGCTAGGTGTGAGTCCGGAGCAAATCGTTGCGGAAGAGCAGTGAAACGCACCCTAGTTGTTGTAAGAAGAATGTTGACGGAGCCAGAGGCACCCTTGGCTATTGGTGGGATACTCGATGCCTTGGCGGGATTTAACGCTTCATTCAACGCCGAAACAGCATCCTCCTGCCCCTTGGGTCGTTGGGACTCAACTTCCATGGTCGAGAGTCGAGGTAGCCGCGAGAGAACCGTGTAGCGTGGAGATTGTGAGGAAGGTTTTGAACCCTGACACTGTACCATTCCGACCAACCCGGTTGGTCATTGTTATCAGGGGGTCCTCCCGCCGGATTTTCAGCCAAGTGTCATCAGTCATCAGGGGGTCCGCCGCTGGGCTTGACTTCATGTCATCTTTTTTTTTTTCGGTCGGTGACACCGCCTGGGCCGTTTCGGTGTCACCACTGGGGCCCGCCGTCCGGGCCCGGCTGTCACCGTCATCCGGCATCTGGCCCACCGCTATTGTCATTAGCTGTTATAGACCAACCCCCTCGCCAGGTTGGTCGGAATGGTACAGTAGAGCCGAGCGGCAATTTTGTCGTGTCCGTTTGATTGAGAGGAATCGCATTCGTGGCTGTAGCGTTGAAGCATCAGTAAATTTACAAATATGCCGATGGTGCTGAAATTAGCACGTTTAGCACGTTTCAACACATAAAGCATGTAAAGCATGCGTTGGGAACATCACAGCGAGGGTTTGTTAAGCATGTTAAGCACATTTTTGATCATTCTGAACGAGTTTTCGGCATCTCTTAAGCATAATTCAGCAAAAAACACGATCGGAATATTTGTAAATTTACTGATACCAGGTATCTGACGAGGGCTCCGATGAGGATTGAAGGTAGTTGTGGTAGGGACAGTCGCGGCGGAGCATTGCAGCGCGAGTAAAGCAGATGTCACAGGCGGCTGGGAGGGACGTGAAAGTGAGTATAATCCCAGCGGCAGTGCAGCCAATCGTTAGAGATACTTATTGTGAAAAGGTGCCCCTGAGCAATAGTAAGGCGAACTGGAGCATCAGTTTTCAATTACCAAGTGGAAATACCATTTCTCGGATCTACCTAGCCTCCTCTGTCTGTCCGACTTTCGGCAGTAGCTAAGCTTTTGAGATTCCGAATATATCGATTAACCCATCGCTTTCCGAGCATGACGAGAGACGTTGTGAGGATCGCGGTGGTTAGGCTTGTGTAAAGTTGGCATTGAATGGCGACAATCCTGGGAGGTCCAATTCAGGTTGACGAGGCTAGTGTCTGTGTTTGCAAGAAGCCAGCCCTTCACGACGCGAACGAGGATCCGCATTTGAGCAGCGGCCATCTCTGACCTGCGTACCCCTGAACCCAGTTTTCAGCATCAAGGTCAGGAAACAGACGTCTCACGACGATGGCGGTCATGCTTACGTCCTTGCCACACTTCCTCATACAATACTGATCCAACTCGGCGGATCTCCTAATGACGCTGCATTCTTCACAGGTGTTCGTCAGTGGTTTTACGTGGCCTGCTTAATGAGCCCGGGCCCTGGGTGTTCGTCCGATCTGTCAGGTTATCGCCGAAGGTCCCGATCTGGGGCGACCGACGATCGAACTACGTTGAACATGTTTTAGTGACATTCCTCAAGAGGCGCCTTGGGCCCAGCCAACAACTTGACCGAATACGGAACTCGCGTCCGGAAAATTTGGAACTGTAATAAAGAAAATGAATCATATCCGGTCCTCGAATAGGGTTCTGATCGCAGCAGCACTTGGCCTGGCTGGGATTTTTTCGAGGCTGGGAGCAAACAAATTTGGGTATGGACCAAGTCCCTCGTGCGATATCTACTACCCGCAACACCGCCTCCCGATCAAGAAGGGTTGAGATAGAGGCCGAACCATCTCTGGCGACGATGAGGGTGCGGGCGTGGTGCTCGGCGATACACCACGATGAGAACACGTGGGGGGGACAGAGGAACCTTCCGAGAATAGGGACCGGGTACTTGTTTAGAGGAACCAAAACCATTTATATATACAAAAGAGTGGCGCATGTAAAACGAGCGAATATATAAGCGACTCATCAACCTGATTCTAGCAATAGAAGAACAGTACACGAGACACATGAACGGAAGCCAGGTGCCATAATAGTTCGTAACGAACATGCATAAGAAATGGGGCCAACACGTCACAGAACATACATAGTTCGCATGGATGGCACCTGACCCAGACCTCGCAAAGAGGAGGCCTCGGACAGGTGTCTCCATTAAAACAATGAAACCCGCCTGTCTCACCACTCGCGTGAAACAGTATGCGTTAGGGTAGCGTTTCAATGCGCCCTCCAGGGTGCAACACGCGGTGCTCGGACCGATTTCGTAAAACGGGGTGCCTCCGGGGGTCGAATCAGGCTTCCAGCCTCATACGACACCTGCAGGCCCTAATAACAAAGGGCGATGGGGTCCGATCCACGTTCTCCCCCATGGGGAAACAAGATATGAAGACGTTAACGGGTGAAGACGCGTTTCAACCGCTTGAGGAACGAAGGCGAGGGTACCACCTTCCTGCCTTTTCATCCCCACGTAATTAGCAAACTCAAGTCCAAGCGCGTAGATAACGACATACCTTCAAGATATGCGAGGATCTCAGAGGTGTCTGGTCGTTTCGCAGGGTGCTTGTGCCAGCACCTTTTCGTTAATTCCCAGACTGCTGGGCTTAACCCAAGCGCTTCAGCGGAAACCGGTTTGGGTGGCCTTTCGCCCCTTGTCACAAAGAGAATGACGGTCGGGTCTGGACTGTTAGCGAAGGGAACCTTCCCGGTGTACAGCTAACGATAGAGCATGAACGTGAGTACTGAGTTCGATGGGTAGGAAACCACCAACCTCGATTATGACCATCGACAGTGCGTACATGTCAGACTTGGCGGTGGGAGCTTGTTTCCTGCGCCTGTCAGAAAGCGCGTCGAGGAGTTCTGGAGCGGCCCAACGGACCGTACCCCCGCTGTGCGGCGTTGATGCGTTGACCGAGATGGCATTCTTTGTGATCGAGGAAAGACCGAAATCCGCAAGGAGGGGGTTACCCTTCGAATCAATGAGGATGTTGGGCTACGGGTAAGTCCGACGAGTCAGCACTTGTGACGGTGATGAAGGCAGCTGAACGCTTTGCTTACCCCTTTCAAGTCTCCGTGGATCAACTCATTGGAGTGGAGATGGTGGAGGCCACGCGTGATGCCAATCAACTGAGGCAAGTCGGCTATGAGAATCGATCGGAGCATCACCGCAAAGCAGACACTCACGAGACCGCTGCGATCGACCTGCCCCCGAGTCCTCCTCACGTAGTCCAGCATATTGCCATTATCCATCCACTTGGAAACC
>Ga0307512_10004993_pt1 | contig 14148 bp, 14 predicted proteins | sample 14_EM_MG_FD_200267 | JGI IMG/M metagenome (GOLD analysis project Ga0307512, IMG submission 200267) | Populus trichocarpa ectomycorrhiza microbial communities from riparian zone in the Pacific Northwest, United States - 14_EM | ecosystem: Host-associated > Plants > Roots > Unclassified | place... | reverse complement strand
GCACGGCACGCGATACGCCCCCGGATCCGCACGGCACGCGATACGCCCCCGGATCCGCACGGCACGCGATACGCCCCCGGATCCGCACGGCACGCGATACGCCGCCGGTCCGCGCGGCGCGTGGACCGTGTTTGCTGGCCGGCGACGAGTTGCCCGCCGAGGGACCCGCGCTCCCCGGTGGCTAGTCCAGGCCCAGGCCGCGGCGGCCGGTCTCGTTGAGGTCGGGCGGCTGGAAGCGGTTGGTCCACGTACGCTCATAGTGCTCGGCGGGGAAATCGCTCGGGCTCGAGCCGGTGCCGAAGGCCTCCCGGACGTCGGCCGCGTAGCGCTCGTTGCGCGGGCACCACGGTGCGGCCGGGATGTACATGACGTTGCCCCAGCCCTGCTGGTTTCGCACGGGTGCGACGCTGTGGATCATGTCGCAGTGCCACCAGACGGAGTCACCCGCCCGGACGTCGGGGATGCCGGTGAGGGCCGGCAGCAGTGGCGAGTGCCACTTGGCGCTTGCCGGGAAGACCTGGTTGACGGTGACCCCGCACATGTCGTCGTCGCTCACGTCGGCCAGCAGCGGCCGCAGCATGAGGTAGGCCATCGCGCCGATGATCGGCACGGTGTGCAGCACGCCCTGGTCGTGGGCCATGTCGGAGAGGGCCGTCCAGCCCTGGAAGGTGCGAAAGACCGAGCACATGGTCGTGCCGGGATACTGCGGTCCGGCGGTGCGGTGGGCCGCGTCCCAGGGGTCGTACTGCTCGATGGTGCCGTCGAATAGGTGCCGGAAGGCCTGCTGGTTCGCCGCGGTCAGCCACAGGTCGAGGGTGCCCGGGTCGAGGTGGGTGCCGAGGCCGGCCGAGTCGGCGCCCTCGGGACGGCGGCGGATGCGGTCCGGATACAGCGAGTCGCGGTCGGGGTCGAACCACTGCACGCCCTCGGACTCGTGTTTCCATTGGCCGTTGAGGAAGCTTTGGACGCGCGCCATCCGGTCGCTTTGGCGGGCCTGCATCTGGGCCGTCGACCAGTAGATCGGGTAGATCTCGGGCTTGGAGCCGACGCTGCCGAAGAAGTCGTCGCCGGGGCCACGGTAGTTTTCGAAGAATCGGTTGCTGTCGACATAGTCGACGATGTCGCGATCCCAGCCCAGCGCCTGCTCGCGCGCGAAGTGCCCGCGCACGACGAGGCAGCCACGCCGGCGCAGCAACGCCAGCGCCTCCGGGGGCACGGCGCCGGCCGCGATCTCCGCGTACTCAATCTCGGGCCAGATTTTCTCGCCGCGCTCACGGGCGGCGGTGATGTCGTCGACCTCGGCCTTGATCCGCTGCTCGACGATCGCGAAGACCTCGTCGACGCTACGGCCGGACGCGGCGATCCGGGCGCGCAGGGCCGCCTTGATCTGCCTGACGGCGGCCGGGAGATCCGCGGGTGTCGCTTCCCAGTGTGGCAGGGCGGGCAGCGACGCGGTTGCGGTGAGGGACTGGGCTGACACGACACCCCTCCTTCTAGTGAGGTCTCCTTATTTAGAAGCGACGGTAGCGTGTCGCACCCTTCTAGACAAGGCTCCTGCCTAGAATCGCCGGATGGATCCCGCCAAGCCCTCGCTCGAGCTGCTGCGCTCGCTGACCGACGAACACGTCCTGCGCGCTCTGATGCAGCACCGCCGATTGACCCGAGCCGAACTGGCCACCGAGACCGGCATCTCGAAGCCGACGGTGGGCGAGAGCGTGCGCCGGCTGGCCGAGACCGGCTCGGTGGTCGACACCGGGGAACGAACCCCGGGCGGTCGCGGCCGGGGCCGGGTGGGCTCGTACTACGCCCTGGCCGGCGACATCGGCGTCGCGCTCGCCGTCAGCATCGCGCCCGAGGGCGTCGTGGCCGAGTGCGTCGACGCGTACGGCGAAACGGTCTCGCGGGCCGAGCAAACGCTCGGCCGACCCGCCCGGCCGGACGACGTCACCGCCGCCCTGCGAGCCGTGGCCGGTGCCGCGCGGCAAGCCGCGAAACTGACCCCGCGCCTGGCGGTAGTCAGCGCCGCCGACCCGGTGGACCGCCGCACCGGCCGGCTAGTTCAGCTGCCCGACGCGCCCTTCCTGGTCGGCGAGCTTGATCCGATCGAGGCGCTGACGCCGCAGGTCGACGGCCCGATCACTGTGGACAACGACGTGAACTGGGCGGCCCGCTCCGAGCGCGAGCACGGCGGCGCCGCAACCGTGAACGACTTCGCCTACCTCTTCCTCGGCGAGGGGCTGGGCTGCGCCATCGTCAGCGACGGCGAGGTGCGCGGCGGCCACGGGGGCCTGGCCGGCGAGGTCTCCCACCTTGTCACCGCCGGGCCGGGTGGCCAAGCGATGCGCTTCATCGAGGTGTTCGGCGAGCTGGGCCTGCGGCAGAGCGACTCGACCGCCATCGACGTTGACCGGCTCCGGACCGCCGCCACCGGCCCGGGCGCCCGAGCGGCGGCCACTCGGCATGCCCTCGGCCAGGCGATCAGCGGTGTCATCGCCGCCGTCGTCGCGCTGGCCGACCCGCAACTCATCATCATCGGCGGATCCTGGGGCAGCCAGCCGACTCTCCTCGACGCCATCGTGACGGCCGCGGCGCATCTCCCCCGGCATGTCCCGATCCGCGCCGCCGAAGTGACGACCGAGCCGTCCCTGGCCGGCGCCCGGCACGACGCGCTCGGCCGGCTCCGCTCAACAATCGTCACCACCGCCCACAGCGCACTCCCCTAGACGAGATCCACAGTGCCAGCGAGAACCCGAGCAGGCGGGTAGGGGTGCGCCTGGCAACCGGTCAGGTGGCCTCGAACGGAACAACTGGCGGCCAATGGCCTCATCTGGCGAGCCGGGGGTCAAACACGACGCCACCCGCTAAGTTCGTGCGGAAGCAAAATCAGAAAAAGTATCGGGTAATTGCGTCGAAAAGGTCGACTCCGGCGGGCGGTGCCGCAATGATCGAGGATGCCGCGGGGACCGAAGGCGGTGAGCGACCGGGGCGGAGGTCGATGAGTGCGGTGAGTGTTGCAGGTGCGGAGATCGCCGGCCTGCCGCCGGACCGTCTCGCCGCGCGCGTCCTGGCCCACACCCTGATCGAGCAAACCCAGGTAGGACCGCGTCCCGACCTCGTCGACCGGTTGGCCAAAGAGGCCCGGACAGCCGGCTGGGGCGAGGTGCACGTGCTGCTCCTGCACTGCCGGTTGATCCACTCCGCCCTCCAGGAAGCCGGCTACGAGGAGATCCGCGACAACTCGGACGCGATGCTCGCCGCCGCGGAGGCCACCGGCGACGAAATCCTGATCGCGCTGGCGCTGGCGTCACGGTCACTGTTCCTCGTGGACACCGACCGGCCCGAGTCCACTGGCGAGGACACCGGCGGGTTCCTTGCCCGCGCGGTTGCGATGCTCGACGACGCCGCCGACACCGACCCGGCCGAGCTCGGCCTGCGCGCCACGGAACTGCCCGCCTGCTTCGTCGAGTGCGGGCAGGCCTATCACCGGCTCGGGCTGTGGGAGCTCGAGGAGGAAATGTACAGCCGGGCGGCCGAGGCGTTGACCTTCCCGCTGCCGCCCGCGGTGCGCGTGGTCGGCCACTTCACCCGGCGGGTACTCATCATCAACCGCTTGGAGGGCAACGCGGCGCTCTCCTGCGCCCTGCTGGAAATCGGCCGCCGGGAGGCCGCGCGGCAGGTCGCGGCCGCCACGATCCGCCCGACGCCCGAGGAACTGGCCGACCTGCCGCCCGCCTTCAACTCCGAGGTCCGGGCGGTGGTGCGGCTGCTCGACGCCGTCGCCGGGCTGGCCGACTCCCCGACCGACGTGCCGATGGATCTGTACGAGGAGCTCAGCGCGAGCACCTGGGACGGGTACCGGGCGTGCCTCTTCCTCGCGGCGGCGATCGAGGCGAACGACATGGACGACGTCGCCGCCACCAGGCGGCTGGCGGAGCAGGCGGTCGGGCTGCTCAACGAGTACAAGCCGAGCATCATCACGCTCGCGTTGCACCTGGCCGCGCAGACCTCCCACGACGACGCCGCGTTGCGATACGCCCGGCAGCTGGCGTTGCTGCGCTGGCAGGCCCGGCTGGAGGTGCTCGGCGCCGCCCGGTCCCGGCTGGCCGCGGCACGGGTGCTGCGCGAGGGCGAGCAACTGAGCCGGCAGGCGTACGTGGACGCGCTGACCGGGCTGGCGAACCGGCACGCCGAGACCCGCCACCTGGCCCGGCTGCGGCGCCGCGGGCCACTCGAGCGGCTCGGCGTGGTCCTCGTCGACGTGGACCACTTCAAGGCCGTGAACGACACGTTCGGGCATGCGATCGGCGACGCGGTGCTCCGGGTGATCGGGACAATCCTGCAGGCGGCGATCCGGTCGTCGGATCTGGCCGTCCGGCTCGGCGGCGACGAGTTCATGCTGTTGATCGACTTGGCGCTGGACGTCGAGGCACCCGTACCGGCGACCGGCATCGTCCGCGCCGTCACGCTGCATCACTGGGACGACATCGCCCCGGGGCTGCGGGTGAGCGTGAGTGCGGGCCAGGCCGTGGGCGCGGCCCGCGACGTGGACCAGCTGATGCAGGCGGCCGACGAGAATCTCTACCGGGCCAAGGCCGCCGGGCGCGGGCGGGCGGTCACGGTGACCGGCGTCGCTTGAGGACGCGCGATTCGCGCAACTAACACCTCAGCGTGGCATTTTAAGCACGGAGAGTGGCGGCTCGCCGAGCGGGACCGCTTGCCAGCGCGCCTCGAACAGGCCCGTCTCCGGGTCGAGGACCAGGTGCAGCCGATGCGGGGTCTCGACGAACACGACGTCCACCAGCAGCCGGCCGTCCGCCCACGCGTACGCGGTGGCCAGCGGGCCGGCCGTGGTCCAGGTCTGCGGGGCGCCTAGCGGGGCGATCAGCTCCGGGCCGGCGTCGGCGAGGACCAGCTCACCGGCCCGCAGCTCCACCGCGCGCAGGCTGGCGAGCTCGTTGCCCGGGCCGGCCCGGAAGCTCATCGGGACGAGCTCGCCGGGCCGGCCGACGGGCGCCGGACGAGCCAGGCTCGGCAACGACGGCGACCAGACCCCGGCGCCGCCTCCGGAGGCCAGCGCGGGCAGCAGATGCGTCCACACCGCGTTCAGCAGGCCCTGCATGTCCGGGCTTTGCGAGGTGATCGCGACGACCGCGTCCACCTCCGGCAGGATCAGCATGAGCTGGCCGTAGGCGCCGTCGCCGCGGTAACCGTGCCGGCTGCGCCAGAACTGGAAGCCGTAGCCCTGGGCCCAGTCCGGGTTCGGCTCGTTGGTCGCGACGTGCGAGCTGGTGGCCTCGGCGACCCACTCGGCGCTCAGCAGCTGGCGGCCGTTCCAGGCACCGTTGCGCAGATACAGCTGGCCCAGCCGGGCGATGGCCTCCGTCGTCGCGTGCAGCCCGGTGAAGCCCAGCTCCCGGCCGCCGGCGTCGGTGTGCCAGCCGTACCCGGTGATGCCCAGCGGCTCGAACAGCCGCGGCCGCAGATACTCGGTGAGCGACCCACCGCTGACCCGCTGCACTATCGCCGACACGGTGTAGGTGCACGGCTGGTTGTACGCGAAGACCGTGCCCGGCTCCCGCTCCGGCGGGACGAGCAGGAGCCCGAGCACCAGGTCACCGTCGCCGGCCCGCAACGCCCGGTCGACGGTCTCGTCGTCGTGCCCGCTGGCCATCGCCGCCACGTGCCGGACGCGGATCGCCCGGGACCGCTCGTCGGTGACCACGCCGGCAAACTCGGGGAAATACGACAGCACGGTGGCGTCCAGGTCGACCAGGCCCTCGCTCACGGCGTACCCGAGCGCGGTTGAAGTGAAGCTTTTGCTTAGTGAATAAAGCAACTGCGGCGTCTGCGGGGCATAGGGATGCCACCAGCCCTCGGCGACGACCCGGCCGTGCTGCACCACCATCAGGCTGTGCAACTCCACGTCGGGCAGCGCCGCGGCCGCGGCGACGAACGGATCAATCTCGATGGCATCGCTACTGGGCACCCATGATTTATAGCCCTTGGGTTACGACCAGCCAACGCCGGCCAAACACCTCGCGGGTAAGAATGAACCGCCAGCGTGCCAGGTCACAGACGAAAGAGGCGGTTGATGCGGGTTCTGATCGCCGAGGACGAAATCTGGCTCGCGGAGGCGATCGCCACCGGACTTCGCCGGGAGGCCATGGCCGTCGACATCGTCACCGACGGCGCGCAAGCCCTCGAACGGCTCGCCATCCACGCGTACGACGTCCTGGTTCTCGATCGCGACCTGCCGAGCGTCCACGGCGACGACGTGTGCCGTGCCATCGCCGGCTCGGGCTCGCCCTGCCGCATCCTGATGCTGACCGCCGCCCGCGGCCTGGGCGACCCGGTTGCCGGGCTCAACCTCGGCGCCGACGACTACCTGACCAAGCCGTTCCACTTTCCCGAACTCGTCGCCCGGCTGCGCGCGGTGCAGCGGCGCGCGCCGCAGTCCCGGCCGCCGATACTGCAGCGCGCGGGGGTACGACTCGACCCGAACACCCGGCAGGTGACCCGGGCCGGTCGGGATCTCACGCTGACCCGCAAGGAGTTCGCGGTGCTCGAGCTCCTCCTCGCCGCGGAGGGGGCGGTGGTCAGCGCCGAGCAACTGTTGGAGAAGGCGTGGGACGAGCACGCCGACCCGTTCACCAACGCCGTCCGGTTCACGATCCACGGCCTGCGCCGCAAACTCGGTGACCCGCCGCTCATCCACACCACAACCGGGGTCGGCTATCAACTGGTCGAGCGATGACGGCGCGGCTGGGCATCCGGGTGCGGTTGACTCTGACCTTCGGCGTCGCCTTCGCGGCCGCCGTGACCGCCCTGCTCACCGCGGTGTACGTCTACCTGACCGTGCTGATCACGTCCCCGGCCGTACCCCCGGCCCCCACCCTCGAAGCCCCGACGGTGTCACCCACCGCGACCGCCGCCGACCGCTCGGAATTGGCCGACCACCTGCTCCAGGTCTCCGCGGTCGCGCTGCTCGTCGGCTCGATCCTGGCGATAGCCGTCGGCTGGCTGGTCGCCGGGCGGATGCTCGCCCCCATCATCCGGGTCACCTCGACCGCCGCCCAGATCGCGGCCGGCGACCTGCACCGCCGGGTCGCACTCTCGGGACCCGACGATGAAATCAAGAAGCTCGCCGACACCTTCGACAGCATGCTGCAACGGCTTCAGGCGGCCTTCGACGCCGAACGCCGCTTCGCCGCCAACGCCTCACACGAGTTGCTGACGCCGCTCGCAACAAGCCGGACAATCCTCGAGGTCGCGGCGGCGGACCAGCAACAATCCGAAACCGGGTTGCTGATCGACAGGCTGCTCGCCCTCAACAGCCGCAGCGAGCACCTGGTCGACGCCCTGCTAACCCTCGCAACGGCGGAACAAGGAACCCTGACCCGCCAACCCACCGACCTCGCGACGCTGACGAAAGCCGCACTGGACGAGATCAGAGGCGAGGCGGCGGAAAACGACGTCGTCATCGACGCCGACCTGCAGCCCGCACCCGTGACCGGCGACCCGGCGCTCCTGTCCCGGCTGGCCGCCAACCTGCTCCGCAACGCGGTACGCCACAACCACACCCACGGCCAGATCACAGTGACCGTACGACGGCACACCGGCGCGGCAAACCTGACGGTGGTGAACACGGGACCGGAGGTGCCACCCGCGCTCGTGACCGAACTATTCGAACCGTTCACCCGGGCGGCGGGACGTACCCGCGGTAGTGGTCACGGGCTCGGCTTGACGATTGCCCGGGCGATCGCCACGGCACATGGGGGCGTCGTGTCCGCGGCCGCCAACCGGGAGGGCGGCCTCTCGGTCACCGTCACACTGCCAACCCCCAACGACCGATAACCACCCCTCGGGCGATGGTGACCTTGCGACGCTGCAGTATCGGGGATCTGTGGTTCACACCGAGCGGGTCACCTGGACGTTCAAGGGGTTTCGGGTCACACCTCGATAGCCTACGGTCGATGTGGACGCCGTTTCGCGTCGGATGGAGGCTCTCATGAGCAAGGAAAAGTTCGAGCTTGCGTTCCTGGCCGGTGGCGCAATGCTGAACGTCTTGACCAACCGCCTACGCCGCAGCGCGGCCACACCGCGCGAGGAGGTCGGGGCAGCTGCGCACGAGGTGGGTCGGATCATCGGCGAGCGGCAAGCCGAGCTCGCAGATGCTAACTCGGCACGCCATCAGATGACGGCCATCCGGGAGGAACTGGCCGCCGACCAGCCCGACCCGTTGCTCCTCGCCGCGTATGTAGACGAGTTGGCGCAGTTGGTGACCCCAGTCGAGGAGCTCGCCGAGGCAGTTGGTCGGCTTCGGGCCGCCGTCACCGGCTATGTCGGCTGACCGATTCGGAGGGCGCGCCGATACGTCCGCGCTATCTCGTCTGCGAACCGGTCTGGTATTGCCGATCGACGCCCGCCGTCCTCGCAACCAATTCGTCGCGCGAGGCGCGGCTACGGATTGATTCGCGACAGCTGACTGCGATCGCGGGCCGGCCAGGCCGCCGCGTCAGCGGCCGGATACGGGCCAAGTCCACAAAGGTGGTTGTGGGTCCCTGACGGCCCTGGCGGTGGTGTAATACGTTTGCTGTGTGCCAGAAATCCGTGCCGCGCTGTCTCGAGATGATCTTCCACGCATCTACCAAGCGGCGTCGGATCACTCAGCACGGGGGCAACGAAGTGCGACTCGGTGGCTCGCCGCACAACTATTCCTGCTGAGTGCCGGAGCCGCACTTGGGGCTGTGGACGGAATTGACCTGGGCGACGTCCACCTTGGAGCCGCCTCGGCCGCCACCGCGATGCTGATCTCGCTTGTCCCAGCCGCATGGCTGGCCGCCCGAAATCCGCAACGAGCGTGGTACGAGGGCCGCGCCGCAGCCGAGTCCATAAAGACGCTGGCCTGGAAATACGCCGTACGTGCGACGCCCTTCGCCGGAGAGGAGCAGTCCGCAGCGACGAGGCTAGAGAAGGATTTCAAGGCAATATGCACCGACTTTCCCTCGATCCGCTGGCCCGAGCCCGCCGACCCCATCACCCCCGCTATGCAGGCCCTGCGTGGTGCCAGCCTGGCGAATCGAAAGGACGCTTACAAGTCTGGACGCATCGAAATAGAGCTTGGTTGGTACGCCGAGAAGACCAATCATTACCTACGGGTCGGCCGCCGGTGGAGCCTTCTGGCTGTTGGCGTGACAGCTGCCGGCCTTACCTGCGGGTTCCTGAAGGCCTTGGATGTAATTTCCTACGACGGGCTCGGTGCGGCATCGGCGATTGCCGCCGGGGCAACGGCCTGGCTGCAGATGAAACAGTTCCGTCCGCTCGCCACCGCCTATGGGTTGACCGGCCGAGACCTCGCGGCAGTGGAGAAGCAGTTGGAACGTGCGGCCAACGAGCAAGAGTGGGCGCAGCGGGCCGCCGACGCAGAAGATGCGATCTCCAGGGAACACACGATGTGGCTCGCGCGCCGCGAGGCAGCTTGAGCCGTTGGCGGTAGGTTGAATCCGCACAGACCGCTCACGAAAGGCGATCCGGCTATGGCAGCGCGGCTTCGGGTCATTGATGGCACGCAAGAGGCCGAGGACGTCCTGGCTTCGGCCAAGGAGATCCTTGCGGCACGTGACCTAATGTCGATGGCTACCGGCTCGGTCGACTTCGGACCGCACGCGAACTCCGCGTTCTTCGCCTTCGACGACGACCTAGTCTTGTGGTTTGTGAGCGAGCGCACCACCCGGCACAGCATCAATGTGGCCGGTGACCCACGCATGTCGGCTTCCATCTTCCTCGATCCGCCGACGTACGGAGAAGGGCTGCGAGGTCTTCAACTGTGGGGCACCGCGAGAGAAGCGGAGCCGCATGAGCGTCAAGTGGCGCTGAGTGTCCTTCAAGGACGGTTTCCCACCTTCGCGCAGGATCCAGTGGTGCGGGAGCGCTTCCTGACCGCCCAACTGCCATCGGTGTTCTATCGGATCGAAGTCGGAAACCTGACCGTGTTGGATGAGCCACGGTTCGGGCGGAGGATCTACATCCCCGCCGCGGTCGACCGCTGATGGAATCATTCGGCCCCGATGTCAATCTCCGGGACGTCGACATTGGCAAACACCGCAAGACCGTCAGCCGGGTCAAGGTCCTCGGCGAGACGTTGCAACATGACGAGGGGGTCAACGCCTTCCGGCAACGTGCCGGACTGCAACTGAGCCACCCAGTCCAGAGGCTGCAGCGCTGAGTCTTCGGACATTTATGTACCTCGATTGTCGGGATGCGATCGACTTCACCATAGTCTAGAGCTCACTGCATATCCCCTGTGGATCCGGAGGGCAGATGAGCGCGACAGGTAAACGGGTGAGGCTGGCACGTATCCTTCGGCGCGGCCGCATGATCATGATTCCGTTCGACGACGATCTGATCAACGGCCCGTTCGACGGCCTTGTCGATCCATTGGGGCGGGTACGCGAGGTGGCCTGCCACGTCGATGCGGTGCTGGGCTACCGGCGGCTGCTGGATCTGTATACCAACGAGGGGATCGCGCTCCCGTTCGTGATGAACCTGAGCGCGAGCACCGTACGCCACGACCACACCCGCAAGGTACTCGTCGGTACCGTCGAAGCTGCACTTCGGTCGGGATGCGACGCGGTAGCCGTACACGTGAACTTGTCCTCGATGTTCGAGTCGTCGATGTTAGCCGCCCTCGGCGCGGTCGGAGAAGAGTGCGACCAGGCAGGCATGCCACTGGCTGCGATCATGTATCCCAGACGAGAGCACGACGGCCAAGATGACAACTACACGGCGCTGAAAGAGCGGGGCGATAACGCATACGTCGAACTAGTTCGGCATTGCGTACGCATCGGAGTTGAGCTTGGGGCAGATCTCGTGAAGACGCAGTACACCGGCAACGCGGAGACCTTCTCATCGGTGGTAACCGCGGCCATGGGCGTCCCGGTCGTCATCGCCGGCGGCCCGAAGATCTCACTCGGCCAAGCCCTGCTCAATGCGTACGGCGCTGTGCAGGCTGGCGCGGCGGGAGTATGTTTCGGTCGCAACTCATACAATCGGTCAGACCCAGCCGAGTTCTTACGGCTTCTTTCCTCGGTGGTCCATGACGGCAAACACCCAGATCAGCTCGGCTTGACTCTTGGTCGGGCTGGCGATGCGCGGTCCTGATCCACAGCGGACTGCCGGCCTATCATCGGCACTCGGCACCGCGGCTGTAGCGCTGCTGTGGGGCACTAGTGGTGCCCTTGTCCGGCACCTTGCCCTTCCCGCCGCCGAGATAGCTTGCCTACGCGCGGCACTCGGCGCACTCACCCTGGTGATATGGCTAAGTCTGCATCGCGGAGCGGCCGGCACAACAAAGGCGACGAATCGCTACTTGCCTTCCCTTGCCTTGTCTGGCGTGCTGCTGGCTGCACATTGGCTGACGTTTGTGATGGCGCTTCAGCGTGCGCCGATCGGCACCGTGCTGACCGGGATCTACCTCGCCCCCATCGTGATCGCACTGCTCGCGTACCGAACTTTAGGGGAAAAGGTAGGTAGGACGAAGGCGGTTGCCGTCCTCGTCGCCGTGGCGGGCAGTGCATTGGTCCTGCGTCCTGGCGTCGCCGGCGGATGGGGAGGCGTCTCGCTGACACTCTTCTCTGCCGTGGCATACGCCGGTTCAATTCTCGCCAGCAAGAAGGCGCTGCGGGCGGTGGCGCCGGCAGCGGTGGCCATGGGCCAGCTCGGAATAACCGCGCTAGTCCTTGCTCCGTTATTGCTAGTCGACTTCACCCCCGTCTCCCTTCCCGACGCAGGAGTATTGTCCGCCCTAGGGATTCTCTACAGTGCAGTCGCGATGATGGCCTACCTGGCGTCGCTGCGTGGAATCTCGACGACATCATCCGCGATACTTCTCTGTTTGGAACCGGTATCGGGATTCATCACTGGGTGGATCGTTCTAAGCGAGCACCCGAGTCCGCTGACGGCGGTTGGCGCAGTGACCGTACTGGCCGCAGGGGCGTTCGCTACTCTCAAGGCGACGGAGGAAGACCTCCCTCAGCCGGAAGATCAAATCGCCGCGCAACACTAAAGCAAGACATCGCTTTGACTCCCAGGGGTGACGGAATGACGCTGGCCGGACAGGTCGCATTGGTAACGGGCTCGTCGCGAGGCATTGGCCGCGCCGTCGCTTCGGCGTTGGCTGTCAAGGGCGCTCGAGTGGTGGTCAACTCACGGTCCGATCAGACCGGCGGCGAGGACCTCGTCCAGGAGATCATCCGGGCCGGCGGTGAGGCGATCTACCAACAGGCCGATGTCAGCGTCGAGGCCGAGGTGGAAAAACTCTTCGACGCCATCGAGGACACCTTCGGCCCGGTCGACTTGTTGATCAACAACGCCGGCCTCACGGAGAGCATGGAGTTCGAGAAGTCCACTTCGGAGCACTGGCAGCGCATGATGGGCATCAACTTCATGTCGACGGTCCTGTGCTCACGGCGCGGCGCAGCGTCAATGCGTGGCCGCGGTGGTGCAATCATCAACACATCGTCGGTCCGAGGGTTCGACGCCAACGGCCGCGAGGGAATCATGGGCTACTCGGCCGCCAAGGCCGCGGTAAACAACCTCACGCGAACCCTGGCGAAGCAGCTCGCACCAGAGATCCGGGTCAATGCCGTCGCACCGGGCTTCGTGGCAACCTCCTACCTGGACAGGGTGACGGAAGAACAGAAGCAGCAATGGCTCGAGGTCATTCCGCTCCGGAGGTTCATCACCCCAGAGGAGATAGCCAGCGTCTTCGTCTTCATCGCCGAGGCGCCGTTCCTCACCGGGACGATCGTCAACGCGGATGCGGGATTCACACTGGGACGCGGCTGATCCCGCCGGGGAGCAAAGATCAACATGGGACCGAAGAAGATTTTCATCTCCTATCAGCGAGCTTCCGCAGACATCGCATTGCGGCTACACGACGAGCTGAAAGCCGCTGGATATGTGGTGTGGCTCGACACCGCGCAGATACGTCATACAGACCGGTGGGCGGTGGCTGTCGATCAGGCGCTCGAGGAATCTGACTGCATGGTTCTACTGCTGACCAAAGCGGCCAACGAATCTGTCGAGGTCTTCAACGAGTGGTTTTATTTCTACAAGAATCGTAAACCGCTGCACATAGTCCGGCTGGACAACTCACGACAGCACTACCAACTTCTTCCGTTTCAGCGTCTCGACTGGGCAGGCCGGATCGCCGACGAATGGCCCCAGCTCATCGCGGAACTACTTGCCAGGCTTCGGACGACACTCGAACAACCGGCTCCGCTGATGCCAGACTCCGTCGTGACAACACCCCTCGCCCCACCGCGCACCGTCAGCGGCGCTCTCCAGGCCCTGCTGCACGCACTTCGCCACCCCGACAAACCGGTAGCGCTGCGGCCCGAGCAACTACGCGAAATCCAACTGCACAAAGCACGCGACCTTCAGGATTACTACCTCGCCTGCTACGCCCGCTGGTGCGGCCCCCAATATCAATTGGACCGTCGATTCGTGCGCTTGACGCTGGTCTACGACGAAGGCACCGGGTCGCCCGACCGGTGGGTCACCATGCCGAGCACCGTTGAGAGCAACGACCTCAACGACATCCTGACCAATTCCAACTCGTTTGCGTACGTCCTATTGGGCGCACCTGGATCCGGTAAGACCACGCTGCTGCGACGGTTGGAGATGGACCTGGCCCGCGTTGGCGCGACCGGGCCGGATGCTGGGTCAACTGTGCCCTTCAGCGTCTCACTTGCCGAGTTTGGGCTGGGTCACACAGACCAGATCCCTGATCCGTTGGAGTGGCTGCAGCAGCGGTGGTCGGCTCGCAATCCGCAGCTACCGTCTCTTCGCCGCCTACTTGACGAAGGTCGGATGCTGTTGCTCATCGACGGCCTCAACGAGATCGCCCACTACGATGCCACAGATCTCCGACGGCGCATCGACACGTGGCGGGCGTTGCTGTACGAGCAAGTCCGCGACATCCCGGGCAATCGAGCCATCTTCACCTGCCGCACCTTGGACTACGGCGCGATGCTGAGTACTAAAGATGTGGGTGTACCCGGTATCTGTCAAGTCAAATGAGACATTTTGGGGTTAAATCTTCTGTAGTTCTGTAGCTGGTTGGTTGATCCAGCTGTGGTCGGGGAT
>Ga0307512_10004990_pt1 | contig 14153 bp, 12 predicted proteins | sample 14_EM_MG_FD_200267 | JGI IMG/M metagenome (GOLD analysis project Ga0307512, IMG submission 200267) | Populus trichocarpa ectomycorrhiza microbial communities from riparian zone in the Pacific Northwest, United States - 14_EM | ecosystem: Host-associated > Plants > Roots > Unclassified | place... | reverse complement strand
TCGCTGTCGGCCTGCATCCAGGCCGTGCTGGCCGCCGAGGTGGGCTTCCTGGAGTTGGCCCACGACTACCTCGGCGAAGCAGCCCTGATGGACCTGCACGACCTGCACCAGAACGCGCGCGACGGCGTGCACGTGGCGTCGCTGGCGGGCTCCTGGATCGCGTTGGTCGCCGGGCTCGGCGGCATGCGCGACTTCAACGGGCAGTTGTCGTTCGCGCCGCGGTTGCCGAGCCGGATCAACCGGCTGGAGTTCTCGCTGCTCTGGCACGGTCTGCGGTTGCGGGTCGACGTGAGCGCCACCGAGGTGACCTATTCGCTGCGCAATGGTGGTGGCTCGGCCCGGCTGGACCTGATCCACCACGGCAAGGAGGTCACGGTGACCCAGGTGAAGCCGATCGTCCTGCCGATCCCGCCGGCGCTGCCGACCGGCCCGCCGCCGACGCAGCCGGCCGGCCGCGCGCCGGCCCGCCGCAACACCACGGCCTAAGCCAGAACGGCCCCCGTCGACGACGGGGGCCGTTTGCTTAGGTCAACGCTAAAGCATGGACACGTGTACGTGGTCCTTGTGGTTGCTTGGGCCGTGGTACGTCTTCCAACCGGTCGCCGGGAACCAGATCTGGGCGTACCAGATCACGTAGAGGATGCCGAGGCGGTCGGCGTTGCGGACTAGGAACGCCATCAGGTTGTTGCCGTAGTTCTTCATGTCCGCGTTGTGCGCGACCGAGAAGCCGCTGTCCTGCAGCGACCAGTCGCAGGCCCGGCCCTTGGGATGCTCGAACGGCCCGCCATTGCGGTGACAACCGACGAACCGATCAAACCCGGCTTTCTTGACTTCCTTGTACATGTGCAACGTCCGCGGGGTGATGCAGCCGCTGGTCGTCGGGTCGTCGATGCTGCATGACTCGGGCGAGAAACCGCCGTCGGCGTTGCGCGGAGCGGGCGCGGCCACCGGAGATTTCGCCAACACGAAGCCGCCGGTGAGGCTCTCGCCGCCGACCAGTGCGAGGGCCTTCTCGGCCGCCTCCTTCTGCTTCTGCATCGAGGCCAGGTTCTGCTTCTGCGCCTGGACCTCCGTGTCGAGGCGGGCCTTGGCCGTGGTTACCTCGTCGATCGCCGCGTTCAGCTCGCGAAGTATGCCGTCGTTCAGCGTGTTGATCTCCTCGAGCGAGATCGCTCGCTTGAGGAAGTCGTCCGAACTCATGCTGTTCAGCAGGAAGCTCGCGGTGGAGACGTTGCCGGTCCGGTACTGCTGGCCGGCCACCGCGCCCACCTGCGGGAGCAACTTGTCGCGTTTGTCCTCAGCGGTCTTCACGTCGAGGGCGAGGCTCAACTGCGTCTTCGTCGACTTTGCGACTGCCGCCTTGGCCGCGAGGTAGCGCCGACCGGTGGAGTCGAGCACGTCGTTGAGCAGCGGGTTGTCGTCGCCGTCGTCGGCGGTGCTAGTGGTGTCGCCGGGCTCGGCGCTCGCCGGCGCTGCGGGCGCGATCGCAACGCTCAACGTCACCGCGACCAGCGGTGCCAGGGCGAAAACTAGCCACCGGCGGGGTCTTGCCGTCATCCAGGTTCCTTCCACGTGACCGCCGACCGAGTTAGCTGACGGGTTCGGGACGGAAGCGATCCCTACCGCTCGCGCGGACTCACCCCACAAACGTGGTTCCCCGGCTCGCCTTGCGGCGATTGGGCGGCGGCCTGCCGGCACCTCGGGGGTGGTGCCTTCTGGCAGTAACCGGCGGCCAGCTTACCTGACGAAAGGGCGCTTGCAGGGTACGGCTAAAGCAGTTATCGGTCGGCGACTTTGCGTCACCATTTGCGCTTACCAATTGTTGCGAAGAGATAGCGCAGAGTATGACACCTGTCGATGGCCGAATTCCTGAGTATCGTTCGTCACGGTCTTGCAACGACCGCCGCCTAATCGCCGCGAGGCGAGCCGGGGAACCACCAGGTAATGGGGTGAATCCGCGCGTAAGCGAGGTAGGGATCACTTCCGTCCCGAACCCGTCAGCTAACTCGGTCGGCGGCCGATGGAAGGAAGGCACGTGTGAAGCACCACTCTGTCCGGCAGCGATTAGCCGCGGCACTCGCGCTTCTCGTGGCGGCCTCGGGGCTCGCAGTGGCGACCGGCACACCCGCCTTGGCGGTTCCCCGCCCGCTCGCCGCGCCGGGTGACACCGGCGACGACGGCGAGGGCGGCGCCAAGTCCCTGGTCGACCAGCTTGAGGCGGCCTCTCGCGGCTTCCTCCAGGCCAAGGACGCGCTGGCGAGTTCGAAGAAGAAGCAGCAGGATCTGACCGCGAAGCTCAAGGAGATCGACGCGAAGCTCGGGCCGCAACAGGCCGCGCTGGACCAGGTCGTGAACCAGACCTACAAGACCGGCCGGCTCGGGCCGCTGGCGGCGCTGCTCACCGCGGACTCGTCGGCGGGGATGCTGGACCGGGCGGAAACGCTGCAAACCGTCGCGGCAAAGCAGGACGAGGTCCTGCAGGATCTCAAAACCACCCGGGCTCAGCAGGAGCAGGCCAAGCTCGCGATCGACATCGCGGTCCGCGATCAGCAGAAGCAGGTCAACCTGATGGCCCGGCGCAAGGCGCAGGCCGAGAGCGCGCTCAAGGCGGCCAACGCCGGGCAAGACACCGGCTCGCCGGGCGGTGGCGGCACCAGCGCCGTGGCGAAGGCCGCGCCGCGGGACTCCGACGGCTCGCTGCCGGCCGAGGGCTGCACGGTCAACGACCCGACCACCACCGGTTGCATCACCCCGCGCTTACTGAACGCCCTGCAGCAGGCCAAGAAGGCGGGCTTTACGCACTTCGTGGCCTGCTTCCGGCATCAGGACAGCGGAGAGCATCCCAAGGGGCGGGCCTGCGACTTCGCGGCCGACAAGAACGGCTTCGGTGGGGTCGCGACCGGTAGCAGCAAGGACTACGGCAACCGGCTCGCGAACTACTTCATCAACAACGCCAGCAAGCTCGGTGTGCTTTACGTCATCTGGTTCGAGCGCATTTGGCTGCCTAGCAGCGGCTGGAAGGCCTACACCAGGGGCAACGGGGACCCCAGCAGCGATCACACCAACCACGTGCACCTTTCGGTGCTCTAGCCGGGAGTGCGAGGCCTACTTGCGCATGTAGGCCTCGTACTCCTTCATCACGTCCTCGGTGGGGCCGTCGGCGCGCAGCGCGCCCTTTTCCAGCCAGATGCTGCGCTCGCAGGTATCCCGGATGGACTGCTCGCTGTGGGAGACCAGGAACACCGTGCCGGCCTCGGCCCGCAGGTCGCGGACCCGCTGCTCGCTGCGCCGCCGGAATTTCGCGTCGCCGGTGGCCAGGGCCTCGTCGATCAGCAGCACGTCGTGCTTCTTCGCGGCTGCGATGGAGAATCGCAGCCGAGCCGACATGCCGGACGAGTAGGTCCGCATCGGCAGCGAGCTGAAGTCGCCGTTCTCGTTGATACCCGAGAACTCGATGATGCCGGCGCTCTGCTCCTTGACCTCGGCGGGCGTCATGCCCATCGCCAGGCAGCCGAGCGTGACGTTGCGCTCGCCGGACAGATCGTTCATCAGGGCCGCGTTGACGCCCAGCAGGGACGGCTGGCCGGCGGCGTAGATCGAGCCCTGCTCCACCGGCAGCAGGCCGGCAACGGCCCGCAACAGGGTGGACTTGCCCGAGCCGTTGCTGCCGATCAGCCCGATCGCCTCGCCCCGGTACGCCACGAAGCTGACGCCCTTGACCGCGTGCACCTCGCGGACCGCTCCCGACTTCTTCCCGGTGACGATCCGCTTGAAGCTGGCGACCGGCGTGTTCGAGCCCGCGGTCACCGAGCCGTAGATCCGGTAGACGACGTGCGCGTTGTCGGCGATCACCGTGGGGACGCGTTTTTCCAGGTCAGCCACGGCCGTAGCCCTTCTCTCCGCGCCAGAAGTAGATGTAGCCGCCGGCCCCGACGACGAGGGTCCAGATGGCCGCCTCGAGCCAGAGCCGGCGCGGCGAGCCGGCGAGCTGCACGTTCTCCATCAGGGCGTGCCGCATCAGCTCGATGAAGACCAACAGCGGGTTCGCCTCGAGCACGTCGAGCTTCCAGCCGTGCACGTGGTTTGTGAACTTGGTGATCGGATACAGCACCGCCGAGCTGTACATCCACATTCGCATGATGAAGGGGATCAACTGCCGCAGGTCGGTCACCTTGGAGCCGATCCGGGCCGCGAACATCGCCAGCCCGGCGTTGAAGACGGACTGCAGCAGCAGGGCCGGCACGACGAGCAACCACTCCAGGGTGATCGGCTCGCCGGTGAACAGCACGATGGTCATCAGGACGACCATGGCCGCGATCAGGTTGCGCGCCTCGATCAGGGCGACGGAGATCGGCAGGCTGGCGCGCGGGAAGTGCAGCGCCCGGATCAGGCCGAGGTTGCCGGTGATCGAGTTGATGCCGGCCTGCACCGTCGACTGGGTGAAGCCGAAGATGAAGACGCCGGTGCAGAGGTAGGCGATGAAGTTGCCGGCGCCATCCTTCGTGCCGATGATGACGCCGAAGATCACGTAGTAGACCGCGGCATTGATCACCGGGGTCAGCACCTGCCAGAGCATGCCGAGCCGGGTGGTGCCGAGTGATGACGACACCTTCGCGTTCGCATACGACGCGATGAAGTGCCGGTACGCCCATAGCTGCCGGGTGTAGGCCGGCAGGCTCGGTAGGGCGCCGGCAGCGCTCAAGCCGTTACGACGAGCCAGCTCCTTGAGGGGCAGGCCGGTGTCGTTTTCGGCGACCGCCGTCTGGGCCATGGGGCGGGACTCCGATCTGGGGGGCCCGGCGGACACACCGGGCCTCGATGACTTGCGCGAGAACACAGTAGTAAGTGTGCGCCGATGAAACGGAGTCGTATCGACGTGACCGTGACGCTAGCTGACCGAACGGCGGAACGCAACCGTTACGTCGTTGCGTTATATTGGCTCAGTGGCGACCGTGAAACGTGCACCTGCCGGGGCTGCGGTCCTCCGTGGCGACATCACCGCGGCGATCCGCAACGCCGTCATGCACGAGCTAGCCGAGGTGGGTTACGGCCGGCTCTCTATCGAGGCCGTCGCTCGCCGCGCCGGCGTTGGTAAGACGGCAATCTACCGCCGGTGGAGCAACAAACTCGAGATGGTTCTTGAAATCGTCTCCGAGGTTGCCGGCCGGGCCGTCCCGCTGCCCGACACCGGCAGCTTCTCCGGCGACCTCACCCTGCTCATGATGATCGTAAGCCGGGCCCTGCAGCACCGGATCGCGTCGCAGATCATCCCCGACCTGATGGCCGAGGCGGCGCGCAACCCGCAGATCGCCGAGACCCTGCAGAAAGCGCTGCGCACCCACCAGACCGCGGTCGGCGACAAACTGGTCGGTCAGGCCGTCGCCCGGGGTGAGCTACCCGAGGACGCCGACCCGCAGCTCGCCGTCGAGCTGATCCTGGGCCCGCTCTACTGGCGACTCGCGGTGGCCCGGGGCCCGATCGACGACGAACACCTGGAGAAGCTGATCGCCGCGGTCACCCGGGCCCTGAAAGGGCCGTAACCGGGCTACGGCGCGGCGTTGAGCAGGTCCAGGGCGCTGTGCTGGCAGCTGTGGTTGGTGCCGGCGAACGGCCCGGCCCAGTGGAAGCCGTAGGAGTCGATGCTGTCCCGGTCCTTGCTGTAGGCGCTGTCGGCGTTGCGCTGCAGGTAGGTGTTGTAGGCCCCGCCGGTGGCCGAGTTCAGCACGCCGAGCCCGCGGACCGCCGCGCCCTTGAACGAGGCCCCGTCGCCGGCGCAGGTGTCGGGCTCGTTCGGCTCGTGCAGGATCCCGTTCGGCGACAGATAGCTGCTGGCGGTCATCGCGTCACCGATCTTGCGGGCGGTGGCCAGCGCGTTCGCGTCGCCGGTCAGCTTGTTCAGCTGGACTAGCGCGTTCATCAGCACACCCTGGTTGTAGGTCCAGGTCACGTCGCCGTTGTTCTTGCAGGTGCTCAAGTTGATGCCGTCGTTGACCAGGTTCGAGCTGTTCAGCATGCCCGTGCTCTGGAACCACGCCCAGCCGGCCTGAGCCCGCTGCCGGTACGTGGTGTCGCCGGCGATCCGCTGGCTGAGCGCGGCGTTCAGCTGGATGTACAGGCTGTTCGGGATGGCGTTCTTGACCGTCTTGTCGGTCTTCCAGTACACGCCGCCGCCGCATCTGGTGTCCCAGTAGCTGAACATGTGATCCGCGTCGGCCCGGGCGGTGCTCAGGTAGCGGCTGTCGCCGGTCACGTCGTACGCGGCCACCCAGGCCAGGCCCCACCAGCCGGTGTCGTCCAAGTACTCGTTGCGGAACTGCCCCTGGGCCGCGTTGATCTGCTTGTCGTAGGTGCTGGCGATCGCGTACTGGTAGCTGTGCATGCCGCTGCGCTGGATGTTGTTGATGATGGCCGTGAGCGCGTTCGCGCTGGTCCACCAGCCGCCGCTGTCGAAGAGGCCGGTGCTGCGGTCGTAGCGCATCATCAGCGCGGTCGCCGCGGCGGTCCGCCGGTCCCAGGCGTTCCAGGTGCTGCGGGTCCACGCGGTGCAGGTGATGTCGGCACGGTCGCCGGCCTTGCCGCAGGCCCGCAGCGCACCGACCCCGTTGGTGCCCCAGTCGTCGACGTTGAACATGCCGGTACGCCATCCGCCCGCGCCGGCCGGGATGGCGGTGTCGCCGAGCCGGCTGCCGCCCGACCAGGTGCGCCCGCCGTCGAACGAGCGGTCCAGCCACACCTCGTCGCCGGGCTGGCCGTTCTCCACCGAGCCCCAGGCCATCGCGTCGTTGTCGTCGACGTGCACCTTGAAGCTGCGGCCGAAGAGCGTGCTGGTCACCGGGATGCGGTCGGCCGGGGACAGGGCCGGGTCGCGGCCGTCGCAGTAGCGGTTGCAGATGGTTGCCGCCAGCGCGGGCCCGGCGGTCTGCACCTGGACCAGCGCGGTCGTCGCCAGCGCCACCAGGGCACCGAAGGTAGTCAGGTAGCGCTTCGACTTAGCCATACTGTTAACAAACTACAGAGATCGTCATAGGTCAATGGGTGGTCCGGCTGTTGTGCGAGGTCTGACGTTTGGCCGATGCTGTGGACGTGATCGACTGGTTGAACGGCACGGCCGTCACGGCGTTCGGGGTGGGCACGACGTGGGCCGAGATCCTCGGCTTCGGCACCGGCCTGGTCAACGTGTGGCTGCTGGTACGCCAGCACATCCTGAACTGGCCGGTCGGCATCCTGAACGTGCTGCTGCTGATGCTGGTGTTCTGGACGGCCGGCCTGTTCGCGGACGCCAGCCTGCAGATCGTGTACGTGCTGCTCGGCTGCTATGGCTGGTGGGCCTGGCGGTACGGCGGCGCACAGCGCAGCCACCTGGTGGTCCGCGCGACAACCGGGCGGGAGTGGCTCGCCCTGCTGCTGGCTGGCATCGTGCTGACCGGCGGGCTGTGGGCCTTCCTGGCGACGCTGACCGGCTCCACCGTGCCGCTCGCCGACGCGCTCACCACGGCGCTGTCGTTGCTGGCCACCTACGGCCAAACCCGCAAGCTGGTCGAGAACTGGTGGTTGTGGATCGCCGCCGACCTGATCTACATCCCGCTCTACGGCTACAAGGGCCTCTGGCTGACCGCGATCCTGTACGTGGCGTTCCTGGCGCTCTGCGTTCTCGGACTCCGCGAGTGGCAGCTGGCCGCGCGGGCGCAACGGGCCGCGGTGCCCGCGTGACGTACGGCCATGGACTCGTTGTCGGAAAGTTCTATCCGCCGCATGCCGGGCACCACGCGCTGATCGACGCGGCCGCGGCCGCCTGCACGCGGGTAACCGTCGTGGTCGCGCCGTCCTCCCGCGAGTCGGTGCCGTTGCCCCTGCGGCTGGAGTGGCTGCGCGCCGCACACGGGTCGAATGTCCACTTTGTCGGGGTCTATGACGACCATCCCATCGACTACGCCGACCCGGCCGTGTGGGACCTGCACATGGCCGTCTTCCAGGCCGCCGCCGGGTGCACGAGCGTCAACGCGGTCTTCTCCTCCGAGCCGTACGGGACCGAGCTCGCCCGGCGGTTTGGTGCCGTCGCCGTCACGGTCGACCTGGACCGGGCCAAGGTACCGGTGTCGGGCACGGCGATCCGGGCGGATCCGATCGCGCACTGGGACATGCTCGGGCCCGGCGTGCGGTCCTGGCTGACCCGGCGGGTCATCGTCGTCGGTGCCGAGTCGAGCGGGACGACCACGATGGCCCGGGCGCTGGCCCGGCAGTTCCGGCTGCGCGGCGGGGTCTGGGCCGGGACTCGCTGGGTGCCCGAATTCGGGCGGGAGCTCACGGAACGCAAGCTTGCGGCCCTGCGGCTGGCGGAGCCGGAGGCGACCGTCGACCAGGTGGTCTGGGATCGCGCTGATTTCGTCACGGTGGCGCGGGAGCAGAACGCCGCCGAGGACGCCGCCGCCCGGGCCGGGTCGCCGATTCTGTTCGGCGACACCGACGCGCTGGCCACCCTGCTCTGGGAGGAGCGCTATCTCGGCAGCGGCTCGGACGAGGTCGCGCGGCTGGTCCGGGCGCCCGACCTCTACCTCGTGACCGATGACGACGCTGTGCCGTTCGTCGACGACGGGCTGCGCGACGGAGAGTCGATCCGCTCGTGGATGACGGGACGCTTCCGTGAACTGGTAACGGACAGTCGCGTACAAAATCGGGTGTTGACCGGGAGCTATGCGGACCGGTTGCGCGCCGCAGTGGCCGCGTGCGATGAGCTGATCGCGCGCGGTTGGTCTTTTGCGCCGCCGTCAAGTCCGGCTGGGCCCTAAGCCGATCCGGTAGCCCGCCGATCGGAAGGTGACACCGGCGACCTGGGGGCGTGGATTGCGGCTTAGGAAGTGGCTGCTCGCGTTGGGCGCGCTGCCGTTCGCGCTCGGCGGGTGCGGCGCGCTCGCGCAGAGCGGTTCGGGTGGGTCCACGGCGCCGTCGCCGGCGCCGTCCGGCACACCCTGGATCGTGTACGCGGGCGGCAGCCCAGCACCGAGCCCGAGCTTGCTGCGCGCCACCGGTACGCCGGTGCCCGCGCTGCCCCCGGTCTCGTTTCTGCCGGTCAACCCCGCCTGCACCGCGACCTTCACGCGGATTGATGTGGTGCTGATCCCGCTGACCGTCAAGCCCGGCAAGGGTTCGCTGACCGTGACCTGGCCGCGGCAGTACAACTCGAGCTACCGCATCACGGCGGTCAAGCAGCCGCTGGTTTCGGGCAATCAGCCCGCCTACACGTGGCAGACCGTGGCGGCCGGCACCGGCTGCACGGTCACGGCGACGATCACCGGCCTGAGCTCGGGCGTCCCGTACGTGGTCTGGCTGGACGCGCCCGGCACCAGCCACCAGCTCGACGGCACGCGACACCTTTACAGCGGCCGTTCGGGCATCGTTTATCCGCGCTGAAAAGGTTTAAACTGCAACGATGACGACGATGCCTGCCGCCTTCATCGGTCACGGCAGCCCCATGAACGCGCTGGAGACCAACCGCTATACCGAGGCGTGGCGCGCGTTCGGTCGCTCGGTGCCGAAGCCGCGGGCAATCCTGGTGGTGTCGGCGCATTGGTATATAAATGCGACCGCGGTGACGGTGATGCCGCGCCCGCGAACCATTCATGACTTTTTCGGCTTTCCGCAGCAATTATTCGATGTGCGTTATCCCGCACCAGGCCTGCCGGCGCTCTACGAAGAGATCGGCGACATCGTCAAGCCGACCTGGGTGGGCGCCGACGTCGACTCCTGGGGCATCGACCACGGGACTTGGTCGGTGCTGGTGCACGCGTTCCCGGCGGCGGACATCCCGGTTACCCAGTTGTCGATCAACGCGGACAAGAGCTTCGACTACCACCTCGAATTGGGCGCGAAGCTGGCCCCGCTGCGTGAGTCGGGCGTGCTGATTCTGGGCAGCGGCAACGTGGTCCACAACCTGGGCGGTGTGAATCCACAGATGCCGGAGAGCGGCTTCGACTGGGCTCAGCGCTTCGACACCGACGCCAAGGAAGCGATGCTCGGCGATCCGCTGAATGCCGCCCGGCTGGACGGTCACCGCGATTTCCGCCATGCTGTCCCGACACCCGATCACTTCCTGCCGTTGCTGTATCTGGCCGGGCTGGCCGGGGCGGCGGATCAGGGCGCGGACGTACTGGTCGACGGCTACACCTACGGCAGCCTCTCGATGACGGCGTACACGCTCGGTCTCTCGTCTCTGCCGGTGCCGTCCGACGGCGCCGAGGCGACCGCAATCCCCGCCGGGCCGTCCCCGGACGGGGTCAATATCTGATCTTGCTAGCCGTCTCGTCCGCGGTATTGCCGCCTTTTCGTCCCAATTCTCGGTCAAGTTCTAGGGAAATCGAAAGGCTGGCGAAACGGTCCGCCGGTGTGACCCGGGCGGCAAACGGTCAATACTAAGTGGATGGAGGTGGAGACCACGGCGGACCGACGGCTCCCCGTGCCCGTGACGGCGTTCGGGCCCCTGCATCTGTTGGCCGTGCGCGTGCACCGGCTGGCGAATACGGGATTCGGCAACGAGGCTCTCGCCGCGGCCGATGCCTATCTGACGATTGCCCATGCCGTCGGCGACGAGAAGACCGCGGTCTTGCTGCTCCAGGGCAAGATGTATGCGAATGTGGAGATGGGTCGCATTCCCGAGGCGGCCGCCCTGGGCGAGCAGATCCTGCGCCAGCACCGAGCGTCGGGGTCCCTGCTCGGCGAGGCGAAGATCCTTTGTGACCTGGCCCGGATCTATGTGGTCCGGGGTCACTACGTCGAGGGCATGCGCAACCTGGCCCGAGCCGGTGTCCTGCTGGACGCTACGAGCGAGGACGGCGACCGGCGCCGCTCCGCGCTCTGCTCCTTCGCCGAGGCCGCCACCAACGCCGAGATGTACGAGACGGCCGCCACCACCTACGAGGAACTCAGCGACGTCTCCGCGTCGTTCGACCTGGTGCACGCGGGAACGCTGCTCTACTGGGGACTTCGCCTGGGTCATGTGGGGCGAGCCGACGAGGGCGCGACCCGGTTACGCCGCAGCGCCGCGATCACCCGGCGCCGCCTGGACACCGTCGGCGCGGGCGGCCCGGCCGACGCGGGCACCTCGGCGATGCTGGCCCTGGCGCTGGCCAAGCTCGGCGACGTCGTCCTCGCCGAAAAGCTGGCCCGCGAGGCGATCATGCCGCTGCGCACCGGGGAGAATTATCAATACGCCCGGATGGCCCACCTCGCGCTCGGCATCGCGTTGCGGGCTCAGGGCGCCCTGCACGAGGCCCGTCGCGAGCTCGTCGCGGCCCGCGAGTTGTGCGTGTTCAGCCCGCGCCCGGACGAGCCGTCGATCATCCGCTTCGAGCTGGCCATGACCGCGTTGGAGCTCGACGCGGGCCAGTCCGGCCGGGACCTTTTCGACGCCGTCGAGCATCAGGTGCGTGAGCTGTGGCGGCTGCGCCTGCAGCGGTTGTCGATGCTGCGCCAGGCCTACCAGCGCGAGGAGCTCGAGGCCGCCCGGGAACGAGCCGAGCGCGAGATCATGTGCGACGCCCTGACCGGCCTGGGTAACCGCCGCCGGTTCGACGCCCTGCAACGCGGCATCGACACCGGCCGGCTGACGGCGCCGCTGGTTCTGCTGCTGATCGACTTGGACCACTTCAAGGCGGTGAACGACGCGTACTCGCACAGCGCCGGCGACCGGGTGCTGCGCGAGGTGGCGCTCATCCTGCGGGCGCACTGCCGGGCAGAGGATATTCCGGTCCGGTACGCGGGCGACGAGTTCGTTGTCTTCCTGCGTGGGGACGCGGTGGCCGGGCGGGAGGTGGCGGAGCGGATCAGATCCGCGGTCGCCAAGGCCGATATCCTCCCCGAGGCGCGTTTGACGGTCAGCGTGGGTATGGCGTCGCTGGCCGCCGGGATGACCGCGGACGCGCTGTTCCGGGCCGCCGACGAACGCCTATACGCGGCCAAGTGGAGCGGCCGCAACGCGATCGCCGGCTAGTTGTAGCAGCCAGTGCTGTCGGTATGGCTTGGAGTTTGTGGCGACCATGCACTCAGCTTGACAAGAATTCCGGTTTAGCCTGATTTTTCGACGTATCTGTCGAGGCCGTCGATGAGTAGGTCGAGGCCGAAGTTGAAGCGCTGATCGCCGTCGCCCGAGGTGAGGACGCGGGCGTTCGCGCGGATGTTCGGGAAGCGATCGGCCGGCAGGTTTTCGTAGTAGTCGGTCAGCTGGTTGACGAACTCGTCGAAGTACTCGCGCGTCGTCCGGCCGCCGCTCACCTTCTGCATGTGCAGCGAGCTCTCGTACGCGTCCGCGACCATGTAGAGGAACAGTCGGTCCAGCGCCCAGCCGGCGATCTGGGGTGGGACGCCGCCGGCCAACATGATCGCCAGCATGCCCTCGGACATCCGCAGCGCGTTCGGGCCGGTGGGCACCGTGGCGAGCGCCGCCCGGGCGATGTCGTTGTGCTCGACCATCAGGGTGTACCCGGCGCGGGCCAACTCCTTGATCTGCTCCTGCCAGCGGGCCGGCTCGGGCTCGGGCATCGGCAGGTCGACGCAGATCTGGTCGAACATCAGCTGGAGCAGCTCGTCCTTGTTCGCCACGTGCGCGTACAGGCTCGAGGCGCTCGTGTTGAACGTGGCGGCGACGCGCCGCATGCTCACCGCGTCGATGCCCTCCTCGGCGACGATGCGCAGCCCCGCCTGGACGATCTGCTCTTGGGACAGGGGTGGCCGGGTGGTGGTCGCGCGTTTGGGCACGCTGCGGCGCCACGGCGGCAGGGGGAGGTCGATGTCGCTCATCAACGAACAATGTACTTGACCCGAACACTGTTCGCCGCGTAGAACAGTGTTCAGAATCAGTGAACGTTGTTCTGGAGATGCGGGGATGACATGGAAGCCGTACTAGAGGAAGAGCAAACGGCGGCAGCGACGCCGTACCGATGGCGGTGGGTTGCGCTCTTTGTGATCCTCGCGGTCGAGGTGATGGACCTGCTCGACTCGCTGGTCACCACGATCGCCGGCCCGGTCATCCGGGCCGAGCTCGGCGGCTCGCTCAGCCTGATCCAGTGGCTCGGCGCGGCGTACACGCTGGCGATGGCGATCGGGCTGCTCACCGGTGGGCGGCTCGGCGACATCTTCGGGCCACGCCGGATGTTCATGATCGGTGCGGCCGGCTTCACCGCCGCGTCGCTGCTCTGCGCGCTCGCCTGGAGCCCCGGGGTGCTGATCGGTGCCCGCGCGATCCAGGGGCTGTTCGGGGCGGTCATGCTGCCCCAGGGCCTCGGCATGATCAAGCGGTTGTTCTCCGAGAAGGAGCAGGCCAAGGCATTCGGCGCGTTCGGGCCCGTGATGGGTCTCTCCGCGGTCGGCGGGCCGATCCTGGCCGGCTGGCTGGTCGACGCCAACTACTTCGGCGCCGGCTGGCGGATGATCTTCTTTATCAACCTGCCGCTCGGCGTTTTCGCGGTGCTCGGCGCGGCGAAGTTCCTGCCCGAGTTCCGCAGCGAGCGCACCCCGCGGCTGGACGTGCTCGGCGTGCTGCTTGCCGGCGCCGGCTCGGTCCTGCTGCTCTACCCGCTGGTGCAGGGCCGGGAGCTGGGCTGGCCGGTCTGGACGTTCGCCATGCTGGGCCTGGGCGTCGTCGTGTTCGGCCTGTTCGGGATCTACGAGGGGCGCCGGGAGAAGCGGGGCCTCGACCCGCTCGTCACCCCGAGCCTGTTCCGCCGCCCATCGTTCACCGGCGGGCTCGCCGTCGGCCTGGTGTTCTTCGCCTCCCTGGTCGGCATCGGCCTGATCTTCACGCTGTATCTGCAGGTGGGGCTCGGTTACTCGCCGCTCAAGGCGGGCCTGACCACGTTGCCGCAGGCGGTCGGCATGGTCGCCGGATTCATCGCGGCGGGCTCGGGGCTGGCCGAGAAGCTGGGCCGCAAGCTGCTGCTGATCGGCACGGTGATCATGGCGCTCGGCACCGTCGGCGTCGGCCTCACCGTGTGGCTCGCGGGTGCCGGGATCAACCCGTACGAGCTGATCCCGGCGCTGCTCGTGCTTGGTGCCGGGATGGGGCTCGCGATGGCGCCGTTCTTTGGCATCGTGCTTGCCGGCGTCAGCGACGAGGAGACCGGCTCCGCCTCCGGCGCGCTGACCTCGGTGCAGCAGCTCGGCGG
>Ga0307512_10004987_pt1 | contig 14156 bp, 10 predicted proteins | sample 14_EM_MG_FD_200267 | JGI IMG/M metagenome (GOLD analysis project Ga0307512, IMG submission 200267) | Populus trichocarpa ectomycorrhiza microbial communities from riparian zone in the Pacific Northwest, United States - 14_EM | ecosystem: Host-associated > Plants > Roots > Unclassified | place... | reverse complement strand
TTATATTTTGCAATAACTTTGTTAATAATTATATGAAAAAATTACCCTTAACATGTTGAGTTTGATCAAAATTATACTCGTATGCTGAGTTTTTAAAAAATACAATTTGTATCATGAATTATTACAAATTTTTAAATTATATAAAAAAACTAAACTACCCTTATATATTTTTTTGGTATAAACCACGCGGTGTCCTGGACGCTGGTCCAGACTAATCCACGCTCGCACCGAGTCGGCCCACAGAGGGGTAAAGTGCTCCCCAAGAGAGGTTCTCCATACACAAGGAGGGGTCGAAACCCGGACATTGCTTATGGGATATATAATATATCATAAACTCAAACAAAAGATAAATAAAAAGCTTTCCCTCCTCTAAACACAGATTCTCTCTCTTTAAACTTATTAGGAAGAATCCTGATCTTTTAATCTTTGTCAATTTATTGGTGAAAGGAAATTGATTCTAAGCAAAAGGAATAAATACTTATTTTCCAAGGAAATTCAAATATTTTCTGGGAAAACCTCTCAATCATCTCTTTGATTCTCCATGTAATTCACCTCTTATCTAGTACTTTTAGAGAAATTCATAAAATCTCACAATACTCGATCGAGATCGAAGCACTACCACCTATCTGATGATGATGATTACTACAATAGCGATGATGCTGGAGTTTCTAAGTAGAATGCCAAGGCCGAGAAGAAAAAAGTGAAGCAGAAGAAGCCTAAGAAACCTAAGGTGACTGCAGCTGAAGTCGCCGTAAGAGGTTTTGTTGTTGTTGGATGTAGAATGGTTTAGTTTTGAGGGATATTGTGGCCGTGTGAGATTGGGGTTTCAATGAATAATAATAGTAATAATCCTGAAAGAAGTATTGGGAACCCACGTTCGTGATATTTATGTAGTTGTGCATTTGGTATATTTTGCACTTCATAGAATATCATGAAGATTCAATCTAATAGAAAGGATGCCAGCAAGTTCGTCATTTCCTTTGTAAAGTCTGTCAATTTATTACATTTCGCTCATAAAAGAATGTCAAAATTCATGCAGAGAATAAGATTTTGCACGAGAGAAAGGCCAAGAAGAAGACTTTGTCGTCTAACAATTTGTCTTTAATGAAACTAATGAGTTGGTTGCTTAATCGTATCTTAAACAACCATCTTAAATCAATAATTTAAGTTATTAGATGAAATTTCAATATATAATTTATATTATTTTTTAACACACCACTTCAAGTGAAAGTTTTTTGAACTTAAAACTTGCACAGACACACACTACCTTGTGCTTAATTTTTATCATATAAATGAGGATGATAAGATTCGAACTCGTGACCGCTTGGTCATTAAGGCTTTGATTCCATGTCAAAGAACCATTTTAACTCAATAGATTAAGCTATTAGGTGAGGTTCCTGTTAGGAAATTCCAGAAATTAAACACACATAATTTACGTTGTTCGGCAACTTGCCTACTCCACGGAGCTATTGGTTTGTATTAATCAAGCTTAGAAACAATACAAACAACAAAACAAGGAGGAGGAGAAAATTCTTCTATACTCAACTCAACTCTCTCTAGCTCTATCTTTGTGTTTCTCTCTATTTTCGTGTGTCACTCAGCTCTCATTAGCACCCTCTATTTATAACTGATATGGGAGACAATCCTCCCCATTTTAGTCAATTATAGCAGCCACTCCTGCCACCATATTTAATATTCGGCAACCACTCTTGACCTTAACCATGCAACCATGTTTGATATTGCAGCCAACAACCAGTTTGTGTCCATATATAATAGTTTCAAAATATGATTTACATTATTCTTTAACATTGTATTCTTATAAAAGAATTATTTGGAGCTTAAGAACAAAAGTGAGATCTTGAAAATGCACACATGAAATAAGAACTAAAATGGGTGAAAAAGTTTTAACACTAAATTAAAACATAAGTTTTTTAAATTTGAGAATGGAATATAAATAGGTGAGCTTGTGGGTTTATGGTTGGAGATGGTGGCGAGCGAGGGATCAAAGAGGGATCAAAGGGAAGGGAAGGTGGTGACTAGGTTTGGTGTTTAGAAAAAAAAGATAGGTGGAAGAAGATGGCTAAGGTTTTGTTTATTCAATAACAAATTTGTAATATTTAAGTTTTTTTATTTAATGAAAAAATTATAATATTTAATATAAGAAATTTTTAGTCATTGAATAAGAAATAATAGCAAACTTTTAAATAATCAAATAATTTGTGTTGATTTTTTTTTTGGTGCACTAGATGTAGAATGTAAACTGTTATGTGCACACCAAAATTTAAAATGCAAACAGTAATTTTTCAAAACGTAATTTTGATTAAATAATAGAATGGTAGTAATAATTTTACCTGATTATATATGAGCGTAATATGCAATAAGTTGTAGAAAAATTATATGTCAATATTCAATAAGAATAAAATAAATATTTTTTTGTTATTGTTCATTTTTTATATAATGTTCACAAATTAATTATTCTTTTTTTTTCATACAACTTCATTAAAATTAAGAAGGCATAATTTTTTTTGTTTAAAACTTGCTTTCTAGATTATAATAAGTTTTCATTTTTAAAAAAACATACTACTAATAGAAAAGACATATTAAAAAAAATATAATAAGGAAATGAGATTTTTTCGTCAAAAAATATTTTTTTTACTTCTTAATTTAAACTATTGAAATTCTTGCTAATATTTATTTTAATTACATTGGATTTCTATTAAAAATGATATTGTTAATATAAAAAGCTATTTTCATATAAAAAAAAGCATAAATAAAAAATAAAGACTTTGACTTAAAAAATACATTTTCTTCTCTAGATTTTAAATCCTTAAAAATCTTATAATTATTTATTTTAATTATCATAAACTTAATAAAGATTAGCATTGTAATTTACTCTCCAACATTACAGGGCCATAAAATCTAGTGGTAACTAAATAAAATGGAATAATGGTAACTCAAACCTGTTTTCAAAAAAGAAATTATTTGACGTAACTTAAATTAATTTTTATTTTTTATTTAAAAATACATCAAATCAATGTATTTTTAAATGTTATTTAATAAAATTGATTTTAGAGTGTCGAGATTATTAAAAAAAATAACACATAAAAAATTAAATTAATATATTTTCAAATGCAAAATCATTTAAAAAACTGACTTTACACCGCATTTACAAAGATATGGACATTTGCTTAAGCCGAACCTCAAAAGATACGGCCAACATTCGTTGATGAAACGGTTACAATAGTAGCGGCACCATCCTATCATAACTTATTCTAAGCACCTAAAATTTCCTCCCAATCCTCGTTCCAAACAGCACTTCATCTTCTTCCTGAAAATGGCATCCTCTCTGAATGCGAACCTCAGTCAGCCTTCTCTCAGGTTCCCTCTTTCTCTGCCTACATAAATATGCAAAGTATGCAACTTCTTTTATCCAATTTAATGTTAATTTAGCCTTTGGATTTTTCAGTTGCGGAGCCAAACTTTATTCAGGATTGAAGCTTCAATTTCCAAGTTTGCTCCTTTCCTTCACTTTCTGCTCTTAATCTCAAAACCCATTTTCCCTTGCCCTTTGTTTTCTAATTCTGTTTTTTTTTTTCCTTTTGTTTTAGGTCTGTATGCAACTGGGAGACCTAATTTAACTGCAGAGTTTTATGGAAAGGTTAATAAGAGCCTTCAATGGGGGTAACTAATTTTCAGTTTATTTTTTCAATGACACGATTAGGGGATAAAAAATATTAGCCTGTGATAAACTTTGATACTCTGTATGTGTTTGTGTTAGTGGGTATGGAATTGGAGATAAATAACACTGATTTGGAGATTCAGTAAAAGATAAAGGAGTAAATTTGACAAAAACTTTATTTTTTGTGTATTGTTGGGGTTACTTGCTTGGATTATGAGCTAGGAATCAACATAAAATCTTTTTTAGCTGTTGAATTTCAACTTGATTTCTTATTCATGGGAAAAAGTCATTTTATGGTCGAGACATTGTGTGAAAGCATTCATCATATCATGTTTCTTGGCATCTTTACAAGCGTTCTTCAACTATAGAGAGATTGTATTTAGCTGAAGTTCGAGTTAATTTGTTATATTTTGTTGGTATATAAATAAATATTAAATGTTTGTTTTTCCTTTTAAATGTTCGTAACGTGCAGTTGATCCCTGCTTGATATTCATCTCCGTGCAACATTTTGTTTTGGTATACATGTTTTATGGATGGTACATTTCTCTGTTGACAGGACTCGTAATCATAAACCAACACGGGCAGCAGTTAAAATGATGCCTATAGGGACTCCCAGGGTGCCCTATAGAACTCCTGGGGAGGGAACCTGGCAATGGGTTGATATATGGAATGCCCTAGTAAGTGGAGCACTATAGGGACCTTGTAGCTTTTATTTATTTACTTTATACAGGTTTAAAACTGACCAAATTCATTGGTTTCAGTATCGAGAGCGTATTCTCTTCATTGGACAAAATATAGACGAAGAGTTTAGCAACCAAATATTGGCCACAATGTTATACCTTGACACAATTGATGATTCCAAAAGGATGTATTTATATATCAATGGTCCTGGTGGAGATGTAAGTCCTTTGCTTAGCAATTCCTCCTCGAAAAAATATGAAGTATCTGCTCTTTTGTATTCTTATTGCCTCTATTATTGTGTTCTTTTTTCTGAAAAGCTTCTTATTTGCAGCTTACTCCAAGCTTGGCCATATATGACACTATGCAGAGCTTGAAGAGTCCTGTTGGTACCCACTGTGTGGGATTTGCCTATAACCTAGCAGGCTTTCTTCTTACAGCTGGGGAAAAGGTAATATTTTCACTATTGGAATCTGTATTGATGAAAGTTTTCCTACCAGTACCTAGGGATGTTTTGTTATTGATTTTGGGGAACATCTCATAAAGGTGTCTCAAAAAAAAATTAATTTAAGGCATCACAGGGATTTGGGAAATTTTTTGTGCTTTAGTGTTTTGAGGGGTGTTAGAGACCAAGACCACCCCTAAATTCACCCCTGCAATCACCCATCTGGTCATTGTGAAGTCAAGACAGCTCAAATGTGGTATAGTTTGGGGGAGTGACTCCTATAACTTATGAATTTGCGAGGTTCGACAGAATAGCAGCAAATATCTTTACTGTCCACACTAAATTTTAGCTTTATCATATGTTTGTATAATTTTGTCTATGAAAAGGCCTGATCGAATTTGTGTAGGGTTTATCCACTCAGGGATATTAAGCTATGCCCCTTCAATTATACTCTTTACAATTCAGCAGCTTCATGTCATTCTTATGGTGTACTTTGTATGATTCTTTTTCTGTATCAAAGGGAAATCGCTCTGCAATGCCTCTTTCAAGAATTGCTCTACAATCACCAGCTGGGGCTGCTCGGGGTCAGGTATGAATGTCATCTCTCATTAAAAGTTGTTCTAGATATTATCCATATGTAGTTTATTGTACATGTTTGGGATGATATGAAACATGTTTTCTCACAGGCTGATGACATTTGTAATGAAGCAAATGAGCTTCTTAGAATCAGGGACTATCTTTACAATGAGTTATCTAAGAAAACAGGACAGCCTTTTGAAAAGGTTAGTTTTTGATTTCCTAGTATTTTATTGGTTGATTCATTCTGTGAATTTGATTTATTGTTAGATATGCTATTCGCCACAACCTAGATTGAAATACTAGCTGAACAAAGATGTGCATATAAATTTCCCCTTTAAAAGTTTATTGTGATACTTTTTGCACTAAATAATGTGGCACATCTTAATCTTCTTATCTTACAGTCTATTTTCCCATCATTTCTTTACACTTGCATTTTTGGGATGCTTGTTACTCTGTCATATGGTCTGATTCGCTTAAAAACATGTTTTACTACTGAATGTAGATTAGCAAAGACTTGAGCAGAATGAAGCGCTTTGAAGCCCAAGATGCCCTTGAGTATGGTCTCATTGATCGCATAATCAGGCCACCCCGAATAGATGATGATGTAGGTCCCAGTGATGCATCAGCAGGTCTTGGTTAGTGTATATGATGGTTGTTATTAGCCGGTGGGCATTATAAACTACCAAAATTTTCTGTCTGCTTGTACAACTAGCTATTTAATTCAGAATTGTTTGAATTTACTAGCACCTTAGACACAGCTTTTTGAAGGCATAAAAATGTCCAAATTGGTTATGCAATTAAAATGTTTGCAATTGTGCCCCCGTCATACTATGAAGGAAGAGGTCTGACGGGTTTGATTTCTAGTTCTACATGCTTCATTTTCAGTTCTCTCAGTCAATTTTCTAAAAAACGTGCTCAGCCTAAGAAAATGTATGCATATTGCATGATGAGGAATGCCCGTGTCTCTCTCCTTGTGGTTATTACCAAATGTATTTTTGTGACGTTCGCTTTGGCGTGTATTATTGCCATGGCATACTTGAGGTTAAAACGCAATCGAAGCATCCCTCTTGATCAGGTTTCGTGTAGCTTAGAATCTTTACCTTGAGAGTTCCGTGAACTAAATATAATAAAAGTATTCTACCCTCTTCAAGGATTTGTGAAGCGAGTTGAGTAGCAGATTGTCCTACACATTTGTTTCATCTGACCAGGTCGTTGGCACATCATGAAGCAATTGGAAAAAATCTCCCCTCGATGTTTGCTTGATTTTTTGCATTAATTTTTATGGCTTTTGTGAAATATCTCTGAAATTGTTGAAAACGAGTAAAAAAAAGTCGAGGGTTGAAGAAAATTAGTTTATTGTGGATGTAGATGAGCTGTTTAAGATCATTGAGTAAATTGAAAAAAAAAATTGGCAACCGAAGTGAGAAAATTTTGAAAGGGAGAAAAAGAAATGAAAAGAAAAGAAAAGAAAAAACACAATGATCTATGTTTTCCTCCACAATGCAGACAGTTTCTAACACCATTTAGATTTCTTTGTAATGTCAACACTTTTTTTTAATATAGATATTGTTGAATGGACTTGGATTAGATTTTTTTTCTAAATAATCTTTAAAATATATTTTTTTACATCAATTTGACGACGCATTTAAAATATTTTATATATATAAATTGGTTTCTATGCCTAATTGTTTATAAATTGGTCTGGAACTGTACAAACTACAAAGAATTCTATGAAAGCCGAATCAATAAAAGAATAAAAAGATTTGAAAGTGCCATTACAATTATTTCCAATATTGCTTCCAGTAAAGCACCATTAAGTGCCTTTCAAAAGAGTAGATGAAATGTTAGCAATAACAATAATTTCCAATCCGAAGAAAGGCAACTCAAGGGGAGGGATAAATATTACATCAGCTATTTTACATGACACAACAGCAACAGGAGCCTACCTAATCAGCTAACTAAAATTCTACCTGAAAAAGAAAATAGGTAAAATCGACATGCCAGTACTGATAAAACTTTGATAAGATTACAGATAAAACAAACACGGGAAGGTGTGAAGGTGAGTTTCTAGGATCCGAGGTTGAATGCCATTGTTGTCAGTGACAAACCTTTTGATGTACCAGTGAGGTGAACCCTATTGCCCTGCTGGCAAAGTTACATTAATGTCAGCCGGCTTGTTCCTTGAATCAGGAGGCAAAGGAGACCAGCTATCTCCACGAAACGAGGAAGATGAGAAGTTGGTTTTAGGATCAGCACTAGATATAGGAATGGCTGCAGTCAGCACGACACCTGATAACGAATCATGCTTCTGTTTCTTTGGCTTCTGCTCATGCTGGTTCCCAGCCAGAAAACTGCCTACTACAACCTAATCAATTAGCAAGAAAAAAGACAGCACGTGTCATGAACTCTGTCCAAAAACCATCCATGACGATCATTACTTCTTACACAGGTTTAGCACCACAGTTTACAGTGCACTGGGATCAAGGAGAAAGAGACAGGAAAACAGTGAAATTTGACAAGCCAAACCTGTACAGGACTTGCAGCTACCAGCAGACCGGCAACTCCACCACCTACAACTCGTCCATCTGGACTAGCTAATGAAACGCTCATCCCACCAGATCTGCTTCTTGTTCCTCCAGTTTCAGTGGGCATAAATGAACCAGATAAAGACAATATCTCAAAGCGACCCTGGAAGAAAACAAGGAAAAGCTAGGATTTCAGCCAATAATAAATTGATATTGGAAATTACGAGGTACAAGCAACATGAGGTGATAGAATGAGATAGTTGACCAAAAGTCCTAAAGTGTTTTTTCAAATCCAATATTGAATTGGTGAGGAAAGGCAGTTTACAAGTTTAAAGGGCACCAGTAAGAGGAGCAAAATAGAACAAGATCCATTTTACAAATGTAATGTTTTAGATGAATAGCCAGCACCAGAACCCAAGGATAAAAGGCAGGAGAAAGGATGAAAAGAACAAGGACATGCATGTAACACATCACCAACCACGAGCATTTGTTCCTTTTCCATTCTATAAAGAGTTGAAAGAAAAAGGTTTAGTGATTAGGATTGCCAGTAACTCTTAAGGTAGAATTGCAATCACTAACTTTCATGCAGAAGTGCACCTTTACAGTAAAGACAGACAGTTGTTTCAAAGAACTAAAAGCTGAGGCTCCAAACACTCATCCGTGCACATTGCGCCATCAAAGAAAGAATGAGCAGGGTTGCAGATACCAATTTGAATGAAAAACCCAAATGAGAATTTTTTAAAGTGAATTTATTATCCCTGGATACAGCCAAGGGATGAACTGATATTGTGGACTACATATTCCCATGTGCAGAGGAAAAATGATGGAAAACAACACAAAATGAAATGGAATGGCTTGACCTTAAGCATATCAAAGGGAGATGTAAATCATATAGCATGAATCAGAATCAAGCATAAACAAAACAAGATAATTCATAACAGCTTAACTAGATGACAAAATCATTGTACATGAGGAAGGACAAAATGCCTCACCTCATATGTTAATGTGCCCCCAGAAGAATCAGGCTGGCGTAGCGTAACACTAGAGATCACACCATTAGCTGAGAGGATGCATATAGCTCGAGGCCCTTGTTGAGAAAATGATATGACCTTCATTGTGACGTCCTAAACAACCAAAATGATAATTCTCTTTACATAAGTCAACACAGTCTTAAAACCTAGGAAAACATATAATTCAATATCAGAAGTTATGAAAAAACCCTTGATTTTGCAACTTCCAGGATAATTCACAAAGTATGAGGGAATCTTACACAAATCAAAGTTTTTAATTTTTATGCCTTGTCTATTTTGGAAATATATGCAAATCCTGATCAATGTTCACAGTTGCTCAAATCCCAACCACTTTTTTCAAACACAAGTCATATTATGTTTGCATTTATACTAACAAATGACAAAACGAAAATCACAATGTCAATACAGGGCATAAATACAAAACTACACTGGCTATGTTCAATATATACCTCGCCTGCATTGACCGTGATGATATGGGGAGTAAAATTAGCACCTACAGAGCATGCAACCCATTCACCTAGAAGAACAAATTACCACAGCATCAGTAACAAAGACAGGGAATTCTCATTCTGCAACAAATTCTCAATTCACAGGGCTTCAAGCAACAAAAATACACCTCAAAGGTAATAGGAAAATCAATGCAGAAATTTTCAGAAATTTAAATTCAGAAATTCTTACTTTAATAGAAAATAAGGCAAGACATCATATTTGGGGTGGCCTCTTGGGCAATAGGAGACCCAATTGATGTGGCATAGAATACATGAAACCTTATGGTGGCATGGCCAAAGAAAACCAATTCCCATTGCCTTCTAAGGCAGCATTACCAATAAAAATATGACATGCCTGCAGCCCATCAAGAACTTACAAAATTGCATGATCAAAGAAAAGTCCCATGCATCAATGGCTGGTATGAATTGAGTACCAGTATAAAGATATTTGGGGATCCTTCAATCTCCAGGTGGACGTTCTCTGTAATGGTATTTAAAGGCTCCTCAACCTGTGGGGCATGGATGTACGTAACTAACTCAAACAACCAGGAGAAAACTTCCAAGCCATCTCATAGCAAAAGAAGAGCCTCTTCAAGTACAGAATCTCCCTAGTTAAGAGAAGAGCTTAATGACCCAATTTCTAGATAATTATGGAAAGCTATTATCATGCTCCAAGCAAATGCAACAATCCTTCGAGTGGTGCAAAACCAATGTACCGTGTAAGTTTCTAGATTACTCATAGGCGGGAATCTCCACTTATGGATCAGATTCAACACTGCAACCTAAAAACAGAAAGAAAGAAGGAAATTGAAGCACTGTTGCTATTGGGGTGCAAGATAATCGCTAAGAGCTTGGGCTGCCTAGTAGAGGTGGTCTCAACTCTCAAGAGTTCAAACTCATGAATTTTGTATGTGGAATAATCAAATACCAGGTAAAATGAGGAGGAATTATAGTAAACGAATAATTTCAAGCAAACCCTTTTCACTTGATAAATAATATGCAAATTTTCAGCAAACCGTGAAAAAAGGAACTGACTTTGCCTAAAATACACTGCCAATGGCTTGTTGGAAATTGATGGTACTCCATTCTACTGATGGCCTGCTAAAATTGAGGGCAGTGCATTTTATGGTCTCTGCTGCAATTTGCCAAAAGTTCTAAATAAGGCAGCAACAATGAAGATAGTTACATAGCTAAATGGAGAACTACAAAATAATTACTCCCATCTTTTCATATAATCTAGAAAATTTTATTTTAGTAAGCAACCGAGATGCCCAACTCAACCAGAGATGGTAGAGATGAGAAGTCAAAACTCGCAACTCTCTGACTAGATTGTACATGCTATGGCATTTACTAGTCACAGTTGACCAAAATTCTTATCTTTCGTATGATCATGTAGGAAACTTGAGAACTGCTCGGGGGGAAAAGCCAACTTGAGAAGCAGCCCACGAAGACTAAAGAGGGCAAGTTCGGCAACTAAGACAGGTCAAAACAATAGATCCAGATATTCTTACATCCAGACCCACTTGGCAGGAAATGATCACACAAGGTAAGAATCTAAAAGATAACCACAAAAACATCCCCGGTAGATAATATCGTAAACAGAACCAGCCATAAATACGATCAAAACATGGTAACCAAAAAACTCCCTCCTTTCTTTTGGAAGCAAAGCGATGACACCTCTCTCTATTCCAATTCTGTTAACCATACAAAACACAGCAGCAGACCTTTACCAGGTAACCAACAACAGTACCTTCCACAAATTCTTTCCCCAAAAAAGGGAACACAAGCGCCAAAATACACCCTCGTAACAGCAAGATTCCCTCGTTACCACACCGACTTACATACCCTCACCTCACTACTCTCTTTCCAAACCCACTACACACACAAACACACATATCAAGATCTCAACTGAAGCATCATTTCACAGGTCCCACTTTCACAGAACCCTTACTAAAAACCACCCAAATTTCTCTTACATTAAAACAGACGACTGATATAAACATCAAAGATCCAAACTTTAAACCTAAAACAAGCACAAAAACCACTTAAGCTCAAATATCAAATTTCTCACCAAGATTCAAACTTCAACCACAAAACAAGCACAAAACACTTCAGCTCAAAAGGAATCCATAAAATAGACAAATTTATCCATTCGTTACCTAAATTCTCCAGCTCATACTTGGCTTTGCTCACTGGCTTTATTTTCTTTTGTTTCCCAGCTGAGAAATCAATCACCGGTGGAAGCGGCGCCGGAGCCGCCGACGAAATCGGCTTCGGAGACAAGGTCACGGTGACACTCCCGTCTGGACCATACTTTCTAGGCCTCCCTCTCTTCTTCTTCACTGGCATAGACCCCGCCGCGGGCGGCGGGTGGGGCGGTGGAGCTTGCGGCGGAGCTTGCGGTGGAGCTTGCGGCGGAGCTGGTGGCGCGGATCCAGGTGTTGAATTTGGGTTGTTGTCGGACCTGGGAGCGATTTGGTAATCTGAGGGAGCACCGGATCCCACCACTGTAACCCCACCACCACCACTGGTACTATTTACAGTTGTTTCCATTCTTAAACCCTTCAAAAGATTTTTTTTTAATTATTTTTTTGGACAAGTTTTCCTAAAAACCCATTTTGATTTTGTGCTCAAATCATCTCCAAATATTAAAAAGTCTCGATTTTTCTTGAAAATTAAACCTAAAAAATTCCAACTTTTTTAGAGGAAAAAAAAAACTCCAAAATATAAAACCCAGAAAGGAACAAAAAAATGGAAGAAAAGCTGGGGATGAGCTAGAAGAGAGAGCTTTATACAGGTAGATTTTAATCTTAAAAAAGAAACAAAAAAAGAAAAACTTGAGATTTTTTTAGCTTAATTTTTGAGATTAGAGAGCTCCAAGTTAAGCAGAAACAGAACTTAACCGGGGTTTTAAGGAAAAAAGCAAAAAGGAAAAGAAAATTTGTGTTTTTATTTTTTATTTTTTTGTAGAGTAAAGAGAGTGATGAGAGCAGAAAGGAAGATTGGATTTAAGCTGTGAGAGTGAATTTAGATTTTTTGAATTAGTGGGGTGGTTTGAATTGCAAAATGGTTTTTTTTTTTTTCTGCGATAAAAATAATACGAAAGTTTGTTTTGGTTTTTAGTTGTTGTTGAGCTAATTTAGTTCCTAACTTCCCAAAGTCTGTCCGAAATGGGATTAAGAAAACAACAATAATAATAATAATAATAATAATGGCAAATCGAAAATATTTAATAATAATAAAAAGCTGGCATTGATGAATATATGTGTGTGATGATTATTGGAGATTTGTATTTCATGTTATATATATTATAAAGATATTGATGTTATGGTTGGAATCTTGTGGGAAATTAAATAAATTAAATAAAGTTGAAAGTGGGAGGGGTTTTCTTTTCTCTCTCTCTCTCTTCTTTTTCAAATTTTTTTCTTTTTTTAATTCTTGATAGGGAAAGTGACAAAAGATGATATTATTGCCATCATTTTAATTACAGTTTTCTTTTCTCTTTTTAATTTTTGAGTGAATGGCAAGTAAAATTAAGCTGTCAAGAGAAGAAGAAAAAAATGTCTGGAAAAGGGAAAAGAGGAGAGTGGTTTAAGGGCAAGCATGCCCCTTTTTATGGGGCCTGAATCCTGATAAGCTTCTATCTGTTGCAAGCAAAACCCACAAATCCATGGTGGTGTACAGTGCTGTAGATGGATAGCCCCTTGTGCATTTCATGCTTGTATTTTTGTTTATTTTTTCTCAAATTCTGGTTCTATTTAGAACAGGGGTTAGTGAAGAAAGAGCTTGCAAAGCAACAAAAGATAGTACAGCGATGCAATCCTCTGCTTATGCAAAATGGATTTCATTCTCTTGTATTGTTCCCTTGGCTTGTCAATGATGCAGTGATGAAAAAGATTGAGATGATGAAAGCTGTTCTCGTGTTTCTTATACTGTGCAGGGAGCGAAGATGGATTTTCTACTGCAAACTTACTAGCTTTACATGATCTGAATCAAGGGTTTACTGGACTCACAAATAGATTGATTAGGATTTTGACTCGAATGGAATCCATTCAAGTTTTAATGGAAAATAATACCCTTCAGTTTTTTATATTAACCTGGTTATATTAAAGATAGTTGTGGTAGCCCTGATTTTTTTAAAAGTATTTTTTTGTTTTAAAAATTTATTAAAATTATATTTATTTTATTTTTTATACTAGTGTATTTAAACGATTCAAAATTATAAAAAAAAATAAAAATAATTATTACTATAATACCAAACACACGTATCTTCTTCCTCTCCGTTAACTGTTGCCATATTTGTTTCATATTTTCATACGGAAAAAAAATCCATAATTGCTGCATGCATCCTTCTGTCAAAAACTCGTCGCCTTCAGGTAAAATTACTGGCCACGTTATTTCTCTTTATTGCCAAACAGCGATTATTTTTTAAGTGTTTACTAATATTTGAAAAAAGAATATTATAGAGATAAGAAAAATAGAGGGGAGATCAGATCATAATATCAGCACAATCCCCTTTCATGGGACCACGAGATTTGACCTTTAAAAATGCTGTTAACGACAGCTTTAATATTCACAAACAAGACCATAAAGCATCTTTTTCTGAACTAGGGTTAGATTATCAATTACCAAGAACAAGAAAAATAAATAAACTAACAAGGTTTAGATAAGAACCAAATTAATTATTAAATTGCTCGAGCATTTGAATAAATATGGTGATGACCTCGATGC
>Ga0307512_10004986_pt1 | contig 14157 bp, 18 predicted proteins | sample 14_EM_MG_FD_200267 | JGI IMG/M metagenome (GOLD analysis project Ga0307512, IMG submission 200267) | Populus trichocarpa ectomycorrhiza microbial communities from riparian zone in the Pacific Northwest, United States - 14_EM | ecosystem: Host-associated > Plants > Roots > Unclassified | place... | reverse complement strand
TTACGGGGGCTTGCGCATAATGCGTTTGCCAGGGACGAGTACAACGATGCGCGTGATCGTCGCTTGAACCCAGGTGGTCAGGAGCTGGATATCCACCTATCAGACTCGACAGTTTTTCAAGCCACAACTCTTTCTGACCTACGGTTCTCAGTCCAAGCGTTAGTAAGGGCATACCTGCGCACCAATCCACATGGATCCACGTGAGTGTCCGCGGACGCATTCGACCAGGTACCTGGAGGCATCAGTAAAATCGCACAGGCGTCTACTCGGGGACCGTCGCGTACCGACCGTATATTTTGCCGATGAGTGGCACAGTACCGGTGCCGAAATCGTCGGATCTATAGTTGAAGGTTGCAGCATCGAGGTCTCAGCGATCAACTATCGGACCGAGGTTCTCAACGTGGTTCCGGCCCGATTGTAAGAATAACCCTTATTGTTGCCGTATCCGAGAGAACTGAACGACATGGATGGGTCGGCGGTGAAGGTTTTATCGAAAGCGCAAGACATGTCTAATGGTGAGGAACCCTTGGCCACCCTGGGAGTACTAGCCACTCTTATATATCTAGGCCAACGGGTGGCCCGGTGGCCCACCCTTCTTTCTACTCCTTCGATGCTACCGGTACAAACTCGCTTATCGATTGAGAAGAACTATTTGCCCCTCGTGCTGTCGTTTTTGATCCAGTTCTGTTTGCGGGACCATTGTGTCGTTGAGGTGGCCGTTCCAAAGATCCCTCTCGATCCGTTTCCTAGGATGGAAACGGGACACCAGAATACTTTTCAGTGTCGTACCGCATCCTTGATTCCCAAGGCACCAGTTCGTGACGCCATGACCTGGGTTGGCACGACCGTGGTTACGAAGGGGATTTCCAGAAACCGAGTGAATGAGTGGTTTTTACATCACCTCATCCAAGGGGTTGGTAGCTCACCCTCCCTTATACTCGCTACATTCGAAAACCAAACGTTGAGTCGACTTGGCGGTGTGTTGGTTGTCTTTTCTGGTTGGGTGAAGCGGTCAGCTTGTTGAATGCGAACTTCGGTATTCAGTGTTTTCGGGAGGTTACATCTCACCAGGTTGAACAGGCAGTAAATATGATTTGTACCGAGTTACGTGCTACCTAGGCTCCCATTCAGCTCTATGCGATCGTGCGTGTAAAAGTTCTAAGTGGTATTGTTCTTGTTGTGCGGTATTACATGGTATACTTCAAGAAATCTGACAAACCGAATTAAACAATGTTGTACAAACTAAGAATCATGTGAGGCTCATTAAACAGCCGGATGTCGGAACCAAAGTGACTTCTACCCTAGAACGGGAGCTTGTCCAAACCACCCATATATCTCATCCATGTCTAACATCTCATACCGGGAAGTCACATGAAGTCCACGGCCATTAAAGGATTTCCAGCTTCTTTCCTCGACCTGACCATCTGTTCGAGGCAGTCCACGGCATGAGGGGTCGGGATGTGTAAGATGACTCTCACCGCCGCGAGGTGTGGACAGGGAACCAAAGAACCCGACGCGGGCGATGGGGAGAGGGCAAGAAGGACCTCCGTGTCTTCCATACAGCTTATCAAATGAAGCAGTTTCAGGTTCGTGAATTCGCCTATCCTCGCAACTATGGGCTTCACTGCCATCTTCAGCATCAACCTCGTGATCTGCGCGAACGAGAAAGGTGTCACGCTGAGGAAGTCGTCCGTGTCATCCACACGTGGGAAGTATCTCACGGTGACCTCAACACCTTTACCAACGAGTTTGATCTCGCCGTTTCCCATTCCAGCGCAAAATTCCATCGAGGTGACCTCGGTAAACAGAGGGTAAGAGTCGGATGGAAGGAGATCTGCGATGATTGGAGCCCCAAGGTTGGGCGACAGGAAGAGCGAAAACTCCTTGAGTCGCGGAACCTTGAAGTAGGGGAGAATCCGAGAAAGAGCGACTCCGGATATCACATGGAGGCGGCGCAGAGAACCCAGGTGGATATTCTGTACTGGGGGCAGATCCGGGGATACATCGGGATCTAGGATCGAGATGGAAAGGTCCTCCAGAAGGGGAGCGGAAGAGATTAACCCCAAAACTGCATGTAGAGGGATTGGCACTTCATCCGAATTGTAAGAGGGGAGAATGGGGCCGGAAAGTGGGAAAGACACTAGTATTGGCGGCAAGTCATTCCAATGGAGGGATCTAAGCGAAGGAACGTAGCAGCCGAGGAAATCGCGAGGGAGTCGAGATATGTAGCCTCGCGGGAATCCGGAAATCTTCAGGCGTTGAAGGAGCGGGGCAGGACGGCGAAACCTAGAGATGGCCGGGAGTATCTTACCAGGAGAGGGGATAATAGTCATTGACATCACTCTTCCGAGATGTGGGATGATTAACTCCAACGCGGAATCGCTCGGGGAAACTGGAGTCGTTTCCTTGGTTATAATGTCAATCGGTGCTGATGTCGAACGCTCGAGATAGGTAGATGTTCGATCCACGTTACAGCATGGTATGCGAGTCCAGAGAAAAGGGGACGATATAAGTATGGAACGCCAGTGGCGACAGACGTGTGTGGCGAAGATTAAGTCTCGTTCTAGTTCACGGAGTTCGAGAATTTTTGTTAGGATTTCTGGTGGAAAGCGGTTGATTGGTGGTTCATAGACTGTCTGGTCCGGGTCAAATGGATGCCTGCAGTAGAAAAGAAATAATTTAGTTGGTAGTTCGTAACGCCTGATGCATGATGAGTAGTATCCCATGTGTTCGGGTGTGTTTACCTGGGATCCGTAGACTTATCGTCCAACATGGTGGTTGCGAGGAGTCCAAGTCCAAATTGAACTCATCCGATCTTCCCGTCCTTATACGGCCCTCATTGAGTTTCCGTCACGATCTGCCTTGGCCCACATCGTCGATATCCATTAACGTCCATTGCCACCCGATAGACACCGACATCCCAAATGGATTCCCAGACAACCTCCACATGACAACAAGTATGACGATGCGCCTGTAGGTACACGACTTACTTGAACCCAATTAGTCGGTGGTCGGATATCCATCCACCAGGCCCATCAATTCTCCCCGGGTCAGCCACAGCTCTATTCAACTTAGGGTGCTCAGTCCAAGCGTTAGTAAGGGCATAGCTGCTTGCCAAACGGTATGGATATCCGCGGCCGTATTCAACATGGCGTTTCCCAGATATTTCGATAAATCGGTTCATGGTTCAGCACCAGTACTGACATAATGGTTTCACATTTGAAGGCTGCGGTATCGAGGCCCCAGAATTGATGTAATCCTCCCGGTGATCGTCGGAATACCGGTTACTGTAGTATCCAAGGATGTCGAACGACCTAGACGGGACGGGGATGAAGGTTTTCTCGAAAGTGTACGACATGCCTAAGCTGAAGAACCCATGGAAAGTGTTGGAATTTCTGGAGTCGCTGAGGGCGAGGGACCGTACTACATTGGGTGAAGAGGAGGGTTAGGTTCCATCCCCGCGAGTACTAACCACACTCATATACCTAGGTCTACGGGGGGCCCGCGCCACCTTCCTTTTCGCCCCTGCAAAGCCACTGGTACCTAGGTTCGTAAACTTGCTTACCGATCGAGAATCTCGTACGTCGCTCGTGTCGCGTTTCTTGATCCAGCTTTTTATTGCGGATGGGAATGAAACACCCAAGCATCAGCGTCGACCGTATCGTCTTCTCGGTTCTCGGGTCTCGAAGTTCTAGTTCGTGATGTCATGATAGCCCGGGTTGACACGGCAGTGGTTGCGAAGGGGATTTACAGGTACAGAATTAATGGGTGATTTTGACACGCCCTCGCCCATCCGTTTACATCCGTTGACCCCCACCTGGTGCATCCAAGGACCGAACATTGGGACGACGAGACACAGTTTGAGAATGCGTTGGGCGTTTTATCCGGCCGGGTGAATTGAATGCGGGCTTTGGTATTTCAATGCTCTGTCACTCAGCGGCTTCGATAAGGTTACATCTCATCAGGTCGGGCGGGCCACGAATATGGTCGCCACCGAGCGGCGTGCTACCCTCCCACTCTAATCCTCTGCGCGATTACACGTGCAAACCGTTTTAAGTATTGTTTCTCTCATCGTACTGTAGCATATGGTGTTTTGGAGAAATCTGACAACATTCATCAACCAATATCGTACAAGCTAAGTATGATGTGTGCGTGCCCTAACCGGGTACATGGAGCCAAAGTCGTTAAAGTGGATAAGTTGTTACAGTCACTAGGGGTTTTCCGGCTTCCTTCCTCGACCTGACCATCTGTTTGAAGCAATCTACGACGTGGGTCGTTGGGTCGTCGAATGAAACATTCACTGTTGTGAGGTACGGACAGGGGACCAAGGAACCCGGCCCAGGCAATGGGGAGAGGTCGGAAAAAACTTCTGCTTCTTCCTCGCAGCACTGCAAATCAAGGCATCCCAGGTTCGTGAATTCGCATATCCTCGTGGTTATGGGTTTCGCTATCGTCACCAACATCAAACTTGTGATCTGCGTAAGTGAGAAAGGCGTCGTGCTGAAGAAGTTATCCGTGTGTGGGAAGTGTGCGATCACGGTAACCTCAACGTCTTCACCGGTGAGTTGGATCCGGCTGTTCTCCGATCCAGGGCAAAAAAGCATCGAGGTGACTTCGGTAAGCAGAGGGTAAGAGTCGGATGGAAGGAGATCTGCGATGGTTAGAACCCCGACGTCGACCATTAGGAGGAGTGTAAGCTGCTTGAGTCGTGGAGCCTTGAAGTGGGGAAGAGCCCGAGAAAGAGCGGCCCCGGCTACCAAATCGAGGTCGCGTAGAGAATCCAGATGTATATCATCAACTGGAAATAGATCCGGGAATACTTCCCCATCATTGATCGAGAGGAAAACCCGCTCTAGAAGAGGAGCGGAAGAGATCAGCCCCAATGGGGCATGCAGAGGAACTGGCAGCGCATATGCGTAAGGCTGAAGCATGAAACTGGGAAATGGGAAAGGCGCTGGCACTATCGGTGTGTTATTCCAAGTGAGGGATCGAAGTAAAGGAACATGGCAACCGAGGAAATCACGGGGGAGTCGGGACAAGTGGTTTTACGGGAACCCAGCGATTACCAGATCTTGAAGGAGCGGGGCAAGACTACGAAACTTAAAGGTGGCCGGGAGTGTCCTACCATGAGAGGGGATAATCCTCATGGACCTCACTCTTTCTAGATGCGGGATGACTAGCTCCAACGCTGAATCGTTTGGGGGAACCAATCGCGTTCCCACGGTCTTAACATCAATCGGCGCTGATTTCGAACGCTTGAGATAGGTAGATGTGTGGTCCACGCTATTACATAGGATAAGGGTCCAGAGAAAAGGGGCCGAGATGAGTGTGGTACGCCAGTGGCGACAGACGTATGTGGCGAAGAGCAAGTCTCGTTCCAGTTCACGAAATTTAAGAATTTCTGTTGGGATTTGTGGTGGAGGGCGGTTGGTTGGTGGCTTAAAGACCGATATCTGGTCCGGGTCGGGGGGTTGTCTGCAGCACAACGGAAGTGTGTTAGTCGCTCACTCTTAACGAGTAGTATCTCATGCATTCGTATGCGATTACCTGATAGACGCAGACTTATCGTCCGACATTGTGGTGGTGAAGAGAGAGGAGTAAAGTGGTCGACCCCCTGTATTTGAGGCCAACCACTCCCATTATATATATGGTTTGGGAAGCTTAGTCACCAATCTTCCTTGCCACCGCTCCTGAAATGATATCCCTTGGGCTGCACAGAGGGGTCTGATGGTGTACGGGTGCAGGAGAACGACCCCAAGTCACCCGTGGACATTACCTACCATGAGGTCGGCCTTTTCAATGAAATCGGTTGTCTCCGGTCTTTAAGCTTTATCCCACCCTCATGGAATTCCCGCCGCCATCCGTCTTGGCCCACATCGTCGACGTCCACTGCCACCCAACAGACACAGACATCCCGGATGGATTCCCAGATGACCTCCACATCACAATCTGCGCGATGTCCGCTCGAACCAGAGACCAGCCGCTCGTTAGAGACCTCGTTACCAGATGTCCTCACAAGGTGATCCCGGCATTCGGTAAGTGTGCTCGCATGTCGGTGGTTATATAAGTCTGGTAAGTCATCCGAAGTACTTATGGACACAAGGTATATAGGATACCACCCATGGTGGGCACACCAGATCGCCCTCACGAAACCGGAGTCGAAACGGAAACACTATGAGTCACTATTACTATCCTCGTCGCCATCGGATGAGGATCTCGCGGTTTTCGAGAAGGTCTTGGAAAACCAGCCAGAACCGAGGCTGTTCGATGATATCCTCTCAGAAGTCCGGAAGAACCTCCTTGATTTTCCCAACGCTCTCCTCGGCGAAATCGGGTTAGATCGCGCAGTCCGTATTCCATATGACTACGATGCCACCCCGCGCATTCTCTCGCCGTTCACAATCCCATTTGACCACCAATTGAAGATCTTTGAAGTTCAGCTGGAACTGGCAGTGGAACTGAAGAGGAATGTGAGCATGCATAGCGTCAAAGCTCATGATGCTACACTGCAAGTGTTCGAGAGGATGGCAAAAAAGTTCGGGAACGAATTCTGGGACGTGAGTGTTGATCTGCACTCATGCGGGATCAGTGCGCAGACGTGGAAAGAGGTCGAGGTACGGTGCCGGGGCAGACTTGTCCAATCTTTTTGCTGAAAAGCCCTCGCGTCTATACACCACCAGAAAAAATACTGCAACGTTTTCATCTCACCCTCAACCATCCATAACGCCCGGTCAGAGAGTCACAAAAAACTCATCGGAACCGTCTCCCCCAACCGACTCCTCATAGAATCTGACTACTACACTGTGTCCGAGCTCACGTCCCAGACAGTCAAAATGCTCAACACAGTCTCTGAAATCAAAGGCTGGCCGATCGAGCAAGAGTGGATCGATGATGGGGACGTGGACGGCGTTAACATCGGTCCCAGGATACCAGAGAGTGAGTGGGGTGCGGTGAAGAGATTAGAAGCGAACTGGAAAGCGTTTGTGAATGGTGGTCATCGGCCGGAGCAGAAGGTCGTCAGTAAGTTCAAAAGATTTCAAAATGATTGGGTGAGCGACAATGAGGCGGACGAAGCGTGATGTGAACGAGGGAGACATCACCGAGGTATCGCAAATTACAGGTAAGTAAACCAGGAGAAGCGTCAAAACAAATGTATCATTAGTGTACGTATATACAAATGGATGCAAAAACTTTAAGCGGACCGGGAGCGAACGAATAAGAATAAGGATGAAGGTATTGTGGAGTTTACTAGCTGATGTAGCTCAGCAGCAGGACGAGACAGACGCCTATCAGGCAACCGATGATGATGGAATCCCTCCGTCGCCTTGACTTAATCATACCCAGGAGGTTGTTGATACCAGGCATACTGCTAAGCACACCTGTCATTCGAGTGTTGATACCGGTGATCGTTGTTCGTTGACGAGAAAAGTCAGCTCGAGTCTCGTATGCTTGTCTGTCCAACGAGAATGTAAACCCACGCGGTCAGCTCGAGAGTAACCAAGGCAATAGATGGGTGTACATACTCTAAGATCTCGTCCGTCATCTGGTGCGAGCTGTCGATCCTGCCTCTTTCGGCAAGTAACATATCCGCGGCGGAAGACTTGTGTGCGCTAAGTGTGTGGTGGTCAACGCAACCTTCACGAGAAAGAATTGCTTTGAATCGTACTCAATGTCATTCCTAACCCCAGAGAGCAGGTTCATTTGATCCAAAGCTTGCTTGACGCTTGCCTGTTGGTGGTTAGCCTCTCTACCCGCAGACGCGCCGCCCGATGTACCTTGGTCCGACGGAACTCCCTGATGTTATCTTGGTGCACGTCTCTGTGCCTCTGAATGGCACGCAACATTGTTTGCGTCACTTGATTGCTCGCATCATTCGACAACGTATCGAGTTCGTCGTTGATCTCTCCCAACTACGACCACAGGGAATTTTCAGGAACCAAACCGCATGAACCAAACCGGTGCTTACCTTCTGAAGCAATTCTTCCAATTCCACTTCTAAATCCTGCCACCGCTCCAGTGATCCCGTGCTCTCGAGGTCATGCGAACCAGGACGGGTGATGGTGGCCGCCAGACGACTGTAGGCGGTGAGTTTGTTGTCGAAGAGAGATTCTAGGGTGCGACATTGCTTATGCAAAGACTCTGTAGTCGACATTGTGGTCTTGTTTGTGGGTTGGGGTGTGTGTGAGGTGAGACCCGCTCGGTTAGGCTTGCGCGGCGCAGCCAGACGGGAGAAGGAAAGTAGATGCGTGCGTGAGAAAGTTTACCGGAAAGTGCCGCCAATGACGATCGAACTCAGTTGAGGGAGGCAATGCTCATCGGATTCGACTCCAGAAAGTTGAACTTGGCTGACTTCTAACGAAGCTCTGGGGTGCAAGAGATGACGAGGCCATGTTCAAAAACTTGGTTCATCTTCCTCTTGGGGTGTATATAACCCAGCTCTCCTCTCCTCGCCGTCCTCAGCACACCTTCCCACCGACGACGATCTGAGTCTCTATACCAGCCCACGCCAGTATGACCTCCGAGTACTTCCCTCTTACTGTCAATGGTCCCCCCTCCTTAGGCAGGGCGAATATGACCTGTTTGCACTCCGGCGAGCCGTTGTTATCTCCCAAGATCATGCTTTCGTTGGGTCACCTCCCAAGGAAACAGGAGATCACCGTCGACTCCGGTTGGCCAAAGACCCCTTCCAAGGTATACCACTCATCTGTATCGGCGTGTGAGTGTGCTGACTCGGAGACTCGTAGGTCAGCCCAGAGGTCTGCAACAAGCGCTGCCTTCAGGTATCCAGGCGACTGACTTTGCTGCCATCATAGAACCCGCCCTGGCCCGTGTTCAGAGGCTACCATAAGTTTTCTTTTGCCCACGCGACGATGGGCCATCGCCTTCCCACAATCCTCGGAAAAGCGATCGATGACGTCGTCCGCACCCTGAACGAACAGCCTGAAGAGGATGAGATTGTCGATCTCGTCCAGTGCATTGACCGTATGAATATTTTGATGACTGAGCTCTCCGAGAGCGCAACCCTAAGGCCCATCATCGACGGTTCGTCACATCCGACTGCGCTTTTGTTGTTTGGAATGCGCTGACCTTGACGTACTAGATGGCGAAGCAGATGTTGCGTTATGGAACAAGGAGATCGCAAAATACTTCCAAGGTAATGCACAGGGAGAGACTGCATTTGCAAGTCCTGACCCTGCGACTCTAGGCCGAACTTTTATGAACGCACCATGGGTCTTTGCGGAAGCATACAAATATCGACGCCTTCGCGAATGCTTCAGCATCAGCAAGTACTGGAAAGACTATGACGTTTTCTTTCGCCAAAAAGTAAGGGCGTGTTGTCACCTTCTTTCCATGGAGCTCAACCGTTCAACAAAGTGCGACACCTTTTCACGTTCAAAAGACGCGGTATTCGAACTTTCCATGCGGTTCGCGGAAATTGGCCAGTTGCCTACTGAATTAGACGAACAAACGACCGCGGAGAAAGAGCGTCTCATGTTCCACGAACTTACGCAGAGTCCGTCTACACGCTTGCTGACGGGATTCTCGTCTCGGTTTACTGATCTTAGCTGATATACGATAGTCTGCCTCTGGGGAAACTCTACCGACCTTTCATTGCTTATCGACATGACCGAGGAACAGATCAAAAGTCTCCAGTCAACTGGGGGCGACCACCTTGCTGCGACGGAGAGGAATATCCTCGGGAACCACCTTCCACAGTTGTGGGATACAGTGAAGGCGCTCAAAGCCTCGGGAGGGGGTAGAATTGATTTCGTTTTGGATAATGCCGGGTTCGAGCTATATTGTGACTTCATTTACGGTAAGGTTTATGCGGCGTCAAGCAGCAACGGCTCATGACCACGTTCGCTAGCCGACTTCTTGATCCAGAGCGGGTTGGCTAAGGAGATCAGATTCCATGGAAAACGCTATCCCTGGTTCGTTTCGGACGTTACGAAGAAGGATTGGAATTGGTTGTTGAACACGATGGTTTATGGACAACTCTTCGACAAAGCGAGCGACCAGGAGCTAATGTCACTGAAAAAATTGGGGATGAGATGGAAGGTACGTTGACAGCAACCCCCATACGTATGCTTTGACACCGACCCCCCACGTGTCTGCAGGAGTATGAGAAGCAAGGGAAATGGGTTAGTGATGCCCTAGATAACAAATGGGGTACCGTGACCTCTGACGCAGAAGATTGGCGACTAGATATACGAACAACACCCATTCTGGTGCTCGGGTTGGACGTTTTGGGAGTTGCACTCGGAGGCGCCAGACTTGTTCTTGCACCTTTCCCATTCGGACCTCGTGATCTTCAAGGGTGACTTGAATCACCGCAAGTTGACGTATGATTGTACAGCGCCCGCCAGCACCCCGTTCGAAGTGGCTATCGGGCCCATGGCCAGCAAGGCAGGAGCCCCGAAGATATGTTCGCTGAGAACGATTAAGAGTGATGTAGTTGTGGGGCTTGGAGAGGATGGGGACGAGACTGCAAAAATGTTGGATACGGAAGAACCAGGGTGGAAGATCAGCGGAAAATACGTGAGTAGCATCGGTCGGTTACGGTCTACCCCTTGCACGCTGACACTTTGATAATCAGGCTGTGGCGCTCCTCTCATATGGAAAGTCCGGGGAGAAAGTAGTCCTTGACTCGTGAAAGTGGTAGAAAAGGATGATCGAGGGTGCTTCCTGTGTGCGAATGGTGGAGTCGGGAAGAAGTTTTTTGTGTCAGAGTGAATTGTGGATAAAGTACCCTTACGTTGTACGTGTCTTTTTGGTAAAGTCGAGTGATTTTTTCTGTTGGCCCGGTTATCTGAGTGGAGCAGCGTTTACATCGGCGTTGTCGGTCCGCTGATTCATTCCTTTTTCGTTCATTTGGACGAATTTTAATCGCCGTGGTGTATCGCCTCTTGCACGCGGGGTTCAAAACTACTCAACTGCTGTCGGGTGGAAATCCGCGTTGGCCGTTTGAAGTGTTGCAATCAGACGACCCCACATCAGACTCTACTCTGCTCTCACGCTCGTACGATGCTGGTGAACGAAGATAAGAAGATACGCGAGTGCTCCAGAAAACCAAAAGAAGACACTATGATGCAAGCGAGTTATATTCGCTGCTATTCCAGAGGTCCCGACTCCACCCTTACGAAGGAGGTCAACGAAAAAAAGTCGTTCACTCTGTGGGATCAGGCACACATGGCGTCATCGGTCTCGATGACGACCCTGTTTTACTTTGAGAAAACAAAGTGAATGCGACCGAAAACGTTTCTTCCGATCATTCCTCCCTCCGTCCGACTCACCCGGTCGATAAAAGGCGAAACGAGACCTTACATCTCGAAGCCGTAAAAGTTTCGTTTCGAAGTGGAGCTCCACGGCGGCTGTTGTGAAGCGACCAACTGCTACCGCCTCCTTCCGTTTCCGGATTCTTGCCTCTGTTTCTCTCGCACCGACTCTCTCTTTTGGATGTGCGCCGGTTGTCCTGGGTCGTGGATCGCGCCGTCCCTCCATTGGTTCTTCGTATCATTTCATTTCGCTCTGGTGCAGCTCCACCCCTCAAACTAGTCCTTGCTTCCCATCTTTTTTTTTTCCTGCCCAAATGCGGCGCGAATGGCAACAAAGAAGAGTAAAAAAAACTGTTCTGGGATAGGGAGTGCACACCGAAGGAAATTTTCATCTCCATCATCACACACGTTCAGCAGACGGCGTTGACCTAGTGGATGCTGTATCCGTTCATGTGCCCCGGAGCCATCGCACCGTTCTCCCGTCATAGACCTCGCGCAATGAACGCTAGATTGTCCCTTTGGTTGGGAAGGAGACGGGCCATATAAGACGGAGCGAAAAACGGGGGATGTTTTTCCAATTCCCCATCGAATTCTCCCTTCTTCCTCTCCTCCCTCCTCTCTCTTGAGCCCCACCGACGCACAAAACGAAAAGAGGATACCATGGCTCACGACTACTTTGTTCTGAACCCCGGCAACGACACCTCCGTCGTCTTTGACACTGGTGCGACTAAGACCCATGCTGGAAATTCCGGTGCACCTCACAAGATTGCCCTCACACTGGCAAACCTTCCAAAGAGGAAGGATAACGCCGGTGCCACCTGGCCACGCACCCCATCCAAGATCGACCCTCAGGTTAGTCTCTTTCAGGCTCGATCACCGCATGTCTCCATGACAGCTTATGTTCGTTACCCCCGTCGGAGTAGAACCCGCCCTGGCCGGCGTTTCGAGGATATCACGAGTATTCCTTCGCTCATGCCACCATGGGTCATCGTTTGCCGACGATTCTCGGCAAGGCCGTTGACGATGTTATCCGAACGTTGAACGAGCAATCATCCGAAGAAGAGGTCGTCGACCTCGTTCAGTGTATAGAAAGGATGGAAGGTCTGATGACCGACCTGTCTGGCAACGCCAACCTCAGGTACATCGTTGATGGTCAGTCTCTCTCTCCCTTCCATCGTCATCACCTCGTCTCAACCCTGCTTTCTTGTTGCAGACGGCGAAGCCGACGTTGCCTTGTGGAACAAGGAGATCGCCAGGTACTTCCAAGGTATGGATGCATAGAAACCACACTTTGGCTCGATCTCAACATACGGTGATAACAGGAAAGACATTTATGAACGCCCCTTGGGTCGTTGCCGAAGCATACAAGTACCGTCGTCTCCGCGAATGTTTTGCCATTAGCAAATATTGGAGGGAATATGACGTGTTCTTCCGTCAGAAGGTATGCACAGGGATGACAGACGATCGCCCTTCTCCTTCCCCTGATCAGAACTGGGGTCAATCTAACCGGAATTTCTCTTTGATCTACAGTGTGATACCTTCTCACGTTCCCAGGATGCCGTATTTGAATTATCGACTCGGTTCGCCGAACCATTCCGGGGGTCTCCCGGTGCGACCGCTGAGACCAACCTCGAGAGGGAACGTCTGATGTTCACGGAGCTGACTCAAAGTGGGTCTAGGCTTGGAACTGTGATTGGATTTGTCTGACCGAAGTTTCACCTAGTCTGTTTATGGGGTAACTCGACTGATTTGTCATTGCTCATCGACATGACCGAGGAGCAGATCAAGAGGTTGCAGGCTACCGGCGGCGAACAGCTCGCTAGGACTGAAAAGAACATCCTTGATAATAACCTCCCCCAATTGTGGGAGACGGTGAAAGAACTCAAGAGTCAGGGTGGAGGACGAATCGACTTTGTACTTGACAATGCCGGTTTCGAACTCTACTGCGACTTCGTCTATGGTGAGAAAATTTACCGGGACCACCGAGTTTGTGTTGGTTACTAATGTACATGATTCGCGTAGCCGACTTCCTGATCCAGAGTGGCTTTGCCAAGGAGATCAGGTTTCACGGAAAGAAGTATCCTTGGTTCGTCTCTGACGTGACGAAGAAGGACTGGAGCTGGCTCTTGAACACGATGGTCTATGGTCATTTGTTCCACACGGCCAGCGATCAGGAGCTCAGGTCGCTTAAGAAGCTCGGTTTGAGGTGGAAGGTATGTCTTCCTCGGATTTGCATTCGCGATACAAAAGCTCAAAGCATCTTTTGTCATTCAGGATTATGAAAAGCGGGGTATTTGGGTAAGCCACTTTCATCAAGGCTGTAAGCGCCCTCGATGCTTATGCAGTGGGGTGATCACCTAGGTCTACGAACAACACCCCTTCTGGTGCACCGGATTCAGCTACTGGGACCTCCACCCCGAAGCTCCCGATCTCTTCCTCCACCTCTCGAAATCCGACTTGGTCTACTTCAAAGGAGACCTCAACCACCGCAAGCTGACCTACGACTGCCAAGCTCCCGCCAGCACGCCGTTCAGCGTCGCAATTGGTCCAATGGCTAATGCCGCGGGTGCTCCGAGGATTTGCTCGTTGAGGACAATCAAGAGCGACGTCGTCGTCGGGCTTGGAGATAAGGGTGATGACATCGCCGAGAGGTTGGATAAGGAGGAACCCGGTTGGAAGATTAGCGGAAAATACGTGAGTGCCCCTGCCTTTTCTTGGGGATGAGATAACTTATTGAATGAGCAGGCTGTCGTTTCCTTCTCCGAGGGTCGACCGGGAGAAAAAGTAAGGTTCGCTTAGAAGCGACAAACAATAACACCTCCCCACATCCCCATCTTATCACCCCTTCCCCCTGATCCTGGACAGTCCTATTGTACATACG
>Ga0307512_10004985_pt1 | contig 14160 bp, 12 predicted proteins | sample 14_EM_MG_FD_200267 | JGI IMG/M metagenome (GOLD analysis project Ga0307512, IMG submission 200267) | Populus trichocarpa ectomycorrhiza microbial communities from riparian zone in the Pacific Northwest, United States - 14_EM | ecosystem: Host-associated > Plants > Roots > Unclassified | place... | reverse complement strand
CGATGTCAATGCGCCCGCAGGCTCAATCCGTGGTCGAACAGCACTTCAAGCCGCCGCCAAAGGAGGGCACTTGGCCGTGGTAGATCGACTCTTACAGGCCAAAGCCGATGTCAATGCACCTGCCGCTAGATATTACAATCGAACAGCACTTCAAGCCGCCGCTGAAGGAGGGCACTTGGCCGTGGTAGATCGACTCCGCACGGCCGGCGCCACAGAGTAGGGTGGTTGTGTAACGGTATTAAAGGTAATTTGTATTGGAATCATGGGGATACGTGGGGCTGGAGAAAATCTCTTATGTTTGGATCGATATTTAATTGTATTGTGTGTATGAAGCGAGAGAAGAAGGTAGCGGAATGAAGAGCTGAAGGGCTTTTTTTTTGTATTCTTTTTTTTAGCAAAGACCACAGGGTGCGATTGGGGTGCATGCCTTATTCATTTGAGCGAGTAGAAACAAACACGACGATATAGATATGGTGGGTGCAGAAACGGCGAATATAAATAAGCAGCAGTGGTGAAGAAACGATGGTGGCGATAGTTATAGCTGTAGAAAAATGATAACAGAGAAGCGGTGGTCGCACGGTTAATACTTCTACCAGTAATATCATGGCTTTATCACTTACGGGGATGTGGGACATGCCAGGATTTTCTGAACATATCTTGGGATACTCACCGATAATCTCTGAAATCTCAACTAGTTTCCTACAACAACGGTTACTCTACCTAAGTCTACCATACTAATCCACAGCAATATATTTATCACGCTCAGTGAGTAAAACTTATTGTTATTAGATTAATAGTTTTGTGGAAACATAGACATCGTCATAGGCAATCCAATCATGCGACTTTATCGTAACACTGCGATATGTACTGTACACCTCACTGGAGAATTGCATAATTCCCTGCTGTTTGCAAGGATGGTCACTAGGCACTGAGATTATATAGTCTCGGATACCACACTCCGAAACTAGAGACTATAGCGTTAGCCTTCAACTGAATCCCGATTCCAACACTCCACCTGATTACAATGACCCTAACGCTTAGCTCACCACAACTGACAATTTTCAGCTAGCTGCTACTGGAGTAAGGGCAATTTTTTGGACTAGATGCTGGTTATGAAGATATTTTCAGCACCGGAGAGCCCATTAATGCAATCAGAGTGTAAAAGCAAACGACACAAATACAAGATTTTGCCAGTCGGGTGAGATATTATGATGAGACATGAAATCATCGATGTAGATGGAGGATCAAATACGAGCTTAGCAACCGAACAATATTGCTTTTGGGACCTAGCTTCATATCTAGCTACCAATGATTTTATTTCCTCTTAGCAGCAATCATAGCAGGAGTAATATTCATCTATCTATCTCTCCGACGAGGCTAGTCCAGAATTCTAAGGTCACAAACGTGCAAGCCAAAGCTCCGAGATTCTCCGGATGTTCCGAAGGTCGCGAGAAAAACGCCCCGGTAACTCTTGGTTAGATAATAAATCGGTTAGTTCTCGTCACACCTTTATTGGGGTGATATATAAGATGTTAGAAAAATATACCGGCGCCCCTCCGGACCATCCCTCCCCACTATCCCCTCCACCGTCCTTCCAGCAGATTGCCGCAATCAGGCGCGCTGGCGCAGATGCACAAAATAAAGTAATTGATATAAATCCAAAACTACGCTACAGAAGAACTAACCCATCGTACCACAACCATTGCGAACCCTCATCTTCAACCTCACCCTCTACCCGACCACGCATTTTGCTTCCTTCGCCCATCACAATTCTTACCGCTTTTCTGGAAGTGTAGTTACCAATCCAAAATGTCTGCCTGCGTATTCAACCCACACAAATCAATAACGGCATTCTGGGTTTACAGGCAATTCCATTTCCAGATCCAATCCGCTGCAGCTCTAGATCCTGAGTTACATTTTCACAAGCTTGTTCCTCACATATTTGTTCACTTGGAGAATAACTCGTTGCAACCTTTTTGTACTTCTATGGCTGTACTAAAGCTTTATGGGCTGTTGGCGGTGGCACAGGGTGTGATATTGTTGACATAGCTCGCTTGCGCTTTGGCGCAGCAAAGTCATTTAAGTAAAGCAATATGAAAGTGTTTGGTGGGTTTTTGCTTGAGGGTTGTGAATGCAAATTGAAGCAATTGACAGCGGAATGATGAAGAGGAGGCAGCGCAAGAATGAAGCAAAAGATTTAATCTGTTGAGCGAAATACCTATAAACACATAGATTCTCTCAACAAACGATACCCAACCACGCCTCACTGCGGAAATCTGCCGGGAGGGTCGGTTGAGGGGATGGTGGGAGGGATGTCCGGAGGGGCGCTGGTATATACTACCTCCGTGTCCAAAGTCTTCCTTTTTCCCAGCCTTCACCATTATCGTATCTCATCCAATAACAACTAAGAACCTATCTACCCATAGTAGACAATGAAAAGCGGCAGTTATGAGTTCAATAGTACATATACTCGAGTAGCCACACATCAGTACTTCAACGTATAGCCAAAGCACAAAGCATTATTGGCAACTAAAAGCGCACACCCTATATTAATTCCTCGCCGGGTTATCACTGCTAGAGAAGGTTGATAATAACCAGTCTCTCATGGCTTGATGTAACTATTACCTGGCATCTAAATGGGATGGTTTGAGTGTTTTGGCGGTCCGCTCTTGCAATTATCAAGTGGCTCCAGAATTTCCCCTTGGCGAATGCTAGAGCGAAGGTCTCCAAGTAGACTTGTGTCGAACGCTCACTATGTACCATCGGGTGGCATGCGAAAGTCACAGGACACCGTTCCTTAATCTCAGCATCGGCCGAGAAGTTTCCATCGAAACCAAGACCAAATACTTATAGTTCTTAGATGTACGCTACCAACAGGGTCTCTTTATTCTGAGGTTTATTCCTCATGCACCGGCCATCTCTGCGGGCTGCAAGCTATATGAATAAACGACAGTAACGATATCCTAACCCGATCCAGTCTTAAACATTTTCCGCCTACGACCAACAAGTCACAGTCGAGGCTAACCTCGTAATGATTGTTTCGGTCATTACTATCGTCCATACATATCATTAACAACTATGCATGAGTAGTCATGACAAAACCAGTCGTCAAAAGTATTGCATGATAGGTCTCAGCCTTCGTATGGCCGGAGATTGCTGTCGGACTGAAGGCATTCAGCCGGATCTATACATAGATGCGTACATACACATTTACACTTGTATGACTATATATATGACCTTGTGGCATTCTTAGATAATATACAATCAAGCTTCTCTAGTATCAACAAAAAGCTTAACCATTCGTAAAAGCGCTCACCTGTCATCTATCTGCCTTTCATTTCCACTTTCATCTTACCTACCCCTCACAGAACTACCAGTACAGTGCTCGACCCGCGACGTCGTATAAAAGTGGCCGGCAGTGTTCGGATGGTAGCTTCAATAGATGGGAACGGCACAGTTGACATTTGTGTTGTAAACGTAGGACTAGACGCTAAAATATTGATAGCTGTTCTCGAGGGCATGCTCTCCCTTGGGATCGGTTGTATAGAAGTGATTTACCATTCTGCAAGAAATATAACTAATTATGGAGATTTCATATTACGGCTTCGGTTAGGAATGATGCTATTTTACTCCGCTTGTCGGTGGAGATAATTCTTCTGGGATAACACTATATGTCTTTACCGCTGCTAGGGGAAATTTTTCGGCATCGCGTTCAGTGATCTGCACTAACAATGCGGTGTGCGAAACAGGGATGGCAATGGTCTGTCTGGACTGTCGTCATTTGGAGACTAGTGATCAGTCCAGCGTAGACCACTGCTTCGTTACCCTAGGGCGTCCAGTTCTCAAATCTCGAGAACCAGGGCAGTGCGGGTCGATCTGTAGGTACCCACCGAGTGATATCTCATGCAATTATGTTTCAGTAGGAGACTTTGGTAGCTCTAATCGCGCGGTAGGGTGTGTCTTACGACTGTACTGTCTCCTAGGGACAGAGCACACAATCTTTTGGTTGTTGCAGCCATATTGTGATCGTCACTCGGTCGTCATTTCATTGCGATCACCATTCCATCACTCGTAATCACCGACGGGTCACTCGACGGCCTGCAGGTCCCTATGTTACAGATGTACACGATGTTACAGGTCTGATACACGGTGCTGCTGCAGGGGCCGATGCCTCCTGTATATATCTCGAGTCTTTCTCCTTCTCTCTTCTCTGTACCATAGGATATATGCACACGGTTCTCCCCAACTTCCATATCGTAACACGTCGCGTACTGCAGCGGGCGAGTTTGAGCACCGCCCACCCACCTAAAAAATTGATAGAACAATTAAGAGGGAAGTTACATAAAAGATAGCTGTATTTTAAGAACTCTTTAAAATGAGGGGTTGTGGTGGGGCTGGTGATAGTTGAAGGCGATCGTTCTCTTATCACCAGAGAAAACTTGACACATTTCAAGTCCCCTGACAACTTATTACAAGTGGTACATCGTATTATATTACTACACATTAAAAATACAATGACTACACATAAAAGTTGATTGACTACACACCAAAGTTAAGTGACTCTAAAATTTATATAATACTTTGTTATGAACGCGTAATCTTTTTGTTCTTTAGGTTTTTTAAGAATATGTAAGTGTACGGAGGCCGGTAAGGAGCGCAACCGCCATGTTGTCGTTGTCGCTATGTAAAAGTACAAGACCGAAGTACACCCCTGTATCTGACAATCGCAAGGGACCCTGCAATTTATTTTGACAACAGCAAAGGACTCTGACAACCGCAAGCGATCTGAACAATCGCAGCGGACCCCGCAACCATCACCCCCTATTCTCTTCCGTCGACCACCACCACCACCACCACCACCACCACCACTGTTGCCACCACCAGCATCCCCACCACCCTAGAGCTATGCCACCCAAGCAACCGAGATCATCTGCAGCCACAGCTGCTACTAGTACGGGTAAACCAGCAAAAAAAAAGCCGACTGTGACAGCAAAAGCACTCATAGCACCCAGAGCACCCAAAGCACCCAGAGCACCCAAAGCACCCCGCCGTCCCCCTCCTACTCCCTGTCCCACTGCCTTATGCACCTGGAAAACCATAGCCAAGGACCGGACCAGGGCAATTCAGAAACATCTCCCCTATGCAATGGCAGGACAAGATGATGATCTTTTGTATGCGGAGCATGTCACAGCCTACAAAGAGAGAGCCAAAAAGCATTGTAAGTCAACTTGAAAGCTTTTATGTATATGGTGTAAATTTAAAGTTGTAAGCTGATAATTACAAGGGACAACGCCAGCTAAGCTCAAAAACTCACAGAAAAAGTTCAGAGAAAAACACAGAGAGGAAAGAAGAGCTGCGTCAATACTTTGTTATTACAAAAAAAACATTAGAAAAGAGAATGTAGACTGGTCCAATGCTATGGTGGAGGAAAAGGCAAAGCAGTTGATTGAAAACAGAAAGAAATAAGAATGGAAATATTGAAACGGGGAGGATTCTGAGGGCAATAAATACATATATCTACATACTACAATTACTGCTCAGTGCTCAAACTCGTCTCTGCCTAAGGCATAGCAGTCCTCCCAAGAAACATATACTGGACTCCCGGGCCGATCAGATTCAGCCTCGCTGGAATAGATCTCATCCTCCTCATACTCAGGAAGATCCAACTCACGGACTTGAGCAAAGTTGAAGTTGGAGATTTCAAATAGTGTAGTTGTACTATAAGTACTACCACCGGTTGTACTAGTAGCTGATATAGAAGCTGCTGGAGAAGATGGAGACCATGCATAAGCTCCCTGTGGTGACTGACACACAGGAGGTACCCGTCCAGTGGTGGTAATATAATTCTGAAGATAATTCGGTAGATATAGATATGTGATCTGATGTACCAGAATACCATCAATATATGTGCGGTAATAGTCAATCTCTCCACTAGCTGACATCAAATCCATTGCATCTAAAGCTGTGGTACAGATATTCATAGATTCCGGTGGAAGATACTCTTCAGGATCTAGTAAAAACATAGTACATTCTGTTAATATATGGCAAATTCAGATACAAATATTCAAACACAAACAGGTTTGATGTACAACTGACCCCATGCAAGAACCTCCGAACGCAATTCAGACACTGTTGATTCAGGTGCAAGTTGAACATAGTCAAGGGTACCGTCAGGTGGTGTAAAGTAGAGTACAACCGGTTTTCCAGGCTGTACACTAAGTCTTTTTGGCTGGCTTCGAATGGAATGTGCATTCCAGAGCTCAACACAATTGTGGATTTCATCCTGGATAAGCGGCATATATACAAACAGCAATGCTATCTGATCTGTAATACTACCAGTCTACAGTGCGCGTGCCTGCAGCATGTCAAAGTATTCCTTACCAAATAATGTCAGTGATGAACTATAATGCCGTTGTTGGCAACACAGCATGGTATACCTTCCAAGCAACCGTCTGGCTTTTGCTCATTTGTCTCCACCATGATTCAATTCTCTGATTCGCAGTCGATGTTCCGTAGCAGTATACAGAGTACATATCCTTGTCCGGGTTCAAAGCAAGGTGCAGTTGACAATGTGTGTTGGCCATCATGTGGGTTTCTGTACCTCTATCAGACCGTATTGTGTGTCGCAAAATACCATTCGCCCAAACATGATCCAGATATCCTCGCAGAATTGAAATTGCTGTTCTGGTTGATACTCCAAGATAGATCCATGTAATATAGCTAGATACAATAGTCTGATATCAGAATAGGGTACTACATGCATGAGAGGTACATTCAGAGATACCATGAGTATGCATCTATCCCAGCATATATCTCAATACCATAAAGACTAAGCTTGTGGTGCCCATCAACGGAGAGAATCTGATTTGGTCCTGCAACGGAAAAGTCTGTCCATGGTATGCGTTGTTGCGCAAATGCTCTGTTGGCAACTCCAATTGGATCCAAAGCTCTCAATATCTGATACATTCTATCCCGGGCGACTGGAACTCCGCATTGCTTAAACCGCGTATACATATGTTGCCGTCCACAAACAGATGACTGCCCGCAGATCTCCGATTCCAATGCTGCATGGATGATCTCATTGTGCAACCCAAATTCTTCTTCTTTGAATCGATGACGCATTCCAAGAGACAAGCGTACACGTATCAACCTAAAATCTTAGATTTGCACAAAGAGACAACATTACCAGAAGAACTTCTGTAAAAGATTCCAAAAAGGGGGATGTATTGCGTACTCTCTCATGGTCAATCGATCACCCCGCTTTGCCAAGAAACGCATGATCTCAGTATCTGTAAGACCCCACTGCCAAAAAAATATCCACAGCTCTTGTTGTAATGCATGTAAATCCAATTCGCCTAATAGATTTCTCTTTTTGAAGGACCATGTATTCAGATGACGTTCCAGTGTACGTACTGAAGGATAGCTGACGTTGTCACTGTTGGCGTCCATGATGCCTTGAACGAAGTACTTGTGGAAGAGCTGGTGTATGTCTTTTACTGAATGGTTATCCAGATTATACCATGTCCAGAGAACTGACTTGTATGGTTCCAAGGAAAATCCAACTGTGTCCCGTAATGCCATTGAATGTTGGACCCCCGTGACTGGGGGTGGTAACCGGGTAGTAGGAACTGACTCGAAATGGAGGTGTCTCAATACTGACAGGAAGACCTGGGTACCACTGTGCCGTATTTATAATAATGCTGTACATTCCCAATAGTGAAATCAGATAGCATCCCGGAGTTCTTCGTCAAGTACTCTAAACACTTTCCGATCAGCAATCCACCTTGGAATTTCAAGTAACTATTATTTTATCCACACTACCCTTCTCACAATGAGTTCTGTTCCTTTTGATGGCTTGTATGATAGTAGCTGTGGCTACCGAAAGCATATATATGGAGGAAATGATGTTGATTTAGCTGCGCTACCATATCCAGCAGATGTTACACCTACATACTGTTCAATTTGCGGTCAGAAGAAACGCTACATGCCATATGCAGGTCACTCAATACGAATTCCACAAAATGGTCCTCCTAACACCAAGTCCGCCCGGGTATCAGCTATCGATCCGCAATTATCTCAGTTGTACGAACCCACCACCTCTGTGTCTAGGCAAGCATTATCAGCCATTCAACCGCAACCACCCACCACGCTCACTTCAGGTGCTACGGAATCTGCTGCATTCTCACCTATTCCATATCATCAACCATCAACTTCTCAATCACATACTCAGCATTGGGCCTCATATACAGCACTGGAATCTGCAATTGGACAAGCTAGAACCGGTGGAAAGGCATCTCAGCACATTACAGTTGGGCGTGGGCAGCCACAATCCAAGCTTCACAGTAATAGACGGGCTCCGAGGAAGAACATACCACCCACATTGAACCAAGGTGTATCAGGAACGTCGTCAGATAGTATAGCAACCACTTCGAGATTGCCAAAGCCACATCTCTCTTCACTGCACTACAAGTTACAACTTATTGTATCTAATATTGAAGCAGCAAAAAAAATTAGAAAAATACCCGGAACAGAGCAATGGTATCCATCACCCGAAGTTATGGATGCTCTTCAACAGCCTGGGACAATGGCCCAGCATCTGTGGAATACAGCTATACGGCCAACAGGATTATATGATTACATGTTGTTAGTATTTCCGGATTGTAAGTTAACTACATCCCTCCGACACTCATTCTAATATAAAGACTAATATATTACTCAATGTAGTTCACAACTTTAATGATGTACGAGTTGTAAAGAGCTTTCGCCAAGGTGGTATCAACCGGCTGCCAAAGAATACCTTTGAACAACGTACTACACTACATCAGATGTTAGAACAACATTTTCCAATCCATCGAATCAACACTATTCCTAAGGTTACTCTTCACCTCCTGTACCGCAGTGTTCAGCAGATGGTTCCGGATCCTATACCTACACTCATTACCAACTCTGAGCAAGATACCTCAACGCCCGGTAATGTTCTACCAATGTCGGAGTCGGATATCAATTCCCACCATAGTGATGAAGGTATTCAGGACTCGCTGTACTTTCTGCCCTCACCTTGAGAGTATTTATCTTTTATCTCAGCCAATAAGGCAACAGGACCATCAGGTTCAGCCCGGACTCCGATGGAGCACCCACCCACTCCAGGACCAGCGTCAGTGCTGCATACAGATCAGCCACCTTTGGAGAGTATACCCCAATCATCGAGTCTCAGTCCACCTCCTGAACAACTTGAGGATGTGTTGAATACCATGACCCAGAAGGTATAACCCTCTACTCACCACAGTATAGAGTGTTGATGAAGCTTATACTAATAATTTAAGCGATCCCGCAATGACCTTCCAAGTTCCTCTCCACCAAGAACACCTTCCCAGCAGTCTCCGGAACACAAACGACTGTCTGGGATGCCTGATAAAGATACTAGTACTAGGAGCGGTGGTGCTGGTGGTAGTGGTGGCGCATCAAGTACAACAAGTACTTTGTACCGTCGGACTCGGTCCCAAAAGCTACTACAGGATCAACATCAAGCAAGTCATCAATCCGGAGAGGCAAGTACTTCACTATCCAAGCAACCAAACTTCATCGGAAATAATTATTAATGGTCGCTAGCAGACTAGCAAAAACTGAAGGCGGGATTTTATTCCATGGTAAAACTTGAAGTGTAGTAGTCATGGTGGTTGTGGTGGAAGTTCTAAGTTTGTAAATGTTGGTTGTGAACAGGAGCACCAGTGTTGTTATTTTGTTTGTAGGAATGCCATGTCATTTTCAAGTTGTGGTCTGCTGCGGTCGTTCAGGTCCTTTCCTATTGTTCAGGTCCCTTCTCATTGTCAGGTTTTTTTGATGGGGTCCGTTGCGATTGTCAGAATACAGAGGTACGAGGACATTTGACTTTGGCTTTGGTGTTATTGCAACATGGCGGTTCCGGCCCTTACCGGCCTCTGTAGTAAGTGGGACTTAGCAACTTTGTTAATATATCGTATTGATTAGTGAATTTACTTGTTTTGTTTGTTTTAATCATTCTGCATGTACTCTACCTAGAGTATAGCAGTACCTAATCCCCCTCCCCCTTTGGATGGCCGGCTGGATGGGCGAGCTCCCCTCCTTCTACCCTTCTTCTCCTCTAACAAACGATAGGCGCATATAAATGGCGCGCTGAGAACAAAAGAAAGAAAAGTGAACGACTGCTAGCTACACTCTGCCTCGCCCTGCTCTTCTCAGCGGCGTGGGAACTTCCCGACCTCTGTAGCTGCTAGGAAGTCTAGCATCACTTGATCACATGTTTCAAGGGAAAACTGCTCCGATATTTGCACGTGCCTGCACCTTCCCGCTTTCCAGCCGGTTTCCCGCCCGACTGCTATCCACAGTTCCCGCTGCTCGTTCTTCCACTTATGGCAGTGGCGGAAGAGAGGCTCCCGAGTCTAGGCCGTCTGTCCGCACCACTAGCACTGGTCGTCGTCTCGCTGTCCGAGCCGCTTGAGATAAATCGCTTTGGGTGTATGCTCGCACTTTAGCTAGTAGTATTGTGAGGCCAGAACTTCCTGCTCTTCATTGGGAATAGCCTTCAACTCCCTGCATTCCCGTTTCGGTACCCGTAATGCTTGCTTAGTCTTTTCTCTTCCCACTCGGCTTTGGCCACCGCTCTATGCTCGGTGATCCTTCTTGCTCTATTTGCTGCTGAGATGAATGCCTACTCTCGGACTGTGCTTCCGCGGCCCTGGCGTGGTGAATTTACTTGTTCTAGTACGGCAGTCATCCTCTTGGTGGCGACAACCGCAATTTCACCGTATTCAAATTACCCCACTTCAGCCAGCCTTACCACAACCCACTCTCTTTAAAGAGTTCTAAAAATACTGCTATCTTTTATTTAACTACCTTCATGATCACTTTATTAAAAAGAAACTACAGTTGAGGTTAACTCTTTTATGGGTGCCCAAAATGCTACCGAGTCGACATCGCTGTACTCTCGCACTTGAGATATGAAGGTTTTGTCGCTACAGGCTACCGTAGTAACACTTGTTGGCTAGGAGGTTGGCCCGTGGCTCCCTTGGCTTGCGGAGCTGGTAGACTAGAGCCGGTAGCTTACAGCCCCCATCGGCCCCACCAGCCCCCATGCTGAGGAGGTGGCTTGCCTCGGGAGTGATGGCCAGCATCGGGCTCTAGTTGTGATACTCGGCTTTGCCAAGTCTGGTCTTTTCTTTGTATATAAGCCTGCCATTTTCTGTCTTTGTATCGACAGACAATTCAGCTTCTTCTTTCTTCTCTATTCTCAATAACACTGATTTATGGCGACCAGCGTTGATTGTTTTCCCTTCCACAACCACTAGACCCGGCCCACCCCTCAAAATCCCCTCTTTCATTGTTCAACCCGAAGTTTCGCCAATAACTCAATAACATACGGAGGTGATTAGTGCCCACGAGTATCATAATTCGAATCCCGCGACGACGACGACTACCAACAAATTATCACACAACTAACTCCACCATTTGAAATACCTTAGTGTTAGGGATGAATTCGTTTTCTTGTTATTACTGTGCTCATCAAGACTACATGTTACAGTTATCTGCTTGACCCCACACCAACATCAGCTGAGACTAGAGAAGCAGTCAACTTCTTCTTGTCTCTTCTTACCGTCCTTACTCCCGAACGATTTATGTCCAATAGCAGAGAGTTCACAAGCTTCAAAAGGCTCTCGTCTACCATATTTCCATCTACAAATGATGCCACTCTGCACAAGCAGGAATACAGGCAGTTGTCCAAGTACCCAAGCCGGAAGTGGGACAGTGTGTTTAGTGCCAGTCTTATATGAGAGTATCAAGCTGCTCTAGAAGAGGATATATCTAGCGTAGTGTCTATATTGAACTAATGTCTTATGAGAGTGAATAGTTAGGCTACTGGCAAGGGTTGGGGTATTTTTGGAGATTATGATTTTATTATTTTAAAGTGGGGATCTGATTCATTGCATATAAAAATATATCTTGTAGTTCAATTACTTTGTTTGATGCCTTCATGAATCTAATATATCGATCTTGATGTTGGTGTGTGATAGTCGTGGTCAGGAATCGCCTCCATTTTTCATACAAGTTATGGTGGTGGCTTCGCCGCCCTTTGGAGGTACCCAGATAGATCATCTCCAGCTCAACTCCCAGGTATACCTTACCCCTGGCTTTCAAGTGCTTGGAGGGTACCAAAAGTTGGGCACACTTCCAGATATGATATCAAGTCCTGGCAGCCATTTCGCTGTGCTAGAACATGTAAAGATAATCTAGTGACATCTATGACTTGATTTGTGTGAAAGAAAAAAGTTGAATGCACCACCTGGTTTCTCTACCAAATACCACACATATGGTGCCATGCCACCCTCCCCATCAATGACTGTCTGTATCCAGGTGAATATTCTAGTAAATAGACTATCCAGCCACTCTGTTGGTAGTTTCTGTTGAGGGACATTATGGTGGAGAAGAGGAATGGAGAAAGGAATCAAGACCACGGTAGCAAAAGGAGTGAGGCTCTATGACTTACTCAACTGCCACTGATATACCCTATGATTTGTAGTGGTGAATCAGTGAATCTAGAAGGCAGAAGGTATGTCTTCAACATTCCGCCATACCTCTTGCAGCAGTGTAAGGAGATTTTGGAGGGAACAGTTCTAGCTGGAGGAGCATAAGAAGAGGGTGACAGGATTTGATAGAACACCCAGCCTTGAGGAACTACACATATTGCATGGATCAACAAAAGCTCAACATGAGTACATGCAACCAAGAGCTGGACAGAATAGAGTGTGTATTTCATTGTGTGGTAAAATGATTCATCCGCAAAAGTACAAAACGACTATAGCCCATACTATGTATACAAGAGTACATGGACAGCTCATAGCAAGCTTCCGGTGGACCTCTACACGATGTGCAGTCTATAGTCAGCTACTGTCCATTCATAGAGGTGAGCACCTGTGTCTGTGAAACTATATACCACTGGTGGCCAGCAATGGATGTATATCTTTGTTTACTACATTGCTGTTATAGTATTACAGAGTCCACTGGAGAGCCTGCTGGTACTTGAACGACTTATCAGAGCCTACTCTGAAGTCTGCTTGATATTCTGCTAGGAAGCCTGCTTCATAGTCTCTTGGAGAGCCTGCTTGATCTCTGCATGACAGCGCAATGCTTGAGAGCTGTGCCTGAGAGATGCATACTTCAGGAGGAGTTGAGTTTTCCACACAATGCTTTTGGCTGATGAGAATCTGTGAGTTTGAGGAATGTTTCACATGAATGCTGACGAACTGAATCCACTGGTCTAAGTTCTTCTAGTACTATCATCATCATCACCGATACTATCATCTGGTGATGAATTATGTGTTCCTGCTTTCATTGGCCCTGATAAGATGGGAAAAGTAGTGGATTACATCGACACCATGTTTGATTGATATCATTTGACTGTTTAGTTGGGTTATTATTTCGGTGTACCTGCATATATGTTTGAATCACTTGCCTTTTTCTTTGGTACCATAATGCAGCAAGGTAATAAATACAGTGTTGAAGAAGATGGTAGCTAGTATGATGAAGAATTGATAATGAACAATAATCCATGCATTATATTTGCAGGTGAGGGAAATCGATTGCTCGTGGACATCCAAAGTATCTCAGATAATGCCCGCAGTCCTCTGAATGAATATCTATACATTTCCAGGTATCTCTCTGAGGTGATTTGTGATTTCCGCATTGGTTCGGCAACACTTGCAGGTCTCTGTAAGTTGGTACTATTTCCATGGCCAGAGCAATTATTGTCAGCTGAAAAGAAGCAGTCTGCTCAGCTATTTGAATTATTTGAAATCCAATGATGTCACCAAGTTTTGCTCTGATCACAACATGTTCTAGGGATGAAACATCCATAAATAGGTCCTATTTCACTTTCCAGTTGCCAATTTACTCCATTGCAAATTCTCCTCATACTACTGTAAAAAAACATTACAATAAAGGTATTAATCCACAACTACTCACCCAATATTAAAAATATCATGAATGTCAACCTGGGATGTGAAAGCAGGAAGAGTTATACACATTTCATATATATCACACTTTGTTGTCAGAGTGCAACTTGCAGACTTAAATTAGTGGGTCGTTTTTAATTTGAGTTCTTGTGGTTTATACTTGCCACAATCAGCC
>Ga0307512_10004984_pt1 | contig 14162 bp, 16 predicted proteins | sample 14_EM_MG_FD_200267 | JGI IMG/M metagenome (GOLD analysis project Ga0307512, IMG submission 200267) | Populus trichocarpa ectomycorrhiza microbial communities from riparian zone in the Pacific Northwest, United States - 14_EM | ecosystem: Host-associated > Plants > Roots > Unclassified | place... | reverse complement strand
CTACCTTTTCAATGTATTTGCTTTTTGTAGAATGGTGTAGAACGGCAGCTTGTATCCTCATTCGGAGCGATAGTGGCCAGAGTCCGACAACGCGTACTGACTGTCGATGAATGAAGATATGTCTGGGCAAATTTCACTGGCCGATTGTTTCCGACGTTCTCCCATTCCTGCCGTTTAATCATACACACTTTCTCTCATGTAAGGAGAGGCGAGAGGAGTGGATGCAAAGGCCAGGGGTCCTTATCTGCACAAAAGTGCCACAACCGGTCGGGCCTTGAGTCTTATCGATCCATGGCATAGGTTTTTAATACGCCATCTTTACTGTCTGGCATTTCAACCCGGCGTGTGGCTCAGCCCAATTACTCTTTACGCGGCATTTTTGGAGGGATGTTGGCTGGGAGCCGGCGGAGAAGACGAGGGCACCAGTAGAACATGGATTGCGTTTGTCGATCACTTTGGCCCCTCTATAGTAGTCGCTTGACCCTCCACTGCACGATGTCCACAGAACTACATCCCCCGCTTCTCTCTCTCCCCCAATAAAAATCCCCGAGATTCCGCTCAAACTGCCAACGGAAATATCGCGTGGCATGGGTTTCCTCGGCTGTTTCTACGTTCACTAAATCACTGCGACAAGCTCGCCGCGGAAGAACCTGAGCTGGGACCGGAGGTGTGTTACGTATAAGTAGATATGCTATCACACGGCTTGAGTTGCATGCCGTGCGTGTTCGTGTGGGGTGTCCCGTGACACATTCATGAGTCGGCGCTTGCGGCATAAATCCTGTGTTTACATTACTTAGCCTGGACATTAGTAGGCGATTGAATCCATGCGACAGCCCTGCTCCGAACCTCATTAATACCACGGCTGTGTTAGGCCATATCGCAATTCTTTCTACACACATACGCACGCACTTACACCATGTCCGATTCCCTCCCTCCCTGGCAGACTTACAGACGGTGCGCGTATCTGAGATCGTGGCGCTCTACTCGAGCACTTACTGCCGCCCAGGGCTCTTGCACCGTTAAACTATGGGGATGCCCTTTGGTCAGCGTTGCTGTTATCCGTTGACGTTTTGGACCTCTTCTGAATCCAGCGACAGGGAACCTGCACCGATCTATAGCTACAAACGCATAAGACCGGGCGATGTGGGTTACATTCGCGAAGGACGCTTCCACCTTCTTTTCTCTGCTGGAATATCACTAGGGACAAGGGTAGTCGGTGACGACGTCCCCCGCAGCTTCGTACCCTTGGATGTTGGTCAGATTATCCACGGCGAGGTTCGACTAGCAGGCTACCTACGAACAGGTACGGTCAAGGAGGTCGGAGCGGACGTCGGTGCTTCTGCAGCTATTCCTTGGTATGACTCACAATTGTCTCCATGACGTCTCGCTGACGTAAGTGTAACAGTTCTGTAGAACCTGGGGCCAGGCTTGCGTTCGAACTGAACCAACAACAAGGTGCAGTGTTGGTAACCAAACACGAAACATACAGAGAGGATATCGAAAGGCGACGTGCCTTCGAGAGGTACATCAAGAAACATTACGATTCTTGGGTTGACTTCGCGCGTGAGCACGATCACGACAGCAACCCCAAGCCGATTCTCGTCACAGGAGTCGACCTCACTCGAGATTTCGCGATGGTTGCTTACTCGAATAATTCTGTTCGCATGGAATGCGAATTCTCAGCAGCGGTCCCTGCGGTTGGTTCCGCCTCCCTATCCCTATGGGGAAGATGGCGCACTGATGGGCTAGTGCACACAAACTGTGGACCACGATCCCCGGTCATTGGAACAGCATCCTCTTCAGACGCAGGCGATCACACCGCACCTGTATCCACCATCCCGAGCGAGTACAACCAATGCGTATTTATTCGCTATTACACTATGCGTAGGAGAGTTCTCATCCCAATAATTATCAAAGCGGGTGCTGGCCCGCATGACCTCGGGGATCATGACTCTGGAAATGATTCCTCCGACTCCGCGTGCTTCCAGGGTTTATCGAGCGGGGATAGCGACGTCTCGGATGCGGTGATTCACAACTTACCTTTGGTCAGTATCTCGCTCGTAACCATTCTTTGCCCGTACTCAATGATCGCAGGACGATACGGATGATTTCGATGCCGTTGCAGAGCTTATCTTTCAGGTAGGTTCCGTGCCTCCGAAGAAAGCAGTGGATCATCGTTTTACTCGCATCGCAGAAATCCAACGCAGAATCCGTATTGCTGCACCATGATGTCATTTCAGACATCCGACGATTGTCCACCGACGAGATGGGATTGGAACGGCCAGTAGGATTCGATTTGTCAAAACACATCCTTGTTGACGAAGACGGAGGTTGTATATCTGCTCTTTTGCCTTTCGTAGTGTGGTTGACAAAGTTCCTGTGGATCCACAGTGGGAACGTTCCTTCGATCCTTGTACAAGAAGCGGGCCATGGAATTACTCCAGGACTTAAGCATAACCACGAATCTGGAACTCGCTTCTGACTCAGGCCTGGCTAGCTATGCCACCACTGAGGTGAACAGCACTCGTGGTCTTTCGAGAACGGCCGTCATGACCGACGTAAGATCCCGTCTTACTGGGCACAAAGGCATCCCTTCGCAGATATATAGCATTGAAGCGGACACCCCACCGAACTTCATGGCAATCTTCCATCCATATCCTCAGCACGCGAACATGGAGGTTGAAGGAGACGTCGAACGTGTGGCGCGGTGGCTGGGGTCGGTCGTACGGCCGGCATACCTTAAAGCATTTTATTACAAACCGTCTGTGAGTACCACCATTCGCTTGAGACACACACACACCTTTCACCCTGGCACCATGCGTGGCCACACACACGTACATATATATGCTCCAGTTTGGCGCCCACATGTGTGGACTGTCCCAGATGGGTGGCATATCCCGAGGGTTATTTGGAATGTCAGATATTGATGTCATGGTCATATTTTTCTCCTTTTTTTAGGCACGCAACACGATCATCATAGAAGTCTCGAAGTGCGTATGCGGTCCTTCTCTTTCCCTCTTCTCACCCCTAATTGAGTGCCGATTTGGATTGTTTGTTTGAACAGAGAAGTTGACAAACGCAAGCTCCTAGGACAACACGCCTGGAAGGACATTTTGCTGAATCCTTCCGAAGCAGAGAAGAGGCACAAATCCAGTATATTTGACTGCGTTTATGATAGCGTCAGGGAGGTCCAGAAAAAAGGTACGTGCAAGCGTCCTTCTGGGGTGAGTATGCGGTGATCCGAACTTGCGTTTATTAGGTTGGAAGAGAATCGACTTTGATGTATGTTGAGCAGAACCTAAACCGGGCGTACGATTTTGACCGCTTTTAATAGGATGCTTGGTTCATGCTGAGGGATGGTCGTAAGCGAACCTCGTGAGTATCATTGAAGTTTAGCTTTGAAAATCATATTATGACTGTTTTTTTTGTAGGCCCCACTACAATCAGGTAATGTTTGCTTGCATGGTGACACCGCGAAATTTTTGATCGACTGATTATGCGGTGGTGGGCAGATCGAATGGGAATATATAGCCAAAGGAAATAGGTTCGTCTCACGGTCGTCTACATTACACCCTATACGCTCTGATATCGATGACCCCCAGAGAGTTTCGTGTGCCTTATCCCCTATCAAGTTACTGTGAAGTCCCAACGGAAGATTCTACGGACCCTGGACTCTTCCGTCCTCTACCTTACAAACTTTTCCCTACTCTAGTATCTCTCGGGCCTGAAAGAAGTCAGTCAACTTTAATCCTCAAACTGGTTCCGGATGTGTTCCATCATAAACTTACCTTATTTCTTAGTTGGTATATCGAGGCCAAAGTACGGGGAGTTTGTCGAACCACTATCCCCGGCCCTCGAAAGAAAGTTTGTGTCTCAGTCGACCTCCCAGGCATACGGTAGGAGCATTGGTGTCCTAGATATGACGTTACCAAGTGCTTACATGTTTGCCTTAGCCCAGATTTCGGATAACCGTCCAAGAAGAACCATAAATTCTCTATTTGGAGACCCTTTTGAAAGTGAGAACAAGAACAAGAGAGACGACGAAGTCCTGCTGTGTGAGATTCACGGGAAGGCATGTCCGAGGGGGATTTGTGAGGTGTACGAGATGCAACTCCGGGAACAACAAGAGAAGTTGAAACGGAATGACCCGCAAGAGATACCGAATACCGCTGTCAGGCCGGGAGTCAAGTCTCTCAAATCCAAGAAGAGCGGCTTTATGAGGTTGTTTAGCAAGGAGAAGGCAACCCCTCCGGATACTCCCAGCTTTGCTGCTGAGGCAACCCCTCCGGGTACTCCCCCCAGCTTTGCTACTGAGGTATTCCGCCCCATCACCCCCGTTCCGATTGAGAAGGACTTCGGACCCCGTTCTCCAACCGATGGTAACTTTTGTGATACAAAATTTTCTTGGTATTCCGTCTGAACCATTCTTTCTCGTAGAGACCGAGGCTTCATCCTCGTACGTTGGATGGGATGACCCGTACGACTCGTAGCTCATGCCGAGGGCATGCTGCTTGGACGGAACGCCAGTAAAAGATGCTTTGATCCGCAGGCTTCCCTACTTACGTCTCATCTCGTCTCCTTCCCCTAGATACCACTCTATAGTCTCGTTCTTCCTGTCGCCGATCGATATGTACGAATTCTTACCTCTGCGCGTTCTGTCTTCCGCACCCGTACGATATTTTGTCCTTCGGAGTCCGTATATTGTCACGTTTTCTGGCCCGTCTCTTTTGTTATGTACCACTCTGTTCGGTGTTTTTGTAAAAAGATACACAACGGTAACTCATACCCTCCTGTGGGGTTACACAAAACTGCCGATGAATGAAGGTGCGTTTATGCAAATTTGTCCAGTTGGTCGATTGTTTCTGACGCTCTTCCATTCCCATCGTTGAACTCTCCACATTTGGTCTCATCTAAGGAGAAGTGAGAGGAGTGGATGCAAAAACCAGAAGACCTTATCTGCATAAAAATTCACCAAGCCTCTGGGTGGACGCTGGTGATTTGAACATACGAAACGCTGCCATTTATATGGCGGACGGAGCCACGGGGAAGGAAGGATCATCGAAGAGTGGAGACCCAGAACCATTGCTCCCCCCCCCGAATGGAATGAAGGTGAGAATGGTTTGGACGGAAGGGCCGTGACGGTAATCCCCTAACGGTGCAGCGCCTGCCACAACCGACGGATTTGCTGAGTACCTTGAGCTCCCCGCCCAGGAATCCTATGTATATTACCACTACATAACCCCAGCATAGGTTTCTAATGCGCCATCTCCGCTGTCCGACATTTCAACCGGTGTGTAGCCCGGCCCAGTGACTCTGGACGCGGCATTTTCGGAGGGATTTTTATCGATATGGCTGGAGTTGGATAGACAAAAGTAGCACAAAACTTGGCGACGCATATAGCTATCTGGGCGGCCAGGGTTGGCTGGGAGCCGGCGGAGAAGACGAGGGCACCAGTCGAACACGGATTGCACCCGTCGATCACTTTCAAATGGCCCCTAGTTCCTTGACTGAGACTCTCCACTGCACGATGTCCACAAAACTACATCCCCTGTTTCTCTCCCTCTTCCAATGAAAATCCCCGAGATTGCGCTCAAACCGCCGGCGGATATCACGCGGCATGAGTTTCCTCGGCTGTTTCTACGTTCGCTGTATCAAGCTCGCCGCGAACGAACCTGAGCTGGAACCGGAGGTGTGGTGCGTATAAAAGTATCTACCCTGATGTCACCGGCGTGACGCTGGCGGTGATACTGGGGAATTATATACGGAACTGGATGACCTCCTAACGAAATATGGCAGGTAGATGTGCTATCGCACGGCCTGAGTTGCATGCCGTGCGTATTCGTATGGGGTGTCTCGTGACACATCCTATATGAGTCGGCGCCTGCGGTACGAATCCTGTGTTGATATTACTTGGCCTGGATATCAGTAGGCGATTGAATACATGGGACAGCCTCTGCTCCGAACCCTACTTATATCACGGCTGTGTGCTAGGTTGCATCACAATTCCTCTTATACACGTGCGCACGCACTCGCACCATGTCAGATTCGCCCCCTCCCTGGCAGACTTACAGACGGTGCGCGTAACTGAGATCGTGGCACTCTATTCGGACGCTTACGTGTCACCCAGGGCTCTTGTACCGTTAAACTATGGGGATGCTCTTTGGTCGGTGTTGCCGTTATCCGTTGATATTCTGAGCCTCTTCTGAACCCAGCGACAGGGAACCTGCGCCGATCTATAGCTACAAACGTATCAGACTGGGCGATGTGGGTTACATTCGCGAAGGGCGCTTCCACCTTCTTTTCTCCGCCGGGGAACCACTAGGGACAAGGGTACTTGGCAACGAAGTTCCCCACACCTTCGAGCCCTTGGATGTTGGTCACATTATCCATGGCGGGGTTCGACCAGCCGGCTACCTACGAACAACTACGGTCAGAGAAATTGGAGTAGACGTCGGTGCCTCTACGGCTATTCCTTGGTATGGCTCGCGGTTACCTCTGTGGCGTCCCACTGACGTAAGCGAAAAGCCCCATAGAACCTGGCGCCAAGCTTGCATTCGAACTGAACCGACAACAAGGTGCGGTATTGGTAACCAAACACGAAACCTACAGAGAGGATATCGAAAGACGACTTGTCTTCGAGAGGTACACCAAGAAACATTACAACTCTTGGGTCGACTTCGCGCGTGAGCATGGCCACGATAGCAACCCTAAGCCAGTTCTCGTCACAGGAGTCGATCTCACTCGAGACTTCGCGATGGTTGCTTACTCGAATAATTCTGTTCGCATGGAGTGCGAATTCTCAGCAGCGGTCCCGGCGGTTGCTTCCGCCTCCTTCTCCCTATGGGGAAGATGGCGCACTGAAGGGCTGGTGCACACAAACTGCGGACCACGATCCCCGGCCATTGAAACAACATCCTCTTCAGAGTCAGGCGATCACGCCACACCTGTATCCACCATCCCGAGCGAGTACAACCAATGCGTATTTATTCGCTATTATGCTATGCGTAGGAGAGGTCCCATCCTCAAAATCATTAGAGCGGGTGCTGGTCCACATGACCTCGGGGATCACGACTCTGGAAATGATTCTTCCGACTCTGCGTCCTCCCAGGGTCTATTGAGCGGGGATAGTGACGCCTCAGACGTGGTGGTTCACAACCTACCTTTGGTCAGCGTTGCGTTCGTAACCATTCTCCACTCGTATTCAACGATCGTAGGACGATACAGATGATTTCGACACCGTTGCGGAGGCTGTATTTCAGGTCGGTGCTGTGTCCCTACGAAGAAAAGACTGGACCATCAACTTGACCCGGTTCACAGAAATCCAACGCAGAATCTGTGTTGCTACACCACGATGTCATTTCAGGCATCCGACGACTGTCTACCGACGAGATAAGACTGGAATGGCTAGCAGAATGTGATTTATTAAAACACATCCTTGTTGATGAGAACGGAGGTTGTATACCTATTCTTTTGCCTCTCATTGTGTGGTTAACAAAATCCCTGTGAATCCACAGTCGGGTATTTCGATACGACCCACCCTCAATCCGGGTTTCTGAAGTGGAAGACACCGTGGAAGAGATCAAACGCAACCACTGACCTCCCTCCCCCCACCGGATTCCTCCACACCCAGCCCCTCGACGGCGCTCTCAGCTTTTTCCCCCAAGCCGACGACAACCGCTTCAGACAATCGTTTATGGAGTACCCTTCGACAGCTGGGATCGAGCTGAGGTCGTATTCATCCGAAGAGCCGATCTCGTTGACGTTCTTCCGCTCTTCATCGCCATTCGGACTTGACTACGGTCAGCTGTCCGTTCCTGAGCAGACCGGTTACTTCTGCCCTCCTCCTCAACAAACCGGTAGCGCGAATGAAATCGTCACCAACACGGATGACACCACCATTGAGGTGAACAGTATTCTTGATATTTCGCCAGCGGCCGTCGGGACCGACGCAAGATCCAGCGGAGGTAGTTTCTTTATCCCTCCGCGGATATATGACATCCGAGCAGGTATCCGACCGACCTTCATGGCAATCTTTCATCCGTATCCTCAGCACGCGGACATGGAGGTTGAGGAAGACGTTGGGCGTGTGGCGCGGTGGTTGGGGTCGATTGTACAGCCGGCGTGTTTCAATGCGTTTTATTACAAACCATCTGTGAGTACCACTATTCGCCCATTACACGAGACTTTTCCTCCTCCTCCTCGCCCCCGGCACCACGCCTGGTTACATAGACATATGCACTATTTTAGCGCCCACACACGTGGACTGTCCCAGATGGGTGACACACAGTGAAGATCATGGGAACGACAGATATTAATGCAATTTTCCCCTTTGTTAGACACGCAACACGATTATCGTAGAAGTCTTAGAGTGCGTAGATGGTCCCTCTCTCTTTCTCTCCTCCAGCTGACTATCGATTTGGATTTTCGTCTTGTTCGAACAGAACAAACGTTGAAAGACGCAGGCTCTTAGGAGAACATATCTGGAAGAACATTTTGTTAAATCCTTCAGAAGAAGAGAAAGGGCATAAATCTTGTATATTCCACTGCGTTTACAATAATGTCAGGGAGGTCCAGAAAAAAGGTAAGTGCAAGCGTCCTTGTGGGGTGAGAATGTGGTGATGCGAGCTTTCGTTTCTTAGGTTGGAAGCGAATCGATTTTAAAGTATAGTCAACCGAGTCCAAACCAGGTGTAGGATTTTAACCACTTTTGATAGGAAACCTGGTTCATGCCGAGGGATGGTCGCAAGCACACATCGTGAGTATGATTGATGTTCTCCTTCCAGGGTGGCCTTCTGATTTTTTGTAGACTCTACCATAAACAGGTAACGTTTGCACACATGGTGATATCGTGAAAAACTTGATCAACGATCACGCTGTGGCGGGCAGGCCGAATGGGAACATATCGTCAAAGAGGATGGGTTCGTCTCACGGTCATCCACGTTACTCCCTATACGCTCTGACATCGATGACCCCCAGAGTATTTCGTATGCCTTATCCCCTTTCAAGTTATTGCGAGATTCCGATGGAGGATCCTACGGACCCTGGACTCTTCCGTCCTCTACCTATCGATCTTTTCCCTGTTCTAGGATATCCCAGGATGCCCGAAGAGGGTCAGTCAACTCTCACCCTCAGCTGGTTCCGGATGTGTTCCATCATAAACTTACCTTATCCCTTAGTTTCTGAATGGAAGACGGAATTGCTGGAGTTCAAGGAGAGCACGTGGGCCGAGCTACGGTCCAAGACCATCAAAGGAAATGCCGAGCCTCAAACGACCTCCCAGCCAAACGGTAGGAGCGTTGACGTCCCAGATATGACGTGACCAAGCGCTTACTTGCCCGCCTTCTCAGACCAGCGAGGACGCGCCACAAAATCCCGAAAGCAACGCCAAGATAGTCGTCGTGAGGCTGCGATGATCGCCTTGATCAAGGCCAGGGAGGAGGATAAGCGACGCTTTGAGGCAACGGGGATCGTCCCACCTCGAGAAGAAGAATCTGGGAAGGACTCGGAGCCTCGTTCTCCAACCGGCGGTGACTTTTCCGATGCAGATTTTTCCCGGTTCCCAGAGATCGAGGCTTCAAACCTGTACGTTGGATGGCATGACTCGTAGCTCATGTCGAGGGCATGTCATTTGGGGGGGCGCCGGTAGGGGGTGTTTTAATCAGCGGGCTTCCTTGCTTGCGTCTTCTCCCCCTACATACCACTCTATATCCTCGCCCTTACCTCTGCGCCCGCACGGCATCTTGTCCATCGAGGGTATTGCAATACCGCCACACTCTCAAACCCATCCATTTTGTTATATACTGCTCTTTTCGTAAAACGATACACAACGGTAGCTCATATCCTCCTGTGAGATTACACAGAACTGCCAATGAATGTGTTTATGTAAATTTGTCGGTTGTTTCCGATGTTCTTCCATTCCCATCGTTGAACTCCTTCACATGCATTCTCATGCACGGAGGGGTGAGAAGGGTGTATACGAAACCGATGGCCCTCATCTACGCGTAAAAGCCACCAAACTTCTGGGTGAGCGCTGGTAATTTGAATATAGGAAACCCTGCTGTTTGGGGACGCCGTTCATGTGGCGGCTGGAGCCGTTTATTTCGAAAAGAGCAGAGACCCGGATCAACCATTAGCCGTCCGAGCCAAAGGAAGATATGAGAATGATTCCGATGGAAGGGTTACGGTGACGCCTTTCAATTCTATGAAGTTCTGACTGTCCATCATGTGCAGCAGAGTCACAAGAGACGGGATGATACATACTTGGGAGACGACTTCCAGTCAGCTGTGGGTTGTACGAAGGGGGTGGAGTGAGTGGCAGGCTTTCGCGTGTGGTGAGGCCGAGGGGTGGTACTGAGGAGAGGTCCCATGATCGCACTAAAAGCGGCAAGCGTTCCGATCTTTGCATAGTGTGAGCGCACACAGGTTTACTTTTAGTCCAGTGAAGGGGATGAGACCAAATGTGATCCTACTTCCCCCCGTTTCCCTCTCTCTCCCCCATCAATATCCCCAGCGTCCTGCCCTCTTTCTCTATCTCTTCCTGTGAGTATCAACCACCCAGAGAGCCCCTGTGCCAAGATCCGACTCGGTTACCTAGATCACTTCCAACAAGCTTTGAATGAGACAGATGGCTCCTAAATCAGACTCAGGGGTGACCAAGAAGAGTCCGTGACGAACGATCTTTTCTCCAAAGATTTAAGGAACATCCGACCGATTTTCATTTGCGTCCTTTTTTTTTTCTGATTTTAGAGAAGTCTGGGGGTGGAGGAGGACCGAAGAAGTCGAACGCGTACAACAGGTTCATGAAGAGCGAGCTGAAGAAGCTCAAGGAGGAGTTTCCTGACCTTGATCACGTCGAGCGGTCAGTCCCCCCCGTCTTTCGTGCTGATCGATGGAGCGTTGGACTCTTACGTCGAACTCCTCAGTTTCAAGATGGGAGCTGCCAACTGGCACAAGAAGAAGGAAGAGAGAGAAGCTGCAAAGTCCAAAGACTGAAAGATCTCTATATCTCCCTCTTGTATTATTTTTGTTGTTACTCTTGTTTCTATCTGTACTCTATCGTCATCCCGTTATCGTATATCTTTTTTACTGGCACGATGTGAAAATTCGCTGATAAGATTATCGTCACTCTCGGCTCGGGTCCTTTCGAAATCTGGCTCTGATCCAGTAAGAGACCGAAAAGTCGATTTGAGAGTATTTGTTGCGTCATTCTGCTACTTGCGCCTTTCTGGATGAACTCGTTTTCCTTCTCTCTCTCCCTCTCCCTCCCCTAAACTATCCTGTGCTGCACGCGAGCCGAGATTTCATAGGATCCGTCCTTGTTTCGGGAACGTCATTTCTCCTCGCCACAATGACCACCGAACCCAATCCCATCCAGAACGAAGACGTTCTCTTCCACTTTGACGATTCCGAAGATCATACAAGGTGGTTCTACGTCGACAGCTCACCGAAAAGTCTGTCTCAGGTTGACCCCGAGCAGCCCGCTTTATCCGCCGCCGGTGTCGATCCGCCCCAGGTAACACCCGACCGGATGCTCCAAACATATCTCCCTTCCGCTTTTCATCTCCAATCCTCAATTTCTGCCCACGACGAACGTCAATCCACTCAGTTTTCGGGGGAGAAACCGACAGACGGTATGTTGAAAGTCAAGAACCCTCTCGCCTCTCAGCCGGTGCTCATTCGGCGCACCGCGAGTCCGAGTCAACACGACCTCTTCGCTCTCTCCCTCGAACCAGCCTTCTCCTTCTCTTCTCGTTCAAACTCCCAATCCAACTCCGATTCCTACCCCAACAATCCATTACCGGTGCTCTCTTTATCGCCCTCGTCGTTTGCTTCGACGTCCTCCGCTGATGTACTAGTACGGACGCCCGCAGATCGGGCCGGAGCATACACCCACCCCCTTCCTCGTATTACCTCTCAAACTCCCGATGAAAGGTATACGAGAGACCTGAAGGGTAAAGGCAAGGAGAGGGGCAGATTAGATGACGATTCGCCCCCGGTTTTGCCGCCTTTGGGTTTCTCACCCCCGGTGACCATCTCATCTCCCTCCAGCGACTTTTGGCCAGATATCGGTGTCCCCAGTTCATCCAAAGTCATTGCTTCCCCTTCACCTATCCCAGGGGAGGGGGTCCATTGCTCTGATTTTGACGACCCAGTCGAGATGGACGGTGGAATTGAGGTTGACATAACCGAACACAGAACTCGGTTCCCACCTTCCACTTCGAGTCTCCAATCCCCACTCTCAAGGAACCTCCTAGAATCCCCCCAAGCTCTTCAACGTTTCATCCCTCCACTCACACGCCCACCTTACATACCACCCCATCATATCCCATCCCGCCGACACTCGTTCTCGAACGGGTCTCGACCTCACCACCTCTATCACTCCAATTCGGATGCGGCGCTGACCTTGGGTATGACACCCGTCCAGAGAACTGCCAAAGAAAGGTCGAGAGGCCGTTTGGGGTCCGTTTTGAGGAGTCGAACACCATCAAGCTTGGGTCTTGGAAGTGGGATTGCGAGGAAGTTATTCTTCCGAAGGCGCATGGGCGATGGACCTAATTCGGAACCGACTAGTGCAGGCAACAGTCGACCTATGACCCCACCTCCGTCTCTCGCGACGTCCTTCGTCCCACCCCCTACCACTGCGGCTACGGAGAACAACAACGCTCGAAGCAGCAGGGTCCTAGATTTGGACCTTCCAGATGCGTCGGCTGTCAGGATGACATCATGCTTCTTACCAAAGTGTGGACTAACTATTCCCACCGAATCTTCGCCTACTCTAAATCTCAACTTAAATCCTAATCCTACTCCCAACCCCATCGCGAACCTCACTAATTCCGCCAGTGGACCTAGTGGTCGTGTGATCACCCCTTCCGACTCTCCTTCCACTTCCCTGATTCCCGGGACTCCAATGGAGTTCCCACATAATCTGGCCACGTTGTACGCTGAACCAGTTCCGATCCCTATCATCACCACTCGACCATCCGAAGCCGCGTTATTGAAAGCTAAAGGTCGGTCTTACTCTTCGCCTTTCCCACTTCCGGTTTCCGGACCGATGTCGGCGTTGGATATCATCTCTACGCCTCAATTGGATGTGTTTGAACCCCTTCGATTTGGTCTGGACAGTAGCGCGGAGGATGTGGGTGGTAGCGGTGAGAAGGAGCCAAAGAAGGCGTTGTTTGATGATCTACTTCCGAGGGAAGTCAAGCTTACCATCTTCGCTTGGGTTGTTTGGATCCATGAGATGGACCACGAGCGGCTGGTAAACGCCAGTCCTGACGGTGTTGCCGCGAAGACTAGATCGAGGTCGGTGAAGTGGACTGCCCATAAGGCAGGGTTGGGACGGAATAAATGGGTTGGGAGGGACAGAGGTATTCGAGAGTTGATCAAGCTTGGGAGGGTGAGTCCGAGTTTTCGTCTCCTACTGGAGGTGAACTCATGGAAGTCGTAGGTATCCAAAGCTTGGCGGGAATTGGTCTTTGACGGGCAACTCTGGCGCCAGATTGACCTCTCTTCTTTCCCCCGCCTGCCAACTCCCGTGTTAACGACGCTGGCTAAGACTGCTGGTCCGTTCATTACCTCGCTCAACCTCACCGGTCACACCAGACTCGCCCCAGGAACGCTGGATTCGATCGCGGAACACCTATGCCTTTACCCTGCGCCTTCGCATACGCTACCTCATACCCAGTTGACTGAGATCAACCTCCAAGGGTGCTCCAGCGTGACCACTCGACCCTTCCATTGTCTTCTTGGTTGTTCGCCTATGCTTGAGAGGTTGAATGTGAAAGGGCTTAAGGCTGTCACGAACGTCACTCTGGACGTGCTGTCGACTTCCGCGCCTTTGATTACCCATCTCAACCTCTCAAGGTGTCCGAACATCGACGTGGATGGGTTGAGATCGTATTTTTCCGCTGCGATGGATCGGGAAGAAACGCTTCGGCTGAAGGACCTCAGAATTTCTGGGCTGAGAAGGGTAGACGACGATGTTATGGAGAAGATGGGTCGGATCTGTCCGGAGTTGGAGGTGTTGGATCTCAGTTACGCCAAAGATTTGCACAATTCCTCTGTGGACGCCTTCGTGAGGTGGCCGGAAGATTGGGGCGTACCTTCTCCCCCCACCTCGCCGTTTCCGCCTTCCTCGTCGTCGCAGACTCTGGGATACCCCT
>Ga0307512_10004982_pt1 | contig 14164 bp, 9 predicted proteins | sample 14_EM_MG_FD_200267 | JGI IMG/M metagenome (GOLD analysis project Ga0307512, IMG submission 200267) | Populus trichocarpa ectomycorrhiza microbial communities from riparian zone in the Pacific Northwest, United States - 14_EM | ecosystem: Host-associated > Plants > Roots > Unclassified | place... | reverse complement strand
CGGGTTATTGGCATGGTGGGAGTTGTACAGATTTAGAGTATGGTGATGTCTCCTGGCCCTTTCCCCTCACTTTTTCTTGCATCTCAATTTGGCATAGGTTGACTTAACCCAGCTTAATCCGGCTTAGTCCGGCTTACTATGTTATGTACACCACATACGCGTTGATTTTATACTACCACACACACTAGACAAGGGCCGGGGTACGAGGCCAGAAGACACGCATCAGCACATCGTTATTACCGCGCTAGAGGTCACAACAGACTACACTAGAAATTGTTAACAAATATACGCCAATGCTATTTGGAGGTATGTACTTACACACTACAAGTTCGATGATTGCGTCAGAACTCTGCTACCCTATCACTGCCCCCACCACGCCAATGCAGTGTTCCTAAGCGGCCTGGACGGGCTTTTGAGCGGCCACTGGAACATGTCCACCTCAGCCACAATTTTTGCCGACCGATTGGGAACATTGCAGCCAACTGTCATCGGGGTCGCCAACTTAACGCCAATAGTCGTTGGGGTCTGCTTACATGCTATAATTCTGAGTCAGTAACCTGCTTCTATATGTATATCTGCTAACGGTCGTCGGGGTTGTCCACGTCTGTCATAACACCAATAATCGTCTGGGTCTGCTTACATACTGTAATTCTTAGTTAGCACTCTGGTTCTATATGTACATCTCGGCTACCGCGCCAACGGTCATGAGGTTTGTCCACTTACATCCTGCAATTTGGAGTCACGTATCAGATTATCACTGTCGTCGCATCTGATGGGGCTGGTGCCGTTCACTTACTCCCTGTAAGTCTCAGTTAGCACTCTGCTACCACATCATCATCACCACGCCAATAAGGATGCTTACTTACTAACTACAGGTTCGAGTTAGCATTCTCACTTGCTTCCAAATCATCCTCGATCAGCCGTCGGGGTCCGCTTACATACTACAACTTTGAGTCAGCACCCTAGCAAAGTTTATCGGTTGCCCACTTACAAACTAAAAGTTCAATGATACGCATTAGCACTCATACATCACCGTCACCACGCCAAAAATCATTCCGTCCACTTACACACTACAAATTTGATTGTGCGCATTAGTACGTATTCATCGTCATGCTTCATCACTCAACAGTTATCGAAGTTCACTTACACACTATATATTTGAAGATGCAGGTGAGCACCCTTGTTACCAGGAATGTAGTCCCAAGGTCTTTCACTCACATCTTGCAAGTGCGTCAATACTCACTGTCCCCATACCAATATCATAGAGATTCACTTACACACTGCAAGTTGAAGATACGTGTCAGCATCGAAGCTCTCACGTGCACATTATCGCAATTGCGACACCGTCTCATCAGGTCGCCTACTTACTTCCTACAGGTTCAAACATGTCAACACCCAAATCGCAGATAGTCTGCGTCACACCAAATCCAACACCGATAGTTGGGAATAAACTTACTCTTTTGTCAATAATTGGCGCAGACGTTCGTTTCATGGTGACCCCTTCCGGGGCAGCTGGAGCGGCGGAAGCTGCAACAAAGAGAACAGCAAAGACAGTCAAGAACTTCATTTTCAGTGCTTGTTAATATCTTCGGGAATAGAATTGACGCTCGATAACTGCAACGGTCAGACGGAAACCACAAATAAAAGCAGCAGAAATATCAAACCTTCAGTCAGATAGAGTGTTGGCTGTTGTGTTGGCTGTTGTGTTCGTTTTCACACTTAGAAGAAAACCTGCTCTAATATTTGCTCGTTATTGTCGTGCCAGCGGGATTTTTAGGTTGTTGCAAATGAACCCCGCACAAAGCACAAGCAAGGGACCTCCGTTGAGAGTGCGTGCGTGCAGGAATTTAACATAATACTCGAATACAGCAGTGTTTACTATCCTCGTGAGTCCGATTCTCAACAAGGGTTCACCTAACTATGCCGCAACTGAAGGCTTTCGCAGCTGAGGGGCTTTCCACTACATATGACATTTTCGGATCTTCGGTACAAGAATTGCATCGCGCTGTGCCGATGAGGACTTATAACCCTTGAACTCTAGTGAGCGTCACTACGGCGCTCCCATCGAACCAAGACGGACAAAAATACAAATCAAGATGTACAGCCTCGCTCCCTGTCCAAAACTGCTTCTTAGCAAATGCAATTTCAACCCTTCTATTGCACTCCGCAGTACGTTGAGGTGTATAAAAACCTAGACATCGTGTGAACCAGGGCCGGGTATGGTGATACGGCGCGCTGGGGTGGCTGCAGCCGCAGTATATCGGGGATTTTGGAACCTGCCTATATACCTCGCACTCCGCATATTGCCCCCTGGGCACGGTCGTCTGCGGCTAAGCTCGTGTACCAGTCTCTGCATCAGATCCCGTAGGGAGCTGGACGAATGTTGTCTCCGATATATTTGGTGATCAGTTTTCCGGTATTACCCCGAGGTTCGGAGACGCAATGTCCACAAAGTCTGGGTTCGGCCTACTACGGAATGGTGCTTCGGCCACACTCCCAGAGCAGTTATTACCCATATAGACTGTGACCGAAGACTTCTTTTTTGACTTTCGGTGTTAAGTGCGGGGTTCAAAACCTGAACAATCACTTCGGAGTAGTTCTACCATACACAAACAATTTCAATCAAGTGCTGACTATCAAACCAATTATTATAAATACCCATCCCAGAAGGGGCTGGCATGCGAGCTTAATCTGCGGCGACATTTTAGAATACTGCACAACTTAGCAAGGTTATAACTGCGTAGCGAAGGTATTAACCGGCAGCTTGAGAAGACCGAATTATAGAGTGCAGTATTGCGGTGCGATGGGGGTCTCAGTACGACCAGGCGATCGTTCCAGAAGCAGTTCCACAATTTAGAGGTGCCAAAAGAACTAAGAGATAGCACAATTCTTTTCCTGCAAAATGGTAGACTACGAAAGCAGGTTGTTGTGTTTGCGCTTTAAAAATTTTTCACTACCGATTTTCTACTCGTACGCGTGCAGTTTTTGGCTGCAAAAGGGTATATGGGTGTATCCCAGATGATTTCGAGCAGATGGTGTACTGTACAGGACAGCCCAACAAGATCTTATTTTCACCCCAGAGCAGCTCTGAGGGAATCTGGAAGTCTTTCGGGATATAGTTGAGAATTATGGCAGAAGTGGATAAAACTATTAATTTAGACCGTATTTTTTGGTTATGTAGCTTCGGTTGTAATCGTACCGCATACAGTCTTGGCCTCTGCGTGGATTCATTTGGTGGTGGTCGAGTAAAAAAACACGAACTTTGAAAACTCTCCAAATTGCATACACTTGCATTTGCAAGCATATGCATGCATATGTTGGCATACGCAACTTCTTCACTACTTGTAGCTCAGTTTTAATTACCTAGGTAATTAATGCCATTCACACACTCAAAATACCAAGAGACACATACACACACCAAGATACACATTACATGTGTGTATGTTTGCGGCGAAATCTCCTGTAAGTACTCATGTTTTAATCACAGTCTCTCATTCGCTTCTTGGCATTTGTCGTGACTGCTCACCACTTGTTTCCAGTGATCAAGAACTTCTGCCCCCATGCCTAAGTTTGAAATTCACCTCATGTATGATATTGCATGTCCAAGCCGGTCTTGACACTTCAAGCCCTGCTTCTTCTTTCTCCAACCCAACAATCTCTCAACTTCTAACTGTTAGTCATTACGCTGCTCTATTAATAACCTCAACTTCACAAGTACCGGCATATATTACTTGCTCCGAAATCTATGTTGTTTTCCATCCGCTGTGCCTCCGAAGGGTATCAAACGCGCTGCTCCAGAAGCTCTAACTAGCCGCCCCCGACACTAAGCGACCCCTTAGAGTCGATCTACTCACGAATCGAGGAGCGCAATCGCATGATGTGGCTATTGTTTGATCTAAGGTCTTCCGTCCTACCGACTCTCTCCCGGTGGATAACAAGATCGAGGGCGACTTCATTCACCAGTACTACTCTTTACCCAATCAACGACAATTGCTATACAAAGTTAGAGCTATATGACGGAAGTTTCGACCAAAGTGGGCCGAGCTATGGTTTTCCACGATGTTGAACCTAAAGCTGTAAACGAGCATCTATAGTGTGACGGGATAAAGTTTCGGTTCTCATCCTGTATTACAGTCTATACTCGACTACTCTAAACATATTAATGACCAACAAATAGAGAATTGCAACTCAGCATACCATTCTACATTACAAGATATCACCTACATTTTCAAAATGTATTTTACTAATAGTGTATGAGAGGAGCTACCCTACTACCGAAATACTGTGAACACCCGCTACCAGCAAGAACTGAAACCTCCGATTGGGTTGGTGTACCTTATATAGAAAGCTATGATCATTTCGGCTCATATTGATTCCCCCGGAATTCCTATCTATCCGCGGGCCACGGACTGCTGCCTTCACCATCTTCTATACGGAGAATAATATGAAATTTTATTTAATTCGATCTTCTACTGTTATTCGATGAACGGAGAGTTGTAATTTCACTAAACAAATCTCCGAAGCGCCCATCATTAAGCGGAAACAAAAGAAGCTCACCATCTCACGTATCTAGATGCCTCCGGCTTCTGTAAATTCAAATTATCGTTGTCACCCCCGATGTTTCTGTATGCTCCGGAGATCTAACTCACTGCCGCTGCTTTGGCGTGCCTGTCTGCAGCGGTGGACGTGTGAAGATACGGAGAGCTCGTTCGTGCGAGCGACATGGAAACTGCCATTCAAAGAGCTACGAATGTGTAGAGTTACAAAGTTTCCCGTGTGCAAAAGTCCAAATCACCAAGTCCGTGTATATGAAACTTTTCCAACGTCTCTTTAGAACCCGTCCGGACAAAAACCAACGCAACATGCCCACATCGACAGGACTCGAACCTGCCCGAGCAATCCCAAGAGGTTTCTAATTTCTCTCCTTAAGCATTCAGACACGTTGCATTTCTATTTGTTGCATGTGTACCTGCATCGTGAGCCTCATAGCTCAGGTCCGTTTGATATGCAGTTGGTGTATGAAGATATGCCTCAGGAGAGCGGCTCATATCAGTGCAAACGGATATGCAAACGGATAAGAGATATGGAGACGAATATTGCTGTGAATATGGGAGACAAGTCTGTATATACACAGGCCTTCTGGCCTCGAGAGATCAGTCAATGAACAAGTCAAAGAAGCATCCAAAAGCAACACTATTAAATATTAGGTAATTTCATGCCTTGGTTAGTCAAGTCTCGATTTGTTAGTGCCGGCAGGGGCCGATGAACAGAAAGTGATGACAGCGGGGAGCTTCATTACTTTATGGTACAACCTAAGCACTTCCGCCTCACTATGTTTATTGTCTTCCCTGAGATTTGGAGTTATGTTTCTGTTGGAGTCAACGGTGATTCCTGTGCTATTGAATGAACAAAAGAGATATATGTTATTGAAGTGTTCAAATGGGTTGAATCCACGCAATTGTGCTCATACGGAAGGGTGAGTGGGAAGATAAGCCAATCCTGCAGTGGCCTCAACGTCACCTAATATCACTCGGAATCTCTAGATTGGTGCGTCAGGTCTCGAATTTTAATCCGGGGTTGGTTTAGACATGATGAATTTCAAATCCACTGGTCTGCAGCTAAATATGGTCCGTTCTCTTAACCCATATTGACTGAAATCTATGGCTTGCTCAGTTTGAAGTATCAACTGAATTGTCACCAGGGGTTGTATGACAGTTCGTCCCGCAGCCCGCCGATTGAAGGCTCTTTTCATCTCAAATTACATACTCTCGAACAGAACAATTTAAGCATTACTTATAGTAGGCATCATTAGTGTTAGGCACGGGACGAGATGTCCCGGAACTCTTTTTGTGAGGATCCCGGGACTGCGCAGGGTTTGTGAGTGACAATCGATGAGTGGATTTCTTTGGTTCCAAGGGTAAGGGATTACTGTATCAAGTGTCAAGGTTCGTACGAGATTTGGAACGTGACGACTATTTTCTACACCGAATACCCAATTGTGGGCTATATCCGCAATAAACCCTCTTCAGACGGGGCCTCTATGATGAGTGACACACGAACCTTGACGCTCAATACAGTATCAAGGACAGTGATTCATGTTGCGGTATTATTTTCCATCTAAATCACTGTTTCTTACCGTTCGTTCTCCAAGACCCGCAGGTACTTTTCCTACTGCTGGGAGTATCAGTACCCATGCACAATTAAAGCTAATTCTACAGCGCGGCAAACAAGACGATTCTGCCCGAACCTATCTCTCGTCTGGTGTGCATCGCAATTCCACACAAGAATAATTGGGCTCACGTTCTCTTACCCAAATATCAATCCGCCAGGCATTTCAATTCTCTGTACCATAATTTAGAGTGGACTACGGCTCATGAATGATAATTGAATACCATGGCTCGGGGAGTCTAATTGCTCGGTTATCCTTAGATTAATTCAAGCGAGGGATCTGCAGGAAACAACCTGCCGATCTAGTGAGTATTGGGACGCCCACTTGAAGTAGCTTCCACTGTATCACGAGAAAATACTTGATCGTTGGTGACTTGTATTGTCCTGACTACCAGCGATTGTTCTTATGGTGTTCGTATTAATCACTTAATTGGAACTTGTTATCTGGTATCCTCCGCCGGGTAGATATTCTAGGAAACTTCTGATCGTTCTTCACGAACTTTACCTGCTAGATTCTGAGATGGTGGTATCCCCTGCAATACTCTGGTGGCAAATGCGAGTAGTATTGATTGTCCAAGTAAGATGTCAAGTGGCGAAGCTGAATAAATTTCATTGGTCACTTTAGGTGATCGATAAGTGGGATTGCCTAAATTAACTATTGTAACTAATCTGAAAAATCGGGCGTGTGGGGGATAGCCTGGGGCGGAACATTTACCTTATTCTTTGAGTCGCATATGATCCCACCCCAGCCAATGAACGCAAGGAAGTTTCCATTTATATAATTATTCGGCCGTTTAGTAAACCTCGATCGCGATCCAATGTGTCCGCTCCGCTGCGGTGTAACCTGCACTTGGCCAAACGCAGTCTTATTCAGCCCCGTTGCTGGTAGGCACGTATAATAGCCCCGCTCTGGATCATTTGTTTTTCCTTGCTGTCAACCGATATATATAGTTTCGACTGCATAAGCCAATGAAAACGGTTGACATTATGTCTTTAATTAGCGTTGCAAACATCATCAACACGTTCCCAACGTATAGGTGATTTGATATAACCACCGTGTACATCAAATTTGTTTGGTTAACAACTACTTCTGACAGCTGCACATACCCCTCCACCTTAGTGCCCACAGCCGCGACCGAAGTTATGAACTCCACCACTTCCGGCATCCCATCATCCCACGACAAAACTCCTGACCTACCCAAATTCCGGTCCCGACAGTGTGTGAACAGGAATATACGGCAGTTTACGTTGCATTTCGAAGTATCTACAACATGGGAGCAAAACCGGCGGCAACGATAACTGCAACTAGTGCGCCAACGGTAGATCGCGGCGTCTCGAACGAGCGGCAAGACCACTATCGCAAGAATGTTAGATGCATCGTACGCAAATTATTGGCAACCTGTCTTTTAATTGCTCTCCTTATCGTCTGTCTTTGGATGTTTTCCAGAATGGGTCATCTCAAAAAGCGTGATCAACGGGGATTCAATGCTCTAGCAATTCTTCTCACTGGTACGATGAGCTTGTGTATTGGATCTGTGCTTACATATTTGGGCTCGATGATACGATGGCCCTTACTGGCCCGCACAGCTCACAAAGCAGTGGATGTATGTGGACTTCCATTTTCTTAGTCTCTCATTATCTCGGCCGTCATGACTTAATATATGTTCAGGTAGACGCAATTTTGGCAATAGGGTCGGCGACTGGTGCGTTCCGGCTGGTAACTCGCAACATCTGTCGGGAGAGATGGACACGAACGAAATCGATTGTAGCTACATTTGCATTTGTCAATATCGCCGGCCGACTCAGCGTGGCAATTTTTGGGTTGACATTCAACTTAAAAGACCTACCTGGAATTGAGTTTCCGATCATGGTGTCAAATTGGACGGCGGATCCGAATGACTCCCCACCAAATTGGATTGCATTTCCGGGGAATAACTTTACTGAGTCACAGTTTGCTGACGAAAGTGCCAACGGTAATAACATACCCTCTAGATGTGTAATCATGAAATTAACCCCCTGAGACAGCCTCGGTGGTAACCGTCCAGGTGAACCTCGGTAACTATATGCATTCGGACTTGGCCAAAAATAATGGTAAAGAGATGATGCTTATTGATTGCAGTGACGTTTACGCTAATGTGTTGTTCATGAAGCGAAACGTCTGCTGGAGTATGCTCAACTTGGGATATCGGCCTGGACAAAGCATCTCGATCTGGGAAAATTTTACGACAATGTTGAGCGCCCAGATGCTAGCCGCGTGTTGGAATCTTTCTTTGCTATCGAAGGGATGGATGTTGAAGTTAGTAATGATACTGTCAAGTATTCGTATGCATTGAAAGAACGCCAGCAGGATAAGTCTGAAGCCTCACCGTCGAAACACATCACGCGCTCCTCAGCTAGATGCAATACGATATACAAAGTTGGGAATACGACTGTCGATATTACCGGTAATCTCAATAAAACGATAGGTGCGTTGAGTACCAATCCAGACCCCTATCGTTTTGTTCTAAAGCGTTCCAACGGTGAAAATTTTATACAGACTTTGAGAATGGCACCTACAGCGAGCCATACGTCACAGTACTACAACGGATCATGCGTATCATACCTGACAACCCAAATTCAGACATTTGGGCATCGCTTGTAAACTCGAGCTACTTTTCATCCAATTCAACCCCTCAGTGTGCGACGACGTGTGAGCAACCGCTCTATGACGGGTACTTGATCGCAGCAGCCGCTGATAATATACTTACAGATCTATTCTCTCGCTACACGGGCCAGTTCTCGATTGACCTGGGACAAGACCCCTCACCCAACGGCACGCTTTGGGAATGCCAGTCATGTTTGACAGACAGCAAAAATAACTCTGGGATTGGGCACTTCTTCGGGGTTCCAGATGAGCATATTCCTTTCAACACAAGACATCTTGTACTTTTCCCAGCGAGCCTTGATAATGCCACCACATTCTCTGCAGATTCGGACCTGGTATTTAATTTTCTTCCGTGGTCACAGCTGAGGCTACTAGGTCCTAATTTCGGACTATCGGATCTCAGCAACGAGTTTATTGACACCTTTGATGCACAAAATGCTTCCTTCACCTCGGAATTCGAGAGGCATGTGCGGCTTTTTGTTGCCAACCTGGTTGCGCGGATGCCGGTGTTGGCAATCGCAGGTGCGGACAATCAACTGCCGCAGGTCAGCCGCGATGGTAACAAGCAAAGACCATACGTCATAACAACGCTGGAGGTCAAGTGGAAATTTGTTGCGCTTAGCGTCGCGGCCATCATCGTCGGCCTGATTTTTGTGATCACGGTAATTTTGCATTACTGTCGGCGAGTTCATATTCAAGATGATAGTTATCTCTCAGTTGCGCACCTTTTGGGGACCTTGGTTGCGAAAGTGGATGGCGGCAGCCAGCGAAGTGGAAAGGAATTCGCTGCCTGTCTGGATTCTTTGAAACCTGGTTTCATATACGGTCGCAGTAGTCAAATGAATGGTTATAAGCTTGTGGTTGACGTACCAGGCGATCTAGAACGAAGCTTTCTTCTCAGTCCATCGTATGAGGATATACGACAATCAAGGATGGAATGATGGGGGTTGAGAAAAGAGGGTTTCGGAGAACACGGGTGTAGGCAGGGTGGTGCAGTGGCAATTCAGTCGGTTTCCTATGTTTTCGTTTTGTCGGAAAGGAAGATCGGATGAAATGATGATGCTACGTTTTCTAAATTGTCTATATTTACGACCTATGCTTTCGTCCACAAGGAGGCGGAAGAAGAAACTCTAGGAAGAGACCATGATATTTTTTAGGAAAAAAGGGTAGAAAGGGGATCTTTCCCACCAAGCCGACCATCCGGAGGGGAGAGGAAGCGGGCACTGCCATACTTCAGATAGAGTGAATGCAGTATGGTCAAAACAAAAAACAAAGACTATGATATTTTTATAGTTTCCTAACTACGACGTAGCGTTGTCTCGGGTTAATTCCTAATTTATAATAGAACCAGAGAAGCCTGATACAAATGTCAACTTTAGAGAAGTAAACCTAAAATCCCCCTACCGTGTATAGAAGGTTACTGGGAAGACTAACACTTGCTATTCAAATGGGACGATATCTATCAATGGTGTACGTACTATATACTGGTTTTGGTGAGTAAATTGTGCCCAATGCTTCGGGATGCGGCTTGATGGGAGATTCTCCATTGTTCGCCGGGCTTCCTTTGTGAGGTAGATATTTCAATCAACATTCCATGCAGAAACAACTTGATGGAGACAGAGGTGTAGCAACTGGATCAGTGATCATTTGAACAAAAGCTTGTAGTCTTTGTGCAACTAGTTGTTGTTACATCAGCCTTATTGAGGAAGAGGAACAGGATATGCGTACTGCAGGGTTGTTGCGATCGGGTAATCGATCGATATGCATTATCGAGGTTCCGCACCACCAGACTTATCTCGAACGAACGTATTTAGCGCCGTTGTGAGGGGGAACGCAATTGTACTAAGGCTTTGAATGGGATAGTGAGTTGGTAAGTATGTTTGGAAGCCGTAAGTTCAGGTCATAAAATGTCCGACAGGGTCTCCGAACGTACTTACAACCGGAGCGCAAGCTCTCCTCGCCCACGGCATCGCAACCGAGATTCACTGGGTCCCGGGACACTCCGGCATCCCCGGAAACGAAGAAGCAGACCGCCAGGCGAACCTGGCCCGAGACGCAAGCGGAAGCACGGCGATAGAGCGGCCATACACCTCGGCCTCGAATAGAGCTAGACGAATCTCCGAGGGAAGGTCAGCAGCCAAGGCAAAGTGGGAGGCCAACAAATGCAGCAAGCACTTCAGCTACAGACTCAAGGGCAAGACGGGGACCAAGAGACCTGTTCTGATGACAAGCGTGAAGTCGCTGGCTACTAGGTTCTACCAACTAAAGTGCGGGCATGCACCCACTGGAGTCTACCTAAAACGGTTCGGCCACCGAGAGGACGATAAATGCTGGTGGTGTGCAGGGACAGTGGCCCAGACGCGGGAGCACCTCTTCCGCCATTGCAGCCGGTGGAGAGACCAGCAGAAAGCACTCGGGAAAGCGGTGGGAAAGGTGACAGGCTGGAAAGCGGGCAGATGCCGACACGTGCAGGTCTCTGAGCTGTTTTCCATGGAAGAATGCAATCAAGCGGTGGTGGACTTCCTGGCGGCGACTGAAGTCGGGAAGTTCCCGCCCAAATGAATGGAGATACGGAGCGGGCGCAAAGGTTGACTCAGGTGCGGAGAGCATGCGGGGAGCGGCGGCAGTGGGCATATATCTTTGCATTTCTTTTCTTTCGTTTCTCTGTTCTGGTCTATCTTTTAGCTTTCATTTGTCAGCGGGGATGAAGGGTAGCGGGGGGGGAGCTCCGCCATCTAGCCGGCTAGCCCGGAGGCGGAGGGGATATTAGGTCCTGTCATACTCTAGTAAGAGTGCATACAGTATGAATAAACAACAACAACAAACAACAACAACAACCGCGCTCTCATTGGCCAACCGACTTCCACTAAACTACAAACTAGAAAACATAAACAAAAGACTAAAGTTCGAGACATTTCCTCCTGAACTGGCTAGCGGAAATCAACGTACGTTAAAGATTAGTCTGGAGGTGCAGAACCTCGATATTGCGCATCATGTTTGTCAAACTCATAGCATAAGCACCAGGATTCTTCAAATATAGGTTATTCTGCATCCTGCTAACCGCCTCTAGTAGTTCTTAAATAAATAACAAAACCCGGAAGCTCGGAACATGCTCTGCAAAGCCGAACCTTTTCAGTCCAATGTAAAACCCGAAAATAGAGTCAAATCAGCACCGATATGGTGAGATTTGGTTTTTGCGGCTGGGTCGATATACCATACTAAGTAGTTTTCACTCTAATATAGATTATGTGGAAATCCCATCTACTAGCAGACCATAAAGCCTTTAAAAGAGCATGGTATCAAAAGTACTTAAGTACAATCACTGGTCTCGGTGTACGTGTATTTTGGGCGCCGGGTGACTTAGGCGGCTGAGCCATCCCGGTAGATAAATTTCCTCGAGTAGAAACTTGATCAAAGAACAGGCAAAACTGGCGGCTGTGACCCGGGCGAAAAAAAAACCTGAAACGATTGTGCGAGAGCAGACGAGTCTTAAAAGGATTTTATGTCTACACACGCTGTTGACAGACAACCCATCTTAAATACGCACGCTCGGGCTTGACAGATATACGTATAACGTAAATCTGTGTATCCGGTTTATTTATAGCGCTACAAGACACCAAATTCGTCGCCCTCATTTATCCACCTTTTATCTTTAATTCAAGTAGCTTCCGTGTAGATTCCCGACGCTCAGGACGAATAAAATGCTGCTATTGAGGTTGCATTGCAACCTATGGCGGTATAAATATGCCGGATACACCTAGATTTTACGGTAGTCTGGCGCATATACGAGCACCACGCCAATACATTTAGTAAAAGGTAACCTCAACCTGGGTTTTTGTAATACGTCCAAAAGCATTGCTGTAAGTACGTGACCAAATAAATTGGTCATGAGCTGTCACTCGCGGGATCCCGGGATGTTCCGCACATTCTTAAGTGTCGTCCCGGGGGGGTGGGCTTCTTCGGAAGTAGCGGGAAGTGGGAGGGACGACTTTGCCTAGGAGAGAGATTGGGAGTTTCAACGGCCTTGTGCCCTCCTGGTTGAAGACCGAGGAAGTTCCGGGGACAAGGGTTAAAATGCCATGACCACTAGTGGTCGGCCGGCTTATGGTAACTTAGCTGGGCACCCCTTCGGGGTGAATGCAAAATGATTACAAACAAACAAACAAGTGTCGTCCCGGGATACCTCGTCCCCCAGCCCCCTACTCGCGCTCGAAGAAGTCTAGTGCTGCCCAGGATATCTCGGCTCGTGCCGAACACTACATAGAAATACTAGATGGAGCAGCTCTGCTAACGGCTGTTCGTACGACATGTACCTGCATAGAAACTCTGCGTACAGATCTGTGAACACGTGCGAACTATGAGTGTTGAGCTTGGTCATCTAATTCCGGATACTCGATTCCAACGTATCCAGAACTTCTTTTACTACATTCTAGCCGCAGACAATACCGTCTTTGACCGCACGCTTCCCACCGTTGTTTCGCTTTCCCGACGACACCACTCTACCCGTGCGATATGAAAATGCTTGCAGAGGACTACTACCAGAGGTTGACACAAGCGTTGAGCTATTCCTGTGGAAGGGGAGGAGGAAGAGGATGTCAAAAACCAGTTTCAGCTGCTCGCCGTCGCGCTGGTTGGTTGAAGGTGTTGTCTCGATAGAAGACGACACCGAGGACTAGAGCCGAAGGATCTCCCGCGGCGAGAGCAGCAGCGGAGACAATCCTGTCCGTCCAGGTCCAGGAAATCCACTTCCTCCCGTACTCAGTCGCAGGGAAGTCGTTCTTTTGGTTCTTTCGAGCAATTGAATTGGAGCGAGAGTGGCAGCAATTGATCTGGAGGCTTGAAGGAGGAACGCGTAGCTGAGAGGGACAGCGAATGTTATGGCGGCGAGTAGCAGACGAGTGAAGAAAGTGAGCGAACCCGCGCTAATTTCACATCGCACAACACATTCCCAAGCTCCCACTCCACACAGTCATGCCTATCGGTCCTGATGGCAGGAGAAGGCAGTCAACACACGAAGAACCCATTTGTGTTATTCAGCTAAAGTCTGTAGGTTATTCCTTTCACAAAATGCAACAGAAAACTAGGGTGGGCAAAACTGCCATTCATCGCATTGTCAATGACTAGAACACAATCATCAATGTATGGTCTAAGTGGAAAGCACACTTCAGAAAAGTAATGCTAGACCCTAAACTACAACCTCATGCACATGAGAAAGTTATTGTTGTCACACAATGGTTGTGGGAGGAGTAACTGGAAAGGTGTATTTACCAGTGGATAGATGGCATGCTTAAGAGGGTCTGTTCCCTGCTTGACAACAATGGTGGTCCTACATGATGGTAGAGGATCTTATAT
>Ga0307512_10004981_pt1 | contig 14164 bp, 20 predicted proteins | sample 14_EM_MG_FD_200267 | JGI IMG/M metagenome (GOLD analysis project Ga0307512, IMG submission 200267) | Populus trichocarpa ectomycorrhiza microbial communities from riparian zone in the Pacific Northwest, United States - 14_EM | ecosystem: Host-associated > Plants > Roots > Unclassified | place... | reverse complement strand
CAGACGCGACCGAGATGCGACAACTTGGACTCGGTGTGTCGCTGTAAGTCGAGCTTCGAGACCACGCACGGACCATTCCACTTCTCTTCCCTCCCTCGTCACTGCCTCCTTTCTTGCTTCTTTTCTTTCTCCCCTTGCTCTCGAACAACGCAATTCAGTATTGCCCGTCATCATGCAGCTACCATGCGTCCCCTGAGCCACCACTTTGTTGGTGTCGCATACTGCTTGTATTTCTTGGCGTACCTTTTCTTGTGCGCCCGGTGCAAATCCACGCACTCCCTCACCTATTCAACCTCTTGTCTTTCAACACGCTGCCTCCCCCTACTATTCACCTCCTATAGACACGGACAACACGTTACATGATTGTGGGTACACCGATGTATATGAAACCTCCGTCACCTCTTCATGGGGAGATTGACCAATAGAATCTCGGTCTTTTCTGTATTCTCATGACCGTCGCGTGCGCAGTTTAATCTTCTCTTCCCTTGACGTCTCTGCGTCAAGCCCATTGTCGCGGAACCGCTATCCCCGTCGTGCTTTCTGTCTCATTCGTTCTACCCCGTGTCTTTTACTTTCCTCTATTTCTTTTTCCCCTTTCCATTCGGTCTACACCTCCCCTCGGGACGATATCTTTTTCATTGATGCTCACAGTACATTCGGCCATCTATATCGCAGGTCCCAAAGCACCATCCAATCTCCGGCTTAGCCTAATACGGGCGACTGCTCACCATAACAGGGGCTACTATATGGTACCCCACTGGCAGCTGAGGTGAAAATGATATCAGTAGCAGCAGCAATAACAACCACGGGAGATGCTGACTCGAACGTTGGCCACACGGACTCCTTGGCGCGTCCAAAGGCACTCGGAGGCCGATGCGGAGGCGGATTTACCTTGGCATCATACAGCGAGCCCGCTGGCTTCTCCGGCAGCAGAGACACCGGCATTCCAATGAGAGAGTCCTGGTGACGTGGCATCACTGGCAGCGTCCCGCAGGTAGCCATGTCTGCAACTGTGCCTGCGCATGCGCGCACAACAGGCACGGGCGGGATATTTGCATTTTTCCTAATACAGCTGGTTATCGCCGCCTTCAGGTAGGATTCTTGGCCTATGGATATGGACGCGCAGCCCCAAGAGGGTGGCTTGTCGATGGGCAGGCCCCGATACACTGGCAGCAACCGGTCGTGAGGGCACGGGCGAGTTCTCCCTTCGCATGCTTTGGTTGAAGGGCACGATGAGCAGCTTGATACGAGATTGTGAAGAACATATGGAAAGGAGACTGAAAGAATGATAATTGATCTACGCAATAAGGACGGTGTGGAGATTGTTACTGGTTACTATCGCTGCGGACGGGACAACTACGGGACACGGATTTGTGATTTCGGTCGGAGTACAAATTAGCGGTGATTTGATTTGATCATAGCGCGCGCCGAATAAGCGCTGTGGGTCAAGCGGCGTTCCAAAGTGAGGGCGTGAGAATGTGTGACCGTTCGATTCCTGCGTCCCGTTCGATGTACGGGTCAGGAGGGTCAGGACTCTACACTACTACCATGTACAGTGATCCTTCAAGACAATGTCTGTAATCCGATGTAAGGTGGGGAGTCCCGTTGCCCTTCGCATGAACCGCGTTAGAAGTACCCACGTTTGATCTGAGCGACAGCTGCCATCTCCCGCGCCAGTCCCGCTCCCGAACCCGACAACAGAAAGGTCCGACTCGCTTCTTCGCTTCTTCACCGCCATCCAAAACCTCAACCTCATGTCGTTCGGCGGTCTGAGGGGGCCAGTGTCAGGCGTCCCTTTTGGAACCTTGTTTCACTTACATTTTGCTGTACTGTCTTGCCTGTGCCATACGAAGACCCCGTCTCCTTTCCCCTCATCCCTCTCTTAAGGAGTGATGCTAGTGATGGCCTACCTCAGTTTATTGCTTAGCGCTTAACCCCCGAGTTCACAAGGACCAATTTTCATTCTTATTCACCGGACCCCTCGATGTCAAACCGAGCCGCCTGACCTCAACAACGAAGACCCCCCCTCGCACTCGCCTGTATGATACCTGCGTCACACCAATCCCTCGTGTATCCCCTTTGATAGTCAACGTGTATGCAGACGCTTTGATGACCGCAGCTTGTTGCCAGACCCAAGCGGTGTATAAATAAGCATCAACAAATGCCGACGTCATCAAAACCTGCCATTGCAGGGCCCGCGCTCGGGCCAACCCATCTCAATCCCCCCTGGTGCGCCCGATCTATCTTATCTATTCACTTTGGCTCAAAGTAGCCAGCAACGCATTGTTGGCCTTTCCGGAAGGGATCCGCGCCTGCTTCAAGCCGAGTGAAGAACTCTTCGATCCCGGATGGGCAATGCTAGCGCTCCGCCTTCCAACACTGCCTGCATGCTATACAGGTTGTTCAACTTGAAAACCCCCATATTGTTCAACCGCGAATAGTACATTCCTGGCACGCTTAAACACCGAACCTCTTCTCATGCGTTTGAACACGAGAGACCGTATCTTGACGCCAGTCTCAACTGGTATACAAGCTGCATCTAATAAACGGAGTAACAACGACACGAGGACTGCAGCAGGCTGGAACATTAACAACACGAGGACTAGGCGTGGGTTCACTCGGAACTGCGCGCCTATTCCCGCTCATTCTTCCACTCAATATACTCTCAATACTTCCCAGCACTAGGCTACTTTCTTCAGCCGTCTACCGTAGTGTCGTTGTGCCACGCACACACTCCTCCCAACAACCCCCAGGCATCATGCTTTCCAAGACTACGACACTTAATCAACACGAAATTCCAGGAGAGCCGCGTTCCGCGGTTGTCCACCACTATTCCCTTGGGGCACTGGCCGAATTGGAAGCCGATTTTCGTGCTGCAATTCCCTCTAGTCCCCCCTGTGCAGTGGGAGTATCAGTTGAGTTGGCACCAGTGGGACCTCGCATCCAGACTCTCGCTCTCGCCACACGAGACAAGGTTTTCTGTCTCTCCTTACGGCAATCGCCATCCCCAGCGCAGTGCAAGACCTTGCGAGAGCTTTTCTCCAACATTTCATACCTCGCAGGGTTCGAATTCCCGCATATAATTGTCTTACTTTCTCATACCCTGGAATCCAATGTCACTGGCTATGACCTCTCCACTCTCGCCCTCTCAAAACACAGAGAGACAGTAACCCCAGGTGGTTTTCTGAATTCGAAGAATCTATCAGTCGACGCAAGGCGTATAAATGAACGCTGGGATGGGGACACACTGAGAAGTCGGGAAACTTCTTCTGGCACCCCAGAGCCGGACTACGCCCTTCGTGCTTGGTTCACGGCAATGTATGTGACATGACTCTATCGATATTCGATACCCATTCACCTACCCCACTAGCGCCGCCAACATGGCTCTGACCGATATATGGTTAGGCCAAGAGTTGAGCACTGAATTCATTGACACGCATGTGAGGTTTCACCCAGCGCTACCATGTTGCAGTGTTAATCCATCTCTCTTTCCTCTGCAGATGCTCCGATCTTTCGTTGATCTGGCGTCCAGGGCAATCCGCCTTGACCTTTTGAAACCACGAGTCTATGAAAATGACTTCGCCGAAATCCAGATGAATCCTGATGGGTCGATAATCGTCTCCAACGCTCGATACAAGTCACGTATCCGAGCGAGCAATCAGGTTCGTCATACTTGATGATGTATACGGTCGTGCCACACCTTTCTGGCATTCTTTCTAGACACATTTAGAAATCAGCCTGGAGAATGGAGACGTTGTCGATGCAAGGCCAACAGGTGCTAAAGGCCGATCTTCATCAGCCAGGACAGGAGGCCCTCTCAACTTGAAGGCCGACGTCAGTAACATACGAGTGATTGGCCGCGAAGAACCAACAAATGCAGAGCAGGCCCAGTATCGCTTCTTGCGCCATTCTCTCACGGTCACACGTCACCCTCCTCTGTTCGTCGACATCATCTGGTTTCCGAGTAATACTCAAGGGATTAATCGCGATGGAGAGATAGCCGATCTATCATGGACTCAATCATTCCAGTTTTTGACAAATCTGAACGATTCACAAAGAGCAGTCGTCCGTGCGATGGTTTCCACCGCCCCACGAGATTCGCTGGTCATTGCTCATGGTATCCTTGTTCTTCAACGATCGCTCACCCACACTAACGCCGACGTGACCACACAGGGCCTCCTGGAACAGGGAAAACAACCACGATTGCCGCCGCAGCATCGATCTGGGTAGCCTATAAACTACCTTGCTGGATAATCGCTCAATCGAATGTCGGGGTGAAGAATATCGCTGAAAAGTTTTTTAGAGAGAACATCAGCTTCAAACTGATCGTTTCCCAAGAATTCCTCTTCGAATGGTAAGGATCAAAGTCCTTGTCGTGGACAACCTCGACTAAACTCAATGTAGGCATGAAGAATTGTACGTAGAGATTGAAGACATGATAATACGCTCCGATGAGCTTCCCGATACAGCGGGAGAGGTCTCCAGGATGTTTGGCGATGTCACCGTGGTTCTGTGTACTCTTAGCATGCTTTCAAACCCAAAACTAGAGGACTGTGGCCTTTTTCGCGTCATTCCTGTGACGGCCCTTGTGATTGATGAGGCCTCACAGATCGACGTCTTTGAGTTCATGGTGATCCTAGTATTGGTATTTATAGACGATTACTGACCTTCTGAATACAGCATCTCTTTTATAAGTTCTCCAACGTACTTACCAAAGTGTGTTTCTTCGGAGATCCTAAACAGCGTGAGTCTTAGACTTCATACTCATGCCATTTTGGCTCATCCTGTCTGTTAGTCCCGCCTTATGGCGCAGAAGAAGCAGGACTTGAAACAATATTCGACATCAAGCATTTAAAAAGAAATGCATATTTCCTCAATGTTCAATGTGATCAATACCCTCTCCTCATCAACCGTTCTCTTATCCCCATATTATTGCTGCAGACCGCCTCCCTGTTCCCTTGGGAAAGTTTATCTCGGAAGAGGTCTATCTCGGAAAGCTGCGGTCGTGCCACAAGATCGTGGACGATTCTTGCGTGGCATTTATCGACGTTTCGAAAGGAGAAGAAATGAAGCAAGGAAACAGTTACAAAGTGAGTGTACCAGCCAGTCAACGGACTACCCAGGGGTTGATCTTATGGGGAAAGAACTTGGAGGAGGTGCACATGGTCGTTCGGATCGCCAGACGATATCATCAACGTAGCCTCGATTTTTGCATCATCACGTTTTACGACCCTCAACGAGCGGCCATCACCAAAGCGTTGGAAGTTGCGAATTTGCCTACGGGGTGTGTCTACAACGTAGACAGTTTCCAAGGTATGGGACATCCTCCCCACATCCGCGAGCCGTGATCCCAACCACCGCCGGCAGGGAACGAGGCAGATTATGTGATCTTATCTTCAGTCCGGACACAACAAGCAGGGTTCTTGAATTCCCGGCCTCGGATGAATGTCGCTCTAACCCGATGTCGCAAGGGAATGGTAGTCGTCAGCAACAAGTATTTTCTACGCAGCGCGGGGAGTAGTACGCTCCTGGGCCGGCTTTGCAACGCCTGGTCACAGCACAGCGATGCCTGGATCGACTGGAAGACCGTACTGAACAATTCCGCCATGCTCCCGGGACTACTAGTACCACCATCCCATCCTCTCAGACGAGCCGTGCCAGTGCCAGCACCCGCATCCGTATCCACATTTCAACGGCCGCCAGTCCCTACCAATGTTGTAGTAGGCGGGGTGGGGCGCGGTGGTTCGTTGAACTTACGACAAAATCCGGCGACGCCATCGCTGACACCGCCGCCGCCGTTGATGGACGACTCGGAAGCGTTCCCGCCCTTATCGTCGGCAACCCGCACAGGTGCACCCGAGACGCGACAACTCGGACGGCCCGGAGCGTGGCAGGTCAGCTTCAGCCAGGCGGCTGCTCACCGGGTTCGCGATACGGCGCCCCACTGGCAGCCGCAGCAGCGGCAACGGCAAGCGCGACGTTGATGGCCCTTCGGAGGATCTGTAATTAAGGGACACTCTGAGGTCGACGTAGAGGTGGAAGTATCTTGGAACCATACAGGGGCCCTCTAGCTCGTTCTCGTGCGTTCATTCGAGGGCCCTGATGGGTTGTTGTTGAAGGAATTATTGCATTGAATCCTTTATCGGGCCCCGTCGTGTTGTATTCCAGTCTCTTGAATCGCAAACTTGGACCCACAAAGTTAGCTAACGTCAGACGTGCTTAGTCAATCAGAAGTGGGGCTTGTGTTGGTAGCGTATTGGTCCAGACCTAGCGGCAACATCCAATGACGCAGTGAGGCCAAGCCACGGCCATCCATTCTCTTCTTCGTTCGGGTCACAAACTCCCTGCACGCAGGTAGTGAGGCTCATGAGGAAATGCGTTCTGGAAAGAAACACGGCATCATCGGTTATGACCGGTCTGTCCGGGTTAAGCCGCGTACTACGGTAGCCGCGTCCCGATAACGGACCGCGGCCCGGTATGTGAACAAGGAATGTCATGGTGTGGTTCATGAGAAAAACATCAACAAGTCCGTCAACAATTCCGTCGTTCAAATCTCCTCCCGCTATACCCGAACACAGGCCACTCACCGCCCCTGATCGAGGCCTCTCAATCCGAAGGCGGCAACGCATTGCTGGCCTTTCTGGAAGTGACCAAGGCCTGCCTTAAGCCGAGATCCGGGATATGAAACCCCGTACCCCACATCACCACCCTATCTGCTCTCCCGTATCAGTAAGATCCCGGGTCCTCTCTTTGTACAACCGCAAATCGCACATATCTTACACTTGGACCGCAGGATATCATCCTTGACGACAGTCCCAAGCAGTATGTAGCTTGGTCCTGACGAAAAAAGGAAAGAAAACGTAGAAGAAACACCAACAGCATACATGGGATATGAAAAAAATGAGGGCCAGGCATGGGACATTGACAACACAAGGGCAGGGCATGGGTTTACACGCGCGTTGGTGACTACACATTCTTCCACTCAATATATATATACATTTCCGATACTTCCCAGCGCTCGGAGGTTGCTTTCTTCAGCCGTCTATCGGTCTCCCTGCGCCATCTTCACTCTTCTCTCAACGGCCGTGAAGCGTTATGTACCCCACAACGACCAAGCTCTACCAACACGAAATTCCGGAGGCACCGCAGTCCGCGGTTGTTCTCCAATATTCCCTTGATGCAGTGGCCGAATTGGGAGCAGAATTTCGTGCTTCAATTCCTTCCGATCCTCCCTTTGCAGTGGGGGTGTCAATTGGGTTGGCACCAGCGGAACCTCGCATTCAAACCCTCGCTCTCGCCACACAAGACAAGGTCTTCTGTCTCTCTTTACAGCAATCACCATCTCCAACTCACTGCAACGCCCTGCGGGAGCTTTTCTCCGACATACTATATCTTGCAGGGTTTGAGTTCTCATACACAATTGTTTTGCTTGCCCAAACCTTGGGTTCCGATGTCATTGGCTATGACCTCTCCACTCTCGCCATGATCTCAAAGCACAGAGATCTAACAACGCCAGGCAGCTTTTTAAAATCGAAGAATTCATCCGTTTTCACGAGGCGTATAAACGAACGGTGGGACGGGCTTGTACTGAGAAGCGGCGCAAATTCTTCTGGCATCCCACAGCCGAACCACGCCCTTCGTGCGTGGTTCACGGCGATGTACGTGACCTTACCCTATCCGCATTGGTTACTCATCCATTTCTGCCACTAGCGCCGCCAACATGGCTTTCTCAGACCTATTGTCAGCCCGAAAATTGAGCACCGAATTCATTGACATGCCTGTGAGGTTCACCGGGCGTTGTCCACGTTGTAGCGCTCATGCACCCTCTGTCGTCTGCAGATGCTCCGAATTTTCGTTGATCTGGCATCCAGAGCTACTCGCCTTGATCTGTTGAAGCCGCGAATTCAAGAAACTGAGTTCTCCAAGGTCCAGACGGTGCGCGATGGGTCGATATCCCTCGAGAACGCCAGATACAAGACGCGTGTCCGAGCGAGTGCGCAGGTTTGTCATACTTGACAATATGTAAAGACATGCCACTGACTTTCATATTAGACGCGCCTAGAAATCTGCCTGGAGAATGGGGACGTCGTCAATGCGAGGGTAAACCGCGTTGAAGGCCGATCTTCATCAGCCAGGGCAGGAGGGCCTCTCAAGGGCGAAGTCAGTCGGATACGAGTGATAGGTCGCGAAGAACGAACAAATGCAGAGCAGGCGCAGTACCGCTTTCTGCTCCATTCTCTCACAACCGCACGTCACACTCCTCCGTTCGTCAACATCATCTGGTTTCCAGGGAACGCCCAAGAGATTGAGAGTGACGGGGAGATCGATTTATCATGCGGCCGATCATCCCAGGTTCTGAAAAATCTAAACGATTCACAACGAGAAGTCGTTCGTGCGATGGTTTCTACGGCCCCACGGGATTTGTTGGTTATTGCCCACGGTATGTGTACTCTTCTCCAACTATCATTCACGCACGCCAACACCGATGTACTCGCACAGGGCCTCCCGGAACAGGGAAATCAACCACAATCGCTGCAGCAGCATCTATATGGGTATCCCACAAACGGCCATGCTGGATAATTGCCCAATCAAATGTCGGAGTGAAGAATATCGCTGAAAAGTTATTCAAAGAGGGCGTAAGTTTTAGACTCCTCGTTTCCCAAGAATTTCTCTTCGAATGGTAAGGATCAGCACCCTCGTCGTGAAAACCCTCGACTACACTGAACATAGGCATGAGGAATTGTATGTGAAAATCGAAGACATGGTCATACGCTCGGACGAGCTTCCCAATTCGCAGAAAGGCGTGTCTAGAATGTTCGGCGATGCCACGGTGGTGCTATGCACTCTTGCCACGCTTTCAAACCCTAAGCTTAACGACTGTGGCCTTTTCGGGGTCATTCCGGTGAGGTCCCTCGTCATTGATGAGGCCTCGCAGATAGACGTCTTAGAGTTTATGGTGATGACCCCGGTATTGGCATTCATGGACAAATTAGTGACCTTTTGGCCATAGCATCTCTTCTGCAAGTTCTCGAGCGTACTTAAAAAATTGTGTTTCTTTGGCGATCCTAAACAACGTGAGTCTTAGACTTCGTAGTTGTGCTCTTTATCTTATAATATTATATGAGTCCCTCCTTATCGCGCAGGGGAAGCCGATCTCAAAACAATTTTCGATATCAAACATTTGAAGAGAACAGCATATTTTCTTAATATTCAATGTGACCTGAACCCTCTTTCTCGATCTACGCTCCTCTTATCGATATGGTATTTCCGTAGACCGCCTCCCTACGCGCTTGGGAGAATTCATCTCGGAGAACGTCTATATCGGAAAGCTGCGGTCGCGCCACGAGATCATGGACTATTCTTGTGTAGCATTCATCGACGTCTCCAAAGGAGAAGAAACGAAACAAGGAAGCAGTTTCGAAGTGAGTTTACCAGCCAGATGAAGGATGGCCTTGAAATTGATGTTGTGGGGCCAGAACATGGAGGAGGTGCACATGGTCGTCCGGATCGCCCGACGGTATAACCAACGCGGCCTCAGCTTTTGCATCATCACGTTTTACGACCCCCAACGAGCGGCCATCTCCAAAGCCATAGAGGCGGAGAATCTACCAACGGGTTGCGTATACAACGTAGACAGTTTTCAAGGTATAAGCCATCCCTCTCGCACCAGTATTGCCGTAGTCGCGCTCTGGTCTCAACCATCATTGGCAGGGAACGAAGCAGATTATGTGATCTTGTCTTCAGTCCGGACACAGCAAGCGGGATTCTTGAACGCACAGCCCCGGATGAACGTCGCTCTGACCCGCTGCCGCAAAGGAATGGTAGTCGTCACCAACAGGTGTTTCTTATCGGGTGCTGGGAGGAACACGCTCCTGGGTAAGCTCTGCTACGCCTGGTCACAGCGCCGCGACGCCTGGATCGACTGGAAGGCAATGCTGAACGATTCTGTCGCGCTTCCGGGACTACCTGTACGGTCGTACGGCACCCTCAGCTCGGCCGCCCCAGTTTTTGTACCCACGCCTTCATCCCAACGATTACTAGTCCATACCCGGACCCATGAACAATTGAGCCCCGGCCTGCAGACCGTGACGCCACGACTCGAAGCGCCGCCGCCGCGGACAACGATAACGGCGACGACGTACGATATGTCCCCATCCCTATCATCGGTAGCTCATCCACGCGCGACCGAGACCCGACAACCCGTACAACTCGGAGCGTCGCAGATGCCAGGGTGCGATCCCATCTCCTACCTTGGCCAAAATCAGGCAGCTACTCACCAGGTCTGCGAAACGGTATCCTACAGACAGCAGCAGCAGCAGCAGCAGCAGCAGCAACAACAACAACAATAACAACAACAACAACAAGCACAGCAGAAGCAGCAGCAGCCCCAGCAGAAGCAGAAGCAGCAGCAGAAACAGCAACAGAAACAGCAGCCGCAGAAGCAGACGCAGACGCAGAAACAGCAGAAGAAGCAGAAGCAGAAGAACCAGCAGCAGCCGAAGACGCAGAAAAAGAAGAAACAGAAATAGCTGCTGCTGCCACGCAACGATACCCTCCGGAGAATCCATAGGCGGTCGGGGTCGGAGGCCGACACGGGGTGGAAGTATCTTGGCGTCTTACAGTGGGCCCGCTAGCCCCTCGCCGTGCGTTCGGTTGACCCTTTTGAGGAATTTTGTCATTATTGGGTCTCTTATCGGACTCTGGAAGGCGCTCTTTCGGATGCGTCTCTCTTTGTCTGTTATAGTAGTTCCGGACCGATCTTTGTATGTCACCCATAAACCATGTCGATAGCACCTTATTTCATGAACATTTTATCCTTTCTTACAAGTAGTCCTGTCGGGTTTACAGAGCCACCAAGTGTATTGTCCATTGCAAAATCCAGCCCATGCAGCTTGATACAAGATCGCCAGGGGCATCAAACAAGAAAGACCGAAAGAAACGACATGATAGGTTACGACGAAGGAATGGTATGGAGATCGTTTACTGTACAGTAGTTTTTTGACGACAATACCCAACTCGTTTTGTGTGCTTACTCCGTTGTGACCGACTTGGCCCTAAAAAATGGGAGATAACAACGTCAGCTTTCTACCGTGAAAACGAGCAGGGAAAAAGCGCACAAGTTTCGTGGGAAGTCGACGTCAAAGCCTTTGTTGATTGCGAGATGATAACTGAGCAACTGCAGGGGGATGATATTGAGCAGGCCCTGGAGGCAGTCGACGGTCTGCGGCACGCGGATCGTCTTGACATCCTTCGAGACAGCCTCGTCACCTTCGTTGCATATCACGATGGGTTGTGCCTTGCGGGCGGTAATCTGGGCGAAGGCCGATTGGACCTTGGGATAAAGCGAGTCACGTGTCATGACGATAATCACGGGCATGTTCTCGTCGATAAGCGCGAGAGGACCGTGCTTCAACTCCCCAGCGAGGATACCTAGCGAGCCAAAAACTCGAATCAGTACCAAAAAAGCAAGATTTGAATACGACAAACCTTCTGAGTGCATATAACTAATTTCCTTGATCTTCAATGCCCCTTCGAGACACGTAGCGTATCTAGATAAGGGTCAATTCCATCTGGCGCACCATGTCTCTCAAAAATGTACGCACTGGTAACCACGACCCATGAGCAGAAGACTGGTTGAGTTTGCGAGGACACCCTCAGCCATCTCCTTGAGCGCCTTGTCTTCCTCCAGGATAGAACGGATCTGAACCGGAAGGGCATGCAAACCGGCGATGATTTGATTGCGGCGCTCAGTGAACGAGATACGATCTTCGGAGAGTTGGAGAGCCATCATAAGAAGCGCAATATATTGCGAAGTGTATGCCTTGGTGGAAGCCACACCGACTTCGGGACCGGCATTGATATGGACACCGCAATGCGTCTCACGCGAGATGGTAGAACCGACAGTGTTGACAACACCGACACACAGGGCACCACGCTCGAGGCAGTATCGCATAGCCAGGATGGTATCTGCAGTTTCTCCACTCTGTGAAACGAAGACGCAGACATCGTCGCGGAAGATTGGTGTCTTGCGGTCCAGGAAGTCGGAGGCCAGTTCAACACTGACAGGGATCTCGGTAAGCTCTTCGAAGATGGCACGAGAGGCAATGCAAGAATGGTAGCTGGTTCCGCATGCCGAGAAAACAATGCGACGCCCGCGCCGGATGATGGGAAGGTATGCACGGAGACCACCGAGTGTGATCTTATTGTTGTCAAAGTTGACACGACCACGCATTGTGTTGACAACGGACTCGGGTTGCTCGTAGATCTCCTTCTGCATGAAGTGGCTGAACTTGCCCTTCATGATTTCGGCGATCTCAATCTCGAGCGTTTCGAGGCTGCGAGTGGATGGGGTCTGATTGCCGTCGCGACGAAGGCGGTGAATATGCAGCTCTCCCTCTGCAATGTGGGCAATGTCGTCGTCCTCGAGGTAGAGGACACGTTTGGTGTGCTCAACGATCGCTGATGCATCCGATGCGACAAAGAACTCGATAGGCTGGGGAAGGCCATCCTCCGACATGAATGCGCGAGATTGCGTCCGCATGATCTTGGGGTTAACGATCGGGGGAGCAAGGAGGCCACCAGAGGTCGTCGTGGGAGAGACTGAAAGCAGTGTCATAAAAACTGGAAGGGTAACTCGGGTTTGAGTGCGTAGAAAACTTACGGGGATCGACAATCTTCTGGTCAGTAGTCTCCTGGCCGGCGAATTCCACATCAACAAAGTCGACTTTGAGCTTCTTTTCCGTCTTGACACCGATCAAAAGAGGCGAACCGCGACGAGCGGTGACGACTTCATCTGGATAGTGCTTCGACTTGAAGACAAAGGCGAAGGAACCCTCGAGCTCTTTGAGGACGGCCTTGACAAGCTCGGTAAAGGTGATGCGCTTGTCCGGTTGCGAGTCGTAAACATATTTCGTGAGTATGGCGACGGCCTCGGTATCCGTCTCGCTCTCAAACTTGTAGCCGCGGTTTTGGAGGACGAGTCGGAGGGCGGCGGCATTGGTGACGATGCCATTGTGGACGACAATGAAGTCGCTGGTCGGATCCGATCGCAGCGGGTGGCAGTTCACCACCGAGGGAGGGCCATGGGTGGCCCAGCGCGTGTGTGCGATCGAGACCTGTGAGTTGAACACTTTCGCAGTGTCGACTTTCGCGCCGGCGATCCGCTGCCGGAGGCCTGCGACCTTTCCAACTTCCTTGAAGTAGAACATCTCGCCGGGGGCATCGCCATCGATACCGATGCCGGCAGAATCGTAACCACGGTACTCTTGACGGGCGAGACCATTGCAAAGAATGTCGCAGATTTCCTTGCGATCCTGAAAAGAGACAACCAGTCAATTTCATGTCTCGGAGGGGCGAGGCGTGCAATGATCCGCGCCATGAGAGGTGCTCAGTGCCGGTCGCGATGTTGACCACCAACTACCCTGACCCAGGGGACAGACGCAACAACGGACTATGAAAGATTGAAGAGAGACGTACTTTTGGCTTGAGATAGCTGCAGTAACCAAAGATTCCACACATGATGCTCAGAGAAAAGGATGGAGGGGACTGGCGAGAGAGAGTTGAGGGGGTCGCTGCTTATATACGGTTTTCTCAGCAGATCTCTGATCACGCTCGCCCTTGGCACGCATCGCCTTTTTCTTTCAACTGAACGGATGGGATCAGAGCCACCAGCGACACAGGGTCGAATGGCTGTGTGGGCCATCTTTCCGCATCTCGGTTTTCACCGCTCTCTCATAAGGTTGAGAGTACTGTATGAAATTGTGGTGTGTGAACTCCATGGGCGGTAGCGCTGCGGCAATTCAATCTGTTCTTGGTTCTTCTTGGCTTTAGTTTTGGTTTTGATGTCACACCTCACCGGGCATTGCTACCCTTTTCTATCAAACATCAACGCTTTTGACAACGTTTCAACCGACTTTTACCCTTCACCCAAGTCCCACGTGCACCCACCTACACACACAAAGAATCTTTATCGTATCGCTATTTTAAGCACATTTACGTCATGGCCGCCCCGCCACGCACAGCACATACTCTCTCTGCCACGATTTGGTCACCCTCCCCCCCAACAACCTCGAAATCTTACCTTACAATGCATCTTACGACAAAGTCTCATCAGAAAATGTTTCACCTCGTGAGGTAAAGAAAAACGCTCCACACCGCACCACAC